>Ga0163163_10000028_pt1 | contig 176878 bp, 130 predicted proteins | sample S65metaG_FD_119766 | JGI IMG/M metagenome (GOLD analysis project Ga0163163, IMG submission 119766) | Switchgrass rhizosphere microbial communities from Kellogg Biological Station, Michigan, USA - S6-5 metaG | ecosystem: Host-associated > Plants > Roots > Rhizosphere > Soil | place: USA...
AATCGCTCGGTCCATCGACGTGTCGCGCGACCAGTAGTAGTCGGCGAACTCGCGGAAGTCGCCCGTGGCCGCCGCCCGGCCGATCATCTCGGGCAGCCTGGAGACGGCATTCGCGTCGTACAGCAGTCCGCGAACGGCGTAGCCGAAGTCTCCCCGGTGCATCGCCACGGTCACGGAGCGTCCCGCGGCCGAGAGCGTCGTCGGCACCGGCCCGGCGTCGAGCCGGCGGAGGAGCTGCTCGAAGTCCGAGGCGAGGTGCGGATGCGCGCGCTGGCAGCCGGCATTGGCCTGGCAGGCAGCCCACACGCGCTCGACCGACTGCTGCGCACTGGCCGCATACGTCAGCGGAATCGCATTGTCGAACGGCACGACGCCATCGATCACCGCGGATCGGACGCGCGCCGGGAAGCGGCGCATGTACGCCTGCGCCATGCGCGTGCCGTACGACCCGCCGTAGAGCGACACGCGCTCGTAGCCAAGCGCCGCCCTGACGTCGTCAACGTCCGCGATGGCGTCGTCGGTCGTGTACTTGGTGAGATCGGCGTCGCGGCTCAGCGCCTCGCGGCACCGCGCGACGACCGCCGGATCGAAGACGTGACCGAAAATCGCCGCCGGGTCGGTGTCGCCGGCAGATGAACATTGCAGCGGATGCGACTGTCCCGTGCCGCGTTGATCGACGAAGACGATGTCGAGCGTGGCCCGCAGCGGCTGGAGCCAGCCGGACGCCGCGCGCGCCAGATCGGTGCTGCCTTCACCCGGCCCACCGGCAAACACGAACACTGCTTCGCGAGCACCCGGCGTGTCCGCGCGCGCGACGAGAAACGCGATGTCGATCCGTCGTCCCTGACGCGCGGCGCGATCCTCGAAGACGGTGATCGTGCCGCACGACGACGTGCCCGGACCGCCGGGACACGGGTGCAGCTCAACTGAGGCCGCTGGTGGTGGCTTGGGTGGGCTGGCGCAAGACACCCCGACCAACAGCGCTGTCGCGAGTGCTCGCCTTCCCCAAGCAGGCTGCGTCAATTCTTCTCCTTCTTCGTGACGGTCACTGTCCACAGGTCGCGACCCTGGGAGTTCGCCGTCAATTTCATGATCGCGGCTTTGCGATCAATGACGCCCTGAAAAATCAGGTCGCCTACCGTGAATCTGACGACATCATCGCCGGTGACGATGTCCGCCATCTTGTCGAACAGTTGGCCGTTGTTGAAGACCTCGCCCGTCAGACCTTTGTCTGTCGAGGTGAAGACAAGCGCAATGTTGTCGACGCGCCCCTCCGCCTGCCGCTGGCCTTCCCAGCGGCCGACCAGGAACTTGGCCGTGTCCTGCGCGATGGTGCTGGCGGCGCTGAGGGCAATGAAGACGGCCAGTGCAACTGAATGAACGTATCGCATCTCTTCCTCCTGAATTACTCGGTACGCAGCGCGATGATTGGATCGACGGCCGCCGCTCGCCGTGCCGGAATGATTGTCGCGGCCACGCCAACCGCGATGAGCGTTGCCGACGCCGCTGCAATCGTCATGGTGTCGGTGGGCGCCACGTCGAACAGCAGACTGCGAACGGATCGCATCGCGATGACGGCGACGGGTCCGCCGATACCAATGCCGGCGATGACCAGAAACACACCATCGCGGAGAACGCGTCGCAAGATCGAGGCACGCGTCTCGCCGATGGCGATGCGAATGCCGAGTTCGCGCGTGCGGCGCACGACGCTGTACGACGCGATGCCATACAGACCGAGGCTCGCGAGCAGAAGCGCGAGCGCACTGAACCCGCCAGCCACCCAGGCCGTCAGGCGTTCGTTCGCCAGCGAGCGGTCGAGTTGCTCCGCGGTCGACGTGACCAGACGAACTGGAACCGCCGCGTCGATGGCCGCAAGCTGGCGACGGATCCGATCGATCACCTCGGGCCCATCCGACGACGTCCTGACGACGACACACATTCGGAAGATGTGGGCGACGTCCTGTTGATAGGGCAGAAACACCATGGGCACCGGGTCTTCGCGTGCCGAGAAGTACTTCGCGTCCTTGACGACGCCCACAATCTCGATCGGACGGGACAAGTCGCGGCCGAAGCCGAACGTCCGGCCAATCGGCCGGGCATCGTCGAAGAAGCGTTTCGCCATCGTTTCGTTGACGACGGCGACCAACGGCGCTGAAGCGGAGTCGCCGGCACCAAAGTCACGGCCCGCGATCAGCGGCATGCCCATGGTCTCGAAGAATCTCGGCCCGACAAGGTTCCACTGGGCGTTGACGTCTTCATCAGGCGCGGCGACGTGGCCGCTGACGGCAACGGCGCGCAAGCCGACGAATCCGCTGAGCACGCCATCCGTCGACGGACTGGCCGCGACGACGCCGGGGATGGCCATCACGCGTTCCTGCGCGCGGGCGAAGAGGGGCGCCAGATCTTCGGCGGTTCGCCCGGCTTCCATCGGCGCCATCCAGAACAGCCAAACGTGATCGCGATCGACGCCGATGTCCTTCGCCTCGAGTGTAGCGAGCGTACGCACGAACAATCCTGCGCCGATGAGCAGCGCAAGCGAAATTGCGACCTGGGCGACGACCAGCGTCTTGCCGCGCCGGATTGGACCGGTCGCGAGGCGCGATCCATGTGAGGAGCCGAGCGTTACGGCAAGGGGCACGCGCGACGAGCGGAGCGCCGGCCAGAGGCCGAAGAGCAGGGCCGCCACGAGGCTGATGACCGCAGTGAGGACGAGCATGCGTGCGTCGGGTGCGACGTCGATTTCGAACGTCGCCCGGCCTGATCCCGCAAGTGACGCCAGGACGCGAGTCAGCCAGATGGCTACGGCGAATCCTGCCGCGCCCGAGATACCGGCCAGCACGATGCCCTCGGTGGCCAGCTGACGGATCAAGCGCGATCGCGCGGCTCCCAGCGTCAACCGGACGGCCAGCTCCGCTCGTCGAGCGTCGGCTCGCGCCAGCGCGAGCATGACGACATTGCCGCACGCCAGCAGCAGCACGAGGCCGACGACGACGCTCAGCACGAGGAGCGGCGTGCGAAGCGACTGACGCAGGATCGAGAAGCCGCGGCCGGCCGGGCCAAGGCCGATCCTCGGCGCGCCGAACGGAGACGAAGTCGGCGGAAGGCCGGCGAAGACCGTACGAACGGCGGCCTCGGCTTGTGTGATCGATCCTTCGGGCTTCAGCCGCGCGAGCACGCGCACCCAATTGGCCCCGGCGCTCTGAAGGAGGCCGGGCCGTTCCGGCATGACCTGTGACTGAAAGGCGATCGGGAGCCACGCGTCTATCGCCTCGCCGAGGTCCTCGCCCGTATAGCCACGCTGAGCGACGCCGACGATTGCGAAGCTCGTGCCGTTCAGTGTCAACGCGTGTCCGATGACATCAGGTGAACCGTTGAACCGGCGCAACCAGCATGACGTGCTGAGCACCGCGACCGGTGCCGCGGACCTCTGGTCATCGACTGGCTCCAGCAAGCGGCCGAACGTCGCGCGAAGTCCGAGGACCGAGAAATAGTTTCCGGAGACGAGGCCGATCTCTGTCGTCCTGGTGTCGACCGACGCAACGCCATCGACGCGCACGCCGGATCGCTCGACGCTCGAGGTCGCGGTCACCGACTCGAAGATGCCGGCATCTCTTAAGAGCTCGAAGGCGGGGTAGGTCGTGTTGTCTGCGGTGCCGTATCCGCGAAACTCACGAAGAACAACGACGAGGCGATCGGGATCGGCGACCGGCAGCCGTCGCACCATCAAGTAGTCGATCGCGGTGAACGTCGCCGTATTTGCGCCGATGCCGAGTGCCAACGACACGACGGCGACGGCCGTCACGCCAGGATGGCGTCTGAACCCCCGAAGGGCGTAGCGAATGTCCAGGAGCAACTCCTCGATCAGCCGCATTACCAGGATCATACGAAGCCGCGTGATGCCACGCGGTCGGGATTCGACAGTAATCCGTCAAGAAATGTCAGTTGACCGGCTTGACGAATCTTCACGGGGAGTGGCACGTCAGGTGTCTAAGATCGGACAGAGCGCGATGGGCACGAGGCTCCTCATCATCGATGACGACGTCGAGCTCTGCGAGCTGCTGGCGGAGTATCTGCGTGGAGAGGGCTTCTGTGTCGATTTCGCCCATGGCGCTTCCTCTGATGTCGAGCGCGCGCTCTCCGGCAACTACGGGCTGGTTGTGCTCGACGTGATGTTGCCGGGCGCCAACGGGTTGGATTTCCTTCGCCAGCTTCGGGCGGTGTCGGCGCTCCCGGTGCTGATGCTGACGGCGAAGGGCAGCGCGCTCGATCGCGTGCTGGGCCTCGAGCTGGGCGCCGACGACTACCTGCCCAAGCCATTCGACCCACAGGAGCTGGCGGCGAGAATTCGAGCGATCTTACGACGCACTGCGCCGAAGATCCGTCCACCTGAAGGCATCGTCGTTGGCGATCTCGAGGTCGATCCGGGAGCGCGGCTGGTTCGCCGCCAGGGCACGGCCGTGCCGGTGACGACCGTCGAGTTCGACTTGCTCGAGGTGCTCGCGCGCTCGGCCGGGCGGGTTGTCAGCCGCGAACTGCTCGCGCGTGCAGTACTCGGCAGAGAGTTTTCGCCGTTTGACCGAAGCGTCGACACGCACGTCTACAACTTGAGGAAGAAGATCGGGCCGCATCAGGACGGCAGCGAGCGGATCAAAGGCGTGCGCGGCATCGGCTACCTCTACACGTGGCCGATCGCCGCCGGCGGCACCCATGCGTAGCCTTTTCGTCAAAATCTTCCTCGCCTTCTTTGCCACCGTCGTGCTGCTCGGCGTGCTGCTGGAGCTGACCGCGGTGCGCACTGAGCTTCGACGCGTCAACGAGGTGTTCCGCCCGATCGCCGAGCGGGCTGCGCCGCGTCTCGCGGATGCGTATGAGCAACGCGGCGTGGAGGCGCTGTCGGATGAGCTGCGGCGCCTGCCGGCGGCCGCGGCGCTCGCCAACGACCGCGGCGAGGCGATCGGCGTGATGCCCGCGTCGCTGGCGCCGGCATTCGAGGTGCTGCGCGAGCTGCCCGCGGATCCGGGCGAGCGCCCGTCGGAGTTTGTGGCCTGGCGATCGTTTGCGGTTCAACCCGCGACGTCTGCGAGCGGCCGTCACTACTACGCCGTCTTTCAGCTGCCCCACGAACGCTGGAGCGCGATTCTGAACACGCTCGATCAGTATCCGGCGGTGCGGCTGACGATGGTGGGCTTGGTGGCCGGTGTCACGTGCCTGCTGCTCGCTCGACATATCACGCGGCCGCTCGTCGAGCTTCGGGCGACTGCGGGGCGGATGGCGGACGGCCACCTGGACGCGCGCGCCGGCTCCGCTGTGACGAATCGCCGCGACGAAATCGGCGCGCTCGGACGGGACTTCGACGTCATGGCCGACCGCCTTGGCGCGCTCGTCGACTCGCAACGGCAGTTGCTGGCCGACGTCTCGCACGAGCTGCGATCACCGCTGGCACGACTGACGGTGGCGCTGGGCCTGGCGCGGCAGCACGCGGTCGGTAGCGCCACGGATCCGCGGGATCGCGCGATCCTCGCCTCTGACCTCGATCGAATCGAGCTCGAGGCCGCCCGGCTGGATCGACTCATCGGTCAGTCGCTGACGCTGGCGCGCCTCGACACCGGCGTCGAGGCCGGTCCACACGAGACGTTCGACTTGACGAATCTGGTGCAGCAGGTCGCCGCCGACGGCGACTACGAAGCGCGTGCCACGGGCCGACACGTGTCGATGAGCGTCGCCGATCCGTGCGTCGTGTCCGGTGTCGCCGATCTCGTCCGCAGTGCGGTCGAAAACGTCGTGCGCAACGCCATCAAGTACACGGCGCCGGACACGACCGTCGATGTCACGCTTCGCCGCGTCAAACTCCCCCACGGCACTCTGGCCGCCTGCGTTCAGGTTCGCGACCACGGTCCAGGGATCGAGGACGCGGCCCTCGCTGTCGTGTTTCTGCCATTTCGTCGCGGCCCCGCGCGTACCGCTCCGGCCACGTCGAGCTCCGGGCTGGGGCTGGCCATTGTCGATCGCGTCATTCGCCTGCACGGCGGCGCGGTGTCGGCCGTCAACACGGCCGGCGGCGGGCTTCTCGTCGAAATCACCCTGCCCGTCAGGCTGCCGTAGTGGCTTCGAGCCACCGCGCCATCTCAGCGGCCGAGACGACGCCCGCGTGCTGATGGACGACGCGGCCGTGCTTCAGGACCACGAAGTTCGGGATGCCTTCGACGCGATACCTGGCCGCAATCTCGGGATGACGTTCGGTGTCGACCTTGAGCACGACGACACGGCCGGCCATGGACGTGGCGATCCGGGCTACTTCCGGCGCGGCGACACGGCAGGGTCCACACCACGCGGCCCAGAAATCGACGAGCACCGGGAGCGAGACCGCGGCCACGATCTCGTCGAACGTTGCGGCGTCCGCGTCGATCGGCTGCTGGATGGGCGTGAGCGACGCCTTGCACCTGCCGCATCGCACCGTGCGAGCAAGGTTCACGGCGTCAACGCGATTCTTCTGCTGGCATGCCGAACAAGCGACGACCACACTCGCACTCCCGGCCACCGTTTGGCCTGCCATCAGCGTAGCACCGGCCGCGGCGGACGCCAGGCGGGAGATCTCGTACCTGTCGTAAACTGCGTGCGCAATGCCGCTCCCGCCCGGTACGAAGATCGGTCCCTACGAAATCGTCGCGCAGGTCGGCGCAGGAGGCATGGGCGAGGTCTATCGCGCCCATGACGCCAAGCTCAACCGCGACGTCGCGATCAAAGTTTTGCCCGAACTGTTTGCGACCGACCCTGAGCGCCTCGCGCGTTTGACGCGCGAAGCACAAACACTGGCCTCGCTGAATCACGCGAACATCGCGCACATCTACGGAGTGGAAGGACACGCGCTCGTGATGGAGCTCGTCGAGGGCGAAGACCTCGCGGAGCACATCGCGCGCGGCCCGATCGCTCTCGCCGAGGCTCTGCCGACGGCGCGGCAGATCGCCAACGCGCTGGAGGCGGCGCACGATCAGGGCATCATCCACCGCGACCTGAAGCCCGCAAACATCAAGGTCAAGCCGGACGGCACGGTCAAGGTGCTGGACTTCGGTCTCGCCAAGGCGCTGACTGACGACTCCGGACTGCGGACGCAGGACGTGTCGAACTCGCCGACGCTCACCGCTCGGGCGACTCAGTTGGGCATGATCATCGGCACCGCCGCGTACATGTCCCCCGAGCAGGCGCGCGGCAAGTCCGTGGATCGTCGTGCCGACATCTGGGCGTTCGGGCTCGTTCTGTACGAAATGCTGACTGGCCGCCGGGCATTCGAGGGCCAGGAGATCTCGGACGTCCTCGCCGCTGTTCTGCGCCAGGACATCGATTGGACCGTGCTTCCCGCCGGCACGCCCTCGTCCGTGCGGCGGCTGCTGAGGCGATGTCTCGAGAAGGATCCGCGCAAACGGCTGAGCGCGATCGGCGACGCGCGGCTCGAGCTCGACGAGTCGGATTCGGTGACGCCCGTGTCCGCGTCGACGGCGGTGCCCGCACGGCCGTCGATCGCGGCGCTCGTGTGGCCGGCGATCGCCGGCGTCGTGCTGACCGCGGCCGTCGCCGCACTGCTGTGGCCGAAGCCCCCATCGGTTACCGTCGACGGGTTGTCGCGACTCGCGATCCTCCCGCCGCCCGGCGAGGAGCTCTACCCGGATTCGACCGGCGTCGCGATCTCGCCCGACGGCACCATGGTCGCGTTCGTCGTCGGCAGCGTGAACCAGTCGATCTCGCAGCTGTGGGTGCGATCGCTCGATTCGTCGATCGCCCGCAAGCTCGATGACACCGACGGTGCGCTCCTGCCGTTCTGGTCGCCGGACAGCCGGCGGATCGGATATTTCACGAGCCGGAAGCTGAAGACGGTCGCGGCCACCGGCGGCCGCTCCGAGACACTGGCCGACGCGCCGAACGGCCGCGGCGCGACGTGGAACACGTCGAACGTCATCCTCTTCGCTCCCGAGGCGACCGGGCCGATTTTTCGCATTCCGGCGACCGGCGGCACGCCCGAGCCGGTGACGACCGTCGATTCGGCGAAGAAGGAATACGGCCACCGGTTTCCGCTCTTCCTGCCGGATGGCGACCATTTTCTGTTCGCGTCGCTGCCCGGCAAGGCGGGAAAGTTCGACATCTCTGTGGGCTCGCTCACGGACAAGTCACGGACGCACGTCGGCGCGCTCGAGAGCTCGCCGGCGTACGTCGATCCCGGCTGGCTGCTCTACGTTCGCCAGGGCGTGCTGGCCGCGCAGGCGTTCGACGTGAACACGAAGACGCTGAAGGGCGATCCGCACCCGCTCGAGGACGAACCCACGAGCATTCTCGATCCCGCCGTGTCGTTCACCGCCAACCGTGCGGTGTCCGTGTCCCTGACCGGCGCGCTCGCGTTCTATTCGACGCCGTCGATGAACACGACGGCGACCTGGTACGACGCCAGCGGGAAGACGGCCGGCGTCGTCGACGTGCCCGGCGGCCACTACGAAACCGCGACCATCTCGCCCGACGGCACGCGCGCGATCTTCGTGCGCTCGACGTCGCCGTCCGAATCGACGCTGTGGCTCGTCAGTCTGGCCCGCGGGGGCGCCATCCCGCTGACGACCGGGCCCGGGCGGAATGACTCGCCGGTCTGGTCGCCCGACGGGAAGCGCGTGGCCTTTGCGAGTGATCGCGACGGTCCACAGAACTTCTACGTGAAGACGATCGACGACGCCACGCCGGAGCAGCTGCTGTATGCCTCCGACGTGCTCTTCAAGAATCCGGCGTACTGGTCGTCAGACGGGCAGTGGCTGACCGTGACCCAGCTCGAATCGGGCATGGCGCAAGACACGTGGCTGATGCCCGCGTCGGGCAAGGGCGAGCTCAAGCCGCTCGTGCGCGGGCGGGCGCGCGACAACGCGGGACCGATTTCACCCGACGGCAAGTGGCTGGCGTTCAGCTCGGATGAAACCGGGCGGTTCGAAGTCTACGTGCAGGCGTTCCCCGATGCGGGCGGCCGCACGCAAGTGTCGCAGCAGGGCGGCGCCGGCGAGTGGTGGACGCGCGACAGCCGGCAGATCGTATTCGCAGGCGCGGACTGGCGCTCGCTCTGGCGCGCGGACGTGCAGTCCGGCAAAGACCTGCACGTCAATCCGCCAAGACAATTCGCGACCCTGCCATCGACCACGATCTGGGTCGACGCGTCGCCCGACCGGCAGCGTTTTCTCGTGCTCGCGCCGGAGCGCACCGGCATCGGATCGGTCACCGTTGTCCAGCACTGGCTGGCTGACCTGAAGCGCGCGGCGAAGTAACCCTCATGCGAGAATAGCTGGCGTCACCGCGAGCGGTTCGCATGACAACGAAATCGTACCTGGTTGCGTGCGCCGCAGCGATCGTCGTCGCGGCGCCGGAAGGTCGGGTCCCGGCCCGATACCGCTCCGGGCCGCTGCCGCAGGTCCCTGAGCACGCAGTCAGCGGCGGCGAGGTCATCCTACAGGTCTCGGTCACCCGCGGTGGCATCGTCAACGCGATTGATGTCGCGCGTTCGGCGGCGACATTCACTGAGGTCATGACCGCGGCGGTCCGGGGCTGGCGCTTCCAACCGGCGGAAGACAACGGGCCAGTGGAGTCCAAGGTGTTGGTGGCGGCCGTCTTCCGCCCGCCCACCCTCTACGCGCCATCGACGACCTCGGTTGCAAACGACGTCACCTCTCTATCGCGCGACGTGCCTTCTCCAACCAGGATCGTCACGCCGTCTTATCCGCCTCAATCAATTGGCAATCAGGCGGTGCTCGTCGAAGTGCACGTCGCGGCGGCCGGAGCGGTCACGAGCGCGGATGTGCTTGGTGCGGCGTCAGGATTTGATGACGCCGCTTTGAGGGCGGCGCGCAGTTGGACGTTCCGCCCTGCGGAAGTCGCGGGAGCGCCCGCGCCAGCAGTGGCCTACATCATCTTCGGATTTCGCCAGCCCATCACGACATCGGGAAACGTCGACGCGCGATAGTTCCTCACTTCACTACCAAGCCGGCGTCGTACATCCGTCCATACGACAAGTACTGGCGCACCGGATCGCGCGGGTACGCGATCCGCATGTTCGAGGCAGTGCCGCTCGCGTCGATCGACGCTGTGACTTCCACGTTGACACCCGCCCAATACGTCGGCAGATCGAGCTGCTTGTAGCGCGCGACGACCTGGTCGCGCAGCTTCGGATCGAAGTGGACGCCGTACTGGTCGACGAGTGCCTTGATCGCCGCGTAGTCGCCCTCGGCCTTGATGCGCATGAGCTCGGTCAGCAGCATGCCGACGCCTTGTTTCATCTTCGCGTAGTCCTTGACCTGGACGTAGGCCTTGCCGCCGCGATCGACCTGCTCGATGGCGCCGGTCTTGTCCTTGATGTAATTCGAGATCAGCGCGCGATCGCGCTGGTGATCTTCGTTGATCGTGTCGCCACGCGGGATCCGGCGGAGCTGCTGCAGAACGACGCTCGCCGCGCTGTCGTACATGGCCTTCGCCACCTCGTCCTGATTCGTGATGAGGCCGAGCTCTTTCAGCTTCGGATCCCACACGTTCCAAAGCGCCATCAGGTCCGCGCGAGCTTCCTCGAGCGTGGAGAAGTACTCCTTGAGCAACGGCTCCGCGCCGCCTTTCAAACGATCGCTCAGCTTGCCCGACCCGTGGCCGATGACCTCGTGCATGGCGGTCATCAGGTCTTCCGCCTCTTCGCCATGGTCCTTCGCGCGCGCTTCGATCTCCGGCGATGCCGCGAACTCGTGGCGCGACGATCCGCCCGACGCGCGGCCGAGCGCGTGGCTGCTGCCGATGAACAGGAAATTCTTCGTCCCGTACTTCTCGTGAATCTCGTTCTCATTCGGCAGGTTGTCGCCGATCGTCGTGACGTGGAAGTCGCCGGTCTCGACGAGGACCTGCACGGCTTTGACGACGGGCGGTTGAAACGCCTGCTTCTTGTATTTCGGATCCCACGGCGCCTTGTCCTCGAAGTACGCGGCGTTCTGCGCCAGCTTGACCATCGCGTCGGTCACGGGCCGATCGGTGATCGACACGAAGCTCTGCGAGCTGCCCTTGGCGCCGCGAGCATCCCGATAAACCTCGATGAACCCGTTCGCGAAGTCGACGGTCGCGTCATTTCGCACCCAATCCGAGCCGAACTCGAGCCAGTCCTTGGGGTCGCCCGTCTGGTAGAACGTGATGAGTGAGCCAATCACCTTCGCTTGCGCCGGATCCGCCAATGCGCGCGCCTTCTCCAGATACCCGATGGCCTTCTTGAGATAGACCGCGTAGAGGCCGGGCGCGATCTGTCCGTCCGGGGTGCCCGCGCGATAGACAGCCTCACGCAGTCCACCGGCTGGGCCTTTGACCACCCTGGAGTTGAGCGGGTACTGCTCCTTGAAATTCGTGAGCTCGGCCAGCGTGACGCCTTGATAGAACGTGTTCGAGCTGGCCTGCAGGATGTCCTGGCCCGCTGGCGGCGTCTTCGCGGTGATCGATGGCTCGACATTCGGATCGAAGAGCGCCGGCCGGAGCGCCTCGAGCTCCCTCGTCACGGCGGCCATCGTGGTCAGCGCCGGCAGGTCGCCGTAGGGCGTCTTGAAGCCGCCAGCCGCCTGAACCTTCAACGCCGCGTCACGCAGCTCCCCGAACGTAAACGTCGGCAGGAACTTCAGCGTCGTGCTCTCGTTGTGGTTGCCGCGGTTGGCCCAGAACAGCAGCGCGTAGCTGCGAATCTTCGCAAACGTCTCGGGTGCCACGGCTGCCGGACGCGCGACGATTTCCTCGAGCAGCCGTTTCTCCCGCAGCCCGAAGCGCGAGAGCTGGTCGTAGATGATCGGGTCGATCGCGATCGAGGCCTGCGTCAGCCAGTAGGCGAGCGCCTGCTGCTTTGCGTCGAGCTGCTTGAAGCTCTCGGCCTCGATTTGAATGAACGCCGTGTCGCCGACCCGCTCGACGAGCGCCGTCGCAGCCGGTGCCGGAGCCTGGGCGCGAGGCGTCGCGCTGATGGCGACTAGCGTGGGAACCGCGAGGCATAGCGCGAGCAGTCGGCGGGTCATGAAGCTCTCCTTTCGCAATCTTACCGCCCTGGCGGCCTCCACCGCCCGAATGGGTCCCGGTGTGGCGCCAGTCTGCTGCGATGCGGCAAGATGGCACCATCATGGCCAATCGCGTGACGAAGTCGCTGCTGGCGCTGTTCGTCCTGTTCGTCGCGATTCAGATCGTGCGCCCCGCTCGCACAAACCCGCCGGTCGACCCCGCGCAGACCCTCGAGGCGCACGTCGAAGTTCCACCCAACGTCGAAGCCATCCTCACGCGTTCGTGCGCCGACTGTCATTCGAATCGCACGCAGTGGCCCTGGTACAGCAACATCGCGCCCGTTTCCTGGCTGCTGACGAGCGACGTGAACGAAGGACGGCGCCACTTGAACTTCTCCGATTGGGAGCACCGTCATCAGCACGAAGAGTCGCCGTTTGACGAGATGTGCAAGCAGACGCGTGACGGAGACATGCCGCCGTGGTACTACCGGCCGCTCCATCCGGAGTCGCGGCTCACCGCGACAGACATCGAGACGCTGTGCGGGTGGACGGCGAGCGGGCCGAAGGAGCGATGACGCGCTCGCTATTCGCGCTTCAACCCCGCCATCCAGTCGAGTACGCCGACCAACGGCGACGCGCTCGGATTGACGAGAGGTGACGTCACCAGAAAACGCTGGCCGTCAATCGAGGCGGCGTAGTTGTTCCTGATCACGCGCTCGGGTTCCGCATTCGTGAGAAAGAGCGCTTGAGGCGGGCCGACCGCGAGGCTGGCGCCGTTGTCGCGGACCTCGACCGCCATCAGCGTGCTGTCGGGCGCCAGGAAGAACAGTTCCTTCCCGTCGCGCCGCCACTCGGGCTCTGTGCCGCCCCCGGTCGAGACCCGAAGCTTCGTGGCGCCGTCAGGAAACGAACGCACGTACAACTGATCGGTACCGGTCTCGTCGGAGACGTACGCGATCCACTTGCCGTCGGGCGAGAACCTGGCTCTGGACTCGTTGAAGGGCGAATTGAGGAGCGGCGCCGACGTCTTGCGCTCGACATCGTACGCCCACAGGTCCAGCCGCGTCGGGCCGCCGCCCGTCACGTAAAGCAAGTGTTTACCGTCGGGCGACCAATCCATCGGAAACGATCGGCCGTCGACGAGCATCTCCTCGGCGCCCGTGCCGCTCGCATTCTTGACCCACAGCTTTGGTCCCGGGCCGGGGTCGGACCCGAAAGCGATCTGATGCCCGTCGGGAGACCACGCCGGCACGCTCTGGAATCCCGGCGTTGAGGTGAGGCGCGAAAATGTGCCGCGCGCCAGGTCGACGGTCCAGAGATCGCTCGCTCCCCGATCCGCGTCGGCCTTCTCGACCACCAGCGTCGTGCCGTCAGGCGAGATCCTCGGATCGTAGTACACGTCAGGATCGCCAACCGTCCCGAGCGGCCGCCCAGTCCGGCTGAACCAGGTCAACTGGCTCTGCGTGAGCTTGCCGGTGGTGTACACCAGCACGCGCGCCGAGGCGGAGGCCATGGGGTCGCCGGTGAACCACTCGAACGCGATGTTGTCGTCGCTGACGACGATGGGCCGGCCCTCGAGCTCGAACGTCGTGGGATTGAAGGCCTGCGCCATGAGACGCGACACCGGCAGATCCCGCACGTAGAGGAGATAGCCGCCGGCGACGATCGTGCCCGACTCGGCGTCGAACAGCGTCTTCGTGGCTCCGCCCTCTAGGGACGCGAGCTGCGTTTTCCTGGTGACCGCGCCGGACGTCCACGGCGTGAACACGAAGTGCCGCCCGTCGGGGAGAAACTGAGGCCAGCGGTGCGCCTCGTCGTTCCGCGCCGGATCCAGCGTCGTCACTGCCGTTGCGTCGCCGCCCTTGGCACTGACGCGGAAAATGGGCGTACGCTCGTCCGGGCTGAAGAGAATGATTCCGTCTGGCCCCCACGTGCCGCCGTACCCCGACGGCGCGTCTGCAAGGTCTTCGATCTTTGCCGACGCGACCTCGATGATCTTGAGCCGGCCGCCGGCAAAGAAGCCAAGCGAGCGGCTGTCTGGCGACCAGAACAGCCCGCCCGTCCGCGCTCCCGCGGTGCCCTTGAGCGGCTGAGCCTGGAACGAATCCAGCCGGCGAACGACGATCGCGTCGCCGGATCGGCCGCGCGAGATGAACGCGAGGCTCTGGCCGTCTGGCGATACGGACGGCGAGGACAACGACGCGTCCCTGAACGGCAGCGAAGGCGCGACGATGACGGGCGACGCGGCATTCGCCGTCGCGGCGCGCGGCCACCAATGGATCACCGCGGCCGTCGCCGCCAGCACTGCCGCCGTGATCCACGCGACGATCTCGCGGCCGCGCACCGGTCGCGTGACGTGTGCGTCCGTCGAAGCGGGCTCGGCGCTCGAACTGGTCGATTCGCTCACGGCCTGGAGCGCGAACGCGAAGTCGCGCGCCGACTGGAATCGATCGTTCGGATCCTTTTCGATCGCATGACGAACGATGCGAGAGAGACCGGGCGAAGAGGTCGCGGAGGCCGTGCTGAGATCCGGCGGATCCTCGCGCAGGATCGCGGTCATCGTCTCGGCGGCCGTCGGCCGCAGGAAGGCGCGCTGGCCGCTGGCGAGCTCGTAGAGCACGACGCCCAGCGCAAACAAGTCGGACCGCGGGTCGACGCCTTCACCCCGCACCTGCTCGGGGGCCATGTAGCCCACGGTGCCCAGCACCGTGCCGGCGTCAGTCGCGGCCATCGTCTGCTCGTCGTGAGATCCGGCGGCTGGCATCGACTGCTTGGCCAGGCCGAAGTCGAGAATCTTCGCGCGGCCGTCGCGCAACAGCACGATGTTCTCGGGCTTGAGATCGCGGTGCACGATGCCGCGGTCGTGTGCGGCGGTCAGGCCGCGCGCCACCTGGAGGGCCACGTCGGCGCTCTTCCGCGCCGGGAGTGGGCCCTGCCGGAGTTTGTCGCGCAGCGTCTCGCCGTCGAGGAGCTCCGTGATGAGGAACGCGGCCCGGACCGGGCCTTGATCCGGATCGACGATCTCGGCGCTGCCGATGTCGTGCACCGACACGATATTCGGGTGATTGATGGCGGCGACGGCGCGCGCTTCGCGCTCGAATCGTGCGAGCCGATCGGGATCGCGGGCAAAAACCGCGGGCAGCACCTTGACGGCGACGTCACGGCCGAGCCGCGTGTCCCGAGCGCGGTAGACGACACCCATGCCTCCGGCGCCGATGAACGACACGACTTCGTACGGACCCAACCGCGTGCCTGGAGGCAAAGGCATTGGCGCGGCGAGTGTATCAGGGCGCGCAACAGGTCGATTCCCATGCTCTCGAAGCCGTGGCGGTGCCGCTGACGCTGAAACTACGCGAACAGATTCCCCGCGAGGTATTTCAGTCCCGTATCCACGGCGACGGTCGCGACGACGTTGCCCGGCCCGAGCTCACGCGCAAGCGCCACCGCGGCGGCAATGTTCAACGCGCTGGACGTGCCGACCAGCAGTCCTTCCTCGCGCGCCAGCCGCCGCGCCATCGCGCGCGCCTCGTCTTCAGGAATCGCGCGCGCTTCGTCGTACGGCTTGTCGGTCATGTGGGGCGGAAGGCGTCCGGTCGCAATGCCCTCGACGCTGTGCGGTCCGCCGCGGCCCTCGGTCATCGCGGGTGAGCTCGACGGTTCGAGCGCGACGATCCGGACGCGGCGGCTTCCCTCCCGCAACGCGCGCGCGACGCCCCGGAGCATTCCTCCAGTACCGACGCCGCCACAAAACGCGTCCACCGATCCGCCGGTCTGCTCCAGCAGCTCCGTGCCGATGCCGGCGTAGCCGTCGATGGCATCCATGTTGTGAAACTGGTCGGTCCAGAATGTTCCCGGCTCGGCGGCGAGCACCGCGATCTCGGCACGGAAACGCTCGAACAGCGCGGGCGTGACCTTGCCGCCATCGCTCGGTACCAACCTGAGCTCCGCGCCCAGCGCGCGCATTGTCCGCAGCTTCTCTTCCGCAAAGGCGTCTGACGACAACAGGACGACCTTGTACCCTTTTGCCGCGCAGACCATCGCCAGGGACGAACCCGTGCTGCCCCCGGTGTATTCGACGACGCGCATGCCGGGCGACAGCGAGCCGCGTCGCTCAGCGCCATCGATCATCGCGAGCGCCATGCGGTCCTTGTAGGATCCGGTCGGATTGTAGAACTCGAGCTTCACGAGAACGTCCGCAGCGCCCGGGGGAACCACTGCGCGGAGACGCACCACTGGCGTTCGCCCAATGGCGTGAAGGACGGACGGCGAGATGTTCGAATGCATAGACGACCATATACACTGTCTGGCTGACGTGGCAACGATCCTCCAATCTCTCCCGACCGGCCAGCGCGTCGGCATCGCGTTTTCGGGCGGCCTCGATACGAGCGCGGCGCTTCACTGGATGCGCCAGCGCGGCGCGATTCCCTACGCGTACACCGCCAATCTCGGGCAGCCGGACGAGCCCGATTACGACGACATCCCGCGGCGCGCGAAGCTCTACGGCGCGGAGGCCGCGCGGCTCGTCGACTGCCGGCGGCCGCTCGTGCTCGAGGGGATCGCTGCGCTCCAGTGCGGCGCCTTCCACATCTCGACGGCCGGCGTGCCGTACTTCAACACGACGCCGCTCGGGCGCGCGGTGACCGGCACGCTGCTCGTCGCCGCGATGAAGGAAGACGACGTCAATATCTGGGGCGATGGCAGCACGTTCAAGGGCAACGACATCGAGCGGTTCTACCGGTACGGGCTGCTCACGAATCCGAGCCTCAAGATCTACAAGCCGTGGCTCGATCAGCAATTCATCAACGAGCTCGGTGGCCGCAAGGAGATGTCGGAGTACCTCATCACGCACGGCTTCGACTACAAGATGAGCGTCGAGAAGGCGTACTCGACCGACTCGAACATGCTCGGCGCCACTCATGAAGCGAAAGACCTCGAGCAACTCAACACCGGCATCAAGATCGTCCAGCCCATCATGGGCGTCGCCTTCTGGAAGGAAGACGTCGTCGTCAAACCGGAGATCGTGACGATTCGGTACGAGGAGGGATCGCCGGTTGCGATCAACGGGATGACGTTCACCGATCCGGTCGCGCTCCTGGAGGAGGCGAATCGCCTCGGCGGCCGGCACGGGCTCGGAATGAGCGATCAGATCGAAAACCGCATCATCGAAGCCAAGAGCCGCGGCATCTACGAGGCGCCGGGCATGGCGCTGCTGTTCATCGCCTACGAGCGGCTCGTCACCGGCATCCACAACGAGGACACGATCGAGCAGTACCGCGAGAACGGCCGCAAGCTCGGGCGCCTGCTATATCAGGGCCGCTGGTTCGATTCGCAAGCGATGATGCTGCGCGAGTCCGCGCAGCGCTGGGTCGCGCGCGCGATCACGGGTGAGGTCACGGTCGAGCTCCGCCGCGGCAACGACTACTCGCTCGTCAACACGACGAGCCCCAATCTCACGTACAAGCCCGAGCGGCTCACGATGGAAAAAGGCGAAGGGGAGTTCACGCCGCAGGATCGCATCGGGCAATTGACGATGCGGAATCTGGACATCACGGACACGCGGGAGAAGATCGCGATCTACACGAAGACGGGGCTGCTTCAGCCGGCGTCCTCGACGACGTTGCCGGAGTTGCCCAAAGGGAAGGGCGAGGGCCGATAGCGCAGCGGACCGCACCGCCGCAGACCGGGAACGATGGACCCACGCCGCGGGGCTGCGGGCCAGGCGCACCCCTTGCCGAGCACCCCTCCGCGCCCGCTGGTTCATTGACCCCGCGGTCGGAGGGTCACTGAACCGCTGCTTGAAAAGATCAACATCAAGCCACCCGCTCCTCTTTGGCCAAGCCCGTTCGAGGTCCGGTACCGAAGTTGCACGACGGTCGTCCAATGCCGCCCGACCGGTTCTACGCCAAGCTGCGCCAGCGGGCCCGCCGGGTGAGCCGGCCGTTCAACCCGCTGGCCGACCCCCTCGTCCATGTCAAACAGCCCCTTTCAACAACCAACCGCGGCCGCGCCAAAGTCGAGTTCTCGCCGATCGACGTCCAGCACATCCGCGCGAAGTTTCTCGCCACACAGAAGGATTTCGCACGGCTGATCGGTATCAGCCCCGAAACGCTCAGAAATTGGGAGAAGGGACGTCGGCGCCCGCACGGCCCGGCGCGCGCGCTCCTTCGCGCCATCAACGCCGACCCGGTCGCGCTCGCCCGGGCGCTGAACTGGCACGCGCGAGAAGGCCGACCCGAGCCCGACGACTGGGTCGACGACTGAATGGCTGGCGTCATGACAGGGTCTTACTTCTGTCGAGGTTTCATCGCATCCCGGAGCTTGTCGGCGAGCGAGCCGAACGTCTTCCCCGGCTCGGATTCCGGGCGCTCCGCGTACTCGCGCACGTCTTCCGCCTCGCGCGCGGCGCCGCGGCGGCCTTCGTGAACCAGCGCGAGGCCGATCCGCTTCGCCGCGAGATCGAGGCTCACGACCTCGAAGGGACCGGTCGTGCCGACCGGCACGAGCCTTCGCCACGCCCCCGGCTGTCCGGGCGGAAACGTCGACACGTGCGCGAGGCCTTCGATGCCCGGCTCGAGCTCGACAAACGCGCCGAACTCGGCGAGACGCGTAACGCGGCCTTCGTGCACCTGACCCACGGCGTACGACGCGGACACCTTCGACCACGGATCGTCGCCGAGCTGCTTCAATCCAAGCGTGATTTTCTGTCCCTCGTCGTCGATGCGCAGGACCTTGACGGTGATCTCGTCGCCCGCGGCCACGACGGACGCCGCGCTCGGCACGCGGGACCAGCTCATCTCCGAGATTGGCAGCAGGCCCTGCACGCCCGAGCCCAGCTCGACGAACGCGCCGAAGTCGCGGACGGACGCCACGCGCCCGGTCATCACGGCGTCGACGGCGATCGATCGCCGGAGCTCGGCGGCGCCGGCGCGCAGCGCGTCCTCGAGCAACGCGCGCCGCGAAACGATCAGGTTCCGTCCGCCTTCCTTGTATTCGATGATGCGAAACGCGTAGACGCGCCCGATGTGCTCGGCCGGGTCCGTGTCGCGACGCGTGTCGATTTGCGAGATGGGACAGAACGCGCGCGTGCGGCCGACGCGAATCTCGTACCCGCCCTTGACCGCCCGTTCGACTTTGCCGTCGACGGGCAGGCCGGCGCGGAACGCGCCTTCAATCTGGCGATCTGTCGCGGCGGCGCGCGCCAGCTTTCGCGAGAGCGTCAGCCCGCCCTCCGTGGACACGACGACGGCCTGAATCCGATCGCCCACGGCGACCTCGAGCGCGCCATCCGCATCCCTCAGCTCGTCGAGCGCGATCATCGCTTCGCCTTTGCCCCCGACGTTGACGAACGCCACCTCGGGGCCGATCGCCACGATCGCGCCCTCGATCGTCTGGCCGCGCTCGATGCGCTTCTGTTTGAGCGACGCCTCGAACAGCGCCGCGAAGTCCTCGTTCGGGTCGTTCATGATCTCAAGGATAACGGTTCGACGGCCGGACGAGTAGGATGGATCCATGAGGCTCGGAGTCGCCAGCCTCGCTCTGTGCCTGAGCGCGTTCGTCGTCACGGGCGTTCCGGCTGCGGCCACAAGCGCGTCTCCGCCCACGCAGGCCAGTGTCGCCATTGTCAGTCTGAACATGGCGGGACAGCCGCGCATCGAAGACGCGCTGGCGAGCTGGGTGCGCCGTCGAGAGTCGGATGTCGTGCTGCTTCAGGAAGTCGGCGGGCACGGCGTCGACGGCGCCACGTTCGTCGCGTCGCTAGGTCAACGGTTGGGCTACCACTCGACGTACGCGCCCGCCGATCGCTTCGGCGACGAGGAGACGCAGGGACTCGCCATCCTGAGCCGTGGACCGATCGACGACGTCCGCATCCTGCCGCTCGACCGCCATCATCTTCGCTTCAAGTCGCGGTGCAGGATTGCGCAAGTGGCGACGGTCCAGACCGAGGCCGGACGCGTGCGCGTGGTGAACGTCCACCTCGACACGCGGATCAACAGCAAGGATCGCGTGGCGCAGCTCGCGCCCGTCATCGACATGCTCGACGCGATCGACGGCCCGCAGATCCTCGGCGGCGACTTCAACACGATGGACGTCGGCTGGCTCCATACGATGTGGCCGTTCCCGTACTTCCAGCATCAGGTGGCCGCGGTGCGCACGCGGCTGGCCGAAAGCGCATTTCACACGCCATTCACAGGCGGCCGCGCAACCTTCAAGTTTCTCGGCTTGCCGATCCATCTGGACTGGCTCTATCTGAAGCGGCTCGAAGCGATGGACTGGAGCGTGGACGACGTGCCATTGTCGGATCACCGCGGCGTGTGGGCGCGCGTGAAGTAGAACTTCCGGCGACCAGATTGCGTCTCAACTGACCGGAGTCACGAAAGGGAAGACGCAGGGAGGCCCTATGCCAGTGATGATGCGCACAATCGCGTTCGCGTTCCTTCTCCTGTTTCAGGCCGCGCAAACCACACCGCCGACCGATGCCGCCAAGAAGGCGCTCGATCAGATCCAGGGCTCGTGGCAGGCCGTGTCGCTCAACGGCCAGAACCTGCCGAACGGCATGGAGATGACCCTGTCGTTCAGCGGCGACAAGTACGAGAACTGGGTGAACGGCGCGCTCGACGAGCGCGGGACCGTGAAGATCGACCCGTCGACCAAGCCGCCGTCGATTGACTTCGTGATCATCGAGGGCGGCGACGCCGGCAAGACGCAGCTCGGCCTCGTCGAGGTCAACGGCGACTCGCTGATTCTGTCGTTTGCCACGCCCGGCAATCCCACACGACCGAAGACCCCGTCCGACGCCGAGCTCTACGCCGTCCTGCGGAAGAAGAAGTGAGCCGGCCCGGTCGTACTTGACCGGCATATACTTCGATCCGATATACTTGGGTGACGCCGATAGGACGGCGGGTCACCCATGGCACACGACGAACTCAAGAAGGGCAGCACCGAGCTCCTCATCCTCACGCTCCTCGAGACGCGTGCGCGGCACGGCTACGAGATCGGCAAACTGATTGAAACGGGATCGGGCGGGCGCCTCACGTTCCGCATCGGATCCCTCTATCCCGTGCTGGTCCGGCTCGAGGCCCGCGGCCTCATCAGCGGCCGGTGGTCGGAGAAGGCCGGCGAGCGCCGCCGGCGGTTCTACCGCCTGACCGCCGAAGGCCGTGCCGTGCTCAAACACCAGCGCACCGCCTGGGAAGAGTTCTCCGACGCCGTCAACCAGATTCTCCGGAGCCACCATGCCTAACTGGACCGCCTACGTTCGCGAACGCCTGCGACTGAGCGGGGTCCGGCCGGCCAATGAGCAGGACGTCATCGACGATCTCGCCGCGCAGTTGGACGAGGCGTATCGCGACGCGATCAGTCGCGGCCTTCCGTCCGCCGACGCCGAAGCGGCGGCGGCGACGCACGTCACCGATTGGCCCGCGCTCGCCAAACAGGTCGATGATGCGCGTCTTGCGGGCGCGCGGCTCGATCGGATGGAGCTGTGGGCGCAGGATGCCGCGGCCGCGGGCAACCGGCGCGCCCGTCTGTTTGCCGGGGTGCTGCACGATGTGCGGTTTGCGGCGCGGCTCGCGCGACAATCGCCCGGGTTCACGGCCGTCGCCGTGCTCACGCTCGCGCTGGGCATTGGCGCCAACACGACGATCTTCAGCTGGATCAACGCCGTGCTGGTTCATCCGCTGCCGGGCGTGGATGCGAGCCGCGTCGTCGACGTCGGCTTCGAGTCGAAGAGCTTCTCGTACACGTCGATGTCGTACCCGGACTTCGTCGACCTGCGGTCGGCCTCGCCCGCGCTCGACGGCCTGCTCGTGCACAACCTGGAGCCCGCGTCGCTGTCCGGGCCGGCGGGCGCCGAGCGCATCTGGACGGAGATCGTCTCCGACAACTTCTTCGACGTGCTGGCGGTGACGCCGGTCGCGGGCCGCGGCTTCCGGATCGAAGAGGGCCGCGCGCCGGTACCCGTCGTCGCGATCGCCGAGCGGCTCTCGCGCGAGCGATTCGGCAGCGCGCCCGCGGCGATCGGCCAGGCCGTCGACATCAATGGCACGTCGTTCACGATCGTCGGCGTCATGCCTGAAGCGTTTTCGAGCGGCTACACCGGGCTCGCCGCCGACGTGTGGCTGCCAGTGCAGATGGCGTTCACGGTCATGCCGGGCGACAACCGGGTGCCACTGCGCAACAACCATTGGCTCGACACGCTTGGCCGGCTCAAGCCAGGCGCCACAGCGGCGCAGGCGGCCGCCGAGCTGACCGGCGGAACCAATCAGATCGCGGCGGCGCAGGGCACGGACGCAGGCGGCCGCATGACCGTCACGCCGCTCTGGCGATCGACCCGTGGCGCGCAGTCCGTGCTCGGCCCGGTGCTGCTCGTGCTCATGGCGATGGTCGCCATCGTGCTGCTGATCACCTGCGCGAATCTCGCCAACCTGCTCCTCTCGCGGGCTTCGGCGCGCCGGCGCGAGTTCGCTGTGCGGCTCTCGCTCGGCTGCCCCCGCGCCCGGCTCATCCGGCAGCTGCTCACCGAGGCGCTCCTGCTCGTCACCGTGGCCGCGCTCGCGGCGATCGTCGCGCAGCGGTGGACCAGCGGCCTGTTGATGTGGTTCGTGCCGGTGACCGATTTCCCGATTTCGCTCGAGACGCCGCTGGATTTTCGCGTCGCGCTCTTTGCCGCGTCGACCGCGCTCGCGAGCGCGCTCATCTTCGGCGTGGCGCCCGCGCTCTCGGCCAGCCGCACCGACCTCGCCGGATTTCTCAAGAGTGACCGCGGCCAGGTCGGCCGTGGCGGCGCCCGCCTTCGCAACGCGCTGGTCATCGCGCAGGTGGCCTTCTCGCTGCTCCTCCTCGCCTCGGCCGGACTGTTCGGCCGCAGTCTCCAGAACGCCCGCGTATTCGATCCCGGCTTCAAACCGGACCACGTGCTGCTCCGGTCCGTCGATCTCTTCGCCGCCGGGTACGACCGCGCGCGCGGCATGCAGACGCTCGATCGGATTCTCGACGACATCCGCGCGCTACCCGGTGTCGAGGCCGCGACCCTCGCGCGCCGTGTCCCGCTCGGCATCTCCACCGGCAACAGTTCGACCTCGCTCGAGCCGGAAGGCTACTCCGCGCCGCAGGACGATCCCGCCTGGGCGTACCTCAACTGGGTCGGTCCTGACTACTTCCGGACGATGGGGATCAGAGTGGTGGGCGGCCGCGAATTCACGACCGCCGATCGCCCGGACCAGCCGGAAGTGCTCGTGATCAATCGCACGTTCGCGCGGCGCTACTGGCAGGACGCCAATCCCATCGGCAAGCGGATTCGGCTGGGCAAGACCTGGTACGACGTCGCCGGCGTCGTCGCCGATTCCAAGTACCGCCGGCTGAACGAGCCCGCGTCACCGTTCGTGTACCTCTCGACGACCTGGAACTATCGCCCTGACGTCGCGTTTCACGTCAGGACGACGGGCGATCCGCGGCGGCTGGCCGAGCCGGTGCGCGAGATCATTCATCGCGCCGATGCAAAGCTTCCGGTCTTCGGGGCGGTGACGCTCGAGGACCACATTCAGTCGGCGTCGTTCCAGCAGCGCCTGGGCGCGTCGCTGCTCTCGGCGTTCGGCGGGCTGGCGGTGCTGCTGGCGTCGATCGGCCTGTACGCCACGATCGCGTACTCCGTGTCGCGCCGCACGCGGGAACTGGGAGCGCGGCTGGCGATGGGCGCGACGCGCCGCGACATCATGCGCCTCGTGCTCACCCAGGCCGTGGGGGTGACGGCGATCGGCCTCGCGATCGGCCTGGGCCTCGCGATCGGCGCGGCCCAGTTGTTCAGCACGCTGCTCGTCGGTGTCCGTCCGGTCGATCCGGCGACGCTCATCGCCGTGACGCTCCTGCTGTCCGGCATCGCGATCGTTGCGAGCTACGTGCCGGCCCGCCGCGCCGCGCGACTCGATCCTCTTCAGGCCCTCAGATACGAGTAGGGCAGGCCTTCCTGGTCAGGCCGGAACATCCTTGACAGGCGTTCGGCGGCTTGGTATTGTACCGATCGTTCGGTTCAATGGCCGCCGGCGCGAGCCCGCCCGGCCGCAGGAGGTCTCGTGATGTCTTCGACCAAAACCGCCATCGTCGTTTTGTCCGATCCCAAGGGAGGCGAGGAGGCGCTCGGCCGCGTCTTTAATGCTCTCGCCGCCGCCTACGACTTCAAGCAGAAGCGACAGGACGTTCAGGTACTGTTCCAGGGCACGGGCACGCGATGGGCCGCGCTCCTGACCAAGCCAGATCACCCCGTGCACGCGCTGTACAAGGCCGTCGAGGACAAGATCGCCGGCGTCTCGACCGCGTGTTCCGTGGTCTTTGGCGCGCGCGAGGACGCGGAGCGCAACGGCTTCTCGCTGGTCACGGGCAATCCCGTCCCCGACACGCCCGGGCTGCCGAGCCTCGAGTCGTACGCGGCCCAGGGCTACACGATTCTGACGTTCTGAGCGGACCATGCCCCACGATCCTTTTCACGAAGGCGAAATCGCCGTGCAGGAGCGCGCCGGCGAGCGCGACATTGGGCGCCGGCGGTCCACGATTTTCTCGCCGCGCATCGTGCCTGGCGCGCTGGAGTTTCTCGCCCAGCAGCGCCTGATCGCGCTGTCGGTCGCGGGAGAGGACGCGCATCTCTGGACGTCCGTGTGGTGCGGGCAGTCTGGCTTCGTGGAAAGCGACGACGGCGAGCGTGTGACGATTCGGCGCTCGCTGATGACGATCGCGCCAGACGATCCCGTGTTGGGCCGCCTCGTCGTCGGCCGCGACACTGGTCTGCTCGCGATCGAGCTCACGACTCGACGGCGGCTTCGGATCAACGGCCGAGTCGAACGCATCTCTCCCGACGAGATCGTCGTTCGCGTCCGCGAGAGCCTGGCCAACTGCCCGAAGTACATCCAACGGCGTCGGCCGCGCGAGGCGCCTGCGCCGCGGCCGTCGAGACCAGGTGCGTCGGGGTACACGATCGACGACGAGCGAAGGAGGCTCGTCGAGCGCGCGGACACGGCGTTCGTCGGCAGCCTGCATCCGGATCGAGGCGTGGACGCGTCACATCGTGGGGGCGAGCCGGGTTTCATCCACGTGCTGGACGCCGAGACGTTGCGCGTGCCCGACTACGCGGGCAACAGCATGTTTCTGACGCTCGGCAACTTCGAGGTCGATCCGCGCGCCAGCCTCGCCGTCGTCGATTTCGATCGCGCCCGTGTCGTGTCCTTCTCCGGGCTCGCCCGGCTCCGGTTCACCGGCGAGCTGCCCGGCCATCCCACTGGCGGCACCGGACGATATTGGGAGCTCGCGGTGCGCGAATGGGTAGAATTCGACTTGCCACCGGCGATGCGCTGGGACTTCCTCGACTCGTCGCCCTTCAACCCATCATGCCCGCCCCGCTCCTGACCAAAGACGAGATGCTCGCGCGGCTGATGGATCTCTTTCGCGAGAAGGGATTCGACGGCGCGTCGCTCTCCGACATCTCCGAGTCGACGGGCCTGGGCAAGTCGAGCCTCTACCATCACTTTCCGAACGGCAAGCAGGAGATCGCGCTTGGGGTGCTTGCGTACCTCGGGTCGCAGCTCGAACAGGCGGTCTTCGAGCCGATGCGCTCGTCGGACACGCCGAGCCGGAAGCTCAATCGCATGCTCGACGCAATCGATGGGTTCTACGAAGGCGGACGGAAGGCGTGCCTGCTCGAGCGTCTGTGCGCGAGCGTGGACGCCAGCCGTTTCCGGCGGGCGCTTGGACGCGCGTTCGAGACGTGGATCGGCGCGGTCGAGACGCTCGGCGTGGAATCCGGGTTGCCGCGCGCGGTCGCGCGCCACCGGGGTGAAGATCTCGTCGTCCGCATCGAAGGCGCGCTCGTCGTCTGCGCGGGCACGGGGAATACGAGCGTCTTCGCGCGCACGATCCGAGACCTGCGCGAGAGCGTGCTGATGCCGGCGCGATCTTCTAGGAAGGCGAACTGAGGACCTCGTTGTAGTACGCCTCGTACTGCGGCACGACTGTTTCCGTGCAGTACAGCCGTTGTACGCTGGCGGCGGCCGCGTTGCCGACGCGCGCAGCGAGCGACGCGTTGCTCAACACCGCGACACCCTGCGCCGCCATGCCGTCCACGTCGTCCTTGTCCCGAAGGAACCCGGTCACACCGTCCTCGAGGATTTCTGGCAGACCGCCAACACGTGAGGCGATCACCGGCACGCCGCACGCCATGGCCTCGAGCGCGGCCAGGCCGAAGCTCTCTTGAGCAGACGGCAGGAGCAACAGGTTCGCGGCGGACAGCCATGGCACGAGATCCATCTGCTCGCCGACGAAGTCGACGCTGTCGGCGAGACCGAGATCGGCCGCCCGCCGCTCCGCCGCGCCGCGCTCCGGTCCATCGCCGATCAGGACCAGGCGCGACGGCACCTGCTTGTGCAGCCGGTGAAACACCTCGATGACGTGATCGATGCGTTTGACCGGCCGGAAGTTGGACACGTGCATGACGATCGGCTCGCCGGGCGTCTGCGCACGCCACGGCTGCCGAATCACCGCGCCCGATTGACGCGCGTAGACGCTGCAATCGAGGAAGTTCGGGATGACGCGGATCTCGCGCTTGATGCCGAGGGCGTGGATCGTGTTCTGGCGCAGGCTCTTCGACACCGTGGTCACGCCGTGTGACTGCTCGATCGAGAACGCGACGACGCCTGCGTACGACGGATCGCTGCCAACGAGCGTGATGTCCGTCCCGTGCAGCGTCGTCACGGTGCGCGGCGGCGTCACGCCCGGCGTCGCGCTCAGAATCTGATGCGCGAGAAACGCGGCCGTCGCGTGCGGCACCGCGTAGTGCGCGTGAAGGATGTCGAGCCGCCGCTCGCGCGACACGCGCACGAGGGTGTTGGTCAGCGCGAGCAGGTATTGCGGCTCGCGGAACAGCGGATACTCGGGCACGAGCACGCGCTCGAACGACAGTCCCGGGACGCCGGCGCGCCATCTGAACGGCAGCTCGCTGCTGACGAGATGCACCTCGTGGCCGCGAAGCGCCAGCGCGTGCGCCAGCTCCGTGGCCACGGCGCCGCTTCCGCCGACCGACGCGTAGCAGACGATCCCGATTCTCACGGCAGCGACTTGAGGAGCGATCCGCGCGCGACGGGCTCGCGGACGACGATGCCCTCGGCGTAGTGGACGCCGGCGAGCGCGCCGAATTGCCCGTCACGCGTTTCGATGAGCCGCGCGAAGACCGGCGACATCAATCGCGTCGTCACCGACCCTGGATCCGCTGGCGCGAACTGGCTGCGATAGCAGGCGAGCGCCGCGCGTTTGGTGTCGTAGAAAGCTGAGACGTCGACGACGAACGACGGCGTGGCGCCGTCATTGATGAAGTAGTAGCAGACCCATTCCGGTCGCCACGGATCGCCCGGAGCCTCATACCGCCGCAGGCCGGCCTTGAACACCGCGACGTCGAGGACGGTGCTGGCGGCGCGGTGATCGGGATGGCGATCGTGCCAGTACGGCACGGCGATCGCGCGCGGCTGGTGCCGGCGGATGAGCGCGACCGCGGATTGCAGGTGGGCGTCCGTGGGCGCAATGCTGCCGTCCGGCCAGCCGAGATTCTCGCGCCAGCGCGCGCCGAGGACGCGCGCGGCCTCGTCCGCTTCGCACCGGCGCTCTTCGGGCGTGCCGTTGCTACCCAGCTCGCCGGTGGTCAGATCGCACAGGCCGACTGAGAGTCCGGCGGCCGTGTGGCGGGCGATCGTGCCCGCCAGGCCAATTTCGATGTCGTCGGGGTGCGGCCCGAAGACCAGGAGGTCAAGCGCCACGCTCGTCCGACGATAACACGCACGTGGTGCTGAAACGGCTCAGCCTAAAATGCCCGCGTGCGGCGGGTCATCGGGCTGGCGCTCGCGGCGGTCACGCTCCTCGCGTGGGTCTACCTGTTTCATCTGAGCCGTCAGATGTCTGCCGCGGCCGCGGACGAGACGATGATGGCGGCGATGGGCATGGCCGTGACCGCGGAGTGGACGCGGAGCGATGTCTTCCTCACCTTCGTCATGTGGACCGTGATGATGGTCGGTATGATGGCGCCGTCCGTGACGCCCGTCCTGTTGCTCGCTGCGAATGCTCCGCGCTCCGAACGGCACGTCATTCCGCCGGTGCTCTTGTTCGGCGCGGGCTACCTTCTCGTGTGGGTCGGCTTCAGCGCGATCGCCACGATCACGCAGTGGCTGCTGCACGCTGGCGCGCTGCTGTCGCCTGCGATGGCCGCGTCCAGTCCCCGGATCGCCGGCGCGATTCTGATCGGCGCCGGTCTCTACCAACTGACGCCGCTCAAGAACATGTGCCTGACGCATTGCCGCAGCCCGATCGACTTCCTGATGTCGCACTGGCGTGGCGGCCGGGCGGGCCCGATCCGCATGGGCCTGCATCACGGGCTGCACTGTCTCGGCTGCTGCTGGGCGCTGATGGCGGTGCTCTTCGCCGTGGGTGTGATGAACCTGTTGTGGGTCGCTGGGCTCGCGCTGTTCGTGCTGGTCGAGAAGATGATGCCCGCCACCGTCCACGTTTCCAGGATGGCTGGTGCCGCCCTCCTGATTGCGGGCGCGATCAAGATGGTCACGAACGTGTAGGACGTATAGTAGCGGCATGAGCACGATCGCGCCGACCGAGTGGAGCCTCGCGGGCAGCGTCCTCATCGCCTGCAATTGTGATTGGGGATGTCCGTGCAATTTCAACGCGATGCCGAGCAAGGGCCACTGCGAAGGTGGCTGGACGTGGCACGTCGAGCGCGGCGCGGTCGATGGCACGGCGCTCGACGGCCTCTCGTTCTCCGTCTTCTGCAAGTGGCCGGGCGCGATTCATCACGGGAACGGCGAGGCGGTCATCTACGTGGACGATCGCGCGAATGACGCCCAGCGCGATGCGATTCACGCCCTCATGAGCGGCCAGTTCGGCGGGCCGTGGGGCGTGCTGGCGTGGACCTGGCCCACCATTCACGGTCCGAAGCCCGCGAAGTTCGAGGTGGCCATCGACGGCCTCCACTCGCGGGTGCGCATCGGCGACTCGGTCGTCATCGAGGCGACGCCGATCAAGAATCCCGTCAGCGGGGTCGAAGCGCATCCGTCGATGGTCCTGCCCGAAGGCATCGTCCTGAAACGCGGCGACTTGTGCGCGACGAGCGCGTTCCGTCTGAATGACTCGATCACGTTCGATCATTCCGGCCAGTACGCGGCGGTCGGCCCGTTCGAGTACACCTGGCGAGGCTGACCGTCTTCTGCCCCCAAAAAAAGAGAGGGGGCGCAGCGCGCCCCCTCTCCAACGATTCGACGCCAGCGGCGCCGAGTTGCGCTTAGACTTCGCGAACGTTCTCGGCGCGCGGGCCCTTCGGACCCTGCCCGGTCTGGAACGTCACGGGCTGACCCTCGCGGAGCGAGGCGAACGAGACGCACGCGGACTGATGGAAGAAGTACTCCTGACCGGAATCGTCCACGACGAATCCGAAGCCTTTTTCCGAAACCAAACGCTTGACCGAACCACTTGCTGACGCCATGTTGACCTCCCAGGTCTGATGGACTGAAAACGCCCGTCTGCCGATCGCACGGACAAACCCGCACGGCGGCTGTGACTTATCTGCGTGATCCGGGAAGATTCGAAGGCGCCCGTGGATTGCGGACGACGCGAAGGGTCTCGCTCAGCGTAGAGAAGGCGTGTCGAACGACGAGTATAGCAGGTTTCAGGGACGGCCGTACTCCATCACGTTCGCGCAGATCGGTCGTGTAACATGATCGCTCGAATGCCATCCTTCGCTGCACCTCTCGTGCGTCACGACTGGTCCATCGACGAAATCGGCGGGATGTACAGCGCACCGCTCATCGACCTCGTCATGCGCGCGCAGGAGACGCACCGCGCGCACCACGCGCCGAACGAAGTGCAGGGCTGCGTGCTGCTGAACGTCAAGAGCGGCGGCTGCCCGGAGGATTGCGCCTACTGCCCGCAGTCGGCGCACTACAAGACCGGCGTCACGCGTCACGGCCTCGTCAGCGTGGAGGACGCGATCGCGGCGGCTCGGCGCGCCAGAGACGAGGGCGCGACGCGGTTCTGCATGGGCGCGGCCTGGCGCAACGCGGCGGCCGGCGACGAATTCGAGCACGTCCTCGAGATGGTGCGCGGCGTCCGCGCGCTCGGCATGGAGGCGTGTTGCACGCTCGGCATGCTGACCGACGAGCAGGCCGCCGCGCTCGCCGCCGCGGGACTGACCGCGTACAACCACAACCTGGACACGTCGCCGGAGTTCTACGGCGAGATCATCTCGACGCGGACGTACGCGGACCGGCTCGAAACGATCGCGCGCGTTCGCCGCGCGGGGGTCACCGTGTGCTCGGGCGGCATCATCGGTATGGGCGAGCGCCGCGAGGATCGCTGGGGTCTGCTGCAGCAGCTCGCCTCGCTCGATCCACACCCCGAGAGCGTGCCGATCAACCTGCTCGTGCGAGTCGCGGGCACGCCGCTGGGCGATCGCCCGCCGGAAGATCCGCTCGAGCTGGTGCGGACGATCGCGACCGCGCGCATCCTGATGCCGCGCGCGATGGTGCGGCTGAGCGCCGGACGTGCGTCGCTCACGCCCGAGGCGCAGGCGCTCTGCTTCCTGGCGGGCGCGAACTCCGTGTTCATGGGCGAGCGTCTGCTCACGACCCCCAATCCGGCGGTGGACGCCGACCGTCGTCTCTTCGAGGACCTCGGCCTGACGTTGCTGTCAGCCGAGGCATGACCGACCGGCTCGCCGCTCGCGTCGACGCTCGCCTGCGATCGCTGCGCGAGGCCGGGCTCCTCCGCACCTTGCGCGCGCCAGCGGGCATCGATCTTTCGTCGAACGACTACCTCGATTTGGCGCGCGACCCACGCGTCGTCGCCGCGTTCCAGCAAGGCGTCGCACGAGAGGGCGCCGGCAGTACCGGCTCGCGGCTGCTCCGTGGTCATCGCGATGCGTTCGTCGAGGTGGAGCGGGCGTTTGCGGCGTTCAAGGGCGCCGAGCGTGCGCTGTACTTTTCGAGCGGGTACCTCGCGAATCTCGGGGTCTTGACAACGCTGCCGGAGGCCGGCGATCTCATCGTCTCCGACGAGCGCAACCACGCCAGCCTGATCGATGCGATGCGGTTGTCGTCCGCGACGCGCGTAATCGTGCCGCACAGCGATCCGGCCGCGCTCGAGGACGCGCTGCGTGCCGCGCGGTCGGCGGCCGCAGCCGACGCGCAACTCTTTGTCGTCGTGGAGTCTGTGTTCAGCATGGACGGCGATGTCGCGCCGCTCGCCGCACAGGCCGCGCTCTGCCGCACGTTCGACGCGACGCTCGTCGTCGACGAGGCGCATGCGTGCGGCCTCTGTGGCGCCAGGGGCAGCGGGATGATCGAAACGGCTGGCCTGGATCCGAACACCATCTCGATCAATTCCGCCGGCAAGGCGCTGGGCGTCGGCGGCGCGTTCGTCGCCGGACCGGCGTGGGCGATCGATTACCTGGTTCAGCGGGCGCGGACGTTCGTGTTTTCCACGGCGCCGCCGCCGGCCGTGACCAGCGCGATCGCCGAGAGTCTTCGCATCGTCGAGGCCGAGCCCGAGCGTCGAGCGCGCGTGATTGCGCTCTCTCGGCTGGCCCGCGAGCGTCTCGCCGCTGCCGGCATCGACGTGCCTGCCGACGACTCGCCGATCGTGCCGATTGTGATCGGCGACAGCCACCGCGCCGCCGCCGTGGCGGAGCGTTTGCAAGCGAGCGGATTCGACATCCGGGCGATTCGTCCGCCGACCGTTCCTGACGGCAGTGCCCGGCTCCGCTTGTCCGTCAATGCGCGGCTGGAAGACGCGACGATCGTCGAGTTCGTCGCGGCGCTCTCCGCTGTGCTCGAAGAAGTGACGCCGTGGTCCGCGGTTACTTCGTAACGGGCACCGACACCGGCGTCGGCAAGACGGTGGCCTCGGCCGCGCTCATGCACCGGCTGCGGTCCGGCGGTCCAATCCGGTACTGGAAGCCGATTCAGACCGGCATCGAGACCGACGACGACACCGCCACGGTCGAACGGCTGGGTGGTTGCACGGCGGACGAAGTGTGGCGGCCGGGCGTCCGGCTCGAACGTCCCGTCTCGCCGCATCTGGCCGCGCGGCTCGCCGGCACGAGGATCGACGTCGCGGCCGTGGCGCGACTGCTGCCCGACGATCGATCGGCGCGATGGATCGTCGAGGGCGCGGGTGGCGCGCTCGTGCCGGTGAACGAGTCCGAGCTCATGACGGATCTCATGACCCGGCTCGCGCTGCCCGTCATTGTCGTCTCGCGATCGACGCTTGGCACGATCAACCACACGCTGCTGACGATCGAAGCCCTCCGCCGCCGCTCGCTGGAGGTTGCCGGCGTGATCATGGCTGGACCGGCGAACGCCGAGAACCGGCTCGCCATTGAACAGTACGGCCACATCCACGTCATCGGCGAGATGCCGCCGCTCGATCCGCTCACGCCCGATGCTCTGGCCGCGTGGGTGCGGACGGCGCTGGATCCGCGCGAGACGCTGCAAGAGATCGCGCGATGACGGAGCGACGCTCGCTCGTGGCACGGGACGCCGCGGTGGTCTGGCATCCGTACACGCAGATGAAGACGGGGCCGGATCCGCTCGCCATCGTGCGCGCAGAAGGCGTGTACCTTTACACCGAGGACGGACGCCGGATCCTCGACGGCATTTCGTCGTGGTGGGTCAACATCCACGGTCACTCGCATCCGCGACTCAATCAGGCGCTGGCCGATCAGGCGCGCGAGCTCGAGCAGGTAATCTTCGCGGGCTGCACGCACCGGCCGGCGGTCGAGCTGGCCGAGCGGCTGCTCGAGATTCTGCCGGCCGGCCTCACGCGCGTGTTCTACTCGGACAACGGATCGACCGCGGTGGAGGTGGCGGCGAAGATGGCCGCGCAGTACTGGATCAACCGCGACGAGCCGCGACGGCAGCGGTTCGTCGCGCTCCACCACGCGTATCACGGCGACACGGTCGGGACGATGTCCGTGAGCGAGGCGTCCGTGTTCACGAAGCCGTTCGCGTCGATGCTCTTTCACGTCGAGCGCGCGCACGCGCCGTACTGCTATCGTTGCCCGCTGTCGCTCGACCGCGCGACCTGCGGCATCGCGTGCCTGTCCGATCTCGAGTCGACACTGCGCGGCCTCGACGGCACGTGCGCCGCGGTCATCGTCGAGCCGATGTTGCAGGGCGCGGGCGGGATGGTGATGTGGCCCGCGGAGTTTCTCGCCGGGGTGCGTCGGTTGTGCGACCAGTTTGGCGTCCTGCTCATCGCCGACGAGGTGCTCACGGGCTTCGGCCGCACCGGACGCATGTTTGCGTGCGAGCACGCGGCGGTCGCGCCCGACATCATCTGCCTGTCGAAGGCGCTCACCGCCGGCTACCTGCCGATGGCCGTGACGGCGACGACCGACGCCGTGTACGACGCGTTCCTGGGCGACGATCACAGCCGCACGTTCTTCCATGGCCATTCGTTCACGGCCAATCCGCTGGCATGCGCGGTCGCGATCGCGAGCCTCGATCTGTTCGGGGAACAGCGCCTCCTGGCGCGCATCGCCCGGCTCGAAGCGCAGCTGCGCGCCGGCCTCGCGCCGCTCGGCGACCTGCCGATCGTGGGCGACATCCGCGTGATGGGCGGCGTGGCGGCGATCGAGCTCGTGCGCGACAAGGCGACGAAAGCGGGCGGCGGCTACCTGGACACGCTCGGCCCGACGCTCTCGGCCGCGTTCCTCGCGCGCGGCGTGCTCCTGCGTCCCCTCGGCAACGTGCTCTACTTCATGCCGCCGTACGTGATCCAGGACGACGAGGTGGAGTGGGTGATCGGTGAGATCGCCGCCGTGCTCGAGAGCCTGTCAGCGAACTGAGCTGGTTCCGCGCAACACTTGCACCGGGTCCACGCACGATGCGCGATAGGCGGGCACGAGACTTGCCAGCAACGAGATCAGCGCCAGTCCGATCGCAATCGTCACCAGCGTCACCGGATCGGACGCGCTGATGCCCCAGACCATCGTCGACAACAACCGCGCGGAGGCGATCGCTGCGAGGATGCCGACGACGATGCCGACGAGCGCTGGCGTCATGCCCTCGATGATCACCGATCGCAGCACGTCGGCAGTCGTGGCGCCGAGTGCCGTCCGAATGCCGATCTCCTGACGACGGCCCCCGACGATGTACGACAGCACGCTGTAGATGCCCACCGACGACAGCACGAGCGCGACAGCCGCGAAGACGCCAAGCAGCATCGCGCTGAACCGTTGCGCTGTGAGCGACTCATCGAGCACTGCGGTCATCGTGCGGACGTTGTTGACGGGTTGGGCGGCGTCGACCTCGTGCAGTGCCGCGGTCGCCGCTCTGGCAATCGACATCGGCGGCACGGTGGTCCGGGCCACCAGCGTCATGCCGTTGAAGTCCTGTTGGCGAGAGTATTTGTAGACCGTCGGATTCGGTCCCTTGCTGAGCTCCATCTGGACGACGTCGCCGACAATGCCCACCACCTCGTGAACGACGGTCCGCGACTCGAGCGGCAGCGTCGCGTGACGGCCGATCGGATCCGTGTTGCCCCAGAGCAGCCTGGCGGCCGATTGACTCACCAGCACCACGTTGACGTCCGCCGGCGCGACGTCGCGGCCGCGGAGCAGCGGAATCGACATCGTGCGCAGGTAGCCTGGCGTGATCTGTCGCACCTCTGTCGTCGGCTGATCGCGTGGCAACAACTCGGCCGTGCCTTCGATGACGATCGGCTGCACCGATCCGCCCTGGGTCGGCAAGTCGTCGATCGCCGCCGCCGTCACGACGCCGGGGACGACGCCGAGCCGCTCGAGCGCTGAATCGAGAAAGGCGCGCTTGAGCTCCACCGTGCGGTATCGCGCCTCCGGCAACGTCACCTGGAGCGTCAGCAGGTTCCGCGGATCGAAGCCCGCGTCCACGTGGCGCAGCGCGGCGACTGTTCTGAGCATCACGGCGGCGCCCATCAGCAGCACGAGCGACAAGGCGACTTCGCAGACGATGAGCCCGCGTCTGGTGCGGGTGCCGACGGCCGCGTCACTGCGTCCGCCTTCCTTGAGCGTCTCGGTCAACTGTGCGCCGCTCACGCGAAGCGCCGGGATCGCGCCCGCGACGACCGCCGCGAACATCGAAGCGCTCGCGACGAAGAGGACCACGCGCCAATCCAGCGCGATCTCGTCCACTCGCGGAATCTCCCGCGCCAGCAGCGCGACGGCCGCGGCGAGGCTTCCGCGCGCCAGCAGCAGACCGGCGAGGCCGCCGATCGCCGAGAGCACCATCGACTCGACCAGCAGATGTTGGATGATGCGGCCGCGGCCGGCCCCGAGCGCCGATCGCAGGGCAAATTCCTTCCGGCGTCCGGCCGCGCGCGTGAACAACAGATTTCCGACGTTGGCGCAGGCGATCAGCAGCACGAGGCCGACAGCCGCGAGGAGCGTCAGGAGCGACGCGCGGATATCGCCGACGATCAGCTCCTGCAGCGGAATGACCGTCGCGCCCCAGCCGGTGTTCTCCTTGGGATACGCCTGCTCGAGGCGCCGAGAGATGCCCGACATCTCTGCCTGCGCCTGCGTAACGCTCACCCCGTGCTTCAGTCTCGCGACGACGGCCGCGTTGTGATTGTCGCGGACCAGCCGCTGAGCGTCGGTGTAGGCGAGCGGCACCCAGAGATTGGCGGCCGCCGCGCCCCAGGCCGTGATGGAGAATGCTGCCGGCATGATCCCGACGATCGTGTACGTCTCGTCGTCCAGCGTGAGCGTTCGGCCGATGGCGTCGCGGGCTGCGCCGAGACGCGACGTCCAGAACCCGTGACTCACGATGACGACATGCGCACGGCCGGGCTCATCCTCGTCACTCGTAAACGTCCGGCCCACGGCGGGCCGCGTTCCGACGATCTCGAAGAAGTTGCGACCGACGGCGCCCGCGGCGACGGTGTCGGCGTCTCCGGCGCCGGTGAGCGTGAAGCTGCGAGATCGATAGATCGCCATCGCGTCGAAGCTTTGCGCTTCGCGCTGCCAGTCGTAGAAGTTGGCCGGGGACACCGAGAAGCGCGTCATTCCAGGAAAGGCGCTCTGCGGCGGCACGTGAAAGAGGCGCACGAGATCGCCCGCGCGTTCGTACGGGAGCGGTCGAAGCAGCACCGCGTCCACGATGCTGAACACGGCGACATTCGCGCCAATGGCGACCGCGAGCACGCCCACCACCGACAGCGTGAAGCTCGGAGCGCGCCACAAGACGCGGAGGCCGTAGCGAAGATCGGTCACGAGCGTGCGCATGGCGGAATCTCCTCGAGGCGTCGCCGCAACGGTGGGCGCCGGATCCGGCGGCGGCGCGATAAGGCAGCGCACGGTCTGTCGCCAGAACCACCAGTGCGCGGCAGCCCGCGATGCACGAGCGCGGGTCTGAAACTCTTCCGTCAGGTCGCCGACGATGTAGTCGGACCAGCCGGACGACAGACGCCAGCCGAGCAGCCAGAGCGCAAGCCGCGGCGGCGTGAGAAGCGGGCCGCTCATTTGGTCCCCAGCCGCCGCTCGAGTCCATCGGCCATCGCGGTGAACGCGCGATACGCGTGGCGGAGCGCCGTTTCGCCCGCGGGTCGCAGGGCATAGAACTTCCGGCGCCGGCCGCCGCGCTCAGGGGTCGGATCGCCGGTCCACGACCGGAGCAGCCCCTTCCGCTCCAAACGCTCGAGCGTGGTATAGACGGCATTGATCGAGACGTCCCGGCCGGACCGTGCGTGGATTTCCTGCCGGAGCGCGGCGCCGTAGGCGTCGTCCGACAGGCGCAGGACGGCGAGGAGCACGAGCTGTTCGAAATCGCCGAGGACCGGGGGCATGAGGTCACCCCACATTGTGGGGGATATGCGTGAGACGAGATGCGCCGCGATTTGGTTGGTCGGCTGAGGCCATGGGCGGTTAACCGACGTGCGTGCCAATCCGTAATAGACGCGAGGTCGCGGCCGATGGGGGATTGGGCGAACGACGTGCGGTACGGCGTCCGGATGATCTTCAAGCGCCCGGGCACGTCGGCGATTGCCATCGTGGCGCTCGCGCTGGGTGTCGGCCTGACGACGGTGATGTTCAGCATCGTCGAGGGCGTGATGTTGCGCGGGCTGCCGTTCGAGGGCGGCAAGCGCGTCATGTCGCTCAGTCGCGACGACCTCTTGCATCCGGACTCGCGGGGGCCTGTGCCCGCAGACGACTTCCTCGACTGGCAGGCGCGTCAGCGATCGTTCGAACGCCTGGCGGCATACTCGGAGAGCTCGGTCATCCTCTCCGGGGATTCGAACTTCTCCGAGCGGTACGCGGCCGCGCGCATCTCGGGCAACCTGTCCCTGCTGACGCACGTGCGCCCGCTCCTCGGCCGGGACTTCATGGATGCGGACGCTGAGGCCGGGGCGCCGGCAGTGACGTTGATCGGCCACGGACTCTGGATGTCTCGATACGGCGGCGATGCGTCCGTCGTCGGTCGTACGCTCCAGGTCAACGGCATCGCGACGACGATCGTCGGCGTCATGCCCGAGAAATTTGGATTTCCCAAGGACGCGGAGCTGTGGCTGCCGCTCTCACTCGAGCGGCCGACCAGGCGCGGCGAGGGGCCGCAGGTCGGTGTCGTCGGCCTGCTGAGAACGGACGTCAGCGACGAACAGGCGCAGACGGAGCTCGCGACCATCGCCCGGCAGCTCGCCCTCGAGCATCCCGAGAATCAGAACACCACGGCGAGCTCCGGTCCGTTCGTCGAGCGCATGGTTCCTCAACGCGTTCGTACGACGCTCGTCACGATGCTCGGCGCGGTGTTCGGCGTCATGTTGATCGCGTGCGTGAACGTCACGAATCTCCAGCTGGCCCGCGCCATGGAGCGCGCGAAGGAGGTCGCGATTCGCAGCGCGCTTGGATCCGGCCGCTGGCGGATCGTGCGGCAGTTGTTCATCGAGGGCTTGCTGCTGTCGGCGGCCGGCTCGCTCCTCGGCCTGCTGATCGGGCAGGCCGGGACCATGGGTTTCATGCGGGCCGTCGCCGATACGCGGCCGCCGTTCTGGATCGACGTCCGGCTCGATCCGGCCGTGCTGCTGTTTGCGGCGGGCATCACCGTCGCGACGGCGCTCGTGTCGAGCGTCATGCCCGGCTGGCGCGTCGCACGCGCCGATGTGAACGCGATCTTGAACGACGAGACGCGCGGCACCACCGGGCTGCGGATGGGCGTCTTCAGCCGCTGGCTCGTCGTCGTCGAGGTGACCGCGTCGTGCATGCTGCTGATCGTGTCTGGCTTGATGATTCGCAGCATCCTCGCGACGAGCCGGCTCGACTACCCGTTTCCGACGAAGGACGTGTTTCTCGCCGACGTGATGCTGCCGGCGGACGACCGCCCCGCGAGCGCTCGGGCGCTCGAGGTCGAACAGATCGAAGAGCGCGTCTCTCACGTTCCCGGCGTCCACGCCGCGGCGATTGCCAGCGCGCTGCCAAGCACTGCTGGCAGCGCGACGTTCACCATTGAAGGCCAGCCAGGCGCAAGCGGCGCGGACCGGCCGCGGGCGAGCCGCCTCGTCGCGACGCCCGGGTTCTTCCGCGTCATGCGTGTCGCGCAAGTGGCAGGCCGGTTGATCACGACCGAGGATCGAGCCGGCACGCTGCCAGTCGCCGTCGTCGATCGCACGTTCGTGCAGCGCTACATGGCGGACGGTCCAGCGCTGGGCCGCCGGTTCCGGTTTGGCGACGAGATGCAACCGTGGCTCACAATCGTCGGCGTCGTTCCCGATTTGGCGCCGCCCAGCCGTTCCAGCCCATCCGCCGCAATTGTGTACGTGGCGCTGGCGCAGTCGCCACTGAAGACTGTGTCGCTGTTGGCATGGACGACCGGCGATCCCGTCGCGCTGACGGCACCGATTCGGGCGGCCGTCGCCGAGATCAACGACCACATTCCGGTCACCGGCGCGAGCTCCGCGGCCGCGGAGTTGTGGCGGCAGGGTTGGGCGCTGCGCGTCTTCGGCGGCCTGTTTCTCGTGTTTGGTTTCGCAGCGCTCGTGCTGGCCTCCGCGGGACTCTATGGCGTCATGGCGTTCAGCGTGCGCCGCCGCACGCAGGAAATCGGCGTCCGGATGGCCCTCGGCGCGAGCCGCGGCCACGTGTTGCGGATGGTCCTGTGGCAGGGCGTCTGGCGCGTGGCGGTGGGCGTCGTGATGGGCCTCGTGCCGGGATGGTTCGTCGGGACGCTGATGCGCTCGCTCCTCGAGCACGTGGACGCCGCCGATCCCTTCGTGCACGCGTCAACGGTCGCGACGCTGCTGGCCGCCGGCATAGTCGCGTGTCTTGTGCCCGCGCTGCGCGCGGCCTCGGTCGATCCCCTGACGGCGCTGCGCCGCGACTGATCAACCGGCGTAGTAGCCCTGCCGCGCGCGGATCGTCGCGTCCTTCACCTTTGGCACCTGCACGACGATGGGATGCCAGCCGGTCGCTGAGACGTCGTGCGGCGAATATCGCAGCACGTAGCTCTGCCGGAAGTCGTCGAAGATCGTCTTGAACGCGCGCGCAATCGACGAGCTGCGAAAAAAGCGAGACTGCTTGTGCAGCTCGCCGCCGGTTCGCTCGGCGGCCTGAGTGATGATCGCGTCGCCGTTCGGCCGGGCCCGCGGCGTGCACGAACGCACGCGGTAGTGCGAGTCGCCTCCGCCGCCTGAGTAGTCCACCAGGTGCATGACGGCGTCCGATCGGCCCGCGACGTCGAGAAAAGTCGACGCGGGGATCACGCTGCCGCAGTCTTCACGATCGGTCATGCCGACGATGAGGTGGCGCCGCCCGGGCTCGACCTTGTGCACCAACGCGAGCATGAGCGCGTCGCGGATGAGCGAGATGCCGCCCACGGCCTCGAACGACGCGTTCACTTTCGTGCCCGCGGGCACCCATGCGATCGCCGGGTTGACGGTGTCGCCGATCGTCAGCAGCCGGAATCGATCCGACGATCGAAAGAGCTGCAAGATGGACTGCACGTCGCGTTGCATCTCGTCGAGCTTGCCGGCCGTGCTCCCGCTCGTGTCGAGAAACAGCGTGACGTCGATCGGCACCGACTCGATCGACACCGCTTCGACCGTTTGCGCGACGCCGTTGTCGGTCAGCGCGAAATCTGCCGCCGTCAGATTCGCGACGACGTTGTTGCCGCGTTTGACCGAAACACTGACCGAGACGAGCGACGTCGTCGCCCGAAAGGCCGATCGCTGCGCTACGAGCGATACCGCGGACACCGCCAGCGCCACGCCGACGATCGCAAGACGACCGGCGCCTGATGTCACGGACGCACCTGCTTCCTGAGCTGCGCGATGAGGCCCGGCAGACGCGGGTGATGCCCGTAGAGGATCAGGCGCCACGGGTCCACGTCGGTCGGGCGCTTGTCGAGCGAAGATTGCGCGATGTCGTACGCGCGGGTCGCGTCGCCCTGCTGGAGCGTGAGCGCGGCAAGCGCGACGGCCGCGGATTGAGAATCCGGTCGCGCTGCCAGGGCGGCGTCGAGATGACGAATGGCCGCCGCCGCGTCGCCTGCCTGCATCGCGATCCAGCCGAGCAAGAACTCCGCGAGATAGCGATCGTCGGTCTCTTTCGCGTCAGCGGCCGCGCGCGTGAGCACCGCACGGGCAGACTCGTCGTCGGCGACGGCCCATTGCAGATACCCGAGCCGGATGCACGCTTCGACGCCGACGACCGGATCGTCCACCAGTGCGGCGAGCATCGTCGCGGCCTGATCGCGTGCGGTGGGACGCGGCGCCGAGAGCGTGCCACCGCGCATGCCGTTGATGTTGATGACGCCCGGCAGCGGAGCACTCGAGTAGTGCTCGCCGTCGATGGTCACGGCAAAACGGCTGACGGCGGCGAGCGCCTGCTCGAGCCGCACTCGCGGGTCGTCCGGAAATCGCTCGAGCGCGCGGTCCATCAGGCCCGCGAGGATCGGCGGCTGGGCCCTCGGATTGGCTGGCCGCTGCAGGTAGCGCCAGTCGCGCACGCCGCCGGCGAGGGCGGCCGCGGCGAGATACCACGCGTGTTCAGCGGAGTCGGCCGGACCACGCTCGGCAAGGCGCGCCTGCGCCCAGTCGAGCACGCACGTACCCTGGCAGCGCACCTCGGTCGTGGTGGTGCCCCACTCGCCGCGCTCGGCGCGGATGTTCTCGGTCTCGAGCGCGAACGCCGCCGCGACGAGCAGCCGCGGCGCGCGAGTCGCCGGATCCGCGTCGACCCACGGCAGAGCGTCCAGGCTCCAGTGCGCCCTCAGATTCTTGCCGACGCTGTCGCCCGCCTTGGCGACGGCCTGCACGGCCTCGTCAAACTGCCCGGATGCGTACGAGTCGAGGAGCCGCGCCATCTCCAGGGGGGCAATCGAGGGCGGTGGCTTTGGTGGCTCGGGCTTCTTCTGAGCCGCGGGTACCGCCGACGTGACGATCAGGGCAACGAGGCCGGCGATCCACCCGCGGGGCACGAGCCATTAGACGGCAAGCGCGCCGATCCGGATGCCACATCGGGCGAGCAACTGCGCCAGGCGGGTCAGGCCGTCTGCCGACCGTGGACGGAACTCCACGACGCTGAAGCCGACGACGTCGAACTGGGCGGCCAGATCGCGAATGACCGCGACGACGTTGTCGGCCGAGAGGCCGCCGGGCGTCGAGACAAGCGAGTCGGGGAACTCGGCGGGATCGAGCACGTCCAGATCGAGGTGAATGTACGCGCGGGTCAGGCCAGCGGCACGGATGCGTCCCGCGACGCGGTCCGGCACCACGACGTCGGGTGGCGTCAGGAGCGAGATCGCCGCGTTGCTGACGAACGTGACCTCGTCGCGATCGAGATCGCGTGCGCCCGCCAGGACGATCTGCGTCGGCGCGAGTACGCGGGGCAGCGCGTCGACGAGCGCCGCGGGGCCGGCGCCGAGGAGCGTGCGCAGGACCATGCCGTGAAAGTGTCCGCTTGGCGACGATTCCGGCGTGTTGAGATCCGCGTGCGCGTCGAGCCACACGACGGCGAGGTCGCCGCGATAGTGGGCGTTGAGGTACGACACGGGCGCGAGCTCGACGCCACAGGTGCCGCCGATCGTGAACAGGCGCGACGGATGGCGCTCGTTGAGCGCGGCGAGTGCGCGCGGCAGCCGCGCCGCGATCGACGCGAGCCCCAGCACCGCACCATCGACGATCAGCACCTCTTCATCTGGTGCGTCGATCTCGACAAAGGTCGTGCGTTCGAAGAGCCTCGCAACGGCGCGCGCGCCCGCAGCGACGGCGGAATCGATCCCGTAACCTTGCCATTCGGGGAGGAGGAGCGAGAGATCAGACATCGTCGGCACGACCGGTACGACCGGTACGACGGGTACGACAGGTCCGAGGAGCCTGCATTTCTATCATCTTCTTTCTTTTCCCTTGCCAAGAGAAAGTTGGCGAGCGCCAGCTCGTACCAGGGACCTGACGTACTCGTCGTACCGGTCGTAGCTGTCGTACGACGATCAGTCACCGAGCGCTTTTTTCACCACGAGGTAGTCGTTGTCCGCCTCGCGGCAGTGTGCCGCTCCGTGTTCCGCCCACTGGAGCGGCAGCGCGCGAAAGGCGACGTCGCGAACGTCGCGCCTGGCGTCATGCGCGAGCAGCAGGCGCACGGCGGCCGGATGACCGTGCCAGGCGGCGAAGTGCAGCGCCGTCGCGCCGCTCGTGCCGGTGCCGTTCGCGTCGGCGCCGGACGTCAGCATGACGGTGAGGATGTCGAGCCGGTTGGCGCTCGCGGCTCGCAGCAGCGTGTCGTAATCCTCTGGCGTCAGCTGCCGAAACAGGTCGGGGTCGTCGCTCGCGACCCGCGCCGCCTCGACGACGTCGAGCCGCAGACACGCGCCAAGCCAGCGATCGACGCTCGACACGGTCGCGTCCTCTCCGCCGGCGGATCGCAGGGCGTTCGCGGCCGGCGCGTTGCCGCTGCGCACGGCTTCGGCCAGGAGCGATCGTCCGTTCGTCGCGCGAGCGTTCGGGTCGACGCCACGCGTGAGCATCAGCTCGACCAATTCGGCCGGTGCGGCCCGCACCAGCCGGTGCGCTGAGAACTGCGCCATGCGATCGGTGCCGTCGAACTTGCCCGCGAGCTCGGCCCACAGCCCGTTGATGCCGGGCCACGGCGGAACCTTCGGCGTGAGCAGCTCGCGAAGGTCGAGCGGCGTCTGGTGACCGGCGATGCCGTGTTCAGCGCGCCAGCGCTCGAAGGCTTCCTGCATGGCTGCGCGCACTTCCGGGCGCTGGAAGTACTCCCGGACCACTTCGGCGAGGGGATTCGCGTCGGCCGTTGACTGCAGCTGGTCCATCACGACGTGTCGCAAGCCCGGCGTGTCGCCTGCGCCGCGGCGCTTCAGGAGCATCGCGACGGCGGCGTTGCCGCCCAGCGCCGCGCGAATGCCGACCGGCAGCGGCGTCGCGGACGAGGCGGCGTCGCCTGGCGTCGTGGCATTCGGATCCGCGCCGCGATCGAGCAGCAGACGCGCGCACTCGAGCAGACCCGCCGCGTGACGCGCGCTGAGGCGATGGAGCGGCGAGGCACAGACGTAGGCGAGCGGCACCCATCCGGCGTCCTCCACGGAGAGAAGGGACGCGTCGCGATTGAGGTGCCGTTCGAGCTCGACTGCCGCGCCCAGCGCCGCCGCGACGTGCACGCTCTCGCGGGCGCGCCGCGCGAACTCCGCGAGATGCGACGTCAGCGCCGAGAGCGCTCCGCCTCGTACCGCGACGAGACATCGCGCGATCGGATCGTCGCTGCGCTTGAGCGCGGCCCAGTTCTCCTGGCCCCGCTCCCGCGCGACCGCCTGCTGCGCGTCCGCGAGCTGGATCGAGGCCTTGATCGCGTCGTCATCGAGCGTCGCCATTCTGGGCAGCGCAGTGCGGATTCTGGTGACTGATGACGGGTCGCCGGCGCGGCAGGCGCGCAGCAGGCGCTTGGCCTCACGACGGAGGAACTCGAAAGACATACCACGACCTCCTGTTGATGCCCGTGTCCGCACAGCGGGCCAGAAGGTTCGCGGCCTTCAACGAGGATCGATCAACAGGTGGGACAATCCCTTTCCGCGGACGGAGGCGCCCTGAGCGCGGGGGGATCTTAGCACTGGTCGTACGACGCGCTACACCTGATACGCGCTCGTCCCGCCGACGACGGTCCGCACGATCTGAATGTCCTTGATCTTCTCCGCCGCGACCGTGTGCGGATCGTCCGCGAGCACGACGAAGTCCGCGAGCTTGCCCTCGGTGATCGAGCCCTTGCTCGACTCCTCGAACGACGCGAACGCGCCGTTGAACGTGTTGACCTTGATCGCTTCGTCAACGCTGATGCGTTGATTGACACCCCAGCTCGTGCCGTCCCAGCCGGTGCGCGTGACCATGCCTTGAATGCCCATCAACGGCGCGAACGGCCCGGGAGAGAAGTCCGATCCCGCCGCGGCCGGGACGCCCGCGTCGAGCAGCGTGCGGTACGCCATCGATCGCTTCATCAGCGCTTCGCCGTAGAACGGGAACTTGTCGGTGTTGTAGTACGCGTAGGTCGTGAACATCGCGGGCACCGCGCCCGCGGCCTTGATGCGGCGCACGAGGTCGTCGTTGATCAACGTGCAGTGCGTGATCTTCGGCCGCGCGTCCGGCCGGGGCGCGAGCTGCTGCGCGCGCTCGATCGCCTTCAGATACATGTCAATCGCGACGTCGCCGTTCGCGTGGCAGTTCACCTGAATCCCCGCGCGATGCACGCGCTCGACCCAGGCGTTGAGCGTCTCCTGGTTTTCCGTGACGTTGCCCGAATACGGCGGCTGGCTCCCCGGATACGGCTGGCTCAGCGCCATCGTCCGCTCCGAGAACGAGCCGTCAACCGTGTGCTCGGACGTTGCGCCGAGCTTGATCCACTCGTCGCCGAAGCCCGTGCGGATGCCCGTCGAGATCATCGACTCGAGCACGCCGCCGCTCACCTCATAGCTCACGCGATGGAGCAGCTCGCCGCGCGCCCGCACGTCCTGGATCGCCGTAAGGCTCCCGCCTTCGTGATGCACGCTCGTCAGGCCGTACCGCACGAACTGCTTCGAGATGTGCGCGATGCCGTCGCGCTCGCGCTGCGCGCGCTCGGGCGCGCCGAATTGCTCGCGGCGCCCAGCGGCGCCCATCGCGTTGCGCGCCCGATCGGTCACGCGGCCGGTGAGCGCGCCGGTGGCGTCGCGATCGAACGTGCCGCCCTCCGGATTCGGCGTGTCCTTCGTGATCTTCGCCAGCTCGAACGCCTTGCTGTTGTAGAACGTCGTGTGCCCGCCGCGATGCTGCACGGCCACCGGATGCTCGGTGGACACCTGATCCAGATCGTGCAGGTTCAGCGGCCGCTTGTCCTTGAGCTTCGTGTCGTCGAAGAAGTAGCCTTCGACCCACGTGCCCGGTGGCGTCTTCTGGGCTTTCGCTTTCAGTTTCTCGACGATGCTCGCGATCGTGACGAACTCGACCTCGAACGGATTGCCGACGAGCACCTCGTAGAGCAGCGTCGTGCCGCCCGCGTGGTTGTGGCAGTCGGTGAACCCCGGGACGATGGTCATCTGCTTTGCGTCGAACGTCTGCGTGCGCTTGCCGGCCAGCGCCTTGATCTCGGCGCTCGTGCCGACTGCGACGAACCGGCTGTTCTTCACCGCGAACGCGTCCGCTCGCGGCGCGGCCGGGTCCATCGTGTAGACCTTCGCGTTCAAGACGATGAGGTCGGGGTCGCCGGCCCACGCGGAGAGGACGGAGAGCCATCGCGGTGCGACAGCGCCGGCGACGCCGGCGGCGGTGAGGCCCATGAACTCGCGGCGGCTGCGATTGCGCATGGGGACATAATAGCGGCTTGAAAAAACCACGCACGGGCCGCTGGCTGGCGCTGATCGTGGTCGTCGCCGCCGGGCTGCAGGCCCTGTATTGGTGGGGTGGCCATCGCTTTGTCACCCATGCCTACGCGCGCGGCGGCGGCAACATCCTGTTCAACCTGATTCCGGCCCCTGGAATGCCGCTGCGGCCGCTCCAGGAGTACCTCGATCGCGCTGACGGGGTGTGGCGCACGTTTCAGTTGGCGTGGATGCTCGTGGCCGTCGTGCTCGTCGCGGCCCCGGCGCTGGATCGCGCGACGGGACGTCTGCACGCGCGATGTCTTCGATTCGGGCGCGCGTGCGCGGAACACCCCCGCGCATTTCTGACGGGCGGAGCGCTCGTCGTGGCGCTGGTCACGGCGACCGTCGGCTGGCTCGTCCTCGAGCACTTTCCGAACTCCGGCGATGAGTACTGCTACCTCTACCAGGCCAACACGCTGCTCGCCGGACGCCTGTCGAACCCGCCGCATCCGCTTCAGCCGTTCTTCGAGACCAGCCACATCATCGAGCGCGGCGGACGCCTCTTCAGCGTGTTTCCGCCGGGCTGGCCGCTCATGCTGGCGGCAGGCATGCGCGTCGGGCTGCCGCCCTGGACGCTCAATCCGCTGCTCTCGGCTGCGATGTTCGTGCTGGTCTTCTGGCTGGCGCGGCGTGTCACCGGCGATGGCGCGACCGCGGCGCTTGCGTCCGTCATGCTCGCGACGACGAACTACTTCCTCATGACGGGCGCGTCGTACTTCTCCCACACGGCGTGCGCAGCGCTCGTCGTCGGCGCGATGATCGCCATGTTGCGCATGGCCGAGGGCCGCGCGTGGAGCGCGGCCGCCGCAGGGCTGCTCGCCGGCCTCGCGGTGATCACGAGGTACTACACGCCGGTCTTGTGTCTGCTGCCGCTCACGATCGTGCTGCTGCGCGAGCGGCCCTGGCGCACGGAGTATCTGTGGGCCATCGCCGGCGCGCTGCCGCCGATCGTGTTCATGCTCGTCTACAACCACGCGTTATCCGGCAACGCGCTCGTGCTCAGCAAGGGTGGCGTCGAGCAGTACGACGACCTGTGGTTTGCGACCGGATTCTGGCGCCGCGGCGCGGAATTCATGGGCGCGCACCTCTTCGATCTCATGCTCTGGACACCGCCGGCGCTTGTCATTGCCTATCTGGCGGGTGTTCGCCGCGCGGCGCCGTTCAAGAGCCGGCTGGGCGCGGTCGGCGCCGGGTTCGCCTGCCTTGTGCTGGGCCTGTATCCGTACATGAACCGGGGCGGCAATCAGTACGGACCGCGCTTCTACTTCGACGGCTTCCCGCTGCTCGTCACCGTCGCGGCCGCGGCGGTGTTTGGCGCGATACGATACGAGGATCGATCCCGAGCCTCTCGACGGCTCGTGTACCTCTACTTCGCAAGCGTGGTGGCGCACGTGGCCATCGCGGCCATGCAGTTCCAGATGACGCACGCACAGGTCGACGAGCGCCTCGATCTCGAGCGCCGCGTGGCGGCCTCGTCGACCTCGCGCGCGCTGGTCTTTGTCGAGACGCCGATTGGCTTGGAACGGGCGATGTTTCCCGACGACTTTACGCGAAACGGCATCGACTTCAGCGCGACGGTGCTGTACGCCCTGGACCGCGGTACGTCGAACCAGCAACTGCGTGACTACTATCCCGATCGCGAGTGCTACCGGTATCGCTTCGACGTGGACGCGCGAACCGGATCGCTCATGCCGTGCGCGCCGCGTTAGCACCGAGGCCGGGTTGCTCGAATCACCGCCACACCCTGAAGGGGTTGATCGCCTCTCCCTGCCACCAGTGCTTTTCCGGCGTGAGCTTGAAGATGGCAAAGTGCAGATGTGGTGTGTTGGGCGGCGCGTTGCCTGACGTGCCGACGTAGCCGATGATGTCGCCCGCAGACACCGTTTGGTGCTCGTGCAGGCCAGGCGCATACCGTTCAAGATGCGCGTAGTAGTACGTGTACGTCTCAGTGGGATCGAATTGATAGATCGTGATCCCGCCCGCCTTGCTCAGAAACAGCTTGGCGATCGTGCCGCCCTCGACGGCGCGCACCGGCGTGTTGCGCGGCGCGAGGATGTCCAACGCCTCATGCTGCCGCGTGTGGTCGCGAGCGTCGTCAAACGAATCGCGGAGGGCGGAGGGTTCGACGCCGGCGAGGGGAATGAGCAAATGACGAGCCCGCAGGTCGGACGCGGACTCCGATCGAGTGGGTGAGACCTCGAGGGCGGGAGACGCCTTCGTCACCGGTAGCGGCGCGGGCGTGGCGGTGGAAACGACGGCCGCGCGGTTCTCGTCAGCTCCGTCGGCTGACGGGGCAGGTGCTCCAGAGCCGAGCGCCGCCTGGTGCGACGTGAACAGCCACGCGACGGCCACGCCGGTAATCAAACCGCCGATCGTCGGCGGCACCAAAGGCACAAGCGAGGATCGTCTGCGCGTCATTCTTTGAAGAGGACTGGAGTGCCGACCTTGACCAGACCGGCGAGCCGTGACGCGTCCCAGTTCGTGAGCCGCACGCAGCCGTGCGACGTCGTGCGCGCGATCGTCGACGGGCTTGGCGTGCCGTGAAGGCCGTAGTGCTCTTTGCTGATGTCGATCCACACGACACCGACCGGATTGTTCGGCCCGGGCGCGATCTTCGCCTTGGTATGCGACGGGTTGGCGTCCCAGAAGAGCTCGGGGTTGTAGTTGAACGACGGATTGCGGCTGACGCCCGTCACCTTCCAGGTGCCGAGCGGCAACGGATCGTGCGTGCTTCCGCTCGTGACTGGCGCGTAGAAGATCATCTGGCCGCTGGCGTCGTACGCGGCCGCTGCTGATCCGCGGCGAGAGACCGTGACCTTCGCCACCCGCGCGGGTGATGCCGTGGCGTCGTCTGTGACGCGCACGTTCGGCACCTGAATCTCCGCGCCGGCCTCCAACGTCACCCCCGGATTCAGGCGCTTCAACAGCGCGGGCGAGGCGTGGAACCGTTCACCGAGCGCTTCCTCGAGCGAGCTGTAGTTGAGCGCATCGAGCGTGGCCTGCTGCTCGAGGTCGCTCGGAATCTCCGGTGTGAATGGCCCGGCCGCGTCGGCGGCCGTGATGGAGTAGGTCGTGACGACCGGGGTGTTGTCTTCCGAGAGCGCGCGACGCACCGCGTCTTCGTCCGTCGCTTTGAGCTTGTGGGCGTCGGCGAACGCCGCCAGCGCGCGGGTCGTGTTGAGCCCGCGATGCCCGTCGATCTCGCCCGGCGAGAAGCCGGCGCGATCCAGCCTGACCTGAAGCCCTAAGTCCGGCGAGTCCACCGGCGGCACGGCCTGCTGGGTCGGTTGCTGTTTCGCGCGCTTGTGCGTGCGATCCTGGAAGGCCGCCAAGGGCGTCGCGAGAACGAACGCGGTTGCCGCCAGAGCGGCGCACGCAGCGCGGCAGTGTCGATTCGGCATGGGCCAGATCCTCATCCCTGAGGACAGGCTGCAAGATGGCTGCCGGAGCCCACGGTCCGCGCCTGGCCCGGCGGCTCAGGGCCGTGGAAGCGCGGTGCTCTTTTTGGCGCGAGGGCGCCTCAATCGGGCGAACGGGCGATTGGACGACCGGCCAGCCGGTCCTCCAACCCTTCGAGGCCCCACCGCATGATCACGTCGTGGTTCCACTCGAAGATCGGGCGGGCGAGGGGCGCGAGCGCGCGCATCCAGCGTTTCGTCGTGTCCACGTTCCAGTCGTAGCGGATCGCCGTGCCGGTCGGCTGCGGCGTGAGCGTCCAGAGACCGACGCCCGTCAGTTCGCCGTCGGACCGTGCTTCGATGATCGTCGGCCGCACGAGCCGTGTCGTGCGCACGTTGAAGTCGAGCCGGTAGGGCAGCGCGCTGCGCATCACGATCCGGTAGTACGAGCCGAGACCATTCGCGTCGCCGGCCTCGATCTGATCGACGGACAGCACGCCGCGCCACCACTGCGGCCAATCGACGGGCCGATAGAGCTCCGCCCACACAGCCTCGATCGGCGCGTCCACCGCCCAGTGCGTGACGAAGGAGTAGGCAGACATTGGGCTATTGGGCTATTGGGCTATTGGGCCATTGGGCTATTGCGTCCTTGCGCTAACATTCGGCCGAGTGAAGCACATTGCCGCTGCCATTGTGGTCGTGGGGCTTGCTGGCGTCCAGACGCCGGCGCGCTCGGGCAATCCCATCGTGCCCGGCTGGTACGCCGATCCCGAAGCGCGGATCTTCGAGGGTCAGTACTGGATCTATCCCACGTATTCCGCGCCGTACGACGAGCAAACGTTCCTCGATGCGTTCTCGTCAACCGACCTCATGACCTGGACGAAGCACCCGCGCATCGTCGACACGACACGCATCGCCTGGGCGAAGCGCGCGGTGTGGGCGCCGTCGATCGTCGAGAAAGGCGGCGCGTATTTTCTTTTCTTTGGCGCGAACGACATTCAGAACGACACGCAGCTCGGCGGCATTGGCGTGGCTCGCGCGAGTCATCCAGATGGGCCGTTCGTCGATCACCTCGGCAAGCCGCTCGTCGACGCGTTCCACAACGGCGCGCAGCCGATCGATCCGTTTGTCTTCAAGGATCAGGACGGCACGTACTACCTGATTTACGGCGGCTGGCGTCACTGCAACATCGCGAAGCTCAACGCGGATTTCACGGGCTTCGTGCCGTTCGTGGATGGGACGACGTTCAAGGAGATTACGCCGTCCGGCTACGTCGAGGGTTCGTTCATGTTCGTGAAAGACGGGAAGTACTACTTCATGTGGTCGGAAGGCGGCTGGACCACGCCAAACTACGCGGTCGCGTATGCCATCGGCACGTCACCGGTGGGCCCGTTCGAGCGTGCGGGCAAGATTCTCCAGCAGGATCCGGCGGTCGCGACCGGCGCTGGCCACCATTCGGTTCTTCACGCGCCCGGCTCGAGCACGTGGTACATCATCTACCACCGCCGCCCGCTTGGCGAGACGGATCGCAACCACCGCGTCGTCTGCATCGACGAGATGCGCTTCGACGGGAGCGGCGCGATCCTGCCCGTGACGATCACAAAAGAGGGCGTTCCCCGGGACGCGATCCGTTAGCGTGTGGGCTGCGGGCGCATGCGCGCTTCACGCTCTCGCGTGAGGTGCGGCACGACGCCGATCATCCGCTGCAGCAGCATGAGCTGTCCGCGGTGATGCATCTCGTGCTCCTTCACGCCCAGCAGCAGCTCGAAGCGCGTCTTGCTCGGCGGCTGAATCGGCGGAGCGAAGCGCACGACGGTGGCCAGGTCCGCGTCGGTCTGGGCCTCGAGGTCCTTCGCGAACTCTTCACCGGTCGCCTCGAGTGCCTGCAGAATGGCCGCGCGCGAGGTCAGCGTGTGCTCGTAGGCTGCGCCCGCGGCGAGATACGGGCCGAAGTCTGGGCCGCTCAGCTCCGTCCGCTTGTCGATGATGTGGATGTGCCGCGGATAGTGTGTGACCGCCGCGATGTGCGCGAGCAACTCGCCGATTGAGCGAGTGTTCGGCGACGCTCGAAACGTCCACTGATTCTCGGGAATGTCGTTGGCGATGTGGATCGTGTTCTTGCGTACGGTACGAAAGCTGCGAGCAAGGTCTTTTCCAGAATATGGCATCATGCCGGCCGGACTCCTCGGACGATCATGTCGATCGCCGTGGCTGCGGTCAACCCGTGACGCTCACCACATTCCGCTCGCGACCGCGTCGCCGGTCGCCGCCAGCGCCGATACCCGGGCGCCGGATGCGGCGTCTCGGTGGACTCATCATGGTCGCCGGCCTCTGCGCGGCCGGTTTGCTGTACTGGTTGGAGACACGGCATGCGGAGCCGGGCATGGAAGAGCTGATGCCCGGCTATTCGAAGGCGAACTCGCGCTTGATGGGCATCTACTACGGCCACACCGGCCAGATGATGTGGGAGTGGCGCGAGGGTCTCGCGCGCCCCGACGTGCAGGCGCTCCTGATCGTCATCGTGGCAGGGGTTGCCGCAGCCATCTGCTTTCGCGTCGCCTGGCTTGACGCCGATCGCGCGAGGGAACCGTGACGCAGATAAGATGCTGTGATGCGTACGAATGACTCGTCGACGTCGCGTTGGCTGCTCGCGCCGGTGCTTGCCGCGGCTGTCTCGCTGACCGGTTTCGCACAGACGCGGGATCGCGCCGCGGTTCCCGAAATCTACAAGTGGAATCTCGCGGACCTCTATCCGAACGAGGCGGCGTGGCAGGCGGACAGGGCCGCAATCGCGAAGGTCGTGCCGACGCTCGCGCAGTTCAAGGGCAAGCTCGCGACCTCCGCTTCCGTCCTGGCCGACGCGCTCGAGAAGGCGTCGTCGATCGACCGGACGATGTCGAAGCTCGCCGTGTACTCGGGACTACTGTCCGATCAGGACACGCGCGACGCGGGACACCTCGCGATGCAGCAGCAGATCATCCAGATGTACTCCGGCTTTCAGGCGGAAGCCTCCTACATCGAGCCCGAGGTGCTGCGATTTCCCGCGGGCACGGTCGAGAAGTTCGTCGCGGCCGAGCCGCGGCTCAAGGTGTACCGCTTCTATCTCGAGGACATTGCCCGCCGCGCGCCGCACACGCTGAGCGAGGCCGAGGAGACGCTGCTCGCGCGTGCCGGCGTGATCAGCACGACGCCGTCGGACATCTTCAACGTCCTGAGCAACGCGGACTTTCCATATCCCAGCGTGGCGCTCAGCGACGGCAAGACCGCGAAGCTCGATCAGGCCGGTTATGCCTCGCTCCGCGCGCTGCCGAATCGCGGCGACCGGGAGAAGGTGATGTCCACCTTCTTCAACGCGCTGGGCGGCTTCAGCGGGACGCTGGGCACGATGATGAACGGGGAAGTGCAGAAGGTGCTCTTCTTCGCCAACGCGCGCAAGTACGAGTCTGGCGCCGAGGCGCAGCTTAACGGCGCGAACATTCCAGTCACGGTGTACACGCGGCTCATCGACGGCGTGAACAAGTCGCTGCCGACGTTCCAGCGCTACCTGAAGCTGCGCAAGCGCATGATGGGCGTCGACGCGCTGCACTACTACGACCTGTACGCACCGCTCGTCGGATCCGTCTCGCTGAAGTACACCCCCGAGGAGGCGCAGAAGCTCGTGCTCGACGCCGTGGCACCGCTTGGCAACGAGTACGCGTCGGTCGTCCAGCGCGCGTTTCACGATCGCTGGATCGATCTGTTCCCGACGACTGGCAAGGCCTCGGGCGCCTACTCGAACGGCGGCGCCTACGACGTCCACCCGTACATGCTGATCAACTACAACGGCGCGTACACCGACGTCAGCACCGTCGCCCACGAGATGGGCCACACGATGCAGAGCTACTTCTCGAACAAGACGCAGCCGTATCCGCTCGCGCAGTACCCGATCTTCGTCGCCGAGGTCGCGTCGACGTTCAACGAGGCGCTGCTCATCGATCACATGCTCGAGGTCGTGAAGGACCCGGACACGCGGCTCGCGCTCCTCGGCAACTACCTCGAAAACGCCAAGGGCACCGTCTTCCGTCAGGCGCAGTTCGCCGAGTTCGAGTGGAAGATGTACGAGCTCGCCCAGAAGGGCCAGCCGCTGACCGGCGACGTGCTCGCCAAGCTCTACCTCGACATCACGCGCAAATACTACGGCCACGATCAGGGCGTGTGCATCGTCGACGACTACATCGCGCACGAGTGGAGCTACATCCCGCACTTCTACCGCGACTTCTACGTGTTCCAGTACGCGACGTCGTTCACCGCGTCGGTGGCGCTCGAGGAAAAGGTCAAGACCGGCGATCCCGAGGCGCGCAGGCGCTACCTGGCGTTCATCAGCGCCGGCGGCTCGAAATATCCCATCGATCTGCTCAAGGACGCGGGCGTGGACATGACCACAACCCAGCCGCTCGACGCGACGATGGCCAAGCTCAACCGCGTGATGGACGAAATGGAGAAGCTGCTCGCCGCGAAACGCTAGCGGAATCCCTCATATACTTTGACTTTACTGATTCGGTGAAAGGGACTCCGCTGGTGTATGCACGGCTCGTCGTCCTCCTGGCGCTCGCGGCTTCTGTGGGCTGCTCGAACAACAGCAACGCCTCGGCCGCAGGTCAGCAAACCGCCAAGCAGGTGCGGGTCGAGGCCGCCGAAGTGCGCGACGTCCGCCGCGCCGTGGACGTCGTCGGCACGCTGAGCGCGCGCGAGGACGTCATCGTCAGCGCCGAGGTCGCCGGGCGCGTGGCGGCGCTGCGCCACGATCTCGGCGATCGCGTTGAAAGCGGCGACGTGCTCGTCGAGCTCGACAAGGAAAAAGCGCAGTACGGCGTCGAGGCCCAGAAGGCCGCGCTCGCGCAGTCCCGCGCGAAGTATGGCGCGGCGGATTCCGGCGACCTGCCGCCGCTCGAGCGCGTGCCCGAGGTCGTCAGCGCGATCGCGCAACTCGCCGACGCGAAACAGCGCTTCGACCGCGCGAAGAGCCTCGCCGCGCAGAACATCGTCTCGAAGTCGGATCTCGACAGCGCGCAAACGGCCTATGACACGGCCGTCGCGGCGCACGAGCAGGCGCTCGCGTCGGCCCGCCAGCTGCGGGCCGATATCGAAGCCAAGGCCTCGGCGGTGCGACTGGCCGAGCGCGACTTGCGCGACGCGTCGATCAAGGCGCCATTTCAAGGTTTCGTCGCCGAGCGGCGCGTCTCGCTGGGACAGTACCTCCAGCCGCAGACACCCGTCATGCGCATCGTCCAGCTCCACCCGTTGAAGGTCACCGCCGAAGTCCCCGAGAAGTTCGCGCCGTGGATGCAGACCGGGCGCGACGTGGACGTGCGCGTCGACGCGTTTCCCTCGGAAAACTTCAAGGGCCGCATCGTCCGGATCTCTCCATCGGTCAGTCTCCAGTCGCGCGCCTTCGCGATTGAAGGTGAGGTGCCCAACGCCGACGGCCGGCTCAAGCCCGGCACGTTCGCTCGTCTGCTGATCACGACCGACCATGTCGATCACGCGATCACCATCCCCGCGACGGCGGTGCAGAGTCGCTACGGCACGAATCGCGTCTTCGTCGTCGCGAACGGCGTGGTTCAGGGCCGTGAGGTCGTGCTCGGCGATCGCCTCGGTGATCGGGTGGAAGTGAGCTCAGGCCTCGAGGCCGGCACAACCGTGGTCGCGGCCGACGTCGAGCAATTGGCTGACGGCATGAAGGTCACCGTCGGGAAGTGACGATCTAGAAGATCGTCGTGATCCGCGCGTCGAAGCCGCCGTCTTTCAGGCGCCAGTTCGGCCGGACGCGGAATCGGCCCAGGCGAATCTCCGCGCCGATCGTGGGGCTGGTCGATCGCGCCTCGCTGAACCACCCGAATCCGAACATGACGTTCGTGATGGCGTCGACGCTGTAAGACCCCCACACCGTCGTCTCCATCAGGGCGCGCCGGCCTTTGGGAACGATCACGGCAACTTCGGCCAGGATGTCGGGGGCGTGGGGCGACGGCACTTCCCAAAAAGAGCGGCGAGCCAGGACCAGCGCCGGCGCGTAATCGACCGTGGTGAATCCGACCGAGAATCCGGTGCCGTCGGTCCTGCGGCGCCTCAAGAGCTTGTTGAACTCGTGGCCGTTGGCGGCATCGGTGGGCGCCATCAGATCTTCGACGCGCGCGTCGCCGAACATTCGAACCGCCCAAGGTGTCCGACCCACCATGTCCTCGCGCTCGCGCGTCGAGAGCTCCAGGCGCTCGAACCACTGCTGCAGGCCGTCCGCCGGGTAGAGCGCGTAGTGCGGACAACTCGCGGCATCCGCCTCGGGGTTTGCGACCGGCCCGCACAGGCGGGTGGCGGTGGCGTCGCGGGCATCCATGAATCCCGGCCGGTACCAGCGCCAGGTGTCGCCGTCGTCCCGGATGCCCCACGGGAACTTTGTGGCGTTCGTGCTGTCCACGCCGGGCTTGAATCGCCCGTCGCCGTCGATGTCCGCCGCCATTGCGTGGGAGCCCAGCTCGACGAGGACGGCGAGGGGCGCCGCGATCGCGGTGCCGCCGCGGGCGTCATAGCGATTGGCGGGGATGCTGCCGTTGTGCGCGTTGGCGACGACGCTGGTGACGGAAAACGTGCGGCGGGCCCATCCCTCATCCGCCGGTTCGTTGTCGCGCCATGCGTCGGTCGCGGGCGTGAGCACGAGGTACAACCGCTCGAGATCGTTTGGATGGTCGTCCGACACGCGGTACGGCAGAAAGCCACCGTGAATGGTGTAGGCGTTGAACACGTAGTAGCACCAGTACTCGACGATGATCTCGGCCTGACGGTCGTCAGAGCGCGGGAAGACACGGTACGCGAGCGCGGCGCGGCTCAGCTTGTCGGGCCTCGGGAGCGCGCGATACTGGTCGACGCGCGCGGCCCAGCCTTCGGTGGGCGTCGAGCCCACGGCGCTGATCGGGAAGTACAGCTCCTCCGGGTGAAAGACGAGCGTGGGCGCGAAGGCGCGCGCGATGGCCAGTTGCTGGGCTGGCGACAGCTCCCGGCCGTCGGCCGGCCCGGCGTTCACGCGCCCGGGGCTCAGTGCCTGGAGGGCCAACGCCACCAGCAGCGTCACGAGACGACGACCGCACCGGAAGCTCACCCGTTCGGTCATCGAAGCGCCCTCGCGCTGGTTCGGCTGGAGGAGGACACACTGTACGACACTCTGGCCGGTTGTTTTGCATAGAATGGCTGGGCCAGCCCGATGTTCGCCGAATTCTGCGTTCGCCGCCCCGTGTTCACGACGATGCTCGTGGTGCTGCTCGTCGTCATGGGCGTCTTCTCGTTCCGCGATCTCAGCGTGGATCTGCTGCCGAAGGCCGATCCGGCGACGGTCGCGGTCACACTCATGTTGCCCGGCGCGAGCCCGGAGGAGCTGAACAGCGCGGTCGCGGAGCCGGCGGAACAGTCGTTGTCGAGCATCGCCGGCATCGATGAGATGAACACCGTGATCCGCGAAGGCAACGCACGCATCACGCTGAAGTTCGTCCTCGAGCGGGACATCAACGACGCGGCCCAGGACGTGCGCGAGAAAGTCGCGCAAGCCATCAAGGACCTGCCGCCGGAGCTGCTGCCGCCTGTCATCACGAAGGTCGATCCGGACGCCGATCCGGTGATCTCGTTCGCGGTGTCCGGCCCGCTCCCGATCCGCGTTCTCACGGAGATCGCCGACAAGCGGATTCGGCGCGCGATCGAGACGGCCGACGGCGTCGGCGAGGTCACGATTTCCGGCGGCCGCGCGCGCGAGATTCACGTCGTGCTCGACATCGCCAAGCTCAACGCCCACGGGCTGACGGTCGGCGCCGTGCGCGACGCGATCGTCTCCGAGAACGTCGAGATTCCCGGCGGCTATATCGAGCAGGGTGACGCCGAGCTGACGCTCCGGACGCTCGGGCGCATCGAGTCCACGGAGCAGTTCGCGAACGTCGTCGTCGCCAACGCCGGCCGAACGCCGATCCGGCTGCGGGACGTCGCATCCGTCGAGGACACGACCGAGGAGGCGCGGACGGGCGCGTTCTTCGACGGCAACCGCTCGCTGATCATGGACGTGCGGCGCCAGTCGGGGCAGAACACCGTCGAGGTCATTGCTGCCGTCAAGAAGAAGATGGACGAGGTTCGTCGCGGCCTGCCGCAGGACGTGAACGTCACGCCGACGCACGACGACTCGACCTTCATCCACGCATCGATCGCGTCGCTCGAAGAGCATCTGGTGGCCGGCAGTCTGCTTGCGAGCCTCGTGATCCTGGTCTTCATCCGCAACCTGCGCGTCGTCGCGGTCGCATCGCTCGCGATTCCGGCGTCGCTCATCGCGAGCTTCGCGCTCATCCGCGCGGCGGGCTTCACGCTCAACAGCATGACGCTGCTCGGCCTCACACTCGCCGTCGGCATCGTCATCGACGACGCGATCGTCGTGCTGGAGAACATCTTCCGGCACATGGAAGAAGAGAACGCGCCGCCGTTCCAGGCGGCGATCACCGGGACGAAGGAAGTGACGCTCGCGGTCGTCGCGACGTCCGTGTCGCTGATCGTGATCTTCCTGCCGGTCGCGTTCATGACCGGCTACACGCAGCGATTCATCTATCCCTTCGGCTTCACCATGGCGTTTGCCGTCATGGTGTCGCTGCTCGTGAGCCTGACGCTGACGCCGATGCTGAGCGCGCGCGTCGTGCGGACGGATGGCCGGGTGCGGCGGCACGACGCGGGCGTGCTCGGGCGCATCGATCGCTCGTATCGCCGGTGGCTCGAATGGGCCCTCGATCATCGCGCGGCCGTGGTCGCGGTGAGCGTCGTCGTCTTCGCGTCGACGTTCGTGCTGAGCAAGATGATCGGCCGCTCGTTCCTGCCGAACGAGGACATGGGCGAGTTCCAGCTCGTGATCGACACGCCGGAGGGCACGTCGCTCCAGGGCATGGAGAAGGCCGTCCTCGAGCTCACGCCGAAGCTGCTGGCCGTGCCCGGTGTCGCACACGTGCTGCCGACGATCTTCGAGCGCGTGAACCACTCGCACATCCAGATCACGCTGAAGCCGGTTGGCGAGCGCAAGTCGCAAGAGGTCGTGGCGCAAGGCGTCCGGCAGGTGATGACCGCGTATCCGAGCTACAAGCCGACAATCGTGATGCGGTCGCCCATCGGCGGCGGCGAGACCGCGGCGTATCCGATCCAGTTCAACCTCACGGGACCGGATCTGGGGAAGCTGTCGGGGTACGCGCTCAGAATGCTCGCCGACGTGCAGGCGATGCCCGCGATCAGCGACTCGAAAGCCGTCGTCAATCTGTCGAATCCCGAGCTGCGCGTCGCGGTCGACCGGCAGCGCGCCGCGGATCTCGGCGTCCGCGTCGGCGATCTCGCCCGCGCGCTCAGGCTGATGGTCAGCGGCGAGGACGAGATCTCGAGCTACCGCGAAGCGGGCGAGCGTTATCCGGTGACGATTCGCGTGCGCGAGGACCAGCGCTCCGACACGAACACGATCGGCGGGTTGATGGTGCCTTCGTCAGCCGGTCCGCCGGTGCGCGTGGACAACGTTGCGCGACTCGAGCGCGGCTTCGGCCCGACGATCATCCAGCGCTTCAACCGCCAGTTCTCGATGGCCATCTTCGCGGACGTCAAGCCCGGCCATCCGCTCGACGGCGCGCTGCGCGAGATCGCCACGCACGCGAAAGCCCTCGAGCTCGCGCCCGGCTACGGCTACAAGTTCACCGGCCAGGCCAAGCTCCTCGACGAGACGACGAACAACATGGTGCTCGCCTTGTCGCTCGCGAGCATCTTCATCTACATCGTGCTCGCGATGCAGTTCGAGAGCTTCGTGCAGCCGCTGGTCATCATGACGGCGCTGCCGCTCTCGGTGCCATTCGCGCTGCTGACGCTGTGGCTCACCGGCCGCGTCCTCAATCTGTGGAGCGCGCTTGGCGTGCTGCTTTTGCTCGGGATCGTGAAGAAGAACTCGATCCTGCAGGTGGACTACACGAACGTCTTGCGCCGGCAGGGGATGCCGCTGCGCGAAGCGCTCGTACAGGCATCCGAGACACGGCTGCGCCCGATCCTCATGACCACCGCGGCGATCGTTGCCGGCCTGATTCCGACCGTGCTCGGCGTCGGGGCCGGCGCGACCCAGCGCGCCGACATCGCCGTCACGATCGTCGGCGGCCAGACGCTGTGTTTGTTCCTGACGCTGCTGCTCGTGCCGGTGAGCTACTCGCTGGCCGAGGAGGGCGTCGAACGACTACGGCGGATACGACTGGTACGACAGGTACGTCAGGTACCTGAAACGCACTAGCGCGTGCCAACGTTCTTCGCTGAAGACGCTGGCCAGCGACACGGCGTTCCGGGCACCAGTCGCACCTGTCGTACTCGACGAGACCTCGGCGGCGTGATTACTTCTCGTACACGGCCGTGTGCTTGACGGCTTGGCCCTGGGGACCCGTGCCCGTGACCGTGCCGGTCCCAGATTTTCCGTCCTTGCTGATCACGATGTGCATGGTGCTGGTGACCTTGCCCTTCAGCTTGTTGGTCACATCGTAAGTCCAGTCGTCAATCTGCTTCCAGGAGACCGCGTCCTGGTCGGTGTTTGGCTTGCCGTCGACCGTGCCGGTCCAGGGATAGTCCTTGCCGTCGAACTTGGCCATGTACTCGGAGTGCGTCGGCTTGCCCTGTGCATTGACGCCATCCGTCTGCACTTTGACGCCGGCCGTCGTGACGGTGACCCTCGCCTGGTCGCTTTTTGGCGCCATGTCGGCGGGGTCGAACTTCGACTTCGCCAGGTTGAGCCGCCACAGGCCCGTCAAGTGGTCGTTCGGGAGTGTCGGGTTCTGGGCGAGGACCGTGGTGACGCCGAGGACCACGATCGACAGAATGCCGGTGGATATCCACACACGCCGGGAAAGCTTCATGGGAACCTCCGTTTTGGCGGCCCAATATTACCCTGAACTGTCCAGGAGCAAGGCACCTTGGGGTTGAGTCGGTCAATCTTACGACTAGCGTCCCTTGTTCAAGTATTCGCGCAGCCGCTCGGCCACGATGGTGTTGCCCTGCTCGAAGAACGCGTAGACAGCGTCCCAGTCGGCGCCGGTCTTCCAGCCGCACATCGATGTCGACACGCGCGACCGGCCCTGCCCGAGGTCGGTGATCTCGATGACGGTCCAGACGGCCTTGGCGACATCGGCGTGCGCGAAACCGGGCGGCGTGCGCGCGACGCGGATCGACAGCATGCGCTCGGGCACGTAGCTGATCACCTCGTTGAGGATGTTGCCGGGATCGCCCAGGTGCCCCTTCGGGTCGTACGACGCTTCCCAGATGCCGCCGATGCGCAAGTCGATCGCCGCGACCGGGGCGACGAAACCGTGCAGACCCTCGCTCGTCGTGAACGCCTGCCACACGGCCGCCGGCGGCGCGTTGACCTCGACTTCGTGGCGCAGCACGCGATCGTCGGACGCTGACACGTACGACGTGAGCCGCACGGGCGCGGGCGTCCCAACCGATTTCGCCCAGTCGATCGGGCCGGATTCGAATCGCTGCCGCAGCTGCGCGAAGAGCTGCGCGTTGCCGATCGACAGGTACTCATACGCGGCATCCCATTCGGGACCGGTCTTCCAGCCCGTCTGGACGAGCGTGACGATCGTGCCGCTTGGCGTCGCCGGCGCGAATTCGAACGTTGCGCGCGTCCGCTCGCTGCGCACGGTCGGATACTTCTCCGGCGCGAGCGCCGAGATCACGAGGCGCTTCTGCGGGTCCACGCTGACGATGGTGCCGCCGGCGCTGCTGCCGGGGAAGAGCACGAGCCAGTCGCCGCCGGGCTTCAATTCGACCCGCGCGTCGGACCAGAGCCACGTCGTGAGGCCCTCGCGGGTTGTGAACGCCTTCCACACCTCGTCCACGGTCGCTGGCACGGTCACTTGGAAACGCAGCATCTTCTCGGGCGTCGCGATCTTCTCGACACGCACGGCGTGATTTTGCGCCGCCGCGGGCGCGGCGATCGTCAACACGGTGAGAGCACACGCGATCCATCGGGTCATGAGGTCCTCTTTGGCGATCGAGCGCGGCGCGTCAGCCGCGCGGGTGTCAACTGATCGAAATGCGCGCGCAGCCGGCGGATGCACGCGTCGAACGGCGCGAGGTTGCGTTCCGCGCGCGACTGCATGACGGCGCCTTCCATCACCGCCAGCACCAGCGCCGCGGTCTCGCCGGGCTCGGGCATGCCTGCGGCGCGCAGGCACGCCTCGACGTGGCCGCGCCACGCCGCGAAGTTGCGCGCGATGAGCTCGTGCGCCGGCGTGTTCTCGGGATCGATCTCGAGCGCCAGCCGGCCAATCGGGCAGCCGTACTGACTGCCGGTGTCGACGAGGCGCTGCCGATAGCCTTCGAGCAGCGCGAAGATGCGCTCGATGGGATCGGCCGTCTGACCCCAGGCCGGGCGAATGACGTACGGCTCGAGCAGTTCGACGTAGGTGTCGAGCACCGTCCGGAGCAAGTCATCCTTGCTCTCGAAGAAGTGGTAGAAGCTGCCGCTGTTGGCCTTCGCGCGCAGCAGGAGGTCGGCCAGCCCGGTCGCCGCGTATCCGCGCTCCCAGAACAGATAGCGCGCGGCCTCGACGATGCGTTCCCGGGTGTCACGAAGGGGGGCAGGGGCGGCGGTCATGAGCTTAGTTGATTGATTTAGTAACTCAAGAGCCGCCAACTGTCAAGCCGCGGCCGGCCACGGGCCCCTCATTTCACTTTCACGCGTGCCCGAAGCTCGTCGAACCAGTGCGTGACGATCGTCAGCGATTGTGGCTCGTTCGCGTCCCCGCCGACCTGTTTGAGCATGATGAAACGCTGGCCGTCCGGGGAAATGTCATAGGCCCGGCCTACGGTCCCCAGCCGGTACTTTGCGAGATCCATTACCGGCGTCGGCGTGCCGTACGTGAACGGGCCGCCCGAGGGCGCTATCTGGACTGGAAGGCTCATCAGCCGCGCGTTGGGGCCGACGCCGGACTCAAAGAGCAGTTCACGTCCGGACCGTGCCCACATCGGCCGGGTGCCGCCCCCCGAGGTGATCTGCCAGTGTCCTGAGTCCGTCGCGGGGAACGGCCGGACATGAATCTCCGCTTGCGTGCTCCCTTCAGCGGATTGATACGCGATCCACCGCCCGTCGGGCGGCGAGATCTCGGCGCTGACCTGCGGCGCGGGAGACTTCGTGAAGATCTGCTCGGGCTTGCCGCCCGGCTCGAGCGGCCACAGTTGCAGCTCACCCAGCGCGGCCGCGGTCTCGGTCATGCTTCGCACGAGCACACGGCGGCCGTCGGCCAGCACCATCTGCGGCACTTTGGCCCCTGGCGAGTTGGTGAGACGCTCGATGCTGCCGGTGCCGTCCGCGGCACGCCGATAGAGATCGCCTGTCAAGCCGATGGACACCGATGAGAAGACGATGGACCGTCCGTCCGGCGTCCAGACCGGGTACCCATCGCGGTCCGGTCCCGACGTGAGCTTCGTCATCGTCTTGCGCGCGATATCCCAGACATAGATATCGAGGTCGCCGTCGGTCGTGTTGAGAACGATCTTCGTGCCGTCAGGCGACACGCGCGGATAGGTGTAGGTGCGGGGCGGCGCGCCGGTCGGCTCCTCGCGGCCGCTCCGATCGACCCAGAGGAGATCGTTCATCGGCTCCGACGTCCCGGGGGCAAACACCATCGTCCCGCTCTCCGCGAACGCGACCTGCGCCGTCCCGGTTGGGGACTCTCGGACACCCTCGACGATCGGCACCGGGCCGCCCCTGAGCTGAAGGGTCTGCAGGTCGAGCGCCTGAGCGAAAAGCGTCGCATCTCGAATCCACGTTAGATGTCCCGTGGAAAGCACGCGGCCGTCCGTTCCGCCATCGACGAGCACGCGCCGCGGCCCACCGCCGAGCGGCTGCACGACAATCTGCGCGTCGTCGTAGGAGATCGAGGCGCCCGACGAACGCACCGTGTACACCAGCGCCTTTCCATCTTGGACCACCTGCGGTCGCGTGAGGGTCTCGCTGCGTCCCTCCTGCGCAGAAACCAGTGTTTCTGGCGCGCCGGCCGTGTCAGGCACCGAGAGAATGCGACTGCCGATGCTGAAGACTATGCGGTTGCCCTGCCAGCTTGCGCCGAACGGCGCGCCCGCAGCACACAGTGTCAGGGGTTTGCCGCCCGCAATGTCGATTCTCTTGAGGACGGCGTCGTTCAAGGTGCCTCCGGTTCCAGGGACGAAGAACGCGAGCGACTGGCCGTCGGGAGAGAAAGTGACATCGAGCGGGTCGACGTCGGTGCCGCGAATCGGCTGCGCCTCGAGGTCCCGCATTTGTCGCAGGTAGATCTGATTGTTCGCGATGTAGACGATCTTCGTGCCGTCGGGAGAGATGGCTACTATGCGGCGGCCGCCGCGCGTGAACCGCTGATTATCGGGCAGCGGATACGCGAAGCGCGCGATGACGTTCGTGGCGACTGGCGCCGGCTTCAGCATCCAGGCGGTTACGGCAGCCAGCGTGGCGACGCCGATGATCAGGGCGGCGACGATCAATTGACTGCGCCGCCGGCGTCCGGCGACGACTGGCGCGGGCAGGCCCGCCGCCGAACCGCCTTCCTCAATCCATTGCAGGTACAGCCAGAGATCGTGCGCGCTGTGAAAGCGATTGTCCGGATTCTTCTCGAGACAGGTACGCACAAGCCGGCCGAGCGCTGGTGGCGTCATCGGCTGGAGCTCGGCCATCGGCGTCGGCTGCCGCTCGAGAATCGACGCGATCAGGCTCGCCTGCGACTTGCCTTCGAAGGCCCGCCGGCCCGTGAGCATCTCGTAGAGCACGCAGCCGAACGCCCAGATGTCGGTGCGCGCGTCGGCCTCCGCTCCTTCGATCTGCTCTGGCGCCATGTACTGGAATGTCCCGAGAAGGCTGCCCTGGGCAGTGAGCGGTGTCCCGGCGTTCGCCGCTTGCGGCGTGGACAAGAGCCGCGTTTCGATCGTGCCCGGCGCGGCGACCGTCTTGGCCAACCCGAAGTCGAGCAGCTTGCAATGCGGCGCGCCTGACGCGCCGATCGCGCGAACCAGAAACACGTTCGCCGGTTTCAGATCGCGATGCACGATGCCGTGACGATGGGCCTTGTCGAGCGCGTCGGCGATCTGGCCCGCGAGATCGATCGCCTGATCGACCGGCAGCCGTCCCTTCTTGAGTCGGTCCGCCAGCGTCTCGCCCTCGAGGTACTCCATGACGAGGTACTCGAGGTCCTCGCCCTGGCTCGCCGGAGCCCCGTCAGGGCGGAGGCGGCCGACGTCGTAGAGCGTGCAGATGTGCGGGTGATTGAGCGCCGAGATGCTCTTCGCTTCGCGCTCGAACCTCGCCCGAAACTCGGGATCGGCGGCGAGCGTCGGCGGCAGCACCTTGATGGCGACGGTCCGCTCGAGGCGCGTGTCTCGCGCCTTGTAGACTTCGCCCATGCCGCCGGCGCCGATGGCGGCGAGGATCTCGTAGGGGCCAAGGCGCGTACCGGCGGCCAAGGGCATGGGGGAGGGCGCCAGTGTAATGCAGTCGCCCGTCGCAGTCGCTCAATCAGGCAGGAAGTCCGTCGCCTAACGTCCGACCGCGCTCAAGGCCTCGATCAACCGTGCAGTCCAGCCCTGGACGACAGCCAGGTGCGGAAGTTGAGGCTCCGGTGCCTTCATCATGAGGAACCGCCCGTCCGCGGCGACGTCGTACTGCGTGTTGCCGGGGCCGCCAGCTTTGAAGTACGGCTCATCGAACAACTCGCGCGGCCGGCCAAGGGCTGGTGGATTGCCCGGCTGGAATGCGACGGCAAACATCTTGTTGTCCTTCCGGTAGAACAGCTCGCGGCCGTCGCGTGACCAGATCGGCTCTCGGCTGCCGTCCGTGCTGACGAGAATATTGGTCTTGACGTCAGGAAACGAAGCAACCCACACCTCTTGGCGCCCCGATCGAATCGCGGCGTAGGCGATCCACTGCTCGCTCGGATGGAGCTTCGCGCCAGCCTCGAGCTCTGGCGTGGCGATGAGCGCACGCGGTGCAGTCTTTCCGCTGAGGTCGGTTATCCAAAGGTCGTAGGTCATCCCTGGATTGATCTCGTGATACACGACCGTTCCGTCACGCGTCACAAATGCCGCGCCAGCGGAATTGCCGACGTGCGTCACTTGTTCCTCCGGGCCGCTGCCGTCGATGTGCACGAGATAGAGGTCCTCAGTCGAGGCCCGTCGATGGACGAGCAGGCGCCTGCCGTCGGCGGTCCACACGGGGATACGGCTCTGGTGATCTCTGGTCACAGGTTGAAGTCGACCTGAACCAAGATCGAGCATCCAGGCGTCAACTGATGCGCCCTCATTGATTTGCATCGCAGTCCGAGTCCCATCGGGCGAGAGGCGCGGGTTCGCGTACTCTCTCGGAGGGACGCCGAGTGACTCCGCCCGGCCATCTCGCGGCGACACCCACAGCAGTGTCCGCGTTAAATCGTCCGCCGGCCGGTAGACGAGCGTGCCGGCCGCGAAGGACCACGTCGCGCTAGAGATGCCATTCGCCACGTCGTCGAGCACCGGCGCGGCTCCACTGATCGCGAGAGATTGCGGATCGAAGCGCGTGACGAAAAGCGACGTGCCGTTCTGATAGAGGAGCAGTCCGTCGCAGATGTAGCGGCCGAAGGCGGCGTTCTCCAGGATGACCCGCGGCGGCCCGCCTTGAAGCGGTTGGACGGCGAGCTGAAACTTGGGGCCGTTGGATCGAATCGTGAACAGCACCGCCTTGCCGCCGGGCAGGAGCTGCGGGGACAGGTGATGTGTCTGTCCCACGCTTCGGTCGAGCGTCGTCACATCCTGCACAGCGCCACCCGCCGCGGAAACGCGGCGGATGCCATACTCCGCCCGATCCGCGTATGCGCCAAAGACGATGGTGTCACCGGGCCCCCAATCTCCCGGCATGCGGGCGTTGTCGGCGATGTCGATCGCTGGCCCGCCCGCGGCGAGCATCTTCTTGAGCTTTCCGTCCCGATAGAACGCGATCCAGCGCCCATCAGGAGACCAGAATGGTGAGAAACCAGGGCCTAGCGGCTGCGCCGTCTGGCCATCGAGGGCGCGAAGGTAAAGTTGTCCATCGCCCGTGCTGTTTTGGCTGGCGCCCATGCCGGAGTACGCACCGAACACCACGGACCGACCGTCGGGAGAGACGGCCACGTCGGCACCGAAGGCGGCGGGGAAATGGAGGTCACCGCCGAGTGGCAGGACCAACCGAGATGTCGGTGCCGGTGCCGTTGCGCCGCGCGATCCCCAATACCAGCCGCCCGCAGCCGCCACCGTCACGAGTGCAGCGGCGCCTGCGATCAAACCGACGATCGAGCCGCGCGTAAGTGTTCGTGACGATGGCGTCGGACCCTCGGCGGTTGACGATCCGCCTGAATCGGCAGAAGCGAGCGCGATGCGCGCTTCACCGATGTCGCGAAGCCGCACCTTCGGATCGCGCTCGAGACAGCGCGCGACAAGCCGGCGCACTGCGGGTGGTGTCGCAGGAGGCAATCGTTCGAGTCTCAGTGGATCCTTGATGACGGCAGCGATCGTTTCGCTGACGGTCTCACCGTCAACTAGCCGCTCGCCGCTCAGCATCTCGAAGAGGACGACTCCAAACGCCCAGATGTCCGCACGCCTGTCGACAGGGCGGCCCTTCGCCTGCTCCGGACTCATGTACGCGGCCGTGCCGAGGATGACGCCCTGCTCAGTCATGGCGGGTGACGTCACCGTGGCAGCGGTCGAATCCGCGGTCGAGTCGAGCGCCTTCGCCAGGCCAAAGTCGAGCACTTTGACGGTGCCGTCGTCGCGCACCTTGACGTTGGCGGGTTTGAGATCGCGGTGGATCACCCCGGCGTCATGTGCGGCTTCGAGAGCGTCGGCGATCTGGCGCGCGATCGCTATGGCCTCGTCCGGCGGCACGGCCCGTTTCGCGGAGATCAGCTCCCGCAGTGTGCGTCCAGGCACGAGCTCCATGACGAGCGCGTGTGCGGCAGACGCGTCCTCGACGCCATAGATATGCGCGATGTTGGGATGGTTGAGTGACGCGAGCAGCTGGGCCTCTCGTCGGAAGCGGCTCAGCCGATCCGCGTCGTTCGCGACGGCGGCCGGAAGCACCTTGATGGCGACGTCACGGTTGAGGCGCGTGTCTCGAGCGCGATAGACCTCGCCCATCCCGCCAGCGCCGATGGCGCTAACGATCTCGTAGGGTCCAAGGCGCGTACCGGTGCTCAACGGCATCGGCGCATCCCGGCATGGGCTCGGACGTCATCTTCCTTGAGTTGCCTGGGGCCCCACCCCCACGCCAGACACCTCGCGCATTCGCGCTCGGTGCGGCCGCAGGCGCTCCCGCCGGCGCCGATGGCGCTGACGATCTCGTAAGGGCCAAGGCGCGTACCGGTGCTTAACGGCATCGGCGCATCCCGGCATGGGCTCGGACGTCATCTTCCTTGAGTTGCCTGGGGCCCCACCCCCAAGCCAGACACCTCGCGCATTCGCGCTCGGTGCGGCCGCAGGCGCTCCCGCCGGCGCCGATGGCGCTGACGATCTCGTAGGGTCCAAGGCGCGTTCCGGCGGCCAAGGGCATGGGGAGGGCGCCAGTGTAATGCAGTCACGCGCCCCAGGTGTATCCTCTGCCCATGCGCACCACGACTCTTGCCGCTGCCATTGTTCTCGGGTCGATTGCCGTCGCTCGCCCGGCCGGCGCGCCCGCGGCCGCCGCGGCGCCGTGCGTGACAACCGCCGCCGCGTGCACCGAGTTTGTGACGCTCGGCGGCGGGCCGGGGCGATCGATGATCTATCGCACCTACTCGCTCGACACGCGCAACGACGCCGTGCGCCGCGCGCTGATCATGGTCCACGGCACCAATCGCAACGCCGATCACTACTTCGAGACCTCGATCGCCGCCGCCTTTCTGGCCGGCGCGCTCGACGACACCGTCGTCATCGCGCCGCACATGATCGACCAGTCGGACAAGCCGGAGTCCAACGAGATCGTCTGGGAAAACAGCTGGCGCACGGGCGGGCCGGCGCGCACGACGCCGTCGCTGTCATCGTTCGATTTCGTCGACGAGATCCTCCGCAAGCTCGCGAACAAGACGACGTTCCCGAACATGAAAGCGATCGTCGTCGCAGGGCATTCCGCCGGCGGCCAGTTCGCGAACCGGTACGAGATGTCGAACAAGATCCACGACACGCTCGGCGTGCCGATCACCTACGTCGTCGCGAATCCGTCGAGCTATGCGTGGCCGGACGCCGTGCGGCCGTTCCCGCAGGGGGACGCCGATCCAGCGAAAGCGAAGGAGGGCTGGGACCAGCCCGATGTGACGCCGCTGCCGCCGCACACCGACTACACGTTCGGGCCATTCGATACGTCCAAAGTGCCGAACTTCAATCGCTGGCCGTCGGGGTTCGAAAACCGCACCGGCTACAACGCGAGCCTGACGGACGCGCAGCTGAAGAAGCAGCTCGTCGAGCGGCCGACGACGTATCTGTTGGGACAGGTGGACACGCTGCCGCTTGGCGGCTTCGACAAGTCGCCGACCGCGATGGCGCAGGGCCCAACGCGGCGATCGCGAGGCGAGGCGTACTTCAAGTACGTGACCGAAACGCTCGGCGCGAAGCACACGATCGTGATCGTGCCGGAGTGCGGCCACAACGATCGCTGCATGTACACTACGAACATCGTGTTTCCGGCGATCTTTCCGAAATGACGCCGGGAGTAGTTTTTACAAATGGCGTAACCAACAATCGGCGCAAGAGCTTGCGCCATTTGTAAAAACTACTCCCGGCGTCATCTTGTGTAGCGCCGCTTTCGCAATTCGCGGCGGATTTCCTCCGCCACCGTGCGCACGTACGGCTCACGGAGAAACGTCTCGTGCGATCCCGGCACTGGCACCACTGACACCGCTCCGGGGACCATTCGTTTCCATCCGAGGTCCGGCTCGAAGGGACCACGCAGCGGTCTGGCGCGCGCCCTCACGACCATGACGCGACCGTCGTACCCCCGCGGCCGATACGCGTACACGGCCGCGAGGTGATCGGAGGCGCCGGCGGGGGCCTGCACGGCCACGCCGCGTTCGTCGCGAATCCTGAAGGCCAGCCCGCCGTTCGTGCGGTGCGAGAGCCTCGTCCGCACACGGCTCGCCATCTCGGCCGGCGACGTGACGAGCAGATCGTAACGAGTCCAGTGCCACAGATTCGCCGTGGCCCGCGCGACCTGACGCCAGCCTCCAGGCGCCGGACCGCGATTGGGGAGCCCGCCGTCGAGCGCGACCAGGAGCTCGACGGCCGCGCCGCGCGCCTGCAGCTGTCTCGCCATTTCGAAGCCGATGGTCGCACCGGACGAATAGCCGCCGATGACGTACGGGCCGGGGACCTCGCGCTGCAGCGCGTCGACATAGATCGAGGCCAGTGCTTCGACGGTGGGAAACGGTGCGCCCCCGTCGAACGCCGGCAGCTGCAATCCGAACGACCGCCACTCCGGCGCGAGGTGGCGCGCGAGCGGCACGTAGTTCCAGACCTCGCCGCCGAGGGCATGGACGAACACGATCGCCGGCCCGCGGCCCGAAGGCTGGAGCGGCACGAGCACGCGCCGTCCGATGGGCGTCGCTTCCGCGATGGCCCGCGCGAGGAGCGAAATCGTTGGTGCGTGGAACAGCGTCGAGATAGGCAGCGTGACGCCGAGCGTCGTCTCGACGTGCGCCAGCATCGCCACCGCCAGCAAGGAGTGACCGCCGGCCTCGAAGAAGTTTTCGTGCACGCCGTGGGGCGCGGCGCCCAGCGTCTCGGTCCAGATCGTGGCAAGTGCCTGCTCGATCCTGCCGGTCGGCTGATCGTCGCCGGCCGGCGTCGCCGGCACGTCCGGTAGCGCGGCACGATCGATTTTCCCGTTCGGCGTGAGCGGCAGCGTGTCGAGCACGGCGAAACGTGACGGCACCATGTAACCGGGCAACCGTGCCTCGAGGAACGCGCGAAGGTCGGCGGCTTCGAGGCGCGCGCCGTGTGCCGGGACCACGAACGCCTCGATCACGCTGTCGGCGGCCTCGCGGCGCGCGTCGACCACCGCCTGCCCGACGGCCGGATGCCGGCAGAGCTGCGTTTCGATTTCCTCGAGCTCGATCCGGAATCCCCGCAGTTTGACCTGGCGATCCTCGCGCCCGAGGAAGTCGATCGTGCCGTCCGCGCGCCAGCGCGCCCGATCCCCGGTCTTGTACAGCAGGCCATCCGGCGGGCCGGCCAGCGCGTGCGCGACGAACTTCTGCTTCGTCTGCGCTGGTTGCTTCCAGTAGCCGCGCGCGAGTCCGTCTCCGGCAATGTAGAGCTCACCGGCAACGCCAACCGGCAGCACCTGTGCCTGGTCGTCGAGGATCAGCACGCGTGTGTTGCCGAGCGGCCGGCCGATCGGGATGGGCGCGGTTTCGTCGCACGGCCGGTCGATGATGTGACAGCACGTGAACGTCGTGGCTTCGGTTGGGCCGTACCCGTTGATCAGGCGGACGTCGGGCAGCGCCCGCTGCGCCCGAGCGATGTGCGCGGGTGAGAGCGTCTCGCCGCCGACGAACAGGTCACGGACACCGGCCAGCGCGTCGGGTCGCGTGTCGACGATCGTGTTGAAGAAGGCTGCGGTGAGCCAGAGGCACTCGATGTCGTGACGCCGGATGGTTCGCGCGATGGCGTCTGGCGTCGGGACAGCGTCCTCGTCGAACAGCACGCAGCAGCCGCCGCGGAGCAGCGGCACCCAGAGATCGAAGGTCGACGCGTCGAACGCGAGCGGCGAAAGCTGCAGGAAGCGACCGCGCGGCCGGCCGGCGATGCGGTCGAGGCCATAGACCAGGCGCATCACCGCCCGGTGGGAGACGGCGACGCCCTTCGGCTGGCCGGTCGATCCCGAGGTGTACATGATGTAGGCGAGCGCATCACTGGACACCGGCGCCGGGGCGTTGAGCTCGCCCGTCCCGGCGGCGAGATCGCGGACGTCGAGAGCGGTGATCTCCGGCGCTTTGTCCTGGACCGCTCGAATGAGCCCGGGCTCGGTCACGATCACGCGCGCGCCGGCGTCGCGCAGGATGAACACCTGACGATCGATCGGGTCGCGCTGGCTGAGCGGCAGGTACGCCGCACCCGCTTTCAGAATGGCCAGGAGCGCGACGATCATCTCCGGCGATCGCGCGCAGCACACGCCAACGACGTCGCCCGGACTCACTCCGGTGGTGAGCAGCCGGCCCGCCAGCACGCTGGCCTGCCTGTCGATCCACTGGCGCGTGACCTGCCGTTCGCCTTGAATGACCGCGACCTCATCCGGCCGCGCCGTGACTTCCGCCGAGAAGAGGTCATGAATCGAGGTGTCGCGCGGATAGTCACACGCGGTGTCGTTCCACGTGCTCACCACCAGCTGGCGCTCATCGTCCGACATCACCGGCAGCCGCGAGATAGGCGTCGCAGGTTGGGTCGTGAACGCGTCGAGGATCGTGGCGAATCGATCCGTGAGCCGATCGGCGGTCGTGCGGTCGAAGAGATCGGCGTTGTACTCGAGGTCGATTTGGAGGCCTTCGTCGCTCTCGCGCGCCGCCACGAGCAGATCGAACTTCGATGTGCTTTCCTGAATCGGCAGCAGTCGGCTGCGAATGCCCGGCAGCGCAAGCTCGGAGGCGTTCGTCTGCACGACGAGCATCACCTGGAAGATCGGCGTCAGGCTGGCGTCGCGCGACAAGGGCAGCCCCTCGACGAGCGCCTCGAAAGGCAGCTCCGCGTGGGTGTAGGCCTCGAGTGTGATGTCGCGGACGCGGTCCAGCAGTTCGGCGACCGTCGGATCTCCCGCAAGGCTCACGCGCAGCGCGAGCACATTCGCCAGGAAGCCGACGAGATTTTCGAGGGCGAGTCGTGACCGGCCGGCCACGGGCGATCCGATCACGACGTCGTCCGAGTTCGTGTACAGCGCGATCAATACGCTGAATGCGGCGAGCAGCGTCATGTGGAGCGTCGCGCCGTGCGCCCGGCCGGCGTCGACGATCGCCCGGCTGAGATCGGCCGCAAGGGTCTTCGAGACGCGGCCGCCGCGTGTGGTTCTCGTTGCGGGACGAGGCCGGTCGCCGGGAAAGTCCAGGGTGGGCGCGCCGGCAAGCCGTTTCGACCAGTACGATCGGTCGTCCTCCCAGGCACTGCTCTCGAGTTGATGGCGCTGCCAGATCGTGTAGTCGGCGTACTGCAACGGGACCGGAGCGAGCGTGGCCGGCCGGGCCGCCACGCTGGCGGCGTACAGCTCCGACAATTCCCGGGAGATCAGGTCAACGGACCAGCCGTCGCAGATGATGTGGTGCAGCGTGAGGATCAGCGCGTGATCCGAGACGTCGAGCCGCACCAGCGTCGCTCGCAGCAGCGGCCCCGTCGCCAGATCGAACGGCCGAGCCGCCTCAGTTTTCGCGAGGCGCTCGAACTCCGCCGTGCGAGTTTTCGGCGAGTTGCCGCGCAGATCGATTTCCTGCATCGTCACGGGCTCCGCGGGCCGCACGACCTGCTCGGGCACGCCCTCGGTGGACGGAAAGATTGTGCGCAGAATCTCGTGCCTGGCGACGACCGCGGAAAGCGCGCCCGCGAGCGCGCGTACGTCCAGGTCGCCCTCGAGCCGCCAGGTCAGGTCCACGTGATAGCTCGACCCGGTCGTCTCCAGCCGATCGAGAAACCACAATTGACGTTGAGCAAACGAAAGAGGCAGTCGTCGCGGGCGTTCGGCGCGCACGGGATCGGGCACGGCGGTCGCATGACGACCACCTGCCAGCGCCGACGACACGTGTGAGGCGAGCGCTGCAATGGTACGCGCCTCGAAGATGGCCCGGACCGGGAGATCGCAGCCCAGGACCGCGTGAATCCTGGCGACGAGCTGCATCGCGAGCAGTGAGTGGCCGCCGATCGAGAAGAAGTCGTCGCTGACGCCAATTCGATCGGCGTCCGTCCGAAGCACCTCCGCCCACAGGCCGTGCAGCAGCTCCTCGACAGGCGTTCGCGGATCCACCGCGGGTTCCGCGTGACGACGCGTCGTCTCGTCTGGCACGGGCAGGGCGCGGCGGTCGATCTTTCCCGCCGTCGTTCTTGGCAGCGCGTCCAGCGTGACGAAGAGCGACGGCACCATGTAGTCAGGCAGCACGTTCGCGAGCTGTGACGCGAGCGTGCTCGTCGAGACCTCTGCATGAACGGGCACGACGTAGGCGATCAGGCGCTTTCCGCGCGGAGAGCTGCGCACCTCGACGACGGCCTCAGATACGTCCTGACACTTCGCGAGCGCCGCCTCGATTTCTTCCAGTTCCACGCGAAAGCCGCGGATCTTGATCTGTCGATCGACGCGACCCAGGAACTCGAGACGTCCGTCGGGGTGATACCGAACGCGGTCGCCCGTGCGGTAGAGCGTGGCGCCAGCCGACTGGGCGAACGGATCGACGACAAATCGCTCCGCCGTGAGGGCAGGACGCCGCCAGTAGCCGCGTGCGACGCCGGCGCCGCCGGTGTAGAGCTCGCCCGGGACGCCGATCGGGACCGGCCGCCGGTGCGCGTCGAGTACGTACGTCGTCGTGTTCGCGATCGGCCTTCCGATCGACACGGTCGCTCCGACGTCGTCTGGGCTCGACATCCGGTGGCAGGTCGTGAACGTCGTGTTCTCCGTCGGGCCATACCCGTTGATCACGACGTTCGATCGTGATTCGAGCACGCGCCTCGCATGGGCCGGAGAGACGATGTCGCCGCCGGTGAGCACGCGTCGAATCGCGCGCACGGACTCGAGGTGCGCGTCCACCATCTGTTGGAAGAGATCGGCGGTGAACCACGCGACGGAGATGCCGTAGCGTCGAATCGATTCCGCAAGCGCGCCGAGTGAAGGCTGGCGCTCCGGCACGATCACGAGCGTCGCGCCGTTCAGCAATGCGCCCCAGATCTCGAAGGTGGACGCGTCGAACGTCAACGGCGACGCGTGCAGGACGCGGTCAGAGGGCGTGAACTCGACCTGGCGGTTGTCGATCACGAGGCGCGCGATGCCGCGATGCGCGACGGCGACGGCCTTCGGCTCGCCGGTCGATCCGGAGGTGTACATCAGGTACGCGACGTCGTCTCCGGCCGTCTCGCCGGCGGTCCACGTGGCGGGCGCGACATCGCCGCCGGCAATGGCCGCCGCGGGCTCCACTCTGCGCGTCGTTACAACCACTCGCGCGCCGGCGTTCTCGAGGACGAAACGCGTACGCTCGGCGCTCCACAACGGATCCAGCGGTACGTAGGCGGCGCGCACATCGAGCACGGCAATGAGCGCGGCGATCGCGTCTGCCGATCGATCCAGGCACACGCCGACGACATCGCCGCGCGCCGCGCCGCTCGCCCTGAGCTCGGCGGCTCGCTGACGGCTGGCGGCGCGAAGGGCCGCATACGTCCAGGTCTCGTCGCCACACACGAGTGCCACCGCCTCGGGCGTTCGATCGACTTGCGCGTCGAACAGCTCGTGGACCGTCTGATCGCGAGGAAACGGCTGCGCTGTGTCGTTCCAGGCGACAAGAAGGCGATGACGCTCGTCTGGCGGCAGCAGATCGAGGTCCGACAGGCGGTATTCCGGCGCCGCGGTGATCTGGACCAGCACCCGCATGTAGTGCTCGGCCAGCCGCGCAATCGTCGCCGCCTCGAAGAGGTCGGTTCGGTACTCCCACGTGGCGATCCAACCGGCGCGATCCACTGCAATCGTCAGCGTGAGGTCGAATTTCGCCGTCTCCGTCCACAGCGGCACGGCTTCGATCGACGCACCCTCGAATACGGGCACCGGCGGCGGCGCCTGGTCCAGGACGAACGCGATCTGGCAGAGCGGCGCGCCGCTGGCCGTCCGCTCGAGGTGCAGGCGGTCGACGAGCACGTCGAACGGCAGATCCGCGTGAGCAAGAGCCTCGACGGTTGACTGACGCGTGCGGCTCAGCAGCTCGCGAAACGTCGGGTCGCCGGAGAGATTGCCGCGGAGGGCCAGGGTGTTGACGAAGCAGCCGACGAGCGGTTGCAAGGTCGCGTCATTCCGGCCGGCGACCGGCGTGGCCACCAGCATGTCGTCCTGTTCGGTATACACGCGCAGCAGCACCTGGAACGCCGCGAGCAACGTCATGAAGAGCGTCGCGCCGCCGCTCGTCCCGATCGCCCGCGCGGCGTCGATGACGTCGGCCGGCAGCTTGAACTGCGCGCGCGTGCCGCCCCCCGTCGGCCGCGCCGGTCGGACGAAATCAAGAGTCAGGTCCAGCGAGACCGGCGCATCGGCCAGCTGCCGCTGCCAGTAGTCAAGGTCGGCGTCGCGGCGTTGGCCCTCGATGTCGCGCTGCCAGATCGTGTAGTCGGGATACTGGATCGCGAGCGGCGGCAGATTCACGGCGGCGTGAAGGCGGTCGGCGTTGTAGTGCGCGCCAATTTCATCGAGCAGGATCGCGAGCGCCCATCCGTCGCACACGATGTGATGGACCGTCAGCACGAGAATCCCGGCCTCCGGGCTCGTGCGCACAAACATCGTTCGAAGGAGCGGTCCGTGCGCGAGATCGAACGGACGATGGATCTCCGCGGCGATGATCCGCCGCGCCTCGGCCTCTCGTATGTGCTCGTCGACACTTGTGACGCTGAGCTCTGCGGTCGCACCGATGCCCGGTTCAGCGTGGACCACTTGCACGAGCTCGCCATCCTGCAGGTCGAACGTCGTGCGGAGCGCGTCATGTCGCGCCGCGACCGCCGCGACGGCGCGGTCGAGGGCACACACGTCGAGCGGGCCGCGGATGCGGAACGCCGCCGGCACGTTGTAGGCGGCGTCCGCCGGGTCCCACGACTGCAGGAACCAGAAACGACGTTGCACGGATGACGCCGGAAAAACGAAGGTGTCGGCCATCCGTCAGTGTGTCGGGCGGGTGGAGCGCCTGAACGCCTCGCGATCGACTCTGCTGGGCGACGAGGCGGCCGGCTCACCGGTGGCGGCGGCGACCGCCGTCGCGAACTGACGGATCGTCGGCGTCTCGAACAGTTGCCGGATCGCGACACTGACACCGAGCCGGTCACGGACGCGCGCGATCATCTGCATTCCGAGCAGCGAGTGGCCGCCGATTAAGAAGAAGTCGTCGTCGACGCCGACCTGCGTCTGCAGCAGCTCCTGCCAGATCGCCACGAGCGTGTGTTGAAGCGGGGTCTCTGCCGGCACGACGGACGCCGCCGCTCGGACCGCGCCGGCTGCCGGTTCCGGCAACGCGCGTCGATCGAGCTTGCCGCCCCCGGGCCGCGGCAGCGCGTCGAGCGGCACGAACACGCCGGGGACCATCGCGGCGGGCAGCCGCGTCGCCAGATGCCGGCGAAGATCCTCATCCGCGACTGCCTGGGCTGCGACGATGTAGGCGACGAGCCGCGGAGGCGTGCCGTAGGCGACGACCGCGGCGTCGCGGATCGACGGGTGCGCGCGGAGCGCCACCTCGATTTCGCCAGGTTCGACACGCACGCCGCGAATCTTCACCTGCGCGTCCACCCGGCCAAGAAACAGCAGCGCGCCGTCGCCGCGGTACCGGACGAGGTCGCCCGTGCGATACAGACGCGATGAGCTGCCGGGCGTCGAGAACGGATCGTTGACGAACACGCCGGCAGTCAGATCCGGCCGCTGCCAGTAGCCCTGCGCCAGACACGCGCCGCCGAGGTAGAGTTCGCCCGGCACTCCGACGGGCACCGGCCGCATCTTCGCGTCCAGCACGTACGCTCGCACGTTCGCGCGTGGCCGGCCGATCGGCACGGCGCGGTCGGCGATCTCCGCGATGCTGGCGCGCGTCATGTGCCACCAGGTGGCGTCAATTGTCGCCTCAGCGGGACCGTAGGCGTTCGAGAGCGTCAGATCGAGCGTCGAGAGGATGCCTCCCGCCACTTCCGCAGCCAGGGCCTCGCCGCCATAAGCGATCCGCCGCAGGCTGGAACACCGTTCGAAGCGGGCGTCGGCGAAGAGCAGCTCGAGGATCGACGGCACGATGTTTAGCACCGTCACGCCGTCGACGAGGATCGTGTCGACGAGCGCGGACGGGTCGGTGACGCCCGCTGGCGCCACGACGACCGACGCGCCGGCGACGAGCGCTTCGAAGATCTCGATGATCGACGAATCAAACGCGATCGACGAACTGAGGACGACGCGATCCTCGGCCGTGAGCGGCAGCGCGCGTCGCGCCCACTCCAGGCGATCGGCGACCGCTGAGTGCAGGAGCATCACGCCCTTGGGCGTACCTGTCGACCCCGACGTGTGAATGATGCAGAACAGCTGGTCGGGTGAAGCCACGGATCCAAGATCGGCGTCCGCCTCCGCGTCGATGGCGCCACCCTCTTGATCGAGGCACAACGCGCCGGGCCACGACTCCGAGTGGGCGGGCGCAATGACCAACGCGGGCGCGGTGTCGGTGTGGATTGCGGCCAGGCGAGCGGCCGGCTGCAGCGAATCGAGCGGCACGTACGCCGCGCCCACCTTCAACGTTGCCAGGAGTGAAACGACGAGGTCAATCGAAGGCGCGAGCGCGATGCCCACGCGGTCGCCGGACGCCACGCCGCGCGCGCTGAGGCGCCTCGCCAACTGGTTGGCGCGCCGATTCAGGTCGCGATAGCTGATCGACGCGCCGGCGCATCGCACCGCCACGGCGTCGGGGGTCCGAGCGACCTGCGCCTCCACGAGCTCGTGGACGCATCGGATGTCGAACGTCATCGCCGTGTCGTTCCACGCCGTCAGGACGCGCTGCCGTTCGGCATCGTCGATCGTCGCCAGGTCGTCGAGCCGCCGATCGGCGTTCGCCGCCCCATCGTCGAGCAAGCGTTCGAACTGGTCGAGCATGGCGGCGACCGTCGTGTCGTCCAGCAGACTGGCGTCGTAGTCGAGACGACAGAGGAGGCCGGCGCCGCTCTCCGAGCCGCCGCGATCGATGATGTCGAGTGCGACGTCGCCGAGCAAGCCTGGAACATCGATGGAGTACTCGTCGACGTCGAGGGTCGGGAAGGGTGACGGCCGCGGTGGCAGGTTCCGGTAGTTGAGAAATGCCTGGAACACCGGCGGGCGGTCCGGATCGCGATCGACGCCGAGGGCGTCGACGACGCGTTCGAACGGTACCGCCTGATGCGCGTACGCGGCGATCGCGTCGCGCTTCATGCGGGCGACCAGTTCACAAAATGTCGGGTTGCCGGACACATCGGCACGCAGCACGATCGTGTTGGCAAACGGCCCGATGAGCCCTTCCGCGCCGGACGATCCCCGCCCGGCGACCGGCGTGCCGATCGCGATCTCCTCCTGCCGCGCAAACCGAGCCAGCATCGCCGCGAAGCCCGAAGCCAGCAGCATGAACATCGTCGCCTGCTCGCTGCGACCGAAGGCATGCAGGCGATCCACGAGCGCCTGCGACACGAGGCGCGAGCGCCGGTTGGGCGTTGGCGTCCGCCCGCGCCCTCGCGGCCGGTCGGTTGGAAGATCGAGCGTCGAGCGAGGCGGCGCGAGATAGTCCTGCCAATGCGCCAGATGCGCGGCGAAGTCGGCCGACTGGAGCCAGTCGGCTTCCGCCGAGGCATGGTCGGCGAACTGTGCCGGCAGCGCGGGCAATTCCACCGGTCGCGACGTAGCGTGCGCGGAGTACGCCGCGCCGAGCTCGCGCTGCAGCACTGACATCGACCAACCATCGGAGACGAGGTGGTGGAGCGTGACCACGACGACCTGATCGGTCTCACCGAGTCGAATCACCGCGCAGCGAACGAGTGGTGCGCGCGTGACGTCGAACGGTCGTCCGATCTCCTCGAGTACCAGGCGATGGACAACTCCGTCACGCTGGCCCGGCGCGACATTCGAGGCGTCGTGGTGTCTCGGCGCAACGGCGGCGTGCGGCTCGACGATCGCGACGGGCTGCCCGTTGACGTCTCCAAACGCCGTTCTCAGGATCTCGTGGCGCATGACCACCGTGTCGAGACCGGCCTCGAGCGCCAGTACGTCCAGCTGGCCGCGAACGCGCCACGCCGCGTAGTCGTGATAGGTCGCATCGCCAGGTGACCATTGATTGAGGAACCACAGACGCTGCTGGGCGGATGACAGTGCCGCGTGTCCGTCCGAGCGTCGCCGTACTGGCGGCGGCGGAGGCGGCGATCCGGCCTGTTCGATGGCGCACGCGAGACCAGCAATTGTCGGCTCCTCGAAGAGCACGACGACGGACAGTTCGACGTGCAGCATGTCCCGCACGCGCGACAGCACTTGCGCGGCAAGAATCGAGTCGCCGCCGGCGTCGAAAAAGGACTGATCCTCAGCGACGTCGTCGAGGCCGAGCACATCGCACCAGATGGCCGTGACGATGCGTCGCAGGAACCTCGTGCGCGAGCTGGTCTCAGAGGCCGCACGCGCGACCGGCGGCGGCGCTGGTGCCGGCTGGCCGGCCTGCAGTCCAAGGCGGCCCGCCATTCCGAGGCGCTGGACCTTTCCTGTTGGCGTTCGCGGGAGTGCATCGACGAACACGATCCGATCGGGCACCTTGAACGCCGCCAGCCGCTGGCCGACGAACTCGCGAAGATCGCGTTCGCTGCACACGGTCCCAGGCTTCAACACGACTGCCGCGGCCACGGTCTCGCCGAGCCGCGGATCGGGCAGCGCAAATGCACTCGCCTGCGCGACGGCAGCGTGAGCGAGGAGCGCCTGGTCGATTTCCGGCGGACTGACTTTCTCGCCGCCCCGGTTGATGATCTCCTTCAACCGTCCGTTGATGAACAGATAGCCCTCGGCGTCGAGCCGGCCCTGGTCGCCGGTACGGAACCAGCCGTCGACGAACGTTTGCGCGTTCGCCTCGGGCGCGCCCTCATAGCCGGCCGTGATTGACGATCCCTGGAGCACGATCTCGCCGGTTTCGCCGGTCGCCAGAAGCTTGCCGCTCTCGGGATCTCGAATCGCGATGCGCGTGCCGCAGGCCACGCCGACCGATCCGGCCTTGTCGCGCGCGACCGGCAGCGGCGTGCTGGCAATCTGATGACAGGCCTCTGTCATCCCGTAGGCCTCGACGACGGGCGCGCCAAACGCACGTTCTAGGACGTCGCGTGTCTCGCGCGGCAGCGCCGCGGAGCACGAGCGGATGAGCCTGAGCCGGCGTCGCTCGAGCAGGTCGCGATGGCTGTCGGCACGCGAGGCGATGGCCTGGTGCATCGTGGGCGCGGCGGTGTACCAGGTCGGGGCGAGCGCGTCGATCGCATTGAAAAACCGTGGCGCGTCGAATCCGCGGGGACAGATCACGCTCGCGCCCGCCGCGAGCGACGACAGCGCGCCGCCGATGAGCCCATGCACGTGAAAGAGCGGCATCACGTCGAAGCAGCGATCGCGTGCGGTCAGCGCGAGGCTCTCCGCGATGTTTCGGGCGGATTGCGCGATGCCGGCGTGCGTCAGCGGCACGACCTTCGGACGAGATGTCGTCCCCGACGTCGTCAACACGAGCGCGACGTCACCTGATGCGCTCGGCGATCGCGACACGTCGGTACGCGCTGCCAGCCGGACCTGGCCCAACGGTTCGAGCGTGAACTGGCCGGCTGGCGCGCCGATGCCGGCGATCAGCTGAATCACCGGAAGGCCGAGGGCAGTCGCCGCGGCGACTGCCGGCGAGCCGGCTGTAAAGCTGGTCACGAGCGCGGTGGCGCGGATGTGCGCCAGATACGTTTCGTACTCGCTCTGCGGGAATGCTGGATTGATGGGCGCCGCGACGGCGGCCTCGGAGATGGCCAGGAACGCGGTCAGGGCCTCGGGCCCGTCGGGGACGACAATCGCCACACGATCTGCCGGTCCGATGCCGAGCGCCCGGAGGCGCGCGGCGCCGGCGGATACCAGACTCGTCAACTCCGCGTAGGATGCGTGAACGCCATCTGGGGACACCAGGGCGATCGCCTCCGAATTCAGACGTGCGACGGCCTCCAGGCCGTCGAGAATCCGTGGGAGCCCCGTGTCTCGCACGACCCATCGATCGTCGGGCGATCGCGAATGCCAATCAAGGCCGAATTGTGTAAGCGTGACGCGGCCGCTCATCTCAGATGTAGGATGTTGCCCGGAAAATGACGTTGAGCCCTCGCTTTCGTCGCTCGAGTCTAACGGTCCTGATCGCCGTGCTGTTCGCCGGCGGGAGCCGAGAGATCGCGCTCACGCAATCGCCGCGCCTCGAGTACCGCGTCGTCTTTGCGAAGGCGCACGAGCTCGAGCGGCGGCTCGATGAGGTCGGACAGCAAGGATTCTCGTGCGCAATGGTTGCGCGGCCAGATTCCGACGCGCGGGTTCCCGGTGTGGTAGTTGTCATGAGCCGCGCGGTACACACAACGACGCCGGCCCCGGTCACGCACCGTGTCGTCAGGGGTGGTTACCGCGGCACGGATCCGCCGTCGTTGCTCAACCGGGCCACCACAGATGGCTATCGCCTGTGTGGGGTCGCGTTCGACGAAGGAATACCGTCGATCATCGGCGTGATGAGCCGTGAGCCCGGCGCGTGGACGTATGGCGCAGAGGTGCTGTCGGACTACCGCGGCGCGCTCGGGCGTCTCACCTCGGCGGGCAAGGACGGCTTCGTGCCGGTGGCTGTCTCGCCGATCGATAACAATCGTGTCCCCGCGATGCGCAATTGTGTCGTCGTCACCGAGCAGCCGGCGACCGCACGGCGGAAGATCGACCTGACCGTGAGATCTGGCTCGGGCCCGGACTCGCTGCAGAAATCGCTCGCTGAGCAGAGTAGCCAGGGCTATCGCCTCGCGCTCGCGTGGAAAGAGAGCAATGACGTCGTGGTGATGATGACGCGCGAGGCCGGTGGGTCAACCGCCTCCGTGTCCTACGCGGTCGAGGCGATGCCGTCCGCGGCGATGCATTCGGTGTCGCGCCCGTACATCTTCGACGCGCCGTACTTGTCGAACCAGCGCCTGGTCATCACCGAGCAGACCGGATTGGCCTCGAACGAAGCCGTCGAGGATGCGCTGCCGCCCATCACCTTGCTTGGCACTGCCGCGCCCGGTCCGCTGGGCACGCTGAGCGATCACTTGTCGCGGCTTCAAGACTACTTCGTCGGCTCAGTCACGGTGCGTCGCGGTCCTCGCGACGAACTCGTCCTGAGAACGATCATGACGCGGCGGTAGCGGTCGGCTACGGCCTTTCGCGCGCGCCGTGCTCCTCGAGGTAGGCCATCAGTTTGGCGTCGCGCTGTTCGATGGCCGCAAGCAGCGGCGTTCGGGCACCACTCGCGCCGTTGACGTTCACGCCAGCATCGACCAGCAAGTGCACGATGTCGGATTGGCGGCCTCCGACCACCAGTGAACAGGGGTACGACGCCTACTTGCAGGGCATCTACTACTTTCATCGCAGCTCAGGTAGCAGCCAGGAGACGATCGACAATCTCAACCGCGCCATCGGGTTTTTCGAGCAGGCCGTGAGTGCGGATCCGCAATTCGCGCTGGCGCAAGCGAGGCTTGGGAGCGGGTATTCAACGCGGTTCTTTTACTTCGACCCGGATCGCACGTGGGAGCAGAAGGCGTTTGTCGCGATCGAAAAGGCTCTCGCCGTCGATCCGGATCTGGCCGAAGCGTACGTGGCGCGCGGCATGCACGCGTGGAGCATCGCGAACGGCTTTCCTCATGAGCGGGCGGTGCGGGACCTTCAGCATGCCATTGCGCTGAATCCCAGCGTGATCGAGGCGCACGTCGAGCTCGGCAAGATCTATATGCATATCGGGATGCTCGACCAGGCGGTCCAAGAGAACTCGCTGGCGCTGCGTCTCGATCCCAACGACGCCTCGGCGCTGGGACGTCGCATCATGTCCTACACGTACGATCGTCAATGTGCGACCTCCCTCCAGCTGCTGAATCAACAACCATCCGCGGCGAATCGGTCCGCCCGCGCGGACGCGCTGCGATGCCTGGGCCGGACGGATGAGGCGCTGCAGATCTTCGCAGAGAAGCCACCGGCCAACGCCGCCGAACAAGGTCTAGTCGCGGCGCTATTGGCCAGGAAAGGCGACTCTAACGCCGCTCGACAGAGGATCGATCAAGCGCGTCCGGAGACTAACAACGTGGAGGGGCTGTCTCATTTTCACCACGCGCAGTACTACATCGGCGCGGCCTACGCGTTGATGGGCGAGACACGTCAGGCCGTGTCCTGGCTCCGGAAAGCGACACGCGAGGGCATGCCGTGCTACCCGCTGTTCGAACGCGACTCGGACCTGGACAATCTGCGGCGTGACCCGGAGTTTGCGGCGCTCATGGCCGAGCTCAAGGCGCAGCACGAGCGGTTTCGTTCACTCTTCTGAGTGATCTACCGCGGCAGCGTCGCGACGAAGATGTTGCCCTTCGTCTCGTTGAACTCGTACACGAGACGATTGCCCGCGAGCCAGTCCGGATAGCGCACGTACGTGCGGAGCGACGTGTACGACGTGAGCCGGTCGATCGTTCCAGTCGAGCGCGAGACCGCGTAGATGTTCCACGCGCCCTCGCGGAAGCCGGCGAACAGGATCCGATCGCCGTCCGGCATCCAGCCGGCGGCGTACGTCGGCTGATCCGATTTCAGAACGATCTGCATGGGGCCGCCGCCCGCCGGCATGACGCCGATGTCATCGCCGCCCTTGGGACGGTGCGTGACTTCCACGCTGATCCATTGGTCGTCGCGCGAGAATCGCCCGAACCCCATGTCCTCCGGGCCGGACGCGATCACTTTGCGCGTCCCAGTCGCGGTGTCCTGCTGGTAGAGCCGGCGGCGATCCTCGAACACGTCGTGAAACAACGCAGTCCGGCAATCGCGCGACCATCCGATCTGTGCCGCGCCCGGCGGCAGCGTGCTCATCGTCTTCATGCTTCCGTCGAGGAGGTTCTGAACGACGATATGGCGGTTGGGGCCGAGATCTTCGACGAAGCACATCGCGCTGTTGTCGAAGGTGACGCCGCCGTAGGTCTGCGCGGCATCCGCCGCGCCCACGCCGTACGGTGACGAGCCATCGGGCGCCGCGATCTTGACGCGCGGCAAGCCATTGCGCGGGAACGACGCGTACATCACGCGATTGCCGTCCGGCGACGTGCGCACGAGCCCGTACCGATAGGTGGTTTCTTTGGTGAGATTCATCGGCGCCCCGTCGCCCGTGAGGCCTCTCACGAGCACGGCGCTGTCCGAGAGCGCGGCGGTGAACGCCAGCCGCCTGCCGTCGGCCGACAGCGCAAGATCGCGCGGCACCGCAAACGGCGACTGATACAGCGCTTGCGGATCGCCGGTCGGCGTGAGCGTGGCGGGATTGAGGGGGAGCTGCCAGATGCCGATGTCGCCGTTCAGGTCCCAGCTGACGAACCACATCCGCGAGCCATCCGGCGCGAACGTGGCGTTGCTGTACGGATACGTCGTCGACGCAAAGAGCTTGCGAACGCTGCGGTCCCCGATTCGGTACGCCCAGATGCTGGCTTCGCCCCTGGAGTGATTGACGAATCGAATCTCGGAGCCGTCCACGCTGAATGACGGAAAGCTCTGGCCGCCGACCACCGGGCCGTCCGTGGTCGTGATTGCGGTGGCTTCACCGCCGCCGGCAGGTACCATCCACAGGCCCGATTCGGCCGGCCAGTAGTAGTCGGTCGTGCTGAGCGAGGCCGAGCCGCTCGAGCGAAACACGATCGTCTTGCTGTCGGGCGACCAGACCGGCTGGACGCCGAAGTCCGTCAGGCGCTGCGGCGGGCCGCCGATCGCCGGCACGCGAAAGATGCCTCGCGCCCGCGCGGAGAAATACGCGATCCATCGTCCATCGGGCGAAAACGCCGGCGAGAGATTCTGGTTGCCGTCGTTCGTGAGCTGGAGCTCCCGCGCGGCCGGCTCAATGGACTTGACGAAGATCTCGAAGCTGCCCGACTTGTCCGACGCGTAGGCGACGAGCGCGCCGTCCGGCGAGAACGACGCGCCCATATCCAGCCCGGTCGAATTCGAGAACTGCACGGGGTGGAACGCGAGCGGACCCTGCGTCGCCGGCCGAGCCGCGCGATGCATCCACAGCCAGCCGACCGCGATCGCGGCCAGGATGACCATCGCCGCGCTTGCCCACAGCCACGCTGGAAGGGCGGTGCGCTGTGGCGCCACGATCGTTCCCGGTGCGGCGGCCGCGATCGCCGACTCGTCGACGCGTGCAATGAAGCGATAGCCGATCGTCGGGACGGTCTCGATGTAGCGCGGCAGTTTCGGGTCGTCGCCGATCGCCTTGCGGATTTGTGCGATCACGCGCGTGAGCGCGTTGTCGGTGACGAACGCGCCGGCCCAGACGGCCTGGAAGATTTCCTCTTTCGAGACGACGCGATCGCGATGCTCGATGAGGAACTGGAGCAGCCGGAGCGACTTGGGCTCGAGCGCCTGAGGCACGCCGTTGACCAGTACGCGAAAGGTCGCCGGGTCCACGGTGACCGCATCGAACGTCCAACTGACCGGCGTAGCCGGCGGCGCTGCCATAGACGACATTATCAGTCGCTGGTACGCTTGTAGGACTCCCCGCGGGAATCCCGTCATGCCGGATTCGGATCAGGTACGATCTGCCGTTGATGCCGCCGAGCAGGCGGCAACGGCGGGTGATTTCAAGGCGGCGGCGCGACATCTTCATGACGCGCTGGCGATTCAGGAGCGCGAGCTCGGCCCGGCGCATCCCGACGTCGCCAGCACGCTCAACAACCTCGGCGTCGTCTGCGAACGGATTGGAGACTATGCCGGCGCGGAGCGGTGCTACCGGCGGGCGTGCGAGATCGTGACCGCCGCGTTTCCGCCCGAGCACCCGTTCGTCGAAACCAGCCGGCAGAATCTCGAAGAGTTCTGTAAGGCGCGCTCGCTGCCCGTCGAGGTTCCGCAGAAGGTCGTGCTGCCGCCGCCTCCGCCGGCCCCGGTGGTGCCACCGCCGGCCCTCACCCAGGCACCAGTGGACGCTCCCGCGCCGCCGCGCGCGACTCCGCCGCCGCGCCCGGCCCCGCGGACCCTCGAACCGAAGCCGGGCCGGCCTGCGCTGGTGCCGGTGATCGCCGCGGCCGTCATCGTGATTGCGTCTGTGCTGTGGTTCAACCGAGGGCGAGGCGACGACATCAGCACGAGCCCGAGCGCCGTAACGGCGACCAAGACGTCAGCGCAGACGGTGACGCCTTCGCCGACGCCGACTCCCGCACCGCCCGCGTCCGCGCCGAGGCCGGATCCTCCGGCCGTGGCGCCGCCATCGGCTCGCACGTCCGCGCGCGACGGATCGCCGGCGGTCGTCGAGGCCCAGTTGTGCCGCGCGTTGACGCGGGGCGCCGAGTGGACGTGCGCGCGCGCGTCGGATCCGGCCTCATCCGGCCCCATCTACTTCTACACGCGGCTCACGACCGCGCGTGACACGACCGTCGTGCACCGCTGGTACCGCAACGACCGCGTGCAGCTCAGCCGCGAGCTGCCGATCGGAGCGAATGTGGGCGCGGGCTACCGCACCTACAGCCACCTCGTGCTGGATGCGGGAAGCGCCGGACAGTGGCGGGTGGAGCTCCGGACGACCGACGGCCGCGTGCTGCGCGAGGAGCGATTCGTCGTGCGGTGATCGGGCTTACTCGCGTTCGGCGCCGGCGCGTTCGAAACGCGCGGCCACGTCCGGCGCGCCGAGATCGCGCGCGAATCGTGCGATATCCAGCCAGATCCGTGGGTCGATCTCGGCCGTCGTCCGCGTATCGACGAGCGCGAGCGCGCGCAGCGCTTCGTCGCGATGGCCGGTTTCCGCGAGCGCGCGCGCCAGATCGTACCCGGCCAGCGGCGTCGTGGCACCGTGATCGATCGCGTCGCGCAGCGTCTGCGCGGCCTCGGTCGCCTGTCCGGCATCCAGCAGCGCCTGCCCCAACCCGAGTTCGATGGCGTGGTCGTCGGGTTTGAGCTCATGCGCGCGTTGATAGTGCGGGAGGGCGCCGGACCCTCGTCCGAGATTGAGCAGGTGGCTGCCGAATCTCACGTGCGCCCCAGCGGGATTGTTCGTGCTTGCCACGACGGTCGCGACCCACAGCTCGGCGTCCTCGAACTGTCCGCGGCTCGCCAGAGACTCCGCGTAGCGCATGCGATCCTCGTCGCGCCCGTCGTTCGTGCCGTTGGGCCAATTGACGGCGACTGCCAGGACCGCGACGGCCGCGCTGAGCCCCACGAGGAGCGGCCGCTGGCGTTTGCGAGCTGCCTCGACGATCCGATCGATCGCTGCGCCCGCGCCGACGCACAACGGCACGAGCAACGGCACACGGTACCGCTCGGCGATGAAAAACACCGCGACGGCGACCGCGTAGGCCGGCACGAACAGCAGCCACACGAGGTACTCGCGCCGCCGTTCGCTGGGCGCCCCGGCGACAAAGCCGACGAGCGCCAGCGGAATCAGGAGCCACGGCCCGACGAAACACGCGACGAGCCACGTGTTCATGTCGTGCGCGAAGAAGCCATAGCTGAGCGGCAGCGCGACATAGTGTGCGTTGAAGACGTTGCCGAACTTCCGAACGAACAACCACGCCGCGTCTCGCGGGTACGTGCGGATCCATGACCATCCGAGTCCGAAGAAGTAATCTGACACTTGCGTGTCGGTGAGGGTGTGCCCGGCGGCGGCTTCCGCGACGCGCTTCGTGTCGATCGCCTGCCCGGCGATCGACGGACGGATGCCGGGCACGTGCCAGTAGAAGCCGTTGGCCTGGGCGCTATTGCCGATGTAGAAGTTCAGGCCGCCGTGCGACGAGACGAGCGCCAGCTCGTGCGAGACGATGACATTGCGCAGCACGACGGGCGAGACCGCGAGGAGTCCGCCAAGGGCCAGCGCGGCCGCGAGGCGCATTCGCCGGATCGCGATGAGGCCGAGTGCAATCGCGGCCGCAGCCATCGCGATGTTGGGCCGGTTGAGGACCTGAATCCCGAACGCCACGCCCGCCGCCAGCCCCCACCGCCAGTCGCCGCGCGTCAGGCCATACGTCAACGCGAGAAGCGCGGCGGCCACGAGCACGGCGTCGAGTGACGACTGCAGGATCAGAATCTCGTGAAACGTCAGCAGCCCGGTGAGCGCGGCGAGACCCGCGGCCCACCACGCCGCGCGCGTGCCGTACCAGGTGCGCGCCATGAGGAAGATCGCGCCGATTGTCAGCGTGCCCAGCGCCGCCTGCAGGACGCGCACCGCCGTGAGCGACTGCACCACGCCGAGCGCACCCGCCAGGAAATAGATGTAGAGCGGCGAGACGTAGTACAGCCCTGGCCCAAGCGCGAGGTTGCCGCCGCGTACCTGTTCAGCGAGCGTGACGTAATCGGTCGTGTCGAACCCGGCGTCCGCCTGGAGGAGGGGATGGTCGGCCAATTGTCCGATGACGACGAGCTTCAGGACGAAGGCGAGCGCGAGCAGTCCGAGCAGCCACCGGGTCTGGGACGGCATTCGGCGCGGGGCAGACTCCGCCGCCCGGCGAGCGCGCCTCGCCTCGCCACGCCGGCTCATCCGCGCTTCCATTCGGACCCTTGGCGCGCGCTGGGGCAAGCTGGGGGGCTGGCCAGCCACAGTCTTCATACGGTACGGGTGGAGAGTATAAAGCAAGCCGGAATCTGCGCTATCAGTTCATTGGGCCATCAGGTCATAGGGCGATCATGCGTGCTTGCGCGCAAAGTAGTACATGTTCTCGCCGATGTCGATGTGGGTACGCTCGAGCGTGCAGCCGAATTCGGCCAGGAGTTTCCGATAGCTCTCCGCGCCGTACGAGTAGTACGGGAACGTCACGCCGTTCATTTGGCCGGTGATGCCGATGGGGTCGTCGCCCGGCTCGTCGCCGGACGTGAACAGGAATGGCGCGCCCGGCTTGAGGACGTGCGCGATGTTGGCGATCGCCTGCCGCTGCCGGTCCAGCGTGAGGTGAAAGATGATGCCCCAGGCGATGGCGCCGTCGAACGTGCGGCCGCCGAAGTCGTACGTTTCAATCTGTGCGCACACGGCAGGCACGTCGGGAAGGTTCCTGCGGAATCGCGCGAGCATGAGCGGCGAGCTGTCCACCGCGAACACCTGGCAGCCGGCGGCGATGAGCGCGCGCGTCAGCGGAACACCGTTGCCGCACCCGGCGTCGAGCACGGTCGCGCCGGGCGCCAGGCTCGTGGCGACCGACTCGACTTCGGGGACGCCGATGAAGTGGTTGCGATCGTCGGCGTACCAGTCGGCAATCAGGTCGTACTCGTGCATCGCCCTCGCTACTCCGTGCGCAGCGCGACGACGGGATCAACGAGCGCGGCGCGGCGCGCCGGCAGCCACGCCGCGAGGACGCCGACGATCGCCAGCACGATCGTCACGGACAGGTACACGGCCGGATCGTGCGTGCCCACCTTGAACAGCAAGCTCTCGACTACGCGCGCGAATGTCCACGCCAGGCCGAGGCCGATCGCGGATCCCGCGAGCACGTACGCGAGTGCGTGTCCGACGACCGATCGCAGCACACCGGCGCGCGACGCCCCGAGAGCCATTCGCACGCCGATCTCTCGCGTTCGCTGCGCCACGATGCTGGTCATCACGCCGTAGATGCCGAGGATCGCCAGCGCCAGCGCAGCCGCACCGACCATCGTCATCACGGACATCGTGAACCGGCGGCGCGCGGTGAGACCGCGGAAGAGATCGTCGAGCGGCTGAATGCGTCGTGCCTGCGGCTGCGTCGGCAGCTCGGGCCCAATGGCCGTCTGAAGGGCCTGTTGGAGCGTGGCCGCGCGCGCGTCGACCCGCACGAGCAGCGTCTGGTAGTCGCTTGCCGCCTGGGTGAGCGGCATGTAGATCTCCGGAGCGACATCGGCCTCCGGTCCGTGCATCCGGACGTTCGCGACGACGCCGATCACCGTGCGATCGCCAAAGAAGCGTATTTGCCCGCCGACCGGGTTGGGATCCCCGAAATAGCGGCGTGCCGCCGCGTCGTTGATCATGATTACCGGCGCGCTGCCGTCGACGTCGGTGTCATTGAACTCGCGGCCGTGCAGGATGGGGATGCGCATCGCGGCGAAATAGCCCCCCGAGACGCCATGGTGAGTTGCGGCGTCCGGCCCGTCGAACTTCCCGCGCCCCGGCACCTCGATGCTGTAGCTGGCGCCGCCGAAGCCGAGCGGCACGCCGTCCCTGATCAATGCCGCCGCTTGCACGCCTGGTACCGCGCGCACACGGCCGAAGAGATCGTTCATGCGCACCCGGTCGATCGGGGGCATCCGCTGATTCGTCTGGTCAATCTTCTCCGTCGGGACCCGCACGTCGAATGCCGTCACGCGCTCCACGTCCATGCCCAGATCGAGCGTGACGAGCCGGACGAAACTCAGGAGGACCAGGCCCGATCCCACCAGCATCGTCACCACGAGCGCGATCTCGCCAACGATCAGCGCCGCGCGCCAGCGCGTGCCGGCGCCCGTTTGGGAGCGGGTGGTCGCGCCGAGGAGAGACGCGAGATCGCCGTTCGAGGACCGAAGCGCGGGCAGCAGTCCTACCAGCATGGCCGTCGCCCCTCCCGCGAGCGCGGCGATCAGGAGCACGCGCACGTCCACCGCGATCGCGGTCGCGCGCGGAATGCCGGCGGGGAGGTTGGCCTTCGCAAGCGCGACGCCCCAGGTGGCGATGAGCACGCCGGCGATCGTCGCGCCCGCGGACAGCACCGCGCTCTCGATGAGCATTACCCGCACGAGGCGTCCGCGCGTGGCGCCGAGGGCCGTGCGGATCGCGCCATCGCGCTGGCGCGCGATCGACCGCGCGAGCAGCAGATTGGCGACGTTGACGCACGTAATCAGCAGCAGTAGGCCGACCGCCGTCAGCAACAGCAGCATCCACGGACGGACGCTGCCGACCAGTGCGTCGGCGAGGCTGGTCGTGACGATCGCGCGCTCGGCGAGAAACGTCGGGTACTGGGTCTGCAGCGTCGCGTGGATTTGCTCCAGGCGCGCCCGGGCCTGATCGAGCGTGACGCCGTCCTTCAGGCGTCCGACGACCTCCAACATCCACGCGCGGCCGGGGTAGTCGAGCAGACGATCGTTCGGGCGCGGCGCCCATGGCACCCACATCTCCACAGGCTGCGCGAGCCCGACCGGATACGTGAATCCTCGCGGCATCACGCCGACGATTTCGAACGCGCCGCGCGTGAACTCGACGTGGCGCCCCACGACAGATGGATCGCCGCCGAATTGCCGCTGCCACAGGTCATAGCCGATGAGCGCCACGCGCTCGCGGCCCGTGACCTCGTTGTCCCACGTGAACATGCGGCCGAGCGCCGGCGCCACGCGAAGCACGTCGAAGAGATCCGCGGTCACCGATTTTGCCTGAATCGGCGCGGCGCCCGGCGCGTCCTTGACCGTAAACGCCGGCGAGAACGTGACCGCCGCGAGTCCCGACAGCACGTCCTGGCGATCGCGCCACGCGAAGAAGTCCTGGCCGGCGACCTGGATGCCTGACGCGAGGTTCCTCGAAAGCGGCGTCGAAATCGAGACCAGGCGATTTGGCTGATCGAACGGCAGCCGCCGGAAGACGACGGTGTCGACAACGGAGAAGACGATCGTGCTGGCGGCCAGACCGACCGCGAGCAGGGCGAACGCAACGAACGTCAGGCCCGGCGTTGCGCGGAGGCTACGCAGTGCGGTGCGCAGATCGCTTGGGATCATGAAAGGCATTCTGCCTCTTTTCTTTCCCCACCTGAAGGCGTAGAACATGGGCACGTGACGCGACGCTCATCCAGTCTCATCGCGACCTTCATTGCGGGTGCCGCCTTTGCTGTCCCTCACGCCCAGCCCGCGCCCTACGATCTTCTCATCCGTCACGGCCGCATCGTGGACGGCACGGGCAACGCGTGGTATCGCGGAGACGTCGCCGTGCGCGGCGACACGATCGCGCGCATCGCGCCCGCGATCGACGAGCCGGCGGCGCGTGTGATTGACGCCGCCGGGCAAGTCGTCGCGCCGGGTTTCATCGACATCCACACGCACGCGCGGCGTGGTCTCTTTGAAGTCCCCACGGCGCCGAACTACATCCGGCAGGGCGTGACGACGGTGATGGAGGGACCGGACGGGTCGTCGCCGGTGCCGCTCGCGCCGTTTCTCGCGCAGCTCGAGGCGCTGAAGAAATCGATCAACATCGGCGCCTTCATCGGCCAGGGGTCGGTGCGCTCGGCCGTGATCGGCAACGTCGATCGCAACGCTACCGCGGACGAGATCGCGAAAATGGAAGCGCTCGTCGACCAGGGCATGAAAGACGGCGCCATGGGCCTGAGCACTGGGCTCTTCTACGTGCCGGGCACGTTCACGCCGACCGAGGAAGTGATCCAGCTCGCACGCGTCGCGGGTCGCTACGGCGGGATGCACGAATCGCATCAGCGCGACGAAGCGACGAAGGTGCTCGACAGCGTGAAGGAAACGATCCGCATCGGCGAAGAGGGCGGCCTCGCGACGCACATCAGTCACGCCAAAGCGATTGGCGCGGCGAACTGGGGGAAGAGCGCGGACATGCTGCGGCTCGTCGACGAGGCGCGCGCCCGCGGCGTGGACGTGACGCTCGACCAGTATCCGTACACCGCGTCTGCGACGAGCGTCTCGGCGGCGCTCCTGCCATCGTGGGCGCTCGAGGGCAGCCGCGCCGATCAGCTCGCGCGCCTCAAGGATCCCGCCTCGCGGGCGAGGATCAAGACCGCCATCGCATCATTGATTCAAAACGAACGCGGCGGCGGTGATCCAAAGAATGTCCAGTTCTCGAGCTGCGGGTTCGACCCGGCGCTCGCCGGCAAGACGCTCGCGGATCTTACCCGCCAGCGCGGTCTCGACGTCACCGTCGACAACGCCGCGGAAGCGACGATCTGGCTCGTCGAGCAGGGCGGCTGCTCGGGGATCTTTCATGCGATCAGCGAGGAGGACATCGAGCGCATCCTGAAATATCCAGCGACGATGATCGGATCGGATGGCGAGGTGCCGATCTTCGGCCGCGCGAATCCGCATCCGCGCAGCTATGGCACGTTCGCGCGCGTGCTCGGCGTCTACGTCCGCGAGAAGCATGACCTCACGCTCGAGGACGCGATTCGTAAGATGACGTCGCTGCCCGCGAATCGCCTCAAGCTGACCGATCGCGGCGTGCTGCGGCCGGGGATGAAAGCGGACATCGTCGTCTTCGATCCTGCGACCGTGCGTGACACGGCGACGTACACGCAACCGCATCAGTACGCCGAGGGATTTGCGCAGGTGGTCGTGAACGGACAGATCGTGTTCGAGCGCGGAGAGATGACGCCGGCACGGCCCGGCCGTGTCCTCTACGGCCCCGGACGCCGATAACGATCCGCGACGCATGAGCGCCGCGTGCCGCCTCGTGTTTGTCGCGCTCGCGCTTCGCGGCGTTGACATCGTGCTGGGCCCCTGGGGCTCGCCGCCGCAGGTCCTTTCCCTCCTCTGGGCCCTCGTCCTCACCCTCACGGCCATCGCCTTGCGAGCTCGGCCGCGCGCGGCCACTGGCGTCGTGTTGTTCGTCGCGTTCGTGAGCATGGTCAACGCGATCGGAATTATTCGCAACGCCAGCGACGAATTGGAATTCCTCGTGCCGTTCTTCCAGGTGCGGCGCGCGATCTGGCTGGGCGAGGCCGCGCTGCTCGTCGCGGCTGCTGTCGCCACGGTTGGCGCGCGCGTCGGGGTCAGGCGTCACGAGGTCCGCACCCCGTGGCAGAGCCGGCGCGCGCTGCTCATTGGCGCCGGCGGCTGGGCGACAGCGCTGGCCGTGATCTTCTGGTGGCCGGGCAATCCGTGGGTGAGTTACGCGCTCGCGCCGCTGGTTCCGATCGCGCTGGGGCTGCGATTTCTGCTCGCGCGCCGACTCGGCCGAGCCGACGCGATTGTCGCGCGCGTCGCCGGCTGGATGGGCGTGGCGTGCTGCCTGCTGACGCTCACGCCCATCACGTACGGCCTGGTGATCGTCTACCTGCTCATGACCGCACGAGGCACGGCAATTCTTGCGCTCGCGCTGGTCGGAACGTTCGCGCTCCTGGCCGGCGCGGGGGCGCTGCGCACTACGACGCTCGTTTCGCCCCACTCAACGCGTTGACGAGAAACCAGAGAAACTCCTGCCCGTCGTAGAACTCTTTCACGCCCATGCGTTCGTCCTTGCCGTGCGCGCGCTGATCGTCGATGTCGCCGAAGAGCCCGGAGACGCCGTAAATCGGAATGCCGGCCTGGCGGAAGTACAAGCCGTCGGTCGCGCCGACGCCCATCACCGGCACAACGATGACACCGGGCCACATCTCTTCCGTGACGCGCGTGATCGTCTCCATGAGCTCCGGCTTGAGCGGCGAGGGCGGGCTCGGCTTGGCCGGGTTGACGGACGTCACGCTGACGTTCGGGTTGCTGATGACGCGCTCGAGCGTGCGCTGCACTTCGGCCGGATCTTCGCCCGGCAGGATGCGGCAGTTGACGTTCGCCGTCGCGCTCTGAGGCAACGCGTTGTGCGCGTGGCCGGCATTCGCCATCGTCGCCACGCACGTGGTGCGCATCGTGGAGTTGTAGAGCGGCGTGGCCGCGAGCCGCGCGATCGCCGCCTGATCGGGATTCGGCTGCACGATGGCCTTCAGGTCGGCCGCGGTCTGCCCTTGCTCGAGGCTGGCCATTTTCTCGAAGTAGCCGCGCGTGACTTCGTTCAGCTTGACGGGAAACGCGAACTTGCCGATCTTCACGAGCGCATCGGCGAGCTCGTAGATCGCGTTGTCGGGTCTCGGCTGCGAGCTGTGCCCGCCCTTGTTCGTGACGGTGAGCGTGAAGTCTTCATACACCTTTTCGCTCGCCTGCACGCGATTGGCCAGGCGCTTGCCCGCCTTGGACTGTCCGCCGCCGCCTTCGTTCAACCCGAACTCGGCATCGACGAGCCCGCGCTGGTTGGCGAGCAGCCAGGAGACGCCGTTGGAGTTGCCGCCTTCCTCGTCGGCCGTCAGCGCGAGGACGATGTCCCGCTCGGGGACGTAGCCCTGCTGCTTCATGCGCACGAGATTCGCGACGAAGATCGCCGCCATCGCCTTGTCATCCGCGGTGCCGCGGCCGTAGTAGAACCCGTCCTTCTCGATGAACTTGAACGGATCAAGATCCGGCGACCAGTCTTCCTTCCTGGCTTCGACGACGTCGAGGTGCGCGAGGAGGAGGAGCGGCTTGAGCGTCGTCGATTTTCCGCGCAACCGTGCGACGAGATTGCCCTTGCGGGGCGCGGGACCACCCTGGAAGATGTCGGCGGCCGGGATGCCCGCGGCACGCAGCCGCGCGGCCATCGCCTCGGCGGCGACGGTCGAGCTGCCGACGCTGTCCGTCGTGTTGATTTCGATCAGCTCCTTGTAGATGTCGTGCGCGAGCTGCTGATGCGGCGCCAGCGTTGGGGTAGGCTGGGAGGGGGCGAGCAGCGTGAGCCAGAGCGCGGCGGTCGTCATTCCACTTTTCATGGCGGCCTCAGTGTGGATTGGTGCTGCTCAACGTAGCATGACGCCGGCCGTCTTGCGTCAGGTCGACCACCTCGTGTTCGCCGCGCCCGATCTGGACGCGGGCGTCGCGCGCATCGAGGCGCTCGTCGGCGTGCGCGCCTCGGCGGGTGGCCAGCACCCGGGCCGCGGCACCCGGAACGCGCTCATCGCGCTGGGGCCGTCGAGCTACCTCGAAATCATCGGTCCCGATCCCGATCAGCCCAAGCCTGCTGAGCAGCGGCCGTTCGGCATCGACGACCTGAAAGCGCCGCGCCTCGTGACCTGGGCCGCAAAGGGGACGAATCTCGACCAAATCGTGGCCGACGCCCGCACCAAGGGCGTCACCTACGGCGTTGTCACGCCAGGAAGCCGCCGGCGTCCCGACGGTGTCTTACTCACGTGGCGCACGACCAACCCGGCCGCTGCCTCCGCGGGCGACGGGCTGATGCCGTTCTTCATCGACTGGGGTGCGTCATCGCATCCGTCCGGCTCGGCGGCCGCGGGCGCGACGCTCGTGGGCCTGCGCGCCGAACATCCGGAGCCGGATCGCGTGCTGACCATGCTGCACGCGGTGGGTGTGGAGTTCGCGGTGACTCGCGGGCCGGCGGCGACCCTTATCGCGACCATCGCTGGTCCCAAGGGCCAGATCGAGCTGCGCTGATGGTTAGACGCATCGTCGCGACCGCGCTCGGCGCGCTGCTCGTCGCGACCGCGCTCGTCGCCGCGACGTCTGCGCCGCTTCCCGATCGTCTCTCCGACGACGAGTTCTGGCGGCTCGTGACGACGTTCTCCGAGAACGGCGGGTCGTTCCACTCCGACAACTTCACGTCGAACGAGCCGATGTTCGCCGACGTCACGAAGTTGCTCGCCGATGGCCCGGCGGGCGGCGCCTACCTCGGCGTCGGACCCGAGCAAAACTTCACGTACGTCGCCGCGCTCCGTCCGGAGATTGCATTCATCGTCGACATCCGTCGTCAGGCGGTGATGCAGCACCTGCTGTTCAAGGCCATCTTCGAGATGTCGTCCGACCGCGCGGACTTCATCTCGCTGCTGTTCTCGTGGCCGCGGCCGAAGGACGTCGGCCCGGAGTCGTCGATCGACGCGCTCTGGCGGGCCTTTCCGGCGACACCGGGCACGGACGAGACGAGATACTCCAGGAATCTCGACGCGGTTCTCGAGCGCCTGACGACGACGCACGGGTTCGCGCTCGCCGATGCCGATCGCACCTCGCTCAAGTACGTCTACGGGGCCTTCTTCAAGTTCGGCGCCGAGATCAACTACGCCGGCTATGCGACGACGTACCGGACGACGGGTAACACGAACTTCGCGAAGCTCATGGCGGCCACGGACTCGGCCGGCACGACGCGCAGCTTCCTCGCCACAGAGCAGTCGTTCAAGGTCGTGAAAGACCTGGAGGCGCGCAATCTCGTCGTGCCGATCGAAGGCGATTTTGCGGGGCCGCGCGCCATTCGCGCGATTGGTGACTACCTCCGCCAGCACCAGGCGGTGGTGCGGCTGTTCTATGTCTCCAACGTCGAGCAGTACCTCTTCAATCCTGCGGCGCCGGGCGGCGCGGAGGTGAACGGCGGTTGGAAGGCGTTCTACGAGAACGTCGAGACCCTGCCGCTCGACGCGACGAGCGTGTTCCTCCGGGTGCCGTTCGGGACCGGTGGGGTGATGGTGCCCGATCCCTCCAAGCCGTCGCTCGTGCCCACGTTGCGCCGCGAGACGCCGCCGACCTGTCCGATCCTGCCGTTTCTGGCGGCATTTCACGCCGGCGTCGTCCGGGGGCTGCAGAACGCGATGATGTGCGGGAAGTAGCGTGGTTGGTCGATTCACGAGTCTCGTGCTTCTGACGCTGACGAATCGGCGCGCATCCCCGACGCGGCATTCCAATCGGATGACGCGCGTTATCTGATCGCGATCGTCAGCGTGACCTGCGCGTGAATCTCGAGCTCCCCTGGTGTGATCGGCGTTTCTGTGCGTACCGGCTCGGTCATGCTGGCGTCGCCACCGCCCCCGCGGGCGGCGAGCGGCATGCCGGCGCGGAACGTCGGCGACGCGGGAGACGTCACGTAGACTTGACCTTGCTGAATCTTGAGGACCGGGCCGAGCGTTTGTCCCGCGCCGGTCGCCATCGCTTGCGCGCGGGCCCTCGCGGTTCTCACCGCCGCCGCGACGGCCTCGAGCTCGGCGGCCTCGCGCGCCTTGAGCTCGAACCGTGGATTGCCGACCGTGATGATCACGTTCTTCGGACTGTTCGCGGCGTCGATCACGTCCGCAAGCTTGTCGAGATCGTCCACGCGCACGTCGATTTGATTCCTCACGACGTAATTCTTCACGGATGGCTTGCCGCCCGAGTACTCCATCTCTGGCGTGAGCGAGAAGCCTGATGTCTGAATCGCATCGGGCGCGAGCCCCACGGCTTTGATCGCCGCCTGCACAGCCGTCATCGCTTCCGCGCTCTTGCGTCGTGCTTCGGCCGCCTTGCCGTCGCGGACTTCCGTGGCCACACTCACGCGCACGAGATCCGGGGCCTTCCGCAGCGTCGCGTCGGCTTGCGCGACGACGGCCGGCGGATCGGGCGGGGGAGGAGACTGTGCGGCGACGGGCAACGTCGAGACGATGAGGAGGACCGGAAGGGTGAGAGTCGAGAGCGCGCGTGGCATAAGGCAGCTCCTTCGGCCAATCATCGCATGCACCGATCCCATAGAATCAGCGCATGGCTGAATCGCGCGTGCTCGTCGTCGGCGCCACGGGTCTGCTCGGCAATGCGATCACGCGCAAGCTCCTGGCCGCGGGCGTGCCAGTTCGCGCGTTCGCGCGGTCGGCCGGGAAGCTGGCGCCGCTCAAGGCGGCCGGCGCGGAGGTTGTCGCCGGCGATCTGCTCGACCTCACGAAGATCACCGAGGCGTGCCGCGGCGTCGGACAGATCGTCTCGACCGCCAACAACAACATGGGCAAGGGCCCGACGAGCCCGATGAAGACCGATGTCAGCATGTACCAGAATCTGCTGGCCGCGGTGCGAAACACAGGCGTGCGTCGGGTGCTCTATGTTTCGTTTCGCGGCGTGACGTCTGGTGAGACCGTCGATATCTTCCGGTTGAAGTGGTACATCGAAGACGCGATCCGCCGCAGCGGCGTGCCGCACGTGATCGTGCGAGCGACTGCGTTCATGGACATCTGGATCGATGAGGTGATCGCCCCGGACATCCGCAAGAAGGGCGTGGCGACGGTATTCGGCGACGGCACGTCGGTCACCAACTACGTGGCCGTCGAGGACGTCGCCGAGTACGTCGTGAAGATCCTCGCACGCGAGGAGATCCGCAATGAGATCGTCGACGTCGGCGGCCCGTCCGACAAGTCGTTCAACGACGTCGTCAGCCTCGTCGAGCGCCAGCTCGGGAGCCAGGGCAAGCGCCGGCACATGCCGGTGGCGATGATGTCGGTGCTGATGACCGTGATTAAGCCGTTCAACGAGCTGACGGCGCGGCTGATCTCGCTCGGGCACTACGCCGCGACGCACATGTCCGCGTTTCCGGCGTGGCGCGAGAACGCCGATCGGTTCGGCGTGAAACCGCGGACGGTCGAAGAGTACGTCAGCCATCTGAAGCGTTGATGATGATCCGCGTGTGCCTGGCGGGCGCGACCGGATGGGTAGGGCAGCCGCTGGCCGCCGCGATCCAGGCCGCCGCAGATCTCGATCTCGTCGCGGCCGTCGCGCATCGCGGCCGTGGGCAGCGGCTCGGCGAGCTCACGATTGTGGGCTCCGTCCACGAAGCGCTGACGGTGCCGTCCGATGTGTTCGTGGACTACACCAGCGCGTCCGTGGTGAAGGAGCACGTGCTGACGGCGGTTGCGGCCCATCGGCACGTGGTCGTCGGCAGCTCCGGGCTCACCGATCCCGACTTTCAGCAAATTGACGCGGCGGCCAGGGCGGCCGGCGTCGGCGTCGTCGCGGTCGGCAATTTCGCGATCACCGCCGCGCTGCTGCAGCGGTTTGCCGTGGAGGCGGCGGGGTATCTGCCGTCGTGGGAGATTATCGATACCGCGCACGCCGGTAAAGTCGACGCGCCGAGCGGGATGGCCCGGGAGCTGGCGTGGCGGCTCGCCGAAGTGCGGTCGCCGGACGTCGAGGTGCCGATCGATCGGACCGTCGGCGACGCGGCGGCGCGCGGCGCGGACGTGAGTCACTCGCGCGTGCACTCCGTCCGCTTGTCCGGCTACACGATCGGGCTCGAGATTCACTTCGGCCAGCAGGACGAACGGCTGACCCTGAAATACGACGGCGGCTCAGGCCCGACGCCGTACATCGCGGGCACCCTGCTCGCGATTCGACGCGTCCGCGAATTCGTCGGCGTGGTGCGAGGGCTGGATCGCATCCTGTGATCGCGGAGGAAGAGCCAAGAATCAACATGATTTCATGATTGGCTTGTGATCTACCGTCCTCCAATCGCTCGCAGCGCCTCCCGCGCCGGCGCGTACGACGGATCGATCTGCAGCGCGCGTTCGAGCGTTCGTCTGGCCTCATCGAGCTTGCCCTGGAGCGCCAGCACGCGGCCCAGCACTTCATAGCCGGCCGGCTCGTTCGGCGCGAGCGCGATCGCCTGTTGCGCCTCGCTCGCGGCCGGCGCAGCGTCTCCGGTGTTGAGCAGAATGCGCGCGAGGTTCAGCCGGAATGGCGGGCTCTTCGGATCGACAGTGACGGCCTGCCGGAACGCCGGCACCGCGTCCTCACTCCTGCCGAGCGAGATGAGCGCGATGCCGAGGCCGGTCCACGCATTGCCGTCGCGCGGGTTCGCCTTGATGTACACCTCGTAGTGGGGCACCGCCTCGGCGAACTTCTGCTGGCCCGCCAGAACGTTCGCCAGCACGCCGTGGACGGACGAGTCGTTGGGATCAGAGGCGGAGAGCGCGTCGAGCTCGGCGATCGCTTCGGTCCAGCGTTGCGTCGCGGCATACGCGCGCGCCAGCGACATCCGCGCCGTCTTCACGGGCGCGAGCGACGGCTCCAGGCGAATAAACTCCTTCAGCTGTTCGATGCCGTCGTCGTACTGACCGGCATTCAGGAGCTCGGTGCCGAGAAAGTACCGCGCGGGCGTGGCTTCCGGGAGCGCCAGCCGCAGCTCCTTGATCGCTTCGTCGTGCTGACCGGCCGCCGAGAGCTCCTGACCCAGCAGTTGATGCGCGCTCGGACTCTCCCAGCCCGCGAGAATCGTTCGTGCCATGGTCAGGGCCGACGAGTAGTCGCGGGCGCGCGCGAACGTGCTCGCCCCGAGCAGAACGGCGATCGCGACGGACGCACCGACGAGCACGCGGCCGCTCGACGCGGGCGCGCCCCTGGCGGACGATTCGTGCGTGCGCGACCGCAGGAACAACGCGGCACCAACGAGCGCGAGCGTGACGATGCCCATGAATGGCAGGTACATACGCCGCTCCGCGCCGACCTCGGCCGCGATCTTGGCGATGCTCGACGACGGCGAGAGCGTGATGATCGTCCAGGCCGCTGGGAAGCCAAACCGCGGCCATCGGAAGAACACGACCGCCGCGAGGATGCCGAGAATCGCGAGGAACACCGCGTACGGCCACACATCCGCGAGCGTCAGCGCCCGCGCCCACCCGTAGTAGAGCACCAGCGGTCGCGGCCAGACGACGAGCCGGAGGTAGCGCGTCACGATGACCGTCTGATTCATCACGTACGTCCACGTCGTCGTCTGCGCCGACTCGAAGCCGCCGGACGAGATCGAGCCGTGCGAGAGCATCGAGCCAGCGAGAAACAGCCAGGTCAGCGCCAGGCCCGCATAGAAATGCCAGCGGGCCTGAAACGCGTCGCGAAACGAGCCAAACAAGAAGACGCGGTCGTAGACGACGACCGTGAAGGGCGCCGTCACCATCACCTCTTTGCACAGGACACCGGCGACGCACGCGATCACGCCGGTCCACAGCCACCGCGCCGAATGCGGCGAGCCCAGCGCGCGCACGCTGCTGTAGAGCGTGAGCATGTAGCAGATCGCCACCATCGACTCGGTCCGCTCGCTGAGGTACAGCACGACTTCGCTGATGAGTGGATGGACAGTCCACACGAGTGCAATGGCGAACGCCAGCGTGACCGCCGAAATTCCACCGGGCCGAGAGTCGGCGCCGTTCCACCCGGCGACCTCGAGCGTTCGCCGGATGACCGCGAAGAAGAGCACCGCACACGTGAGATGCAGCGCGAGGTTGACGACGTGATAGCCGGTCACGTTCAGACCGCCGGCCGCGTAGTTCAGCGCGTACGATAGATTCGCCAGCCAGCGGCCCGAGACCGCGGTCGCGTCGGCCGTCGTGAACAGCGCACGAAGATTCGTGAGGTCACGAATCGAGCTGTTGCGGACGATGCTGCCGAAGTCGTCGAAGAGAAATGGCCCGGAGAAGCTGTTGGAGTACGCAAGCAGGCCGGCGAGGACGATGGCTGCGGCGTACCAAAGAACCGGCTCCTGCCGCGCCACCGGTGGAAGACTTCGACGTCTGGCGCGGCTCACCCGCGAGATTGTACCCGGCCGGCCGCCTGAAGTTGGCGATAATGCCCGCATGCGAGCGGCTCGATCGCACGGCAGGCGCTCCCGGCTGAGATTGCTCGTCCTCGCTCTCGTTGCGACCGGCGCTGTTCCGGCGCCGGCGCTCGCGCAATCCGAGCCTTACAAGGTCTACGACACGAAGCCCGTCATCACGCAGGGCCCGTACCTCATGGCCCTCTCGGACACGACGGTCAACGTCCTCTGGATGACGGACACGCCGAGCCACTCGAAGGTGCGCGTCTGGAAGGGACAGGAGACGACGCCCGCGGAATTCGAGCCGCAGGTGAACGGCCTGGCGCCGGTCGGGTTGCGGCACGTCGTGACGCTGCGCGGGCTGGCACCCGGGACGTCGTACGCGTATCAGGCGCTCTCCACGCGCGTCGTCAAGCTCAACGCGTACTGGCCGGACAAGGGGCTCACGACTGAAAGCGCGCGCGCAACGTTCACGACGTTCGACGCCGCGAAACCGGCCGTGTCGTTCAGCGCGATTACCGACACGCATGAGGACACGACCCGCATCGGCAAGCTGATGAAGATGGTCGACTGGGCGACGACCGAGGCGCTCGTGCATCTGGGCGACGCGTTCGATTGGGTCGAGACCGAAGATCAACTGTTCCGCAAGTGGCTCACGCCAATTGTCGCCGCGCTCGGGCCGGGCAAGCCGCTGATCTACGCACGCGGCAATCACGAGCTGCGCGGTCCGTTTGCGCGCAGCTTGTTCGACTACGTGCCGACGCCCGAGGGGCGCTTCTACTACGCGCGCGATCTCGGGCCGATCCACCTGCTCGTCCTCGACACCGGTGAAGACAAGCCGGACAACACGAACGTGTACTCGGATCTCAACAAGACGATTCCGTACCGCGCCGAGGAATTGACGTGGCTGCGCGGTCACCTGAAGACGACGCCGCGAATGGCGTCAGCGCCGTTTCGCATGATCGTCATGCACCAGCCGCAGTGGGGCTGGCTCGAGGGCGGCAACGGGCCGTGGATCGCGGCGGCCGACGACGCGAAGGTCGATCTCGTGCTCGCCGGCCACACGCATCGCTTCTCGTACGATCCGCCGAACGCGACGCACGCCTATCACCTGCTCATCCTCGGTCAGGACCAACTGGCGCGCGTGGACGCCACGGCGACCGAGCTGCGCGTGACGGTCACCGGTACCGATGGCGTCGTCGTCAAGACGTTGATCATTCCGAAGCGTTGAGGCCAATGTGTCATTCAGGGCAATCGCGCACGTCGCGGTGGTCGTGCTGCTCGTGAGTCCGGCACACCGGGGCGCGCCGACGCAGCCCGCGGCACAACCCGATCGCCTGACGTCGTACGTCAATCCGTTCGTCGGCACCGGTGGTCACGGCCACACGTTTCCCGGTCCGAGCCTGCCGTTCGGAATGATCCAGCCCGGCCCCGACACGCGGCTGACCGGCTGGGATTCCTCCTCTGGCTACCACTACAGCGACAGCCGCATCGTCGGCTTCACGCACACGCACTTGAGCGGCACCGGCATTCCGGACTACGGCGACATCCTCTTGATGCCGACGACGGGCGAGGCGAGGCTGAGCAACGGCCTCGATGGCACACCCGGCTACTCATCCTCGTTCTCGCACGCGATGGAAGAGGCCGAGCCCGGCTACTACGCCGTGACGCTCAGCGACTACGACATCCGGGCGGAGTTGACGTCGACGCTGCGTGCCGGACTGCATCGTTACCGGTTTCCGGCCGGACGGCCGGCGCACGTCGTCCTCGACCTCGCGCATCGCGACGAGGTGATCGACTCGTCGATCAACGTCGTCTCCAACCTCGAGGTGACGGGCCATCGCCGATCGCGGAGCTGGGCGAAGGATCAGCGGCTGTACTTCGCGATTCGATTCTCGCGTCCGGTGCTGTCGCTGGCGCACACGTCGATGAAGGCCCTGTTCGACTGCGGCGACAACGGCGGTCTGCTGCTCGTGAAAGTCGGCATTTCGGCGGTCAGCATCGATGGCGCGCGCCGGAACCTGAGCGCCGAGCTGCCGGCGTGGGACTTCGATGCCGTGCGCCGGTCGGCCAGCGACGCGTGGGAGCGCGAGCTCGGCCGCATTCGCGTCGAGGGTGGCTCGCGGGATCAACGCGTCGTGTTCTACTCGGCGCTCTATCATTCGATGCTGGCGCCCAACGTCTACATGGACGTGGACGGGCAGTATCGCGGGCGCGACCTCGCGGTCCATCGCGCGCAGGGCTTCACGTACTACTCGGTGTTCTCGCTGTGGGACACGTTTCGGGCGCTCCATCCACTCCTCACGCTCATCGATCGCGCGCGCACCGCGGATTTCGTGAAGACGATGGTGCGGCAGTACCAGGAGGGCGGACGCCTGCCGGTGTGGGAGCTCGCGGCCAACGAGACCGACACGATGATCGGGTACCACGCGGTGCCGGTGATCGCGGACGCGATTCTCAAAGGCATCGACGTCGATCAGACCTGGGCGCTCGAGGCGATGATCCACAGCGCCGATGAGGATCGCGCGGGGCTGGCGTCGTACAAGCAGCGCGGCTTCGTCGACGGCGCGGAGACGAGCGAAAGCGTGTCGCGAACGCTCGAGTACGCCTACGACGACTGGTGCATCGCGTTGATCGCCGCGAAGATCGGGCGGACCGCCGATGCGGCGCGGTTCTTCCGTCGCGCGCAGAACTGGCGCAACGTGTTCGATCCGTCGACGGGCTTCATGCGCGCGCGCGTCGAGGGCCACTGGTTCGCGCCGTTCGACCCCGCCGAAGTCAACAGCCACTACACCGAAGCGAACGCGTGGCAGTACAGCTTCTTCGTTCCGCACGATGTCGCCGGTCTCATGGCGCTCCTGGGCGGGCCGGACGCGCTCGCGCGCAAGCTCGACGCGCTGTTCGCGGCGTCGAGTCAAACGACAGGCCGCGATCAGGCGGACATCACCGGCCTCATCGGCCAGTACGCGCACGGCAACGAACCGAGCCACCACATCGCGTACCTCTATCCATTTGCCGGACAGCCGTGGAAGACCCAGGCGCTCGTTCGGCGGATCGTGGACACGATGTACGCACCGCAGCCGGATGGAGAAATCGGCAACGACGACTGCGGACCGATGAGCGCGTGGCTGGTCTGGAGCGCCCTCGGCTTCTATCCGGTGACCCCGGGATTGAACCAGTACGTGATCGGATCGCCGCTGTTTCCGAAGGCGACGATTCGGTTGGAGAACGGGCGGGAGTTCGTCGTTCGCGCCGACAATGTCTCGCAGACGGCGATGTACATCATCGGCGCGACGATGAACGGCGCGGCGTACACGAAATCGTACCTGGACTACGGCGCGGTGTCGGCGGGCGGCGCGCTGACGTTCGAGATGAGCGAAGGGCCGAGCACCTCATGGGCCGCCGCGCCGGACGATCGGCCGCGGTCATCGATCGCCGGTCCGTCGATCGTTGCCGCACCGTTCGTCAGCGAGGGCGCGAGGATTTTTCGTGGCCGGACGGCCGTGAGGCTCGACCACGCTGAGCCCGGCGTCGAGATGCGGTACACGACCGACGGCAGCGCGCCGACCGCCGCCTCGCCCCGATACAGCCAGCCCGTCACGCTCACTGAGACGACCACGATGCGCGTGGTGGCGCGGCGGGCGAACGGCGACGAGAGCCTGCCATTCGACGTCTCGTTCCACAAGATTCCTGACGGCCGGACGATCACGCTGAGCGCGAGATACGCGAATCAGTACAGCGCAGGCGGAGACGACGCGCTCATCGACGGCCTGCGCGGCAGCCTCGACTTTCGCGACGGGCGCTGGCAGGGCTATCGGGGGACGGATCTCACGATCGATCTCGACCTGGGTTCCGTGCAGGACCTTCGGCGCGTCTCCGTGGCCTTTCTCGAAGATCAAGGATCGTGGATCTTCTTCCCGCGCGCGGTCGCGATCGAGACATCCGAGACGCCGTCGTTCGCCGGCGGCGGCCCGGCCGAGTCCATCACACCCGTTCGAGACCCGGCTCCGCGGATCAAGGAGGTCGCCGCGACGCGATCTGGTCCGTGGCGCGCTCGTTACATCCGGGTGGTGGTCACTCGCTTCGGCCCGCTCCCCGACTGGCATCCCGGCAGGGGCGAAGAGGCATGGTTCTTCCTCGACGAGATCGTCATCGACCGGTGATGGTGTACATTTCTCAGTCGCCCCACCATGGCGGTCGTCACCTTCGGTACGTGTGCGCTGGACCTCGAAGCGCGGCAGCTGTCGCGCGATGGCCAGTCGGTACACCTGTCACCGAAGGCGTTCGAGCTGCTCAAGACGCTCGTGGAGGCCCGCCCCAAGGCGTTCTCCAAGGGCGAGCTGCACGAGAAGATCTGGCCTGAGACGTTCGTCACCGACGATAGCCTGGCGCGGCTCGTCGCCGAGATCCGCGCGGCGATCGGTGACCACGCGAGGACGCCCAAGTACCTCCGCACGGTCCACGCGTTCGGGTACGCGTTTTCGAACGCGGACGACTCGGGCCGCCAGACCCTGCCGGCGGCCGGCCCGACCTGCTGGCTGCTCCACGAGGGCCGCGCGATCGCGCTCGCCGAAGGCGACAACATCGTCGGCCGCGAGCCGGGCGGCCGCCTGGTTCTCGACTCCATCCGCGTTTCACGCCGCCATGCGCGCATTACCGTACGCGGGCTCTCGGCCACGCTCGAGGATCTGGGCAGCCGCAACGGCACGCTGGTCGGCGGTTCCCGCATCGGCGCGCCGGTCGCGCTCAGCGACGGCGACGAGATCATGATCGGCGGCTTCGCGATCAAGTTCCGTATGTCTGGCGATGACGCCGCCACGGAATCGGACGGCGGCTAGCGCCGGTCGCGTCAGCGCACCGCGCCGCGACGCGCGGCGTTGTATTCCTCGATGTGATCCTTCGGATCTCTTCCTTGCCCAGGCGGCAGCGTGGCGGTGCCGCTCGTGTAGCCGAGTGCCGCCAGGCGCGCGCGAACGTCCGCCGCCTCGACTGATGGCGTCGTGCCTGAAGGTTCCCGTCCGGTCTCGGCGTCGAAGCCCGGCAGCGCCGCGCGCATCGCGTTGACGAGTCCGGGCCGAGCGGCGGACAGGTCGTGCTCTTCGAACGGGTCCGTTTCCAGGTCGTAGAGCTCGGGCCGCGGCGCATCGACGAGCTTGAACCGGCCGTCACGGATCGCGCGCAGCGGACTCCAGCCGAACCGCCGCGCATACATCGACTCTGCGTAGATCGATCGCTCCGGCAGATCACCGCGTCCGCGCACGGTCGGCACGAGGTCCAGGCCGTCCACGGGCATCGGCTCGAGGCCAAAAAGGTCCACCACGGTCGGCAGCACGTCGACGAGGCTCGCGAGCCCGGTCACGCGCCGCGCCGGCAAGCCGGGCGCGCGCATGACCATCGGAATGTGCAGCGTGCCTTCGTAGAGAAAGATGCCGTGTTCGCTCTCGCCGTGCTCGCCGAGCGACTCGCCGTGATCTCCGGCGACGATGATGGCGGTGGAGTCGAGAGCGCCCTTCGCCCGCATGACGTCGATCAGTCGCCCGAGTTGCGAGTCGGCGAACGCAATGCCGCCGGCGTACAGATCGCCGGCATACCTCCGGCGGAACGCGTCGGGCAAGGTCTGCGGTGCATGCGCGTCGTACAGATGCACCCACGCGAAGAAGGGCGAGCCGTGCGACGAGTCGAGCCACGCGAGCGCGTCGTCGATTACCTCGTTGGCCGGGCGGCGCCGCGGCGCCTTGCCGGCCGCGGACGCGCCGTCGTCGTACACGTCGAAACCGCGCGACAGCCCGCGATCGGCCGCGAGCACGGTCGAACCCACGAATGCACCGGTCCGGAAGCCGCGCGCGCGCAACACCTCGGCGATCGTCGCCTTGTCCAGCGCGAGCGGACGATCCGCGTTGTCGCGGACGCCGTGGTGCGGCGGGTAGAGCCCGGTGAAGAGACTCGAATGCGCTGTCAGCGTCAGCGGCGCGACGGACATTGCCTGGTCGAACACGACGCCCTCGCGCGCGAGCGTGCCGATCGCCGGCGTCTCGATGCTCGCGAAGCCGTACATCGGCAGCCGATCCGCGCGCGTCGTGTCGAGCGTGACGATGACGAGGTTGCGCGGCCGCGGTGGAGCAGGCCGCGCACAGGAAGAAGCGAGAAGGAGCGTGGCCGCGCCGATCGTGCTCCAATGTGGGTTGCGCATGCTCATCTTCGATGCCGCGTCGCGGCGGTTTGCGGCGTGAGCGAGAACTGGTGGTGATTCGAGTCGCACGTCATTCGAATGGAGGTCGTGCCTGTCGGTCCCACGGCGAATAGCATCTCCGTGCCCTGAAGTTGACCGGTCACACCAGCGGCCGACGATTTGGCGGAGACTTTCCCGAGGAAGGCCACGTAGTCGCCCGTGGAGAGCTTTTCCGCGAGGTCTGGGATGCCCGTGTAGTAGGAGTAGTAATAGTAGTAGGCGTACCCTCCGAGAGTGCGCAAGTTGAAGCTCACGCCATCTGGCTCGACGCGCCCCTCAAACGCGTTGCCCTTACCGTTCTGGACCAGGAAGTTCGCGCCGCTGAGCGTCACGAGCAAGCGCGGGCCATCCTGTGTGACGACGGCGGTGTAAGTGCGTGTCTTCGCCTCGGCCGGCACTGGCGCGTTCCGAGGCGAGATGCGACACCCGTCGGCCGCGGAAAGCGTCAGCGTGTACGTACCGGCGAGTTGGGGCGCGCTGGCGGCCTGGACCAGATCCGGAAAGTCCAGGAGATCGTCGGCGCCGACGTTGATCGACTTAGTCACCGGCGTGTACCCGGCTTTGGTGACCTGGATCTCGACGGCTCCCGCCACGCCGTACAGGCGGTACTGGCCTGTGTTGTCGGTGGACGTCGACAGGCTCGCGCCGACGCCTGAAGTGACCTTGACGGTTGCGCCGATCAGCGGCAGGCCGAGCTCGCGCACCATGCCAGCGAGCCGGTAGGTGCCCGTCGGGATCACCGTCACGTTCATCGTGGCGCGAATCGTCCCGAAGTTCGCGAAGACGCTGGCTTCGCCGACCGCGCGAGCCGTGAGCAGGCCTCCGCTCGTAAGCGACAGCACGAACGGGTTCGTGCCCAGCCACTGCACCTTCGACGTGTAGGACTGCGTGGTGCCGTCGGCCATCTGGGCGACGGCCTCCAACTGCTGCGTTCCCGCGGGAGCGATGCGGGCCGGTCCGCTGATTGTGAGGACCTTGAGTGCCGGAGGCGGCGGACCTGACGGCCCCCCAGGCGGGCCCTTTCCGCACGCGAGGACGATGGCCGCAATGGTGAAGGCAAGGAGTAACCGGCGGCGCATCCCAGACCTCCCGCGGCACGACGGGGCGCGCCGCTCACACATTGCAGTCTGACGAGGGCGAGCGGGCCAGGTCTTGAGGGTTTCCTTCGGCTTTTCTGAAAAGTCGGTTTGGCCTACCGGTGCAGCGAAAACTGGTTGTTCGTGGCCCAGGCGCACTGCGGCGACGAGGGAATCGCCGGTACCAACAGCGTGATGGCGTTGGTCGAGACCGTGCCCGTGAGGTTGGCGGTCGCGGTGCACGTGACGCCGCTGACCTTGAGCTGCGTGATCGTGAGCGTGCCGGTGACGTTTGGAGCGACCGCGAACATGAATTGACCTGTCGCACCGCTGTCGGCGCTCCAGGTGCCGGTGGCGGTGTCGGCCTGGGTGAACGTCGCGCGGATGTTGTCCGTGACCGTGACACCCGACGTGACGAACTGCCACGTGCCCGACCAATCGCCGGTGATCGTGACTGGCGTCGGGGCCGGTGGCGTGCTCGAGCCACCGCAGGTTGCCGCCAACGCCACGAAGCATCCGAGGACGAATCGCCGGCTCATCGCGAGAAGCGGCTCGAGATCGCCCAGATGCCGCGGCCGTACGTCGCCGCCAGCAGTTGCCTCGTCGTTGCGTTGTACGCGAGGCGAGTGATGACGATCGGCGGCAGGCCGGTGCCGAACGGCTGCCAATTGCCGTCGAGCGTCGATCGGAAGACGCCGATGTCGGTGCCGACGAAGAGCACGCGTGCCGACGACGCGCTCGACACGGAATCCGGATCGATCAGGATCGTGTTGACCGGCATGTCCGGCAGCGATCCCGTGAGGTTCTGCCACGTCTGTCCGCCGTCAATCGTCCGGAACAGGTGTCCCACGCCCGACCCGCCCGAGTCGAACCCTGAATACGCGACGTACGCGATCCGTGGATCCAGCGGATCGACGACGATGTCGTTGACGTTGCGGACCGGGAGCGGGCCGGCGTTGGGGCCGGCGATGCTCGTCCACGTCGCGCCCTTGTTCGTCGTGAGCCACACGTCGCCGTTGAGCGCGCCCGCGTAGACCGTCTGCGAATTCGACGGAGCGACCGCGGCGGCGGTGAAGTACCCTCCGTTCGCGCACAATCGGCCTTTGGCCGGATCCTGCCAGCATCGCGGGACGAGGCCGATTGACGGCGACGCGGCGACCCACGAGTCGGCGCGGTTGTCGGTGCGGAACAGCTTTTCGGCCGTCAGCCACAGCGTCGCCGGATTCGAAATGTCGAGCGCCATCCTTGGAATGAACGGCCCGTTGACGGTGAGATCGATGCCCGTGTCGCGGCTCACACAACCCGACGTCGGCTGGCACCGGAAGAACGCAAAGACGTTCGATCCTTGATCGAAGTACCACTCGACTTCTGCGTACACGATGATCTGCTGCGGGTTGGGATCGACCACGACGTCGCCGCCGTCGCCGCCGACCAGCTCGTACCAGCCGAGGCTGCCCTGGAATTGGACCGTGCCGTTGTCCTGCGTGCCGCCGGCCATCAGCAGCCCGTTCGTCGGGTGCGCGGCGATCGAGTAGAACTCGGTGATCGGCAGCCCGGCGTGCTGTGGCGCAAGCGTGGTGCCGCTCGCGTTGACGTAGAGTCCACCGTCGCCGCCGACGAGCAGCTGCCGGCTCGCGTTGAACGAGAGCGCGATGTTGTCGGAGTGGAACGGGCCGAGGCTGACCCAGCTCTGCCCGCCGTTCGTCGTGCGATATACGCCGTTGCTCGCGACGTACATCGTGTTGGCGTCGGTCGGCGAAAACGCGAGCCCGAGCGGCCACGTCAGACTGTTGGTCACTTGCGCGGTTTCCGCCCAGTGATCGCCGCCGTCCACACTTCGCACGACGCGTGGCCGGCTCAACTGCACGTCACGAAACGCCGCCGCGATCACGTCGGGATTGGCTTGCGCCACCGCTACACGTGCGCGCGGCACGTACACCGCGCCCGGATCCGCGTAGCGCGTGTTCGCGAGCGGATACGTGTCGAGCGTTGCCACGTCCTGCTGATCCCAGTGCCCGCCGCTGTCCGTCGATCGATAGATCGCGATCGTCGCGTTCATGGTCGCGCACGCCTGATCGAGGCAGTGCGGCCGCGCGACGACGCCGAAGAGCCGCGTGGGGCGAACCGGATCGACCGCCGCGTCGCGCAAGTACGGCGCCTCGGGATTGTCGGTGGCGGCGTCCGGGCCGGCGAAGTCGAGATCGACCGGCAGCGACAGCACCGATCGAAACGTGCGCCCGCTGTCGTCCGATCGGAGCAGGTGACTCGCGCCGACAAAGTAGATCGTGCTCGTGTTCGGCGATCCCGCGCGAAGCGGATCGACGATGATGCGCCCGGAGGAGGGCGGGATGCAGGCCTTGAGCACGTTGACGGAGCACAGCACCGGAGACAATGTCTCGCCGCGATCGGTGACGATGGCCGAGACGTCCCAGGAGCTGCCGCCGTCGGTCGATCGCAGCCACCGCGTGCCATACGTCCGGTGGATCGTCGTCGCGTACAAGAGCTGCGGGTTGACGGGATCGAGCGCGAGCGACTGAATCGCGGGCACCGGCACGGCGTCCGTGAGCGACGCCCACGTCGCGCCGTTGTCGATCGTGCGCCAGATGCCTCCGCTGTCCGTGCCGATGTAGAGCGTCGCCGGATTCGTCGGATGCGGCGCCACCGCGGTGACGCGGCCGCTGAACGTCGTCGGGCTCGTATTGCTCGGCACGTAGATCGGCTGCGGACCGAGCGAGACCCAGCGATCGCCGGGCAGCGTCAGCGAGAGGCGAGGCGCCGGGCCGGGCCGCGTCTCGCGCAGCGCGCGCGTCAGCGCATCGGCCGGCGGCGTGCGGCCCGTCGGGTACGAGCGCTGCACGATGAACCAGCTTTCGCCGTCGTACGCGATTGGCGGGGATATGGCGCGCGCGGGCTTCTCGACGAGCGAAATCGCCGACACCAGGACTGCAGTCAGCACCAGTGCGACCAGCATCCACGCTGCGTATCGTGACGAGCGTCGCGCGATCGGTGTCCTCACCGTGAGAGTAGCAGGGGCCCGGCCTCTTTTGGAGCAGAATGAGGCGAGGCTCCTGACTATGCGTCTCCCGCGACGTGGCCTGGCCACCGTGCTCGTCTCGGCGGCGCTGTCCGGCGCCTGGACGGTTCAGAATCAGCCAGTCGCGGACTGGATTCGCGCTCACGCAATTCGCCTGACAACGGCCGAGGCCGGCCACGGGTTCGCGGATTTGCAGCCGCTCAAGCCCGTCATCGGCAACGCGCGCATCGTCTCGCTCGGCGAAGCCACCCATGGCTCGCGCGAGTTCTTCCAGCTCAAGCACCGCATGCTGGAGTTCCTCACGACGGACATGGGCTTCACGATCTTCTCGATTGAAGCGAACATGCCGGAGGCGTACCGGCTCAACGACTACGTGCTCAATGGCGCTGGCGATCCCGCCCAACTCCTGCGAGGTATGTACTTCTGGACGTGGGACACCGAAGAAGTGCTCGACATGATCCGGTGGATGCGCGCGTTCAACCAGTCAGGCAAAGGGCGCGTGGAGTTCACGGGCTTCGACATGCAGATGCCCGTCGTCGCGCAGGACATCGTGCGGACATTCATCGCGAAGTACGACGCGCCGTACCTCCCGACGTTCGATCCGGCGTCGACGCTCGTGCGCACGGCCGCCGCGCCGGCGTCGACGACGAGCTTTGGCCTGGCCGTCGGCACGTTTCCGAAGGACGCCGCCGCTGGAAGGAAGATTCGTTACACCGGCTACATCAAGACCGAGGGCGTGACGGCGTACGCGGGGTTGTGGTGGCGCGTCGATGGTCCGGCCGGCACACTCGCGTTCGACAACATGCAGGCGCGCGGGCCCAAAGGCACGACCGGCTGGCAGCGCTTCGTGATCGAGCTGCCGGTCGACGCAAGCGTCCGCAACATCAACTTCGGTGTGCTGATGCCGGGCCAGGGCACCGCGTGGTTCGACGACCTCACGATCGAGATCGACGGCCAACCGTACTCGGACCCGAACCGCTTCGCGCTCGACTTCGAGCTGCCCGGGCTGCTCGGCTTTCAGCCGGGCGACGGGTTGTATCGCGTCGCGCTCGACTCGCAGATTGCCCACGGCGGGAAGCAGAGTCTGCGGATTAGCTCAATCGACACGGCTGCCCCCGCCACCGTGGGCACGACGTCGCCTGACGCGAGGACCGTGGCCGCGCAGTGGAAGACCATCGTTGCGCATCTCGACGCTGGCCGCGCTGGCTACGTCTCGGCCGGAGCGTCCGCGAAGGACGTCGACTGGGCGATCCAGAATGCCCACGTCGTCGTGCAGTGCCTGCAGATGCGCAGTGGCGAGGTGAGCCGCGACCAGAGCATGGCCGACAACATCAAGTGGATCGCCGACCAGAATCCGAGGGCGAAAATCGTCGTCTGGGCGCATAACGGCCACGTCGCCGCCGGCGGCTTCAGCTATACGGCGATGGGTGCGGCGCTGCGGGAGGTATTCGGCCGGGAGATGGTCGTTTTCGGCTTTGCGTTCAATCAGGGATCGTTCCAGGCAATGCCGCAGGCGGACGGCGGGCTGAAGGACTTCACCGTGCCTGTCGCGCCCGCGGACAGCCTGGACGCGATGCTCGCGTCGGCCAGGCTGCCGCTCTTCGCGCTCGACCTCCGCAACGCGCCGCCATGGTTCAGCGAGCCGCACCGTTCGCGCGAGATCGGCTCGATGTACCCCGAGGGCTCGGCGTACGCGCTCATGGCTGATCTCCCCGCGGCGCAGGCGTTCGACGTAATGTTGTTCGTGGAGACGACGACGGCTGCCCGTAAGAATCTCTCGATCGCCATGGCCATGCCGCCGTTGACCATCACGCCGCTCGCCACGCTGAACGCTCCTGGCGGCGTGTTCGACGACGCCGCGCAACAGGTCGTGCGCGATCAGGCGGCGTGGCAGGCGCTGTGGACGCGGCTCAATTCGAACGCGTCACCCGTGCCGGCTGTGCCCGCGGTCGATTTCGCGAAAGACATGCTCGTCGTCGCCGCGATGGGGATGAAAGGGCATGGCGGGTACAAGGTCGCGATCACCGCGGCCGCGGAGGCCGCCGGCAAGGTCACCGTCGAGGTGACCGAGACGAGCCCAGGCGCCCGCTGCATGAACGCGATGATGATGACGTCGCCCGTCGTCGTGGCGAAGGTGCCGCGCCGCGCGGGCGAGGTGACCTTCAACGTCCTGCGGAAAGTCGTCGACTGTCAGTGACGATTTCGTGATCGCGTCGCAAGATTTGTCGGTGGCGTGACGTCCGCCCGACGCCGATCGGCGTCGGATCCCCTCAGTTTCAGGCGCAAAACTTGCACTTGCCGACGCGGAGCGCGGAGCACGTGATCACCTTCCGATGCGGACGATGTGCCCAACCGGCCCAGGCGGCTGCGAGCCTGGCTGGCCGCGCGGTGAAGTGTCCGAAGTGCGGCCACCTCAACATCTGTCCGCCCCCATCGGTGTCCTTTCTCGCGGCCAAACCGGCGCCCGAGCCGCCGGCTCGCGCATCCGGCGGCGGCATCTCACCGCGGACGATCGCCATCGCCGCCGGCGTGCTGCTCTTCGGCCTCACGATCTGGATGGCGTGGACGCAATTCGACACGCCAGGCGAGACAGTGGCCAAGGCCGCATCGCCGGCCGAGGCGCTGCAGCAGGAGCTGCTCGCGCAGAGCCTCGACAAGCCGGGCGATCCGGCGCTCGAGGCGATGTACAAAGACATCAGCGCGAAGCATTTTTCCGGCAGCCTGCCGTCGCTTCACGTGATGTGGGAGCCCGGCCTGGCGCGCGTGGGTCCGCTCTCCGGCGAGCAGTTCACGCTCGAGGGCATGTTCGGGCATCGCGGCAAGAGGGCCGTGATCCTCCTCAATCCGGAGCTTCGCGACGACCAGGCGGCGCTGACCCGCGCGCTGTGCCACGAGGCTGTGCACGCCTATCTCTACTCCACGGACGACGCGGGCCCGGAGCACGGGCCGGCATTTCAGACGGTGCTGAAGCGCCTGTCCAGCGAAAACGCGTTTGAAGGCATCGTCTCGACCGATCAGGAGCGCACCAGTCTTCGCGCGTGGCTCGACGAGGAATCGAAGCGGCTCGACGCCGAGTCGAAGGACATGGACACGCTCGGCAAGGAGATCGAGCAGAAGCGCGCCGAAGTGGAGCAAGCGACGGCCGAGTTTGGCGCAGGCGGCGCGTCGGAAGCCAAGATCGCGCTCATCAACAAGCTCCGCGATGCCTACAATCAGGCCGCAACCGAAGCCAACTCGCGGAATGAACAGGATCGCGCGGACCTCGAGCACTTCAATCAAGAGGTGGCGCGATACAACCTGATGCTCGTCTATCCCGACGGTTTCGATCAGAGCGGACGCGTCAGCCCCAAGGCCAACGGGCCTCGCAGCCGCGGCCAATAGCCGGTCTTCGCGCCTTGCGGCCGGCCCGGCGTCAGCGCGGCTTGCGGCCCGCAGTTCGGATCTGCGGCATTTCCCTCGCCACCATTACTTCCGTGGACTTGATGATCGCCAGCGCTTCGTCGCCGCGGCGAAGCTTGAGCTCGCATAGAGCATCGCTCGTGATGACCGCGGTGAGCCGCTGGTCGCCAATCCGCAGGCGGACCTGCCCGAGCAGCCCGTCGATCCGCACCTCCTCGACGAAGCCGCGGAGCTGATTCCGGCCGCTCAGCGCGACGATGAGACCGCGCGGGCGCGAGTCGCTGCGGCTCTTCGCTGGCGGCGTGTGCCGGGCCAGCAGACGATCGATCTCGTCGTCCGACAGGCGATGGTGGCCGCCGGCCGTCTGCGTCGTGCGGATCTTTCCTTCGTAAATCCACTGCTTCAGCGTCGAGTACCCGACGCCGAGCCGCCCGGCGGCGGAGCGTACGGTCATGAGCGCCATGTGTCGACCTCCTGCGGCCATCGTATCGCATGCGCTAGCCATTTCGATGCGATTCAAGGTGATTTGAATCATGTTTACAGCCGAGATACAGTCCGATGTTCCCTGGCTGGAGGTGGGATGCGGATCGGGCCTCGAGACGTGTGGTGGGTGTGCGGCGTCGTGGCGTGCTGGCTGGCCGCGGGGGCCGGGAACCTGCATGCGCAGGCGGCCTCCGGCGAGTTGACTGGCATCGTCAAGGACCGGACCGGGTCGCCGGTGCCGGGCGTGACGGTCACGGTGACCGGAATCGCGACGAACCGGCAGCACGTGATCATCACGACGCGGGAAGGTGTCTATTCCGCGCCAAGCCTGCGGCCCGGCCAGTACCGCATTGAGGTCGCGCTGAACGGCTTCAAGCCGATCCGCCGCGAAGGCGTCGGCGTGCACACCGGCGAGAAGGTACGGCTCGACTTCGTCCTCGAGGTCGGCGACGTCCGCGAGGCTGTGACCGTGAAGGCCGACGCGCCGATGCTGCGCGCGGAGACGGCCAGCCTGGGCACGGTCATCAACAACGACAAAGTCGTGCAGCTGCCGCTGAATGGCCGCACGTTCATCCAGCTCGCGACGCTGGCGCCAGGCGTGGCGCTGCCGCCGGCTTCTCAGCTGCCCCGCATCAACGGCGGCCGCCCGCGCACGAACGAGTACCTGTTCGATGGCATCTCGGTACTGCAGCCGGAGCCCGGCCAGGTGGCATTCTTTCCGGTGATCGACTCGATCGAGGAGTTCAAGGTCGAGACGAACAGCCCGCCGGCCGAGTTCGGGCGTTTCAACGGCGGCCTCGTCAACCTGACGATGAAGTCGGGCACGAATGACCTGCGAGGCGACCTGTTCGAGTTCTTTCGCAACGAGGCGCTCAACGCGCGAAACTACTTTCAGCGATCGAATCCCACCAAACCTGACTACCGCCGCAACCAGTTCGGCGGGACGGTCGGCGGCCCTGTCTTCCGCGACCGCACCTTCTTCTTCGCGGACTATCAGGGCCAGCGGCAGACGATCGCGCGCAGTTCGATCTCGACGGTGCCGACGCTCCTGCAGCGCCAGGGCATCTTCTCGGAAAAGGTCGGCAACAGCGTGCCGGTCATCTTCGATCCGGCGACCGGGCCCTTGCGCTCGCCGTTCGAGAACAACACGATTCCGATGGACCGCATCGATCCCGTGGCGCTGGCGCTGCTCCAACGGTATCCGCTCCCGACCTCATCCGGCACGGCGAATAACTACACGCGGACGGCCGACGAGATCGACAACCAGGATCAGTGGGACGTCCGTGTCGATCACCGGCTGTCGGTGCGCGATCACGTCTTCGGGCGGCTGTCGAACTTTCGCGACGGGTTCATCCCGGTCACGCCGCTGCCGGAGGGCAGCGGGACCACCACGGGCACGCTCGGCCCGCAGGACACGGTGGCGTGGGCGTTCGCCTCGAATTACCAGCACACGTTCTCCAGCAACATGCTGAACGAGCTGCGCGTCGGCGACACGCGCCGGACGGTCGATCGCAGCGCGACGGAATTGCCCGGCCCTGCCGGCTCGGAGCTCAACCTGCCTGGCATTCCGTCGACCGCGCAGTTTCCCAATACGTTGCCAACGATCTCGATCGGCGGGTATCAGCCGCTCGGGTCGCCGAGAAACACGGCGTCTGTCTTCAACACGAGCGTGACGGAAATCGCCGACGCCCTGACGTGGCTCAAGGGCCGCCACACGATGAAGATGGGGCTCGACTGGCGCTGGGAGCGGCTCAACGTCGTCCAGCCGCCGTCTCCGACCGGCACATTTACGTTCAACGCCATTGGCAGTGACCAGCCGGGCGCGACCGGCACGGGCACGCCGCTGGCGAGCTTCCTGCTCGGCCAGGTGCAGACGTTCTCGATCGACCTGCAGAACTCGCAGATCCAAGAGCGCGCGCACTTCCAGGAGTACTTCGTCCAGGATGATTGGAAGATCTCTGACCGCGCGACCGCCAATCTCGGCCTGCGGTACACGCTGAACTTCCCGTCGACGGAAATCAACGGGCAGACCGCGGTCTTCAACCTGCAGACGCAGCAGCTCGAGTATCCGGGCGACGAGCCGGTGCGGCCGCTCAAGAAGAACAACTTCGGCCCGCGCGCCGGTTTCGTCTATCAGCTCACGCCCAAGACGGTCGTGAGCTCGGGCTATGGGCTGATCTGGATCGAGATGGCGGGCATCACCACACCCTTTACGACACCGACGTTTCCGTTCCTGCAGACCGCGTCGCAGCGCGCGCTCGACAACGCGTCTCCGGCGTTCGTGCTCAAGAATGGCCCGAGCGTCACCGCCGTCGGGCCCACGGCCGACGCGGGGTTGGGGCAGGGCGTCTTCGCGGTGAATGCCGGCCTCGGCTCGGGCTACGCACAGCAGTGGAACGTCTCGGCCCAGCGGCAGATCACGCCGAACACGACGTTCGAGGCCGCGTACGTGGGATCGAAGATCACGCACATCGGGATTCCAGACTCGAATCTCAATCAGCTCACCGTCGATCAGCTGGCGCAGGGTAGTTCGCTTCTGACGAGAGTCTCCAACCCCTACTTCGGCATCATCCCGCGTTCCTCGTCGCTCGGCGATCCGACGATTACGCGAGCGCAGTTGATGAAGCCGTATCCCGCGTTCACGACGGTCAGCCTCTATCGCAATAACGTAGGGACGACGCGCTACGACGGGCTCACGCTCGGCGTGCGCCAGCGCTGGGCGCGCGGGCTGTCGTATTCGATCGCCTACACGCGCTCCAAGCTCATCGACGACGCGTCGTCGGTGTTCGACGCGTCGATTCTCACGGGCCCCGTCGCGGACTTTCAGATCGCCGACAGCTTCGATCTCGGACGCGAGCGTGACTACTCGACGGGCGATATTCCCAACGTGTTCGTGTCGTCGGTCGTGTGGGACGTGCCGTACGGCCGCGGCCGCGCGCACCCGCTCGACGGCTGGGTCGGCGCGCTCGCCAACGACTGGACCTGCACGTCCATCATCACGCTCCAGTCGGGCATGCCGGTCGCGATCACGCAAGTGACGAACTTCAACGCGTTTGCGGGATTCGGCGTGCAGCGGCCGAATATCGTCGGCGATCCCAATCTTCCGAAGGACGAGCGCACCACCTCGCACTGGTTCGACACGACCGCGTTTCAGGAAGCGCCGCAGTTCACGCTGGGCTCGGCGTCGCGCAACCCCGTACGCGGCCCGTCGTATCGCAACGTCGATCTGGCCGTGATGCGGCGGGTGCCGGTCGGCGCGACCAGGGACGTCGAAGCGCGCGTCGAGATCTTCAACCTGCTGAACACCGCGCAGTTCGGCCAGCCGGTCGGCGTGCGCGGCGCGGCGAACTTCGGCACGATCGTCGCGGCGTTCGACCCGCGCGTCGTGCAGCTCGCCCTGAAGTTCCACTTCTAGCGTCCGCCCTACCGCGTCATCTCGACGCGGTCATCGGCACCGTCTTGAACTTCTCCGGGAACTGCTTGACGATGCCGTCGGCGATCGCGTCCGACATCTTCAGGATGTGATCGTACACCGCGTCGAAGGCACGTGCGTCTTCATCCCAGTTCTTGTTGAGCCGGGCGACGACCTCGGCCGTGGTTGTCGACAGGTGCGTGTTCATCATCTCGACGAGCGTCGCGCGCGGCCAGTTCGGGTTCGCCTTGCTCAGGAAGTCGGCGATCTGCGTGGCGTTCTGATGCCACTTGTCGTCGGCCTGCTTCTGGGCGTCCTTGTTGCCGGCTTTCGCCGCCTTGATCAGGTCCACGGCAATCGTGATGTGCTCTTTGAGCAGGGTCGTGAGCTGCTTGCCCGCCGGCTCGCCGTAGTACTTCGCGACGGCGTTGCCGAGATCGTCCTGATTCCTTATCAGGCGAGTGGCGGCGGCCTGCGCGTCCGGCTGATCGCCGACGGCGGCGATGATGTAGTCACGCGTCCACACGACGTGATCGGTCCAGAGCTTGCGCATGTCCTGCTTGAGCGCAGCCGCGGCGTCGCTATGCGCCATCGTCTTGGCTTGCGCCGATGGCGCGGCGCGGCCGGTTTGAGCGACGCCAGTCAGCGATGTTCCGGGAATAAACAGGCAGACGAGCGCGACGAAGAGTCTGAGCCTCTTCATGATGTCCTCCTGTGATGAAGCCGAGGGGGACGTCGACTTACATAGCTGAGAGAGCAAGATGCGTGCCGACGCCGGCCGTGACTTATTGCTCTACGCGTCGGCCGCGGAGGGTAGACGATTGCTAACTTCTGGTGTCCGGCTATCGGTGTGAGGGCGCCATGAACTTCGCCAAGTGATCTATCTGTGCGGCCGTCGCGTCCGGCCGCACTTCCAGCGTCCACGTCTTGGTGGGATCGCCGGAGTCCGTCATGAACCTCAGTCCGAACCAGTCGAGCATCTCGGTGTAGTCCACTTCCTCGGTCGTCGCGATCAGCGTATGGAGCAGCGCGCCGACGTCCACGCCCGCGGCATCGGACACCGTCTGATTGAACTCAGTCGCCGTGTAGCCCTTCGCGCCCGACCAGCGCTGGTACTCGAGTCGAATCACGTCGTCCATGCTCTTCGTGCCGTTCGTGAGACGACGGATGTGCGCGTCGAGCACGAGCCCGACGACCGGGCCCTTGATGTAGTAGTCAACTTTCTTGTCCGCGGGCAGCCGCTCGAACATCTGGGACGATGACTGCTCGAGCGTCTGCACGAGTCGTCCCGGCTGTTTGGTCTGCAGGTCCGTGATGTGGCGCGATTCGAGAGTCAGGTAGTCCTGCGGCGATCCCAGTCCCGATCGCTCCGCGAGCAGATCACCGAAGTACGACGTGAGTCCCTCGCCGACCCACAAGCCGGTCGTGACCGGTGAATGCTCGTAGTCGAACGGCCCGAGCTCGACCGGCCGAAGGCGCTTCACGTTCATCGCGTGGAAGTACTCGTGGCTGATGAACGCGGCGTTGCGGAATCTCGCCTCCTGCGTCGTCGGCTCACGGCCGCCGGTCGTGATCGCGACCGAGTTCAGGTGCTCGACGCCCGATCCGCCACTGCCGCCCGTCACGATGTTGAGGAACGCGTACTTCTTGTACGGCAGGCCGCCCCAGAAGCGCACGTGCTCCTCGATGAGCGGCGTCAGCGCGGCGGCGGCCTTCGCGCCGTCCCACTCGGCCTGGCCGAGATACGTCCAGTAGTGCTTGATGCCGCTGACGTCGAACTCCGTGATCGACAAGTCCACGCCGGCGAGAATCGGCGAGTCCGCGAGGATGTCGTAGTCGGGCGCGACGTAGTGGTTGGGCTTGCCGTCACTCGACGCGTCGAGCGACGTCATCGATCCCTTCCAGCCGTCTGGCAGCTCGAGCCGGACTTCGGCTGGGCGATGCGCTCTTTCGACGAGCGTGATGTAGGACGCCGGTCCGATGATCACGGCCGACGTCTCCGTCACGCCGTTCGACAGATTGCTGCCGCGCGGCGCCGCGACCACGTAGGAGATGTTGAACGACGGGCGGCCGCCGGTCTTGATCGTCCAGCGGCTGGGCGTGGGCTTCGTCACCTCGAGCGAAACGCCGTCCGGCGCGGTTGCGGTGAAGCTGCTCACGCGATCGGCGTAGTTCTGCAGGCCGTAGAATCCGGGCGACCAGATCGCCATCATCAGATCCACCGACTCGCGTTTCTCCGTCGGCACCACGACGTCCACGGTAAACGTGCGCGAGATCGGCTCCGGGAAGCGAACCGTGTAGACGACGGGCTCGAGCGCGCTGGCCTGCGCCTGGAATGCGACCGGACGCGTCGTCCAGGCGGTCGTGGCGAACAGGGCAGCCGCAAGCGCGGCGGCGGCAAACCGTCGTCTCGTCATGATCTGTCTCCGGATCTGTCTCAGGCCAGAATCTTAACGCAGCGGCCACACGGCGGGCGTATTCTTGCTCAACCCGGCCCACAACCGTTTCGTGTCACGGCCCGAAGGAGGTCGCGATGAATCTGCTGCTGATGTTGATTGTCAGCGGGGTCGTCGGCTGGCTCGCGAGCATCGTCATGAAGACGAATGGAGATGGGCATGATCGCCAACATCGTCGTGGGCATCGTGGGCGCGGGGAAGGGATCCTGAAGGCGTTTGGTATCTTCAAGTGAGGACTTCGAAGCTCACACTTCGAACTTCAAACTTGCTTCCGACCTGCGGTACCCTCCCACCGTGCGGCACGCCCTGACTCGTCTCGCGATCACGATGTTGACTGGGGCGAGCGGCTTGGTAGCGTCCAGGCCGCAGCAGACGCCCCCTCAGCCCGTTTTCACGGCCGGCACCGACCTTGTCGAGGTCCAGGCCGTTGTCACCGACAAAAAAGGCGGTGTCGTGCGGGGCCTTTCGCGCGAAGACTTCCAGGTCACCGAAGACGGGCGGCCGCAGGGCCTCGTGACGTTCGCATTCGTCGACATTCCGTGGACTCCGCCAGCGCCAGCCGCTGCCGGACAACCAGCGGCGCGCGCGGCGGCAGCGCCCGACGTCGCGACCAACGTCATGCCGCACGAGCGCCGCGTCTATGTGCTCGTGCTCGACGGGTTCAACGTCGACCCGACGCGGTCGCCGAACGCGCGCAAGCTGGCGCGCCAGTTCATCGCCGAGAGCATCGGTCCGAACGACCTCGCCGCTGTGCTGCTCTTCGGTAACAACAAGGCGAACCAGCCGTTCACGACGGACAAGGTGCTGCTCAACGCCGCGGTCGATCAGTTCATCGGGCAGAAGAGCGGATCGCAGACGCTGAACATCACGAATCAGGCGTCGATTCTGTCCGGCGCGGGTCCGGGCGCGAAGAGCCCAGACATGGCCGCCGAGGACGCGGAGATGGGGTCGAAGGCCAACCAGGCGCAGATCATGCTCGCGTCGCTCGCTCAGGTCTGCGAGAGCCTCGGCAAGAGTCCCGGCGATCGGCGTTCCGTGATCTTGTTCTCCGAAGGCATCGAGTTCGACACGACCCAGATGATCGGTGAGGACAAGCGGGCGGGCGCGGGCAGCCAGCAGTTGAAGCACGAGCCCTCACGTTATGCCGGCGCGGTGCTCGACGCCGAAGCGGACATGCTCGAGGCGGCGCGGCGCGCCAACGTTGCGATCTACACGATCGAGCCGCGCGGCAACACCATGGGCGCCGAGAACATCATGCAGACGCAAGCCGAGCGCGACCCGCTCACCGGCCGGCCGATGCCGCCTGTCGCGCTGTCGCTCCTGAACGAGACGCAGCGTGGCCAGGGATCACTGCGCACGTTCTCCTCCGACTCGGGCGGGATCGCCGTCGTCGGCACCGACAAGTTCGCGAACGGGTTCTCGAAGATCGTGCAGGCCAACAGCTCCTACTACGTGCTCGGCTATCGGCCGGCGACGACAACGGCCGATGGCAAGTACCACAAGATCTCCGTCACGGTGAAATCGCGAGGTGACGTCGACATCGTCGCGCGCCAGGGATACTACGCGCTGACGCCGGAGAAGCGAGCGGTGGCTGCGGCACGGCCGGCGGAGGCATCGGCGACCGTCGCGATGCCCAACGCCGCGAGCGCGAAGATGAAGACGCTGCTCGCGAGCGACCTGCCCGTGCGCGGCGGCATCGATCTGCGCGTCACCGGCGGCCCGCTGCGGCCGCAAGGCGACAAGACGCTCGTCGCGCTCGTCGTGGACATCGACACGACCGCGCTGCCATTCACCGAGCAGAACGGCCAGCTCGCCAATGACATCGAGGTCGCGTTCCTCGCGATCGACGCGCAGGGCGCGATGCAGGCCGGCAATCGATCCGTCGGCAATCTACGCGTGCCGGCGAGCGGACGTGACGCGCTCACGCACGGCTTGCGCTACGTCGTCGAATTTCCGGTCGCGCCCGGTCGGTACCAGGTGCGGGTCGGCGTGCACGAGTCGGCGAAGGACGGCGGTGGTTCGGCGTTGATGGACGTCGACGCGCCGGCGTTCGCCAAGGCGCCGCTCGCGCTCGGGACGACCCTGCTTACGACCCCGTCCGCGCAGTCGGTGCCGACGACGGGGAGCTTTCCGGTGATCAAGGCGGCGCTGCCGGCGCCGCCGACGACGGTGCGCGCGTTCGCGGCGGGCGAGATGATTTCCGCGCTCGTGAGCGTTTTTGGGACGGACGCGACACCCGGTGTGACGCTCACGACCAGCGTGAAGAGCGCGGACGGCAAGGACGCGTTCACGAATTCGATCACGCTCGGGGCCGCGGATCTGATGGCGGATCAGGCGGGCTACAGCCGCGTGGCGCAGGTGCCGCTCACGGGCTTGCCGCCTGGCGCGTACGAGCTTGCGATCGCGGCGAAATCGGCGTCCGGCCGAACCGCGGCGCAGCGAATTCCGTTCACTATCAAATGACCCGATCGAGCGTCGCCGGGCTCGTCGTCGCGCTGCTGGCGGCGATGCCGGCGGGCGATCTGCTGGCCGGAGACGGACAGCGCGGCCGCGGCCCCGGCGGCAGTACGCTGGATCCGCCGTCGCGCTACGTCATCGCCGGGCATGTCGGCGATCAGGCGAAGCGTCCCGTCGCTGGCGCCTTCGTGACGGCGCTTTTACCGTCGCGCATGCCGAACCAACCCTTCACGCTTGTCTCGGCCCGGCTCCGCACGACGACGGACGCGCACGGGAACTTCCGGCTCGAAGGTCTGTATCCCGCGGACTTCTACGTCGTCGTCCTGCCGCACAACCCGCCGCTCGATAAGAGCGGTCGGCCGAGTCGCGACGGCTACGCCAACACCTTTTATCCGAACGCGCTGAGCACGACCTCCGCGAAGCTCGTGCGCGTCAACACCGGTGTGACGGCCGTGGCGGAGATCACGCTGCGGTCTGCCCGTCTCTCGACGGTGTCGGGCGCTGTGATCAGCTCGAAAGGGCAACCGGTGCGCGGCGGCATCGTCAGTCTGGCGCACGGCGATCGGTTGTTCGGGGTGGACTCGCGGCTGCTCGAGATCGGCACGACGGGCGCCTTCACAGCAACGGGCCTCCAGCCCGGGACGTACTTTCTGCAGTATCACGAGAGCCAGTGGCCGCCCCCGCGCGGCGAGACGCCGACGGTCTCCCAGGCGAAGGTCGTGGTGCGCGACGCGGACGTGCTCAACGTGCGCGTCAGTCCGATCAAGCTCGTGATTGCGACCGGTCACGTCGTCGTCTCGCCCGAGGATCGCGACTACCTGCTCGCGAGGCCGATCGAAATCGGCACGACGCCGGTCAACCTCGACGGCAACCCGGGTCCGGAGCGTCCGGGCCTCGTTCGCGAAGACCTGTCGTTCGATCTGGGCGCGTGGCCCGGCCTGCACGTCGTTCGCGTGGAGGGACAGTCGCCTGACTGGTTCGTCAAAACCGTCCGCGTGCGCGGTGTGGCGATGCCGAATCAGACGGTGGATTTCGTGGCGGGCAAGGCGATCATCGGGCTCGAGGTAGAGGTTGCGAGAAGGCGATGACAGGTCACGTGACGGAGAAGTCCGTTGACTCGTCGTAGCTGGTATGCTTATATGCTTTTATGCGCACCACAGTGGAATTGCCACCCGAGCTGATGCGGGCGGCCAAGGCCCGCTCCGCAGAGCTGGGCGAGTCGCTGAAGTCGCTGTTCGCCCGCGCCGTCGCGGCCGAGCTCAGTGCGGAATCAGACCGTCCGCGAGCACGCGAACGAGTTCGGCTGCCGCTCATCGTGGGCGCCGGCGGACGCGTCAATCCGAGCAGCGGGGATCTCGCGCGAGCGCTGGCCGATGCTGATGCTGCGTCCGTCGCGGCTCGGCCCGGACGGCCAGCCGCGCGCCCGGGACGCCGCCGCCGGTGAAGCTCATCGACGTCAATGTCTGGCTGGCGGCGGTCTGGGACCGTCATGTCCAGCACTCCGTCGCGAAGGCGTTCGTGGATGCGGAAGACGACGAGCTCGCGTTCTGCCGCGTGACGGAGATGGCAGTCTTGAGGCTGCTGACCAACCCGGCAGTCATGGGTGCGGACGCGCGGACTCGACGACAAGCGTGGGACATCGTCCTCGAAGTCGAATCGGATCCGCGGATCCGATTCCTGCCGGAGCCGCGCGGCCTCGCGCCGCTCTGGATCGCCCTGTCGAAACGCGACGACTCCAGCCACCTGCTGTGGACTGATGACTATCTTGCCGCCTTCGCACAAGGGCTGGGGATCGAGCTGGTCACGCTCGATCGCCGCATGCACGCCCGCTATCCGTCAGTCGACGTGAAGACACTCCTTCATCGTTGACACCACGCCGCCAGGTCCTCGATCACCGCGCGCTCGACGTGATTCGGCTTCAGATACTCCACCGGCGATCCTGGGCCCGCGCCCGCCATGAAGTAGTGATTGAGGCCGGGGTACGACTTGAGCGTGGCGCTCTTGTGCCCAGCAAGCGCCTTCTGCCACAAGCCGAAGTCCGTCATCGTGACCTGGTAGTCGCGCTCGCCCTGCATGATCAGGATCGGCACCGTAAGCGACGCGGCGACGTCGGTCGGATGATACGCGCGCAAGTCGAGCACGTAGCTCGACGGCAGGGCGGAGCTCATCATCATCACCGTCGTCCCCGGCTTCAAGTCGGGATTCCGCATCGCCTTCGCCGACGCTTCGGCGTCGTCAATCGCCTTCTGAATCGCGGGCGTGACCGGGCCTGCGAGCGATGCCTCGTACCGCACCTGCTCGACGATGAGATCCTCGAGCGGACGCGCATTGCCGGCCAGCAGGACGATGCCGGCAATGTCCTTGCCACCCGTCGCGATTCGAGGCGCGAGATACCCGCCGAGACTGTGGCCGACGACAAAGATCCGTCGCGGATCGATCTCCGGAACGGTCGCGAGCAGTGCCACCGCCGCGCGCGCGTCTTCAATCACCTCGTCCTTGACCGTCATCTGCGCGGGATCGTCGGCGATCTGGCCGCCGTACTTGTGCGAGCGCTTCTCGTAGCGAAGCACCGCGACGCCGCGGCTCGCCAGGCCGTACGCGAGGTCCTTGAACAACCGGTTCGGTCCGTTGCTCTCGTCCATGTCGTTCGGGCCCGATCCGTGGACGAGCACGACGGCCGGATGCGTTTCCGGGGTCTTCGGCAGCGTGAGGATGCCCGGCAGCTCGAATCGTCCGGTCTTGATCGTGACGGCGCGCTCCTCGAAGGATGCGGCGTTCGCATAGTCCGGTGGCGCCCACGTCGCCCGAGGCGTCAAGCCGACGGACGTGAGTCCCGCGAGCTGGCCTTTGTCGTTGAAGACCATTCGCAGGTTGAAGGAGTAGTTCTTGAACGCACAGGCCGCGACGGCGACCTGATTCGCGCCGGCTGACTGCGTCTGCACGCTGGTGACGGACTCAAACGGCCCGAGCTGGCCCGCGCCGGCACTCCAGCTCGTTGCGAGCGCCCCGGGCGGCAACGCCTTCGCCATCTGCTCGTCGTACTGCGCCTCGACCTTTGCAAAATCACCCGCCACAATCGCGGCAACCACCGCTCGCGCGCGCGCCTCGGTTTCCTGTGGCGTGGCGGTTTGCTGTTGCCGTGCAAGCGAGACAATGGCCAAGAGCAGGGCAACTGCGCGGAGCATGTTCACATGCTAATGCCAGAGTCGCTGGCGGTCGCGCCAAACGAACCGACCTGGGAGCGGCCCGATACGCGACAGAGTGAAATCTCGCCGCAGGGAGCGAGCGTTTCGAGCACGAGTCCGTAGGCATGTTTGGTTTCCAAGCCGGGTAGGACTCGTGCGAAGCGCGTCAGTATGAAACGCGAGCGGACGAAGGCGAGATTTCGAGGGCCAGCTCCCCGAGAGGTTCGTTTGGCGCGACCGCCAGCAACTCTGGCCTCCCTCACTCGTTTCTGAGCGCCGTGATCGGATCGACCTGGCTCGCGCGGCGCGCCGGCAGATACGCCGCCGCAAGGCACACGATGACGATGACCGCGGCCTGCACGGCAAACATGCGCCAGTCGTGTGCGCGCACGTTGAAGAGCAGCCGATCGATGAGCGCCGTGCCCCAGAACGCTCCGACCAGGCCGATGGCGAGGCCGAGGGCTGCCAGCGAGAGCCCGCGCCACACAAAGCGCGCGCGGATGCCGGACGGGTGGCCGCCGAGCGCCAACCGCACGCCAATTTCTGCCGTGCGCTCCGTGACCATGAACGACAGCACGCCGTAGATCCCGACGGCCGCCAGGAACAGCGCCAGGCCGGCAAACGTCGTCATCAGCGTTGTCTGCAGCTGCCGTTCCTTCAGTTCGCGGGCGACGATCTCGTCCATCGTGTCGATGTTCGAGATCGGCTGGTCGCGATCGACGGCCCACACGGCTTCGGATGCGGCACGAACGAACGACGACGGATCGCCCGTGGTCTTGATCGCCATGTCGCGCGGCCACATCCAGTTTTCCGACGACTGCGCGATTGGAAAGTACATCTCCGCGCGCGTCGGCCGCTCGATGCCCATCACACGCGTGTCCGCGACGATGCCGACGATCGTGCGCCAGGGCGACTCCGGCCCGTCGTACTTGAACCGCCGGCCCAGCGGATCGAGGTTGGGCCAGTACTGCCGCGCCATTGTCTCGTTGATGATGCCGACGGGCGCGCCGGTGGCCGAGTCGCGGCTGTCGAAAAACCGTCCGGACTTCAACGTGAAGCCCAGCGTCTCCATGTAGCCGGTACTCGCCGTGCGATTGTTCGCGTCGTAGTGGAGCGACCGATCGATCGGTACGCCCTCAGGGATGAACCCAGCCGTACCGCCCTTCCACACGAGCGGCAGAGCGCTCCCGATGCCGGCCGATGTGACGCCGGGCAGCTGGCGAACGCGCTCGAGCACGGCCTCGACGAACTGCGTTCGCTTCGCCGGATCGGCGTACGTTCGCCGTGGCAGGCTCGTCCGCATCGTCAGCACCTGTGCGGGCTCGAAACCGAGCGGCACGGCGCGGACCGCACGGAAGCTCTGCACGAGCAGGCCTGCGGCAATCAGCACCGCCGTCGCCAGCGCGATCTCGGTGACGACGAGTGCGCTTCGAAACCGCGTGCCTGAGCCGAGGACGCCCCGACTTGATCGCGTCACCGACATCGCTGTCTCGACGCGCGAGGCCCGCCAGGCTGGGGCGATGCCGAAGAGCAGGCCCGTCAGCACGGCGAGGGCGGTGGTGACGAGGAGCACGCGCGGATCGAGCGTCACGTGACTGAGCCCGCTCAGCGCCCTCGGGATTAGCAGTGACAGCAGCCCGAACGACTGTGCCGCAACGACGACGCCGAGGATGCCGCCGGCGAATGCGAGCAGGAGACTTTCCGTCAGCAGTTGGCGCACGAGACGGCGACGATCCGCGCCGAGCGCCGTGCGAACGGCCATCTCACGCGCGCGGCCGGCGGCGTGCGTCAGCATGAGATTGGCGACGTTGACGCACGCGATGAGCAGGACGCACCCGACCGCGACAACGAGCGCGATGAGCGCCGTTCGCGCGTCGCCGACGTAGTCGTCGAGCAGCGGCACGGCGTACATGCCGGTGGCGTGGTTGGTCTGCGGATGCTCGACCTTCAATCTCTCGGCCAGCGCGCGCAGCTGCGCGTTGGCGAGCGTGACCGTCGCGTCCGGGCGGAGGCGTCCGACGACATCGATGAAATGGCTGCCCCGATCCTGCTTCCGATCGGCGGAGAAACCCAGCGGCGTCAGGATCAACACCGCCGGATCGAGGATCTCGAACCCTTCCGGCATCACGCCGATCACGGTGTACGGATTGCCGCTCAGGTCGACCGTGCGCTCGATGATGCCGGGATCGGCGTTGAACCGGCGCTTCCAGAGCGAGTACGACAGCACGGCGAGCCGGTTCCCGGGCGTGTCTTCGTCGGCACGCCACCCGCGGCCGACGAGCGGTTGGACCCCGAGTGTCTGAAACAGGCTCGAGGTCGCCTGGAGGCCGTTCACCAGTTCCGGTTCGCCGGGGCCGACGAGATTGAATGACACGTAAGTGACCGCGCCAGTGGACTCGAGCGCGGGCACGGACGCCGCGACGTCGAAGTAGTCGGCCGGCGTCGAGTCGTTGCGTGGAAAGCCCAGCGCCGTGGCGTCCTGCCAGACCATGACGAGGCGCGACGGATCCTTGAACGGCAACCGCTGGAGCAGGACCGCGTTGGCGACGCTGAAGATCGCGGCGTTGGCGCCGATACCGAGCGCGAGCGTCGCGATCACCGCGGCCGTGAAACCGGGCCGGCGCTTGAACGTGCGCAGCGCGAATCGAACGTCTTGGGTGATGTTGCGCATGAGCGGAGTCCTCGGTGTCGCCGGGAGCGGTGAACTCGCGCGGCTGGCGAGCAGGCCGGCGCTCTCGGTGACGAGCGTGGCCAGCACGGCGAGGCTGCCGCGAGCGGCGGCGCGATCGATCACGGCGTCGAACGTCGACGCCATCTGCGATCCGTAACCGGCGCGCGACGCCGGGTGAAGGCGCAGGAGGCTCGAGTAGGCGCGGCGCGCGAAGGAAGCCGCCAGGGTCGCTGACATCAGCCGCGGCCTTTCGCCGGCGCGGATCGGATGCCCTTGCGTCGCGCCTGGGTGACGAGCGCTTCGAGCCGCGACGCGTCGGCCTTGAGGGCCTCGCGCCCGGCCGTCGTCAATCGGTAGTACCGCCGCCGCTCATCGTCGCGATCCCGGCGGCTCGTCTCTTCGATGAGGCCGGTCGCGGCCAGCCGGCTGATCGCCGTGTACAGCGGGCCTGTGCCGAGCCGGACGGCCCCGCCCGTGCGGTCGGCGACCTCGAGGATGATCCCGTAGCCGTGCCGATCCTCGTCGGTGAGGGCGAGCAGGATGTGGAATTGCTGGGGCGAGAGCGCTGGTGTCCGGTTCAGGTCAGTCATGACTGCATCTACAGTAGATGCAGTTTGGTTAGACGCAACTGGCGGTCGCGGGGTTGGCGGGCTGCAGCTCAGTGCGGCTGCACTACGCGCGCCGCAACCCACAGGCCGACCCCGTAGAACGCGTGACTGACGAGGCTGCTCGTGAAGAGTCGCGTGCCCGCCGGACCGTGCAGCCCAAGCAGGCCGTACCCCATCGCCGGGAACATCAGCAGCCACGGCAGGCCGTTGGTCGAGAGCGCGAAGCCCAGCGCGACGTCCGCGCGCCTGGCCGGCCACGCGAGTTGAGTCGTGATCCAGAGATACACGCACGCCAACGTGATGCCGATCGCGTAGTGACCAGGGATAGCCAGGGCCATCTCGTAGCGCAGCGGCGCCGTATGTGCGATGTCTGCCTGAATTGGATGTCCGCTGAGCACTGACGCGAACCAACGACCCACGAGGTTGGGTGTGAGCGGTGCGATCGCGCCGAGACGGATGGCGATCACCGTGAGAACGTCCATCGAGATCGTGGCGATGAGGCCAATGAGCACGCCTTGTCGAAAGAGGAATGGCATACGAGAATGATGAAACCCCAGCCGTCGTCTGACGATGACCTCACGCGACAATCCAGTGACCGCACGCGCCACGGGTCACTCTGCCAAGGTGCTTCGTGGGATGTTTGGCGGGCTCGCGCGGCTCGGCATCGACATCGACGATCTCATCGCACCAACCGGTGTCACGCGCGCGGATCTCGAGAACCCCGATGCGATCATTCCGGCGAGCGCGTGCGCGGCCGTCTTCGCGCGTGTGCGTGCGTTGCCGATCAAGAACCTCGCGCTCAAGCTCGCGGTGGGGACGCCCATCGGCGCCAGTCCGTTGCTCGACTACCTGATCGCAAGTGCAGGCTCCGTCCGCGAAGGTCTGGAGCGACTGTCGCGGTACCTCGTGCTCGTGAACCCGGCGGTCCGCGTCCGCCTCGAGAGCACAGGCGATCCAGTGCGTGTCACCGTTGAGAGTCCGGGCGACACGTTTGCCGCGGAGTTCACCGTCGCGATGACGATTTTGCGTCTGCGCGACGAGACAGACGGCAAATTGCAGGCCCTGCACGCGAGCTTCACGCACGAGCCGGACGACGTCAACGAGCTCGCGCGGGTGCTGGGCTGTGCGGTTCAGGGCCGCGCCTCGTGGACCGGCGTGACGATCAGCCGTGAGGCGGCGCGGTTGCCGCTGCGACGCCGGGACCCGAGGCTTGGCGCCTGGCTCGAGCGGCAGGCCGCGGCCACGCTGGCGCGGCAGCCGAGTGGATCCGGCGTGGCGTTCGAGGTGAGGCGAGTGCTCGCGGCGAGCATTCCTGCGGACAATCTCGAGATTTCGGACATCGCGACGAAGCTCGCGATGACGCCGCGAACGCTTCAGCGGCGACTGGCCGACGAAGGCACGTCCTTTGACAAGCTGCGCGACCTCACGCGAAAAGGCGCAGCGGAGGCGTATCTTGCCGATCCCACGCTTTCGATAGGCGAGGTGACGTATCTGCTCGGCTACGCCGAGCCGACAGCGTTTCACCGCGCGTTCAAACGCTGGCATGGTACGACGCCGCAGAGATTTCGAGAGAAACATCGAGGGGGCTAAGATCGGGCCATGCCCGACGCTGATTCGTTCGCCAATCATCCGATCGTCAATCATGACGCGTGGCTCGCCGCACGACGCGCGCTGCTCGACAAAGAAAAGGCGCTGACGCGCCTGCGCGACGACCTGAGCCAGGAGCGCCGCGAGCTCCCATGGGAGCTGGTCGAGAAGCCGTATAGCTTCGAGGGTGCGTCCGGCCGCCGGACGCTCGCCGATCTCTTCGACGGCCGCGGTCAGCTGCTCGTCTACCACTTCATGTTCGATCCGAAGTCCGCGGCGGGCTGTCCGCACTGCTCACACGTCGCCGACACCTTCAACGGTATCGTCGTGCACCTCAACGAGCGCGACGTCACGCTGGTGGCCGTGTCTCGGGCGCCGTACGCGACGATCGAGGCCTATCGACGGCGCATGGGCTGGGCATTCACGTGGGTGTCGTCGTTCGAGAGCGACTTCAACTTCGACTTCCATGTTTCGTTCACGCCGGAGGAGCTCGCGGCGAAGCGCGCGACCTACAACTTCGTCGAGCAGGATCCCGGCGGGTCGGAGCGCGAAGCGGTCAGCGTGTTCGCGAAGGCGCCGGACGGCCGCGTGTTCCACACGTACTCCGCGTACGCGCGCGGCATCGAGGTGCTGATGGCGGATTACCAGTATCTCGACCTCGTGCCCAAAGGCCGCGACGAAGGCGGGCGCGGACCGTTCTGGGTACGGCGGCACGACGAGTACCGGTAGGCAGCGAGATCAAGTTGGAAGCGTGAAGGCTGAAGTTCGAAGTTTCAGAGGATCGCGCGGGCCTTCCGACGCTTCGAACTTCATACTTCATCCTTCGAACTTCAAACTTGAACAGGTGTCTGCTGTAGACTCGCGCCATGTCAGACATCGTCGGATTCATTGGGCTCGGCGTCATGGGCAAGCCCATGGCCAAGCACGTGCAGGCCAAAGGGTATCCCCTCGTGGTCTCCAGCCGCAGCCGGCCGCCGATCGACGAGCTGGTCGCGCTCGGCGCGCGCGCCGGCGCGTCGCCTGCGGACGTCGCGCGGAGCTCGACCATCGTCATCACGATGCTGCCGGACACGCCGGACGTCGAGCGCGTGCTCGAGGGCCCGGACGGCGTGATCGCGGGCCTTCAGCGCGGCGCGATCGTCATCGACATGAGCAGCATCTCGCCGGTCGCGACGCGACGACTGGCCGCGAAGGTCGTCGAGGCCGGCGGCGCGATGCTCGACGCGCCCGTGAGCGGCGGAGAAATCGGAGCGATCAACGCACAGCTCTCGATCATGGTGGGCGGCGACGCCACGGCGTTCGCAAAAGCACGGCCCGTACTTGCCTGCATGGGGAATCCGGAGCGCATCGTCCACGTTGGCGCCGAACCGGGGTCGGGACAGATCTGCAAGGTCTGCAATCAGATGGCGATCGGCGGCGCGCTGGCGGGTGTGAGCGAAGCGATGGCGCTCGCGCGCAAGGCCGGTGTCGATCCGGCGCTCGTGCGCCAGGCGCTGCTCGGCGGATTTGCGTCGAGCCGCGTGCTCGAAGTCCACGGCGAGCGCATGCTCAAGAAGAACTACGTCCCGGGTTTCAGGACGAAGCTGTACCAGAAGGATCTCCGCATCGCGAACGAGACCGCGGCGTCCCTCGCTGTTGCGGTCCCCGCCACCGCGCTCGTCTCGCAGCTCATCAACGCGCTCGTCGCCTCAGGCGGCGCGGATCTCGACTACTCGGCGATGGGGCAAGTGTTGTTTGAGCTGGCGGGACTGGACTGAGGCCCCAGGGACAAGGCCACAGGCCCCAGGGCAGAAGATCGCCTTGGGCCTAGCCCCTTGGGCCTGAGGCCTGATCTGCCGGCAGCTTCTTGATCAACGCGCTGGCCTTGCTGAACCATGGCCGCTCGAGCCGCCGCAGATAGCGCGGCATCGTGGGCTTCTTGGCGAGGATGCGCTGCGCCCAGTCGCGCGCCTCGGCCGTCCGTTTTTGGGCAGCGAGAAAGCTCGCGTAGTTGTAGTAGGTTTCGGAGAGCGTCGAGACCTCGACCGCTTTCTGAAAGAGCGCGTCGGCGCGCTCCGGCTGGCCGGCGAGCGCGCAGGCGTGGGCGAGGAGGCCGACGGCGCGATTGAAGTCGTACTTCGGTTCTTTGCTGACGACGAGATCGAGATCGGCCAGGGCGGCGGGCGCGTCGCCGAGCTCGAGCTCGGCCAGGCCACGGCGGTAGAACGGATCGAGCGAGTCGGATCGAGACGCGATGACCTTGTCGTACAGCTCGCGCGCACGCGCGAACTGGCGCTCTTCGAGATAGAGGTCAGCGAGCTCCTCGAGATTGCCGACCGCGGAGTTGTCGAGGACGATGGCTTCGAGGTCGCCGATGCGCTTGCGGCGTCCCATCGAATTGACGACGCCGCGCAGCAGGTTCACGTCCGGCAGCATCTCCGCGACCATGTAGATGGCCGCGCCGAGGCCGCCCCCGATGATGATGATCCAGAGCCAGAAGGTATCGGGGCGCCGCCGGATGAAATGGACCACGGCGATCGCCTGGAGGATGATGCCCCACGGATAGAACAGAGCGCCCAGACCCATGAAGATCGGCGGACTATAGCACGCAGATTCAGGCGACAGGAGTGGCGACGCGTGACGACGAAGGATATCGACGATCGACGCGACATGACCCGCCGGCGGTTCGGCGCGATCGGCGGCAGCTTCGTCGCCTCCGTCCTGTTGGGCGATGCCTGCCGCCTGGATGGCGAGGCGGCGCAGGGCAATGCGGGACGACTCACCGCCCGTCCGAACGGCAAGACGACGACGTCCGCCTCAGGCGAGCTGCGCCTCGACGTGGACGGCGGTTCGAGTCGAGGCGTGATTCTGCAGATGCCGTCGAAGCCAGCCGCCGGACCGCTGCCGGTGATGGTCTTCCTGCACGGCGCGGGCGGGACCGCGCAGCGGTTGCTCCAGCGCTTCGGCAAGGCGGGAGACGATGCGGGCGTCGCCGTGCTGGCGCCGGAGTCGCGCGGCCCGACATGGGACGCCATTCGCGGCGGCTTCGGTCCGGACGTCGCGTTCATCAATCGCGTGCTCGAGCGCGTGTTCCAGATCGTCGCGGTCGATCCCGCGCGCCTGGCCGTCGGCGGGTTCTCCGACGGCGCGACGTACGCGCTGTCGCTCGGCCTCATCAACGGCGATCTCTTCCGGCGCGTCGTCGCCTTCTCGCCCGGCTTCATCGTCGAGGGCGAGACGCATGGCAAGCCGCGCTTCTTCTTTTCGCACGGCACGTCGGACGACATCCTGCCCATCGATCGCTGCAGCCGGCGGATGGTGCCGGAGCTGCGCCAGCGCGGGTACGACGTGACCTTCCGCGAATTCGACGGCGGTCACGAGATGCCGCCGGCGATCGCGAGCGAGGGCATGGCGTGGCTCGCCGCAAAGTAGCGCCGCGCACGTCGTTCCCCGCGTGGGTCGAGCCGATGGCGGCGACCCTCACCGACAAGCGTTTCACCGGGCCGGAGTGGACGTTCGAGCGCAAGCTCGACGGAATCCGCATGCTCGCGTTCAAGCACGGATCGGACGTGCGGCTGCTGTCGCGTAACCAGCTGCCCCTCGACGGCTCGTATCCAGCGGTGGCCCGCGCGATTGGGGATCTCGCCGTACGAGACGTCATTCTCGACGGTGAAGCCACCGGCGCCTGGGGCCGGCAAGGCAACGCGGACTACCACGTGTTCGACATCCTCTGGATCGACGGCCGAGATGTGACAGGCCTCATGCTCGAGGAACGGCGAAAGCTGCTCGCGTCGATCACGTTTCGATTGCCCGTGGCGCGCGTCCGGCCGCTCGATGACGAGAAGCCGTGGGAGCGGGCGTGCGCCGACGGCTGGGAAGGCGTGATCGCCAAGCGCCGCGATTCGATCTACGAGCACCGGCGATCGCCGCACTGGCTGAAGATGAAGTGCGAGGCGTCGCAGGAGCTCGTGATCGGCGGCTTCACCGATCCGCGCGGCGCCCGCGTCGGGTTCGGCGCGTTGCTCGTCGGCTATTTTGAAAAGAACGACTTCGTGTTTGCCGGCAAAGTCGGAACCGGGCTCGACACGAAGATGCTGAAGGATCTTCGCGTCAAGCTGGACGCCGCCGAGATTGCCGCACCGGCGTTCACCAAGGGCACGGGCCTGCCGCGGAAGGGCGCGCACTGGGTGCGGCCGGAGATCGTCGTGCAGGTCGCGTTCATCGAGTGGACCGTCCACGGCAAGCTCCGGCACCCGCGATTGCTTGGCGTTCGAATCGACAAGGCCGCGCGGGCCGTCGTGAGGGAGCGCGCGTGATCACGCATCCGGACAAGGTGCTCTTCCCGGACGAGGGCATCACGAAAGGGGAGCTGGCCGCGTACTACGAAGCGATCGCGCCGGTCATGGTGCCGCACATCAGGCGGCGGCCTGTCACGATGGAGCGATTTCCGAATGGCCTTGGCCGCAAAGGGTTCATTCAGAAAGACGTCTCGAAGGGATTTCCCGAGTGGCTCGAGCGGGTGACGGTGCCGAAGAAGGGCGGCGTCGTGCACTATCCGCTCGTCACCGACACGCGGTCGCTCTTGTGGACCGTCAATCAGAACAGCATCACGCCGCACGTCTGGATTTCGCGCGTGCCAACTCTGACGAAGCCCGATCTCTGCGTCTTCGATCTCGATCCGTCGAGCGACGACTCGGACGTGCTGCGGTCCGTCGTTCTCGCGCTGCGCGACCTGCTCGCGGAGCTCAAGCTGAAGTCGTGGGTGAAAACGTCCGGCTCGAAGGGTTTTCACGTCGTCGTGCCGGTGGGCGGCGGAAGCGGGTACGGCGACGTCGCGCGGCTGGCGCAAGGCGTCGCGGCGGTCCTCATCGCGCGCGATCCAAAGCACCTGACTCAGGAGTTCAGCAAGGCCGACCGCGGCGGCCGCATCTACATGGATGTCGGCCGCAACAATCCTGGTGCGACGTTCGCGGCGGTGTATGCCGTGCGCGCGAAGCCCGGTGCGCCCGTGTCCGCGCCGTGCACCTGGGAAGAGATCGAGCGCGGCAAAGTCGGCCCGCAGACGTTCACGCTCCGGACGATGGCGCGCCGGATGAAGGACGTCGGCGATTTGTGGGCCGACCTCAACAAACGCAAGCCCGGGATCACATCGGCCGTCGAGCGGCTGCGGTCACTCGCCGATCGCCCAGTGCCGTCAGCGGATCGATCCGTGACGCGCGGAACGACGGCACGAAACACGCGCACGCGGCGATGAGGCCGAAGAACAGCGCGACCGATCCGTACACGAGCGGATCGAGCGGACGGACGTTCACGAGCAGCGTTTGAATCAGCCGCGCGGTGCCCGCCGCGCCGGCCAGCCCGAGCACGACACCAATCGCCACGAGCTTCAAGCCGCCGCTCATCACGAGCTTGAGCACCTGGCCCGGGCGCGCGCCGAGCGCCATGCGGATGCCGATCTCGCCGGTCCGCTGCGCCGCGGCGTAGGAGACGACCGAGTACAGCCCGATCGCCGCGAGAACGAGCGCGATCGCCGCGAAGATCGCGGTGAGCGCCGCCACGAGCTTCTGCGCGCCCAGGCTCTGCGCGACGAGGACGTCGAGCGACTGGAAGAACGAGATCGGCTGATCCGGATTGACGCGCGTCACGGCTGCGGCGATGACGCTCTGGAGGCCAGAGGGATCGCCCGTGGTGCGCGCCGTGACGTTCATTGCCGGTCTGCCGACCTGCCGCATCGGGAAGTAGATCTCGTCGGGCACCGGCGAGTTCAAGCCGTTGCTTTTCATGTCGCCGATGACGCCGACGATCTCGTGGCTGATCTCCGCATCGCGCCCGCGCATGAGCACGTGGCCGATCGGCGACTCGCCCGGGAACAGCCGGTTCGCCAGCTGCTGGTTGATGATGCACACGTTCGGCGATCCGTCGCGATCCTGCGCGGTGAACGCGCGACCGAGCGCGATCGGGATGCCGAGCGTCGCGAAGTAGTCCTCGCTCACGATGTTGAGTCCCGCCAGCGGCCGCTGCGGCAGCGGCAGAATCTGACGGCCGGCCACGCTGTACGGCGAGCGCGCGCCGAATCCCGCCACGGGCAGCGACAGGCTCGCCGACGCGTGCGTGATCTGCGGGTTCCGCCGCAGCTCGTCGACAACGGCCGCAAAGAACGACGCCTGTTCGGGCGGCGTGGCGAACTTGCCGGCCGGCACACCGACGAACGCGGTCGCGGCGCCGGTCGGGTCGAATCCCGGCGGCGTGCGCTGGAGCGAGAGGAACGTGATGAGCAGCAGGCTCGAGCCCACCAGCAGCACGACCGACAACGCGACCTCGCCGACGATCAGAAACGCGCGCAGCCGCCCGCCGCGCCCGCCCGACGACCCGCGCATCGCGTCCTTCAGCGTCGTCACGAGATCGGTCTTCGACGCGTGCAGCGCCGGAATCAGGCCGACCAGCACGGCGCTTACGAACGCCGCGCCCGCGATGAACGCCCATGCCCGCCAGTTCAGCGTGAACACGGTGTTCGGCGGCAGCTGCTGCGCCGCTGCGACGGCGATGCCCTTGAGCGCCTGTTGGGCCAGCACTACGCCAATCGCGCCGGCGACGCCCGAGAAGATGACGCTCTCCGTCAGGAACTGCGCGACGATGTTCGCGCGGGTGGCGCCGAGGGATTGCCGGACCGCGATCTCCTTGTGCCGGCCCGCGAGACGGCCGACGAACAGACTCGAGACGTTCGCGCATGCGATCAGCAGCACGAAGCCGACCGCGCCGAGCAGCGTGTAGAACGTCGGCTTGAGGTTGCCAGCGATCGAGTCGACGTAGTCGCGCGGGTAGCTGATGTTGTTGGCGTCGAGCTTGGCGCCAAATTGATCGTGGTACCCCTTGCTCAGCGCGGCGAGCTCGCTCGTGGCCTGCTGCAGCGACACGCCGTGGGCCAGCCGTCCGATCGCCTGGGCGTAGCCGGCGCCCGCGTCGATCTGGTCGGGCCGCAAGCCGCCAACCTCGAACACGCGGGGCGCGAACACCTGCACTTGCCGGAACGGCGGCGTCATCTGCGGCGGCATGATCCCGATCACCTGCCATGACTGGCCGTTGAGCTGAATCATCTCGCCGACGAGCGAGGGCCGCTGCCCGAACTGCGCCGTCCACAGCTCGTGGCTGACGATGCACACCGACGGGCCGTTCGGCACGTCGTCGGCCGCGGTGAAGTCGCGCCCGCGCGCCGGTGGCACGCCGAGCGTCTTGAAAAAGTCGTGACTCACGCGCTGGCCGGTCAGCTGCAGCGGCTGCTCGCCCACGCCGGTGAGCGTGAAGTTGTCGAACGCGCTCAGCGCGATTGACAAAAACGACTTCGTCGTACGCTCGAGTTCGGCGTACCGCGGCCACGAGAGCGCGGGCGCGTTGAAGTTCGCCTGGGTGTTGTTCGTCCAGATGGCGACGAGCGACGAGGGCTCGGGCAGCGTGACCGGATTGAGCACCAGCCGGTCATAGACCGAGAACAGGGCCGCGTTCGAGGCGATGCCGACCGCGAGCGTCAGGATGGCCACGAGCGAAAACCCCGGAGTGTTCACTAGTGAACGTACGCCGGCTTTGAGTGTGGTCATACGTAAGACGTGGAGCGGTGCAGGGTCTGTGCCACGCCAGCCGCTGGTGAACCCGCGCGGATCGTGCACTCGCAGTCGTGCTCTTCCCATCGCGCATCATCCGCGGCACCAGCTCGTCTCGGATTCGGGAACGCGCGCCGCCGCCAGGTGTCCGATAGCATGCACGTGTGAAGCGAACGCCGCTGGAGGTCTACCTCGTCGACGGGACGTACGAGCTCTTCCGGCACTTCTACGCCCTGCCGTCCAAACGCGACGCCGCCGGCCGCGAGGTCGCCGCGGTCCGCGGCGTCATTCACTCGATTCTCGGCATGACCGCCAACGGCGTGACGCATGTGGGCGTCGCGACCGATCACGTGATCGAATCGTTCCGCAACGGACTGTGGCGCGGTTACAAGACGAGCGCGGGTGTCGACGCGAATCTGCTCGCGCAGTTTCCCCTCCTCGAAGAGGCACTCACCGCGCTCGGGGTCGTCGTCTGGCCGATGGTCGAGTTCGAAGCGGACGATGCGCTGGCGGCGGCGGCGGAGAAGGCCGCAGCGGATGCACGTGTCGATCGCGTCGTCATCTGCACGCCGGACAAGGATCTCTCGCAGTGCGTGCGGGGCACACGCGTCGTGCAGCTCAACCGGCGCACACGCGAGTGGCGCGACGAAGCCGGCGTCGTGAAGAAGTTCGGCGTGCCGCCCGCGTCGATTCCGGATTACCTGGCGCTCGTCGGCGACGCGTCGGACGGATATCCCGGATTGCCGGGATGGGGCGCCAAGTCCGCGGCGGCCGTGCTCGCGCGGTTCGGCCATCTCGACGCGATTCCGCCGGATTTTCGCGACTGGCACGTGAACGCCGCGAGTCCGGCACGATTGGCCGAGACGCTCGTCCGCGAGCGCGAGCGCGCGCTGTTATTCCGAACGCTGGCGACCCTGCGTACGGATGTACCGGTGTTCGACCGCATCGACGAGCTGAAGTGGACCGGACCGACACCGGCCTTCGCGTCGATCGCGGCGCGACTCGATACATAATGGGGCGACGACCGGCCGCGCCGGTCAGACAACAAGGGACGGAGCATGCTGGCACGGACGCGTGGATGGGTGGAGTCGTGGGACCGCGTGAAGGATCGGCCGGAAGAGGAACTGCAGGAGTACCTCGTCAAGAAATGCCGGAACGGCTTCCAGATGGCGAAGAAGCCGTCTCGCGATCAAAAAGACGCGTGGGTGACGCTCCTCGCGGAAGCTGACAAAGCGAAGAACCAACTGAGCCCGCTGGCGATGCGCATGATCACTCACGTGCGGCGTCGTCTCGCTGAAGAGGGCTACGACTTCGAGCTCAACCTCGACGAGACCGGCGGCGTGGCGTACGCGGAAGTCCACTTCCGGACACTGACGAAGAAGACCCAAGCCGCAGCCGAGAAGTAAGTCCCACGGCACGGGGCCGCGGCGTGGCGACGCCGTTTAAGTATAGACAGTCTATATTGTCGTTCTATACACTGTGCCCATGGCGCAGACCAGTCTCCTGCAGGGCACGCTCGATCTGCTCATCCTTCGTACGCTCGCCCTCGGTCCGCAGCACGGCGTCGGGATCGCCGATCGCATCAAGCAGGTCACGCGCGGCACCTTCGAGATCAAGGCGGGGTCACTCTTTCCTGCGCTCCATCGGCTGGAGGCCGACGGGTGGGTCAGCGGTGAGTGGGGCGCGACGTCCGCGGGCCGGCGCGCCAAGCTGTACACGCTGACGAAGGAGGGCCGCAAACACCTGGCCGCCGAGCAGAAGTCCTGGGCGCGGGTGGCGCTCGCGATCCAGCAGGTGCTCGAGATGCAGCCGGAGGCGTGATGTCGCTCTGGTCCCGCTGGCGCGCACGCACGCGAACGTTGGTCGATCGAGCGACGCTCGATCACGAGCTCGACCGCGAGCTCGCCGATTGGGTGGACGAGCTCACGGCGCGGTACGAGGCCGAAGGCGTGCCGCGCGGGGAAGCGCGACGTCGCGCGCTCGTGGAGACCGAGGGCGTCGAGCAGGTCAAGGATCGCGTGCGTGACGTGCGTGCCCGCTGGTTCTTCGACCATCCGCTCGAGCGGCTGCGATTCGATCTCACGACGGCGTTGCGATCGCTCGCCGCCACGCCGGTGCTCTCCGGCGCGGCCGTCGTCACGATGGCTGCGGCCGTGGGCGTCAACCTCGCGATGTTCGGCCTGATCGATCGCGCGCTCCTGAGCCCGCCGCCGGGCATCGAGGCGCCGGATCGCCTCTTCACGGTCTCGTTCCTCGCGCCAGGCAACGACGCCGGCCTGCGCACGTCCGTGTCGTACCCCACGTTCCGCGCGATGCGCGATCAAGTCCAGGCGTTCGCGCCAGCCGCGTTCCAGCGGTCGGCGATGACCGTCGTGATCGACGGCGACCAGCGGCAGGTCACGGGCCTGGCCGTGTCCGCGACCTACTTCCAGGTACTCGGCGCGCGGCCGGCGCTCGGCGGCGGTCTGATCCAGGAACGCGACGAGGTCGGACCAGCCGTCGTCGTGCTGAGCCACGCTTTCTGGCACGCCGCGTTCGGCGGCGATCCGGCCGTCGTCGGCCGCCACGTGAGCGTGCAGGGGCTCGATTGCACGGTCGCGGGCGTGATGCCGGAGGGGTTCAGCGGCCATTCCCCGACGGACGTCGATCTGTTCACGCCGCTGTCGGTCGCGATGCACAGCTCGCCCGGGTGGGATCGCGACCAGTACCGCAACCTGCTCGCGGTCATCGTGCGGGTCCCGCCGGACCAGACAGTCACCGGCGCGGAGACGCAGGCGCAGCACGCGCTCGGCTATCGCATCGGACTCTCGCCGATCGTCGGCGCGGACGTCGGGGCGACCGAGCAGCGCGTCGCGTGGTGGCTCACGGGTGTGTCGCTCCTCATCCTCGTCATCGGCCTCGCCAACGCAAGCACGCTGCTGGTCGTGCGCGCCGCCAAGCGGATACAGGACGTCGTGATTCGCACCGCCCTCGGCGCCTCGCGCGGTCGTCTCGTCGCCCAGGGCGTGCTCGAGGCGGTCATCGTGGCCGCCGCGGCGACCGCGCTCTCGCTCGGATTCGCGGCGTGGCTCGACGAGCCGATCCGGCGCGTTCTTTTTCCCAACCTCATCGGCCGCAGCGACCTGGCGCGATCGACGGTCATGGCCGCGGGCATCGCGGGCGCGCTCGCGCTCGTCGTCGCGACCATCGCGAACATCTGGCAGGTGCGTGCGCAGGTGCAGGCCGCGAGCGTGGCCGGCGCCGCGCGGCGCAGCGGTCGCACGAGGACGATGACGGGGCTGCTGCTCGTGCAGACGGCGTTGTCGATGGTGTTGCTTGCGGGCGCCGGCATGTTTGGCCAGAGCTTGTACAAGCTCGCGGCGCAGGACTTCGGCATGCGGATGGCAGGCGTCGCCGTTGTCGAATTCGAGCAGGGACCAAACGTCGAGAACAAGAATCAGGTCCTCGGCGGCGTGCTCGAGCAGGTGCGCGCGCTGCCAGGCGTCGAGACGGCGACGGTCATCGACACCGTGCCGTTCACGGGCTTCAACGTGCCGCCCATCAGCGTGCCTGGGCTGCCGGAACCGCCGAAGGTCGGCGGGCAGTTGCCGTTTCTCATCGCCTCGACGCCTGAGCTCCTGAAAATTCTGGACGTGAAGATCGTCGAGGGCCGCGGCTTCACGGCGGCGGACGATCGTGGTCCACTCGTCGTCATCGTCAATCAAACGATGGCGCGTCTCGTCTGGCCGGGCGAAGGCGCCGTCGGCAAGTGCATTCGCATCGGCTTCGATCCGGACTTCGATCCGGAGCTCTCAGTCGGGCCTCCGACGCCGTCGGCCAAAGTGCCGTGCCGCGAGGTGATTGGCGTCGCACGCGACACGCGGCAGCGATCCGTCGTGCCGATGGACAACGAAGCGCATCTGATGCAGTACTTCGTGCCATTCTCGCAGGAGCCACTGCCGCCGTTCCTGCCGCCTGGTCCGCACGTCCGCGGCCTCATGCTCCGGACGACGACGAGCGTCGAGTCATTGGCGCAGCCGATCCGGCGGCTTGTCGTCGGGCAGCGTACGGACTTGCCATTCGTGCGCGTCGTGCCGTACGTGCAAATGCTCGATCGACAACTGCATCCGTGGCGGTTGGGGACGACGCTGCTGGCGCTTTTCAGCGCGTTCGCGCTTGGTGTGGCCGCCGTCGGTTTATACGCGTCGTTCGCGCACGCAGTTGCGGAACGCCGACGCGAGATGGCGATCCGGCTCGCAATCGGTGCGCGGCCGAGCGGCCTGGTGGTTCTCGTGCTGCGCGAGGCGTTGACGATGGCCGGCATCGGCATCGTGGCCGGGAGTGTGACGGCCATCGTTGCTGGCCGCTGGATTCAATCGCTGCTGTTCGAAACCACGCCGTCCGACCCGCTCGTGCTCGCCTCGGCGGGCGGGGTGATGTTCATCGTCGCCGCGGCTGCGACCCTGCTGCCGGCTCGAACGGCGTCGAAAGCCGATCCGAACGCGCTGCTGCGGGTATGACGCCGGGAGTAGTTTTACGTTTTGCGTAAAACTACTCCCGGCGTCCTTTCGCATTCGCACGTGCCAACAACAGTTCCCGCTCGCGGGCGTTCTGCGTCAGCCCCGCGGCGCGCTCGAATTCCCTGCGCGCCTCGTCGTGACGGCCGAGCCGCTCGAGCAGATCGCCGCGCACGCTAGGCAAGAGGTGATACCCCTTCAGCGCGGGTTTGGAGACGAGCGTCTCGATGATGGCGAGGCCGGCCTCCGGACCGGACGCCATGGCCACGGCCACCGCGCGGTTCAGCTCGACGATCGGTGACGGCATCACGCGCGCGAGCTGGCCGTAGAGCTCCGCGATCCGCGCCCAGTCCGTCGCCTCCGGCGTGCGAGCCCGCGCGTGGCACGCCGCGATCTCCGCCTGCAGGACATACGGCCCGGGCGGAACGCCTCGACTGGCCGCACGGCCGAGCGCCGCGAGTCCACGCCGAATCAGCAGCTGATCCCACCGCCCGCGATCCTGATCCAGCAGCCGAACCGGCGCGCCCGATGCGTCCACGCGCGCACGCGATCGCGATGCCTGGATCTCCAGGAGCGCAACGAGGCCGTGAACCTCGGGCTCCTCCGGCGCGAGCTCGGCGAGCACGCGGCCGAGACGCAGCGCGTCCTCGCAGAGCGCCGGGCGCATCAGGTCGTCTCCTCGCGTCGCGGTGTAGCCCTCGTTGAAGATGAGATAGATGACTTCCAGAACGGACGCGAGCCGGGCGGCGCGATCAGCACCACGCGGCACTTCGAACGGGACTCGCGCCTTGGCCAGCGCGCGTTTGGCTCGGACGATGCGCTGAGCGATCGTGGGCTCAGAGACGAGAAACGCACGAGCGATCTCGTCGGTCGTGAGCCCGCCGAGCAGGCGCAGCGTGAGCGCCGTGCGCGCCTCCGTCGTCAGCACCGGATGGCACGCCGTGAAGATCAACCGCAACAGGTCATCGCCCACGTCATCGTCGGCGGCCGCTTCGATTTCCGCGGCCGCTGCTTCCTGCTTCGCTTCGAGATCACGCCCGAGCTCGCCGTGTTTGCGATCGAGCATCTTGCGGCGTCGCAGGCGATCGATCGCGCGATGCTTCGCGGTCGCCATCAGCCACGCCGCCGGATTATTGGGAACGCCAGCCGCCGGCCACTGCTCGAGCGCGGCGACAAGCGCATCCTGGGCAAGCTCTTCGGCCAGACCAACGTCGCGCACCATCCGCGCGAGGCCGGCAATGAGCTTCGGTGACTCGATCCGCCAGACCGCGTCGATCGCCTGATGAGTATCGGTAGCCGTCACGGCTACCGATCAGACCATCACCCTTCCGCGTCGAGCAAGCCGGGTCGCGGCTATTTCGTCTCGAAGTCTTCGGGCTCGAACAGCTGCCGGATCTCGATGACCGACTCACCCTCGGGCATCGGGTTGGGGCAGCGCTTCACCCACTCGATTGCCTCGGCCTTCGACTTGACCTGCCAAAGCCAGAAGCCCGCGACCAATTCCTTCGTCTCGGCAAACGGCCCGTCGATGACCGTGCGCTGGGCGCCGGAAAACTTGACCCGCGCGCCCTTGGATGACGCCTGCAGGCCCTCGCCGGCCAGCATCACGCCGGCCTTCGCCAGTTCTTCGTTGAACTTGCCCATGTCGGCCAGGAGCTTCGGGCTCGGCATCACGCCCGCCTCGGACTCCTTCGTGGCCTTGACCATCACGATAAATCGCATTGTCGTTCTCCTCCTCTATTCTCACGTCGAACGAGGAGGCCGGGGATCGACACGGGCGAGTTGGGTAGTTTCAGGCCTTCTTCCGGCCCTCGAACATCGCCTGCATCCGCTTCACCTGCTCCGGGTCCGGATTCGCCTGCCGGGAAGTGAAGATGAGCTGATGGCCCGCGGGGTCGGTAACCCTGAGGTCTCGCGTGTTCCAGGGCGTGTCGATCGGCCCGGTGACGGCCGACGCACCGACCGGGGCGACCGACCGAACACGACTGGCAAGCTCATCGACCTCGTCGGCGCTGAAGCTGAGCGTCAGGGTTGCTGGCGACGCGGCCGAGCCGGCCCCGGAGCTCGGAACGAGCAGGACGTCCTGATATTTGCTCCGCCGAAGGTGCACCAGCGACGGCTGGCCGCCTATCGGCGGCCCGGCGAACATCGTGCCGAAGCCGAGGGCGTCGCCGTACCACTTGGCGACCGCCGCGACGTCCACGACGGCCAGCGTCGCGAACATCGGCATGGGATAGACCTCGAAGCCGTCGAACTCGCCGAGGGTTGGGGGTTCGCGGTTGTCCGTCATATCAAGCTCCGTCGGGGTCAGACCACGTCAGACCCCCTCAGATATAGACTCTCCAGTCACTGGAGAGTCAAGCGTGGCTGCCACGGCGACAGACCAACTGCTGACGATCGGCGAGCTCGCGCGCTCGAGCGGTGTGCCGATCAAGACGATCCGTCACTACTCTGATCTCGGTCTGCTGCCGCCGGCGCGCGTCACGGCGGCGCGGTACCGCCTGTACGACCGCCTGGCGCTGGCCGATCTCGAGACGATTCGATTGTTCCGGTCCCTCGAGTTCCCGCTCGACGCGATCGCCGCCATCATCGGCCGCAGCCGGCCCGTGCGCGAGTCGCTGCGGCTCCAACTCGACGCCGTGGAATCGGCGCTCCGGCGTCTACGGCGCACGCGTGCCGTGCTCGCCCGTGCGCTCGAAATCGGATCGGACGACGAGCTTCGCGCGGTCGTCGGGCGGCTGCAGAGCATCGCCGCGCTCGACGCCGCCGAGCGAGGCGCGATCATGCGCGCCGCGATGGAGTCGCATCTCCACGGCACGCCCGTCGACGAGGCCTGGCGCGCACAGCTGTGGGACGCCGCGTTCAAGGGCCTGCCGGACGAGCTCTCCGACGCGCAGTGGCGGGCGCTCTTCGAGCTCATGGATCTGGTGCACGACCCCGGGTTCAGCGCGCACCTGGCGGCCATGGGCAAGCGCCATTGGCGACACGGCCGCGCGGCGCCTTCGGCCCGCTCAACGCGCGAACTCGCCAAGCTCATCGCCGATGCGGCGCGCGCTCATGATGATCATGAGGACTGGTCCACCGAGCGCGCGAGGCGCCTCGTCCTGCAGTACCTCCGCTGGTCGGCGCGTCAGACCGGCAAATCGGCCACGGCCGCGCACGCCCGTTGGCTGTTGAGGGAAGCCGCCCGGCACGATCCGAGAGAAGAGCGCTTCTGGGAGCTCGTCGGAATCGTCCGTGGCTGGCCGCCCGGACCCTCCGCCCAGACGCGCGCTTTTCGCTGGCTGCTCAAGGCGATGGCCGCGCAATTCGCGGGCAGCTAGTGCGGGTTTGCGGTTGAAATGACGTTCGGCGACCTCAGCGGAGCTGCCGCGAGAAACCGCTCCGCTCCGGTTTCGTGTTGCGTCCTCGCGTACTCCGATTCGGACGTCGAACGTCACTTCAACCGCAAACCGGAAATTAAGGCCCATCTTCTGGCGCTCCGCGCGCCCACTCGCTATGCTGCAAGACACCGTGCTCAGACACGACGCCACGACTCGGACGCGTTCCCTCGCGTTGTCCTCCGGCGACATCAAGCCGTTGCTCGGCAGCGGCGAGACCGTCGTCAGCCCCGAGACGCGATTGAGCTACCGCGTCGAGCGGCTGCTCGGCGCCGGCGGTTTCGGCCAGGTGTATCTCGCGACACGGCTCGGGTCGTCAGCGAGCGTGCCCGAGGTGCTGTGCTTGAAGGTCAGCGCGCGCATCGACGGCTGGCTGCGCGAGGCCTACTTCGGCCAGGTGCTCGAGGAGCAGCCGCAGGCGATTCGCGTCTACGACACGTTTCCGCTCGTCCGCACGGGCGCGGGACCGCCCCTGCTGTACTGCCTCGCGCTCGAGTACGCGCGTCACGGCGATCTGAGCGCGTTCCTCAAGCGCACGGCGAAGGGCTGGCCCGAGCGCGCCGCCCGGCGTGAGATTGCCGGCATCCTCCAGGTGCTCGGCCGGCTGCATCGCGGACAGATGCTGCATCGAGATCTGACGCCGCTCAACGTCTTCGTCTGCGACGATCGCCGCCTCAAGCTCGGCGACTTCGGCATCGCGCGGCCGCAGAACAGCCGGCGCGGCATCACTGCGCACACGCTCAACACCTCGATGGTCCCGAGCGACATGCTCGCGGCCGAAGCGCCGAAGTGGCGCGCGCGCGACGACGTGTATCAGGTGGGGCAGCTGATCGCGATGCTCATCAAGGGCGACGCGACGGCTCGGATCCGCCTGCCCGAAGTGCGCCGCCTCGGCTGCAGCGATCAGCTCAAGGAGATCATCTACCGCTGCATCGGCGAGCGGCGCAAGCGCTACGAGAGCGCGGACGATCTGATCGATGCGCTCATGTCGCCGCCGGCGTCCCTCAAGGCCGGCGTGCTTCGCTCGCTCAAGGGCGCGCACCTCGCGTTCACCGGCATCCTCACGCGGCGCCGTCGCGAGGCCGCGCGCGCCGCCCGCCGCGCCGGCGCCATCGTCCACGGCGGCCCCTCCGCAAAAACGACCGTCGTCGTCCGCGGCCGCCCGAACCCGCTCCAGGCCGCCGGACGGGAAGGCGGCCTCAAGCTGATGGAGATCAAGCGCCTCAGGAAGAAAGGGCACAGGATCACGCTGCTCAACGAAAAGCAGTTCTGGAGGCTGGCGGGGAAGCGATCGGGCCCCAGGCGATAGGCCGCAGGCCCCAGACGAGCGACACGGCACGCGTGGGCCTTGGGCCTGAAGCCTGGGGCCTACGGTCTGGCTCGGTCAGAGTTAATATTCCGCGAGCTATTAAGGAGGCCCCCGTGGTGAATCCGGCCCGGACACCCGCGTCCCGTCGTCTCGTTGTCCTCGCGTCCGCGTTGATCGTCGTGTTCGGCTCTGCGTTTGCCCTGACCGCGCAGGCGCCGGCGAAGAAGGTCCTGACGGTCGACGATTACACGAAGTGGCGCAACATCACGGCCTCGGAAATCTCCGGCGACGGCAGCTGGGTGGCGTATGGCGTCACGCAGTCGAACACCTTGCCGGCCGAGTCCAAGCCGGTGCTGCATCTCCTGAAGCTCGATACGAGTCAGGACGTCGCGATTACCGACGGGTCGAACGGCGCGTTCTCGGCCGACTCGAAGTGGTTCGCGTATCAGATCGATCCCGCGGGCGGACGCGGCGGCCGAGGCGGGCGCGCCGGCGGCGGTGGCAACGCGACGCCTGCACCGACACCGGCCGTGAGCGACACGGGCACCGCGCCGGCAGGCGGGCAGGGCGCGCAAGCGAGCCGCGGAGGCGCGGGCACGCCACCGGCGCCGCCTCGACGGGTCGAGCTGCGGAATCTCTCCACTGGCGCGATTCAGTCGTGGCAGGACATCCAGTCGTTCACGTTCTCGGCGAACTCCACGTATCTCGTCCTGCGGCGGCGTCCGGCAAACACGGGCGGCGCGGGTCGGGCGGGCAACGCCGGTGGGGACAACGGCGGCGCGCCGGCGGGCGGCGGTGGCGCGAACGCGCAGGGCGCCGAGGCGGCGCCGGCCGGGCCCCGCGGCGTCGACGTCACGGTCCACAACCTCGCGACCGGGCGCGATCAGCTGCTCGGCAGCGTCGGCGACATCGCGTTCAACAAGTCCGGCGAGCTGCTCGCGTACACCGTGGACGCCGCGGTGAAGGACAGCAACGGCCTGTTCGTGCTCGACCTTCGGAACGGCCGGATCAACACGCTCGACAATGACGCGAAGAACTACAACCGCCTCACATGGAGCGACGACGGCACGGCGCTCGCGGTGCTCAAGGGCACCGACGTCGAGAAGATGCGCGAGAAGAACAACGTCCTCATCGCGTTCGCCAACGTGCAGACGGCGCTCGGCGAGCCCGAACCCGCGCCGGTCTCGCTCGATCCCGCGAAGGCCGCGGGATTTCCGTCCGGCTGGGTCGTGAGCGATCGCGCGACGCTCGAATGGAGCGACGACAACAAGCGCGTGTTCTTTGGCATGAAGGAGCAGGTGCCGGCGCCCGACACCGCGCGGCGGCCCAGCACGGACGAGCGTGCCGACGTCGACGTGTGGAACTCGCTCGACGAGCGCATCCAGTCCGTGCAGATGATCCGCGCGGATGCCGATCGCAACTTCACCTTCCGTGAAGCGTTCGATGTGACCGGCGCGAAGTTCGTCAAGCTTGCCGATCAGACGATGCGCGAGCTGGACGTCGCGCCGGACGGCCGGTGGGCCGTGGGCCGCGACACGCGCGGATACATCTCCGACTACAAGCGTCCGGCCGCCGATATCTACCGTGTCAACACGACCACCGGCGAGCGCACGTTGATCCTGAAGAATCAGCTGACCGGCAGCGGCACGCTCGGCATCTCGCCAAATGGCCACTACTTCCTGTACTGGAAGGACAACAAGTTCCAGGCCTACGACCTCGACGCCGCCACGTCGCGCACGCTGGCCGGCGCGAGCCCGGCGAGCTTCGTGGACATGGAGTACGACCATCCCGGACCGAAGCCGTCGTACGGCCTCGCCGGCTACACCAGCGACGGCAAGAGCGTCATCGTCCAACAGCGCTACGACCTGTGGGTGCTGCCGCTCGATGGGTCGGCGGCGCGCAGCCTGACGAACGGCGCGGGCGCGAAGAACGAAATGCGCTTCCGCTACGTGCGCACGGAGCCGGCGGAAGGCGCGGGCGGCGGGCCCGGCGGCGGGCCTGGTGGCGGCGGCGGGCGAGGCGGCGGCGCGGCACGTCAGACGATCGATCTGTCGAAGCCGATCACGCTCTCGGCCTACGGCGAATACACGAAGAAAGCGGGCTTCTACACGCTCGCGAACGGCGACCTGAAGGAGGTCGTGTACGAGGACGCCGCGTTCAGCAACCCGACGAAGGCGGCGAAGGCCGACGTCTTCCTTTTTACGCGACAGACGTTCGTCGAGTTTCCCGACCTGCGGGTCTCGGGTCCAGATTTCAAGAGCTCGAAGAAGATCACGGACATCAACCCGCAGCAGGCTGATTACAGCTGGGGCCATCGCGTCCTGTTCGACTTCAAGAACAAAGATGGATTGAGATTGCAGGGGATTCTCGCCTTGCCTGACGACTACAAGCCGGGCGAGAAGCGGCCGATGATCGTGAACTTCTACGAGGACAACTCGCAGAATCTCAACCGCTACTCGGCGCCGTCGTATCTGACGGGCATGGGATCGTCGCCGATTCAGGCGGTGAGCGAGGGCTACATCACGATGCTGCCGGACATCCACTACCGCACGGGCGCGTCGCACAGCGACATGCTCGAGTGCGTGGAAGCGGCGACGAGGAAAGTCATCGAGATGGGCTACGTCGATCCGAAGCGCATCGGGATCAACGGGCACAGCTACGGCGGCGAGGGCGCGGCCTTCATCGGCACGCGCTCGCGGCTGTTCGCGGCGGTGGGCGTCGGCGCGGGCGTGACCGATCTGTACTTCGACTTCAACCAGAACTGGGGCTGGTCGTACCAGGTGACGGGCGGCAGCGGCGCGAACGGCAACGACTACTACCTCTACGGCCAGGGCCGCGAGGCCGTCTCACCGTGGGACAACCCGGAGATGTACAACTTCGAGTCCGCGCTCACGCACGTGCGCGAGGTCACGGCGCCGATTCTGATCATGCACGGTACCGCGGACCCGACCGTCGCGTTCCAGAACGGCCTCGCGTTCTACAACGCGCTGCGCTACAACGGCAAGAACGCGATTCTGCTCGCGTACCCGGGCGAAGGCCACGGCCTGCGCGGCATGGCGAACCGGAAGGACCTGACGATCCGGTACTTCCAGTTCTTCGATCACTACCTGAAGGACGCGCCCGCGCCGAAGTGGATGACCGAAGGCGTGCCGTTCTTGCAGAAGGACATCAAAAGAGATCCGACCATCAAGTGATCTGAAAGTCGAGGAAGTCGGAAGAAAGTCGGGAAGTCGGAAAGAAGTCGGGGGAGTCGGGAAGTGGAGAGCGAAGGACACGCTGTCACTTTCCGACTTTCCGACTTTCCGACTTTCTTCCGACTTGCCGACCTTCACGGATCGTCCTGGCGGCGCCGCACTCTGCACGATGGTGGACCAAGGTAAGGCCCCGTAGTGCATCCCGAAGGCGGATGCGACTGCGAGGTGCTCGCGCGCGACGGCCTGGACCGCTTCCGCAACCTGCTGCGGCAGAAACACGGACGTCGCCGTGATCGTGAACAGATCGCTCGTGTAGAGCAGCTGGTGCTGCGGCAGGTAGACCATCATCTGCCGCTCGCCGGTCGCCGTTCTGAACGGATAGATCTCCAGCCGGTTCGCACCGGATCCCACGACCGTTTTGCCCGAGACGGCGTTCATGGCCGGCCGCTTCGGCGACTTCGCCAGCGTGTCCGGCGACGTCACGTACCGGGCCTCGAACAGCCGCGTGAGAATCGGCACGTTCAAGTCGAGCGCGTAGATCGGAATGCCGCGCGCGACGTACTCGCGCATGCCGCCGATGTGCGGCCACGAGTCGGACGTCGTGATCACGGCCGTGACCGGCGCGCCAGCAAATCGCTGCGTCGCGTCGTCGATGGCTTTGGCCGAGTATTCCGACGCGAGCGGCCCGTCGAGGATCACGACGCCGTCATCCTGTTTGATCTCGACGATGTTCCAATTGCCGGGGACGAGCACGACGCCTGGCGCGAGCTCGGCGGCCGGGCGCTGCGGGTTGCCGAGCGGCGTGTCAGCGACGCGGCGGCGTCCGGCGAGGCGCTGGCGGACGTCGGCGGGCACGTCGAAATCGGCCGCGGCGATCGATGGGTTCAGCTTCACCTGCGTGATCGTCACCGTGCCGTCGGTTTGGCCGCCGGTCGCGTACTCCCAGAGGCGCGGGTACTTGATGCCGCCGGGCTCGAGCGTCCAGACACCCAGGGTCACGCGTTGCGTGACGTCGCCCCACGGCGCCCAGTACATGTCGTACGGCCGCGCCTGCGTGACCTCGATCGCTTTCGGCAGGAGCGACGGCACGTTGAGGATCAGGCGCACGCGGGCGCCGGCGTACGTGAACGCGACGACGTGATGCGCGTAGCCGTTGAGCGTCTCGTCGGCCTCTGCGCGCGCGTCTTTCGCGTCGAGCGCGGCGAGCACCACGCGCTCCGGGCCGAGTCCGAGCGGAAGCTGGCCGAGATCCCACGGCGTGCCTGAGGGAACGAGCGTGCCGTTGGCGCTGCGCAGACCCACGCCGCTCGCGATGAGCATCGTCGAAGCGGGCGTCCAGTCCTTGCTGTCGACCCAATCGGGCGTCGAGTAGCCCCGCACGCGCTGCGTGCGCTGGACCGCGTCCGCGCCGAAATTGCGAACGTCGGTGAAGTCGGTGAACGTCGCCACCCACGGGCCCTCGGGCCGCTCGGATTGCTCGCGCTGGTGCCACACGGAGATGCCGCTCAGCTCGACCGCGGCGAGCGATCGCAACGCGGCCTCGCCGCCGAGCGCCTGCGCGGCTCCCGCGAGCCAGGCCGCGGGGGAGGACGACTGGCCGAATCCGCACAGAAGAACAACCGGAAACATCAGGAAAGGACGCCGGAACTGCATCATGGAGCGGTTAGACGACCCGGGCTCTGGGAGAGTTCTGGCCCAAATCGCGGCGTGGTAGCGTAGCCTCATGCGAGCGCAGCCCATGCCCTTCCTGGCCGTAGGCGGCCTCGTCGTGCTCTCGTTCACGGCGCTCGGCCAGTCGTCGCCCGACTATCCGATTCGTGCGATTTCACCGTCCGCGGTCAAGATCGACGACGGGTTCTGGGCGCGAAAGATCGAGGTCAACCGGACGGTCTCGATCCAGCACGTGTTCGATCGATCGGAGGCGAACGGCGGCACGGCGCCCGCGCAGCTCATCGAGGCCGCGGCGTACATGCTCGCGGATCGCAAAGATCCCGAGCTCGAAGCCCATGTCGATCGCGTGATCGCGCGCTTTGCGTCCGGGATCGACGCGCGCGACGCCAACCCTGACGCTTCCGTCCGCACCAACGGCACGTTCCTCGAGGCCGCGGTCGCGTACTACGAGGCGACGGGCAAGCGCTCGGCGCTCGATGCGGCTCTCAAGGCGGCCAACGCGATGGACGCGGCGTACGGGCCAGGCAAGAAGACGTACATCTCCGGCCACGAGGGCCTCAAGATCGGCCTCATCAGTCTGTATCGAGAGACGGGCGACACACGCTACCGCGACCTCGCGAAGTTCTTCCTCGACGAGCGCGGCAAAGACGACTACCCGCGAACGGGCGAATACGCGATCGACCGGACCTACGCGCAGGACCACGCGCGCGTCGTCGATCAGGCCGAGGCCGTCGGCCACGCGGTACGCGCGACCTACCTCTACATTCCGCTCGCCGACATCGCGGCACTGACGGGGAAGCCGGACTATCTGCGCGCCCTCGATCGCATCTGGGAAGACGCAGTGTCCCGCAAGACCTACGTCACCGGCAGCATCGGCTCGGTGCGGTTCCACGAGCAGTTCGGCGCGCCGTACGAGCTGCCCAATCTCAGCGGCTGGAGCGAGACCTGCGCGTCGTACGGCAACGTCGTGTGGAACCACCGCATGTTCCTGCTGCACAAGGACGCGAAGTATCTCGATCAGCTCGAGCGCATCCTCTACAACGGATTCCTGGACGGCGTTTCGCTCAAGGGCGATCGCTTCTTCTACCAGAATCCGCTGATGTCCTACGGCAGCTACGATCGCTTCGACTGGATCAACACGCCGTGCTGCCCGCCAAACGTCGTCCGCCTGATCGCGTCGATCGGCCGCTACGTCTACGCGACGGAGGGCGACGACGTGTACGTGAATCTCTTCGTCGGGGGTTCCGCGAAGCTCTCCCCGAACGGCCACGCGGTTCGGTTGCGGCAAGACACGCGGTACCCGTGGGACGGGCGGATCACGCTCAGCGTCGATCCGGATCAGGCGCGATCGTTCGCGATCAACGTGCGCGTGCCGGGCTGGACGGGCGACGACGTCATGCCCGGCGGACTCTACAAGTTCATCGGTCGCGGCGCCGAGCCGGTGACGATCGCAGTCAACGGCAAGACCGTGGACGCGCGCGCGAGCCATGGCTTCGCGCGCATCGATCGTCAATGGCGCGCGGGCGACAAGGTCGAGATCAACCTGCCGATGCCGGTCCGGCGCGTCGTCGCCGATCCGCGCGTGCAGGACGATGCAGGCCGCGTGACGCTCGAGCGCGGGCCGATCGTCTACGCGGCCGAGTGGCCAGACAACGGCGGCCACGCGCTCAACATCGTCGTGCCCGATGACGCGACGCTCGGGAGCGAGTTCCGCGGCGACCTGCTCGGCGGCGTCGAGGTCGTCACGGGAACGGTCCAGGCGATGGCGCGCGTGAGCGACGGACAGCTTCGAGCCCAGCCGCACCGCCTCGTCGCGATCCCGTACTTCGCGTGGGCGAATCGCGGGATGGGCGAGATGGAGGTCTGGCTGCCGCGCGAATCGGCCCGCGCACGCGTCGCGCCAATCGTGCCACCCGACCCGATCGCGGCCGTCCGCTCCTCGGGCGGGATCGAGAAGAAGTGGACCGGCTACAACGACCAGAGCGACGACCTCGCAGCGGTCTACGACGGCGTGAATCCGCTGACGTCCGCGGACGAGTCCAACCTGTACTTCCGCATGCGGCCGGCCATTGGCCAGCCGGCGTGGGTCGAATACGAGTTCAGGCGCCCGGTCACGATCTCGACGAGCGACGTCTACTTCGCCGACGACAAGCGCTTCTGTAAGCTGCCGGCCTCCTGGCGCGTAATGTACAAGGACGGCGAGACATGGCGCCCGGTGACGGCCCGCGGCGCGTACGATGTCGAGAAGGACCGGTTCAACCACGTCGAGTTCGCGCCGGTCACGACCACGGCCGTGCGCATCGAGGTCGAGCCAGTCACGCGACAATATAAGTCCGGTGAAATCGGACCGCCGGACGCCATGTTCCTCAATCGCGACATCGACTGGCGGGAGTTCGGGCTCATCGAATGGCGGGTCAAGTAGGGCCTGCCCTGAGCGAGGTCGAAGGGCTACAATTGCCGCGTAACCGGAGGCTGACTATGCGATTTTCACGATTCACCCGGCCGACCCCTGGCGTCGCCCTGGCCGTTGCGGCCTGTGCCGTGCTCACCGTCACGGTCGTCGCGCGCGCCCAGCGGGGCGGAGGCGGGGGAGGCGGCGGCGCCGCGCTGGTGCCCACCTCGGCGAGCTCGATTCTCGCGCACCCCGAGCAGTATGTCGGCCAGCAGGTCTCCCTGCTCGGCACCGTCGAGAAGTCGATCACCAAGACGACCTTCACGATGGTCCAGGGCAAGACGCCGATGAAGCAGGACTTGCTCGTGATCGCGCCCAACCTCCAGTCCTCGCCGGACGTGAGCGCGTACGTCACGGTGGTGGGCGACGCCATCAAATTCGATCCGGCCGAGGTCACGCGCCGGCTCCGCGGCTACACACTCGATCTGCCGCCCGACCTCGTCGAGAAGTACAAGGGCCAGCCGGTCGTGCTCGCGACCGCCGTAATCAACGCGGCGAACACCGACATCGCGAAGAAGCCGATCGCGCCGCCGGCGGCCGACGAAGTGGCGCTCGACAACATCATGAAGCAGGTGAGCCCGGGATTCACCGCGCTGCGCGCGAGCCTTGATTCGTCCACGACGACGACCGCGCTCGAAAAGGCGAAGGAGCTGAAGGGCTACTTCGGCGACGTGCAGGCGGTCTTCACGAAGCGTAGCCTGTCCGATGCCGCCGGGTGGGCCGGCGACGCGCAGAAGCTCGCCGACACGATCGGCATGGCCGCGTCCGCCGGCAAGTGGGACGACGCGAAGACCGCGGCGACCACGCTGAACGGCCTCTGCGGGCAGTGTCACACGGCGCGTCGGGAGCGCCTGGACGACGGGACGTACAGAATCAAGGGCTAAGAGGGTTCGTTAGGTTCGTTGGGTTGAACAGACCGCTGGATGACCCATGGGCTACGACGTGATCGTGGCGGGAGCGCGTTGTGCTGGCTCTCCCACCGCCATGCTCCTCGCGCGCAAGGGCTACAAAGTGCTCGTCGTGGACCGCGCAGCGTTCCCGAGCGACACTATCTCGACCCACCTTGTGCATCCACCCGGCGTCGCCGCTCTGGCGCGATGGGGACTGCTGGATCGTGTCGTCGCCACAGGATGCCCGCCGATCGAACGCTACCGGTTCGATTTCGGGGGCTTCGCCCTCGAAGGCGCTCCGGGGACGCCCGAGTTTCCGGTGGCGTACGGACCTCGCCGCACCGTTCTCGACAAGCTCCTCGTGAGTGCGGCCGTCGAAGCCGGCGCGGAAGTGCGCGAGGAATTCGTCATCGAGGACGTGCTCGAGGAGGAGGGCCGGGTCACCGGTATCCTTGGGCACGGTAAGAACGGATCGACGGTGACGGAGCGCGCCCGCGTCGTCGTGGGCGCCGACGGCCGCAATTCGAAACTGGCGGGGAAGGTGAGGCCGGAGGCCTACAACGAGCGTCCGTCGATCCTGGCCGGCTACTACTCGTACTGGAGCGAACTGCCCACCGAAGGCCGGTTCGAAGCGTACGCCAGGGACAAGCGGTCCTTCGCGGCGTGGCCGACGAACGACGGACTCACGCTCGTCGTGGGTGGCTGGCCGATGTCCGAGTTCGAGGCGAACCGCAAGGACTACGAGCGGCACTGGATGAACATGATCGAACTCGCGCCATCCCTTGCCGGGCGGATGCGGGCCGCCAAGCGCGAGGAGCGGTTTTTCGGCGCCAACGTGCCGAACTTCTTCAGGAAGCCGTACGGGCCGGGGTGGGCGCTCGTGGGAGACGCGGGCTACAACCGCGATTTCATCACGGCGATGGGAATCATGGATGCGTTCCTGTGCGCCGAGCTGTGCGCCGACGCGCTGGATCAGTCATTGTCCGGCGCACGGCCGTACGACGATGCGATGGCCGCGTATCAGCGCGCCCGGGACGAGCGGGTCACGCCCATTTTCCACTTCACGTGCCAGTTGGCCACGTGCGAGCCGCCGCCGCCCCAGTTGCAGCACGTGCTGAAGGCCGCCTACGGGAATCAGGCGGCGATGGATGACTTCGCGCGGATGAATGCGGGTGTCGTGTCGCCAGCGGCCTTCTTCTCCGAGGAGAACGTGGCGCGAATCCAGGCGGCGGCCAGGACGTCGTAGCTGACGCAGCAAATACCAAGGCCGGAAGTGGGGAGCGCTTCACGCTCCACGCTTCCGGCCTTCGCTGCTTACGACTTCAGACGTGACGACTTTCCGACTTCACGACTTTCCGACTTCCCGACCTTCACGAATGCGCCGGTATCTTCGCCTTCGCTGCCATGTCCTTGAAGAACGCCTGCGCGCGCTGGTTCATTTCGTCGCGCGAGAGATCTTCCCTGCGCGACGCGATCCACCACGTGTAGCCCTCGGGATCGATGACGGCTCCGCCGCGGTCGCCCCAGAACTGGTTGTCCAACGGCATCGCCTCCTTCGCGCCGGCGCCGACGGCCTTCTTGTATAGCGCGTCGGCATTGTCGACGTACAACCACAGGCTGGCGGGCGAGCCGCCGAGCGCCTTTGGGCCCTTCTGACCCATCATCACGTCGTTGAGCATGATTCGCGAGTTGCCGACCTGGATCTCGGCGTGCATGATCTTGCCGTCCGGACCGACGCTACGGCTCACCTCCTCCGCGCCGAGGGCGCGTTTGTACCACTCGATCGTCTGCGCGCAGTTGTCACACGTGAGTTGCGGTGTAACGGTGTAGTAACCGTCAGGCACCGACTTCGCTGCTTTCGCCACTTGTCACCTTCCTTCTGTGGGGATCGAACACACGCATGCAAGGTCGGCACCACGGACGATGCGCGAAGTTGCGGCGCCGGCGGCGCACGCCGGCGACGACCTACCGTACTACGGCAGGATCGTGCCGACATGGCGCAGGCGCGTGGCCTTTCTTACCAGATCCTCGTCCGCTCTCCCGGCTTTAGATAGTACTTGCCGCTCGTGACGTCGAACGCGTCGTACCACGCGTCCACGTTGCGCAGCGGGCCGATGATCCGGAACTTATCGGGCGTGTGCGGGTCCGACGCCATCTGCGACTTCATCGCGTCGTCGCGCTGCTTGCTGCGCCAGGCCTGGGCGAAGCCGAGGAAGAAGCGCTGCTCACCGCTCAAGCCGTCGATCACGGGCGCCTTCTGGCCGCCGAGCGAGGCGTGATACGCGTCGAGCGCGACGAGGACGCCTGCGAGATCGGCGATGTTTTCTCCCATCGTCAGCTGGCCGTTCACGTGCATGCCGGGGACCGGCTCGTACGTGTCGTACTGCGCCCCGAAACCCTTGGCCTGCGTGTCGAAGCGATCGGCGTCGGCCTTGGTCCACCAGTCGCGCACCCCGCCCGTCGCATCGATCTTGCGGCCCTGGTCGTCGAAGCCGTGGCTGATTTCGTGGCCGATGATCGCGCCAATCGCGCCGTAGTTCACCGCGGCGTCGGCGGTCGGATCGAAGAACGGCGCCTGCAGGATGCCGGCGGGGAAGACAATCTTGTTCTCGAGGCCGCCGTTGTACGCGTTCACCGTCTGCGGCGTCATGCCCCACTTCTTGTGATCGACGGGCTTGCCGAGATCGGAGAGCTGATAGTCCCACTCGAACTGCGCCGAGCGCTCGACGTTGCCGTAGAGATCGGCGGCGTCCACCTTGAGCTTCGTGTAGTCGCGCCACTTGTCGGGATAGCCGACCATCACGTCCATCTTTGCGAGCTTCTCGAGCGCGGCCTTCTTCGTCTCGGGGCTCATCCAGTCGCTCTTCTGGATGCGCGCGCCCATCGCGGTCTTGAGGTTCGCGACGAGCTCGTTCATCTTCGTTTTCGACGACGCCGGGAAGTAGGCGTCGACGTAGGCGCGGCCCAGAAGCTCGCCGAGCGTCGTGTCGATGAGCGTCGCGCCGCGCTTCCACCGGGGCCTGAGCTCCGAGACGCCGCTCAACGTCTTCGTGAACGCGAACCGGCTGTCCACGAAGCGCTTGGACAGGTACGGCGCGCCTTGATCGGTCACGTGGAACACCTGCCACGCCTTCAGCGTCTCGAGCGGCGTGTCGGCGTAGATCTTCGCGATGTCGCGAATCGCGGTCTTCTCGAGCACGATCATGTGGTCGCGTTTGTCGATGCTCGACGCCGTCAGAAACGCGCTCCAATCGAGGCCCGGCGCGAACGTCTGAAGCTCCGCGACGCTCATCGGGTTGTTGACCTTGTCGATGTCGCGCCGATCGGCCGCGGGCCAGCTCGCCTTGGCGACAGTCGTCTCGAACGCCATGACCGCGTCGGCCGACTTCGCCGGCGCGGGATCGTGCGTCATCGTGAACACGCGCTCGAGATACGCGCGGTAGGCCTCGCGCTGTGGCTTGAACGTGTCGTTGAGGTAGTAGTCGCGATCCGGCAAGCCGAGGCCCGCCTGACCGAGGAACAGCGTGTTCATCTCCGGTTTCGCGGGATCCGGCGCGACGCCCGGGCCGAAGAGCGAGAATCCGAAGCGGCCGCTCGTTTCTCCCATGAACTTCGTGAACGCCGCCTTGTCGGGGATCGCCGCGACCCGCTTGAGGTCGTCCTGCAGCGGCTTGTCGTCGCGCGCTTCGACCGCGGCTTCGTTCATGAAGCTCCGGTACATCGCACCCAGGGGCGTCGTCGCGGGCGCGTTTTCAGTGATGGCGCGAACCTGATCCTGAGAGAGGTTGAAGACGTCGTAGCCGACGCCCGCCGATCCCTGATCCGCCGGAATCTCCGTTTTCGCGAACCACGCGCCGTTGACGTAGCGATCGAAGTCGTCGGCGGGGTTCACGCTCCGGTCCATGCCGGCGAGGTCCACGCCCCAGGTGCCGAAATGCAGGGGCTTGGGCGCTTTGACCGGCGCCGGTGGGGCCTGTTGAGCCACGACGGCCGGGCTGACGGAGAGGACGAGGCCGGTGATGCAGACGCTGACGTATCTCGCGAGTGTTCGCATTCGAGCAGCTCCTAGATCGAGGATATTCAATTCTCACACATCGGGCTCGAACCGGGCGCAAGGCTGGGACGAACGCACTCCCCGAAGACACGAAGGGCCGGAAGTCAGGAGCGTTTCCCAACTTCCGGCCCAGGAACTTTCCGAACTTCGAACTTTAGACTTCGAACTTCAAACTTGATCCGCTCGTGCCCTTACGGCAAACACGACGCGCACTTGTGATTGTTCTTCGATCCGAGCTTCTCGAGCAGCGCGATCGTCTCCGGGATCGGCGAGATGCGCGACACCGGGCCATTCGCCATGTCCGCGGTGGTCTCGCCGCGGCGGCTGACGGCCTTGACGTCGGCGCCCTTCGACACGAGGTAGAGGATCAATTCGTTGTCGCCGCGAGACGCCGCGTTGTGGAGCGGCGTGTAGCCGTTGGCATCGCGTGCGTTGACGTCCGCGCCGAGCTCCTCGACGAGGTACTTCACGGCCGCGAGCCAGCTGTCCGGTGCGTGGCGATGCGCGTTGCCCGCGAAGCCCTGGCCATACTCCGCGCCAGACGCCGCGTCGATCGCGAACGTGCCCGGGCCGCCCGCCGGCACCGGCGGAAGACCGGAGCGATCGCCGCCAGCCGGGAGCGGCTGCTGATCGGGCGGGACGGCGCCGTCGGTCTGACCGCGTCCGCCGGCCGCACCCGCGCCGCCAGCGACCGCTGCGCCGCCGGCACCTGCGCCGCCGCCGCGTCCACCAAACTGTGCGCCCGCCGCGCCACCACCGCCACGGCCGCCGCCCGCGCCGCCGCCGAATCCGCCGCGGCCGCCGCCGCGCGAGAGCGTCGGGATGTTCGGGTCAGCGCCGTACTTCACGAGCAGCTTCATCGCGTCGATGTCCGTGCCGTACGCCGCGCGCCAGAACGCCGTGGAGCCCGCGGAGTTCGAGAGACCGCAGTTTGCGTTGCCGCAGTCGGTGTAGACCATGTACCAGGGATGCACGCGGATGCGCGCGTTCACGTCGGCGCCCTTGTCGAGGAGCGCCGTCATGACGTCGATGTAGGTGACCTTCTGCCGCTCCATTTCCTGCGGCTGCGGGAAGCGCGTGCGCGGCTGCCACATTGCGTTGACGGCCGCCCAGAGCGGCGTCACGCCATGGCTGTCGGACGCGAAGTTCACGTTGGCGCCGCGGTTGATGAGCTCCATCGCGACGTCGAACTGGCCGTTGATGAGCGCGACGAGCAGCGGCGAGTGGCCGTCGCCCGTTTTCTCGTTGACGTTCGCGCCCGCGTCGAGCAGCGCCTTCGTCGATTCGACGTAGCCCTGGCGCACCGCGTGATGCAGCGCCGTCATGCCGCCCTTGGCCGAGATGAGCGGGGCCGGACCATCGGCGTTCACGCCCGCCTGTCCGCCGCCCGCACCGCCCGCGCCGCCGCCAAAGCCGCGCTGCGGCGTCTGGTCGAGACCGGCGGAACTCAGATCGACGGGATCGGCCGCCGTTGGCGCCGCCCCAGCCGCGCCCGCTCCGCGAGCGCCGCGTCCGCCGCCACCCGGGGCCGCGCCGGCCGCGATCGCCGCTGGCGGCTCAGGGGTCTTGCCCGTGGTGTAGAACTCACGCGCCGCCAGAATCGCGGTTTGCATCTGCGTCGGCGAGGGCGCCTGGCCCTTCGGCACGGACGCCGCGAGGATCTGGCGCTGGATCTGCGAAGCCTGTCGATCGGAGGCCGACTGCTTCTGAAGATCGACCGATTTGGTTCGCGCGTCGACCTTCGCGCCGTGCTGGACGAGCAGCTTGATCACGTCCACGCGGTTCGACTCGGCGGCGAAGATGAGCGGCGTCTGATCCCACTCGGATTCCTTCGCGTTGGCGTCGGCGCCTTTGTCGAGGAGCGCCGTCACGGCGTCGATGCTGCCGGCTTCGGCCGCCAGGTGCAGCGGCGTCACGCCGCTGATGGGCGTTCGCGCGGACGGGTCCGCGCCGGCGTTCAGCAGCGCCTTGACCACGGCCCCGCTGCCGCTGCGGGCGGCGAGGTGGAGCGGCGTGTACTGGCCAATGCGCGTGCCGGCCGTCACGTTCGCGCCGGCGAAGATCAGCATCTCGGCCAAGGGTGCGTCACCGCGCTCGGCGGCGAAGTGGAGCGCCGTCATGCCGTCGCCGCGAGGCGTATTGACGTCGGCGCCCTGCTTGAGCAGCGTGCGCACCGCGTTGAGATCACCCTTGCTCGCCGCGTCGGCGACGAGCGCGCGCGGCGGCGCCTGCGCCGCGAGCACGGCGCTGATGCCCAACGCACAGAGTAGGGACAGGCCAAACCGGCGAATCGTCGGCATACGCATCTCCGTCCGTTACGCGAGAGAGAACTCGCCCGTGCTGTCGCCGAACGCCTTCACGTCGTCGAGGCCGAGGCGGTGCATCAACGTGAGCATGACGTTCGCCATCGGCGTGTCGTCGTCCGCCTTGATATGGACGCCGCCCTTCAGCTGGCCGTTGGCGTGGCCGAAGAGCACGAGCGGGCACTTGCGATGGTTGTGCGTGTTCGAGTTGGCCATCGGCGAACCCCAGATGATCATCGTCTTCTCGAGAAGGTTCTGGTCGCCGTCCATCGTGTTCTTCATCTTGTCGAGGAAGTACGACATCTGGCTCACGCGGTACTTGCAGATCTTGTTGAACTCCATGATCCGCGTTTCGTTGTCGCCGTGGTGCGAGGCCGGGTGGAACGGCTGGCTCGAGCCGCTCTCCGGGAACACGCGGTTCTGGGCGTCGCGGCCGGTCTTGAACGCGATGACGCGCGTCATGTCGGTCTGGAGCGCCAGGACCTGGAGGTCGAACATCAGCTTCATGTGCTCCGAGAACGAATCGGGCACGCCCGCCGGCGCGTCCGGCAGCTCGCGCGTGTCGCCGCTCGCGTTGCGCGATTCGATCATCTTGATGCGGCGCTCGAGCTCGTTGACGTCGGTGAGGTAGCGGTCGATGCGGGCGCGATCGGACGGCCCGAGGCTCGCGCGCAGCGTCTTCACCTCGCCGTTGATCCAGTCGAGGATGCCGCGGCGCGTCTGGAGCCGCGCGGCGCGCGCCTCCGGCGTCCCGCCGGCGCCGAAGAGCATGTCGAACGCGACACGCGGGTCGCGGATCATCGGCAGCGGCTCGTTTGGCGACGCCCAGCTGATCGAGTCCGTGTAGGCGCACGAGTAGTTGTAGGTGCAGCCGCCGGCCTGATCGAGGTTCTCGATGCAGAACTGCATCGACGGCAGCGGCGTCGACTGCCCGAACTTCTTCGCATACTGCTGGTCGAGCGAGGTGCCCGCCCAGATGTCGGCGCCCTGCGTCTGCTTCGGATGCGACTGGGTCAGGAACACGGCGCTCGAGCGGAAGTGGTCACCGCCGATTTCCGGCGCCGAGAACGCCTCGGCCATCCGGACGTCCGTGTTGCTGATCATCGTCATGTAGTCGCGGTACGAGTCCACCGCGCTGAACGGGTTGTCGGGAATCAGCTTGAAGTCCCGGCCCGTGGTCTCCGGCGCGAAGAGGTACTTGGTGCGCCCGATGGCCGTCGTGCCAGCCTGCCCGTGCACTTCCTCGATGCAGACCAGTCGCGTGGGGCCGTTGCCCTCGGCCGCCGCGGTCTTCGCGGCCGTGCCCATTCCGGCGGGCACCATGGCATCGAGAAACGGCAGTGCGACCGCCGCGCCCATCCCCTGGAGGAAGGTGCGGCGAGGAACGTGTTTGCCAGTCAGGTACGGCATGGACGTAGTCTCCTCAATTGGGGCGGTTCGAGCCGCCTGCGGACTTCCCGCTGGGTGCCGGGGCAGGGTCCGCGCGCTTCATCCGAAATGCGTCGCTCTTGACGACGCCAAGAATAAACGAGGACATCCGGTAGTCGTTCTTTTCCGCTGCAGATCCGATCGCGCGCACCGTCGGCTGGTCGAAGTACTCGACGCGGCGTCCGAGCGCAAAGGCCATGAGATTTTCCGTCAGCGTCCGCACCAGCGGCACCGGGCGCTTGAGCAGCAGCGCCGAGAGCTCCGCGGGCGTCGACACCGGCGAGCCGTCGTAGAACGTGCCGCCCGTGTCGAGCGGGTTGCCGTTCTCGTGGTTGCGCCACTTCGCGGTGACGTCGAAGTTGTCGAGCGCCAGGCCGATCGGATCCATGAAGCGGTGGCACGACTGGCAGTTCGGATCCTTCCGGTGCATCTCCATGCGCTCGCGGGTCGTCAGCGCGCGGCCGTTCTTCGCTTCGGCCGTGTTGTCGAGCGGCGGCACGTTGGCTGGCGGCGGGGGCGGTGGCGTGCCGAGCATCACTTCCATGACCCACTTGCCGCGCAGCACGGGCGACGTGCGGTTGGCGAGCGACGTCTGGACGAGCACCGAGCCCTGGCCGAGCAGGCCCTTGCGCGTGTTGTCCGGGTACTGCACCTTGCGGAACTGATCGCCGGCGACGCCGGGGATGCCGTAGTGGCGCGCCAGCGTTTCGTTCACGTACGTGTAATCCGCGCGGTAGAGATCGAGCACGCTCTTGTCGTCGTGGACGAGGCTGTTGAAGAACGTCACCGTCTCGGTGCGCATCGCCGAGGCGATCTCGTCGTTGAAGTTCGGATAGAAGTTCGGATCCGGGTGGTTCTTGTCGAGGTCCTGCAGCCGCAGCCACTGCGCGGCGAACCGCGTGCCGAGCGCCTCGGACCGCGGATCGGCCAGCATGCGCTTGGCCTGCTGCTCGAGCACGGCCGGCTGCGAGAGCTGGCCCTTGCTCGCGGCGTTCATCAGCTCCTGATCCGGCGGCATGCCCCAGAGGAAGAAGGAGAGGCGCGACGCGAGGTCGTAGTCGCTGATGCGGTACGTGTCGCCCGGCTTCACGTTGGCCGGCTGATCCTCGAGGCGGAAGATGAAGCGCGGGCTCGCGAGCAGCGCCTCGAGCGACGTGCGCACGCCGCTCTCGAAACCGCCCTTGGTCACGCCCGCGTCATAGAACTTCATCAGCGCGTCGGCTTCCGGGGTCGTGACCGGACGGCGGTACGCCTTGGAACCGAGGGTGGTGACGATCGTGCGCGCACAGGTGCGCTCTTCGGCCGCGCTCGTCGGCCGGCACGTGAACACCCGCTGACGGCTCACGGTGTCCGAGACGCCGGTGATGTTCTTCGGTCCGCGAATCGTGAACTGGCGCAGGTGGGGCAGCGTCGTGATGCCGGTGCCGCCCGAGCCGCCGCCCGCGAACGACCAGTCATGCGGACGAATGAGATCTTCGTACGGGCCGTCCGACTTGCGCACGAACGCCGCGGAGACGACGTGCTGCCCGGCGCTGATTTTGATCGGCTCGGTCGGCATCGGGATGCCGCCACGTCCGTCGGCGCCGCCCGACGGCTGCGTCTCGTAACGCACGAGCGCGACGCGCACGCCGTCGATCGAGATGTCGAGATCTTCGTTGCGCGAGTTGTTGCCGCCGATGAACTCGGGCACGAACACGTAGTCGCCGTCGGCGGGGAAGACGTACTTCACGACCATGCCGCCGCGCGTGCCGTACGGCGCGCCCTCGATGTAGTCCCACGGATGCTGCGACTCGTAGGTCGAGGCGACGAACGTGCGGTCGAGCGACGGCGCCTGCCGATCGCCCACGGCCATGCGGCTGATTTCCGAGGCGGCGTTCAAGTACGCCTCGATGAGCGTCGCCGAGATCATCTGCTCGTCGGCGATGTTGTCGAAGTTGGAGTTGAGCGAGTCGAGCGGCAGCCAGTCGCCGGCGTTGACCTCGAGGCCCAGCAAGTCTTTGATCGCGCTCGCGTACTCGGTGCGGTTGAGGCGCTGGAACACGCGACCGCCCGGATTCGGCTTGGATGCGCCGGCCGCGTCGAGGCGCGTCTCGAGCGCGTTGATGAGGCCGTTGTAGCTCGCGGCGTCGGGCAGCGGCGTCGGGGGCGGCGGCATCATGCCGGCGCGCAGCTTGCGAATCATGCGCTCGCCGACGTCAGGATGCTGCGCGATCTCCGCGATCTTGAAGTTCTCGAACGAGAGCCCGCCGGTCTTGTCCTTGTTGTCTTCGTAGTGGCAATCGACGCACACCGACGACACGAGCGTGTCGGGATCCATCGGCTGCGCGCTGGCGCTGGACGCGGCTTTCGTCGCGTTCTGCGGCGCCGCGGCGTTCTGCACGTGCGCGCTCGCGAGCCGTGCGTTCACGAGTGCTGGCGCCGTACGGTCCGCTCCCGCATTGACCGTGACCGCCAGAGCCAACCCTGCAGCGAGACCCCACACCCACCGTGCGCCCATCGTGTGTTCCTTGCCGGAGATTATCGCGCGTGCCGGTCGTACTAATCTACTCAATATACACGGGTTATCGGCCGTTTGGCCCGCTCCCGGGGGGTATGTGCCCCACGTCCCGTGCGGCTGACTTTCTACTACGACGGCCGGGCCTCCAGTGTTGTCAGGAGGCCAGTTTTTCCCCGTAGGAACGCCCCGCCCGGCCCGGGTCTGTCCCCGCTCGAACCCGGCCCCTATAATGGCCGGGCGTGTCCCCGTCGCCTCGCCGCCGTTCTGGAAACCGCGTCTCGCATGGCCTGGTCGCGCTGGGAGCCGCCGCCGTGTTGTCCGTCTACACCGCCGGGTACGCGCGGACGCGATCCGCCGCCGAGCAGTTGAACGCGGAGGAGCGGCCGCGGCCCGTAGCGGACGCACCGCCGCCGATGGCGGCCGCGACGCCCGCGCCGCCGCCACCGATCGCGACGCCGATCGCGGCCCGGCCCGCGCCCGCGCCTTCCACTCCCGTCGAAAAGAAACGCGCACGCGACGTCGAGCCGCGCACATCGCCGATCGCGTCCTCAACGCCGGCGAAGACGCCCGAGCCCGCCGCGACGCCCGTCGTGATCGAGCCGCCGCCGACACCCACGCCAGCGCCGCCCGCCTCGCCGAAGTGGAATGACGGCTCGTACTCGGGCTGGGGCCGCAGCCGGCACGGCGATATCCAGGCGACCGTCGCGATTGAAAGCGGAAAGATCGTGTACGTTGCGATCACGGTCTGCGCCACGCGCTATCCGTGCGACGTGATCGCGAAGCTGCCGGGACAGGTCCTCGAGCGCCAGAGCCCTGAAACGGATTTCGTCGCCGGCGCGACCGAAAGCACCAACGCCTTCTACTACGCGGTTGTCGAGGCGCTGAAGAAAGCGAAATGAGCCGCCTTCGCGTCTTCGACGCTTCGGCGAGCCAGGGCCGCCATTGTGCCTTCGACGCTTCGGCGAGCCGGGGCCGCCATCGTGCCTTCGACGCTACGGCGGGCCGGGGCATCTACCGCCGGACGATTCTGCTGATGGGCACCGCGGTGACGTTCGAGGCCGTGCGTCATCCGCGGCGCGCCGCGTCGGCCGATCCCGAGGCGCACATCGATCGCGGCATCGAGTGGTTTCGGCGCGTCGAAGCGTCGTGCAGCCGGTTCGACGAGGCGAGCGAAGTGCGCCAGCTCGCGACCCGCGTCGGCGGGCCGGTCGTCGTCAGTCCGATCCTGTTCGAGGCGGTCCAATTCGCGCTCGCGGTGGCCGAGGCAAGCGGTGGCGCGTTCGACCCGACGATTGGGGCCGATCTTGAAGCGCGCGGATTCAACGAGGAGTACCGGACGGGCGCGGCGGTACACAGCGGCGTCGCGCCAGACGCGAGCGTGAGCTACCGCGACGTCCTGCTCGATCCCGGGCCGCGCACGATCACGCTGCGCCGGCCGCTGCTCCTGGATCTCGGCGGCGTCGCCAAGGGCCTCGCTGTCGATCTCGCGAGCCGGGAGCTCGCGCCGCTCGAGGATTTCGCGATCGACGCGGGCGGCGATCTGTTTCTTTCCGGACACAACGCCGGCGACGAGCCGTGGGTGATTGGGATTCGACATCCACGCGAGGACGGGCGGCTGCTCGACACGCTGCGTCTCACCAACTGCGCCGTCTGCACGTCCGGCGACTACGCGCGTCGAAACGCGCGCGGCCATCATTTGCTGGACGCCCGCACGCGGGAATCAGCGAGCGCGATCGCGAGCCTCACCGTGATGGCGCCCACGGCGATGGTGGCTGACGCGCTCGGGACCGCGGCGTTCGCGCTCGGTCCGGAAGACGGCGTGCGCTTTCTCGAGCGGCACGGCGTCGAGGGCTTCGGTGTGACGCCGGCGCTCGACCGCTTCGGGACCGCAGACTCGCATCGTGTCGTTCTTTCGCACGCCTAAGGGCCTGCTCCTCATCGTGCTCGGCGTGCTGCTCGCGGCGGCGCTTCCCGTCGAAGATCTGCGCCGCGTTGGCCCGAACCTCGTCGCCGCCGTCGCCGCCGCGATGCTCGTGGACGCGCCCATCCTGCGCTGGCGCAACGGGGCGTGGGAATTCCCGAGCGGCGCGCTCCTCACCGGGCTCATCGTGGCGATGGTGCTCAGTCCCACCGCAACGTGGTACGCGGCGGCCGTGGCGTCGGCCGTGGGCGTGGCGGCGAAGTACGTGTGCCGGACGCGATCGGCCAATGTCTTCAATCCGGCGGCGCTCGGGATCGTCGTCGTGCACTACGCGTTTGGCGCGGGTCAGAGCTGGTGGGGCGCGCTCGGCGACGTCACGCCGCTGGCCGTGGTGCTGCTCATCGCGACCGGCGTCTTCATCACGGATCGCGTGAACAAGCTCCCGCTCGTGCTCGCATATCTCGGCGCGTACTTCCTGATCTTCACCGTGGCGGCGTTCCTGCGCGATCCCACGCGCGTCGCGGAAATCTTCCGGCCGCCGGACGTTCAGGCCGTCCTGTTCTTCGCGTTTTTCATCCTCACGGATCCGCCGACGTCGCCGGTGCGCTACCCGGAGCAGTTGATCGCGGCGCCAATCGTGGCGGTGACTAGCGCCGCGGTGTTCGAGGGCCTGGGCGCGGCGCACTACCTGCTCGCTGGCGTGCTCGTCGGCAACGTGTGGGAAGCGTGGCGCCGCGCGCGGCGTGCCGCGGTATCATGATGGTGTCCTGCCTGACGTTTCGCGCCTGCCACCGGGAGACGTCGCCATGCTTCATCCCACGTCACGTATCGCCGCAGTCGCCCTTGCTGCACTCGCCGCGCTGACGCTCATCTCGCCGCTCGCCGCGACTCGAGCTGCCGAGCCGACCTACACGATGGTCGCCACGCTGCCGTCGATCATCGACGGCACGGGCGTGCGTTCGCTGCGATACGACGCGACCAGGAACCGCTTGTACGCGGCGGTTCAGAGTGGTTTGTTCTGGGTCGATTTGTCGGAGAAGAAACCGCGCGTCAAGGGCCCGTTCGTGCGCAAGAACGTCGTCAAGATCGAGTTCGCGCCGGAGCTCGAGAAGATCTTCTACATGACCGCCGATGAAGTGGGCTACGCGGATCTCGACCGCTTCGGCGAGAGCAAGATGCTCAAGGGCAATCTGACGCCGATCGACATCGTGTACGAGCCCACGCACAAGGAGCTCTACGTCGCAACGCGCGACAAGCGGCTGATGGTGTTCGACGGCGCCTCGGGCCGCGCCGGCGACGACGTGCCGCTCCAGGGATGGTTCGCGACCGAGCTCGAGGCGATTCCCGGCCGCGTCTTCGTTGAGCTGGCGGACAAGCAGGGGCTCTACACGATCGACGCCGCGACGCACCAGATCGCGCCGTGGCCCGTCACCGGCCGGCTCTTCACGCCCGCGTACCTCGAAGCCGATCCGGCCGGCGAGTACTTATTCGCGACTTTCTACCGCGAGTTCGTCGCGATCGACATCAAACGCGCCGCGGTTATCGGCAACATCGTCACGCCGACGGTTCCGAGCATCGGCTTCGATCCCGGCGAACGCGTCTTGATCGCGACGTGGGGCGACGACGATCCGCCGCCGTACAAGATCCGTGCGTATCGTCCGGGCGCGGACGGCTTGACGGAAATCGCGCGCCTGGAAAATCCGCGCGTCGGAATTTCGGGCGTCGAACCAACAAGTCACGGCTTCGTGCAATCGGGACATCTCGCGCTGCTCGTGTGGTCGTCGCAGCCGGGTCAAATGTTCCAACTCACCGCCCCAAATCGGCAGAAGTAGGCTCAAAGCCACCTTGGCCGCGGGGCCTACGGGCGGCACCGACCTTGCAGTTCATCTAGGCAATTGAGCCTCCCCACCACATTGGGGGGGACATGCGTCTCTGCGCGAGCGTTGCGATTCTTTTGCTGTTGCCGGGCGTGAGCGCGGCACAGACACAGGAACAGGAACGAGTTCAGGGACCGACCTTCGCGAACGTCGCGGCGCTCCGGCAAATCGATCTGCGGCCCGCGTCGGAATCCGCGTCGGATCCCGACCGGCCCGCGAAGCGCGTCACCGACACGAAGTTCTGGCTCACCGCGGCCGCGCTCAATGTCGCGATGATCGCCGACACCAAGAGCACGTTCGACGTCATCAACCGCTGCGAGTTCTGCTACGAGAAGAACCCGTACGCCGCGCCCTTCGTCGCGCGCGGTCCGGCCGTGACCTACGCCGCCGGGGAAGCGTTCGACATCGGCGTCATGGTCGTCGCGGCCAGGATGAAAGGATCAGAGAACAGGTTCTATCGCCGGACGTGGTGGATCGTCCCCATCGCGCTGACAACGGGGCACGTGATGGCGTATCGCCACAACCTGGGCGTGGCGCGGTGAGGCGTTCGTCAAGACGTGAACATCCCGGTCTCACCATGAAGTCATGAAGGGCACGAAGCTCGGATGAAGCGTGACTGAACCGGCGTCGATCTGACGCCCGGCTCCGCCGGGCTCGTGGGTCCCGAAGAGTGAGAAAACAAGAGCGCCTGCAATCGACGCGCTTTTGTTTTCTCACTCTTCCGGACCCACGATAGGCCGCCGAGGGCGGCCGTCAGATCGACGCCGGCCTTCATGAGCCTTCGTGAGCTCTATGGCTTCATGGTGAGGCAAGGTTGTTCAGCTGCCACTGACCTACTTCGCCAAGCGCTTCTCGATGTCCGGCAGCGCGGCGATGATTACGTCGCCAACCGTCTGCAGGCTGCGCGCCGCGACGTGCGCGAGGTCGTCGCAGCACACGGTGTTGTGCCACTGCGGGTAGTCGATGAGGTCGATGATGTCGATTGACGGCACACCGGCGTCGACGAACGGCAAATGATCGTCGCCGCCGACCGGGCCGTCGACGTTGATGAACGCGTCGCTGTGGCCGAGCTTCTTCGCGGCGGCCCAGACGATCTCATTCAACCACTTCGCCGAATACTCGGTCTCCGGGCGGATCTTCAAATCGCGCGCGCCGATCATGTCGAACAGGATCATCGTCTTGATCGACTTGAGCGAGCCGTCCTTCTTCGCGGCGTCGACGTAGTAGCGGCTGCCGTAGGTGTTGTCGGGCGCGCCTGGACGGCCGCACGCGTCCCAGTCCCAGCATACGGCTTCCTCGCCGTCGAACCAGACGAACTCATACGTGAACTCGCGCGGCTTGTCCTTGAGCACGCGCGCGAGCTCGATCAGGATCGCGCCCGACGACGCGCCATCGCTCGCGCCCACGAACGGAGTGTCCTTCGACAGCTTCGTGTCGTAGTGGCCCGTGAGCAGGATGCGGTCCGGCCGCCGGCCCGGGATTTTCACCGAGAGGTTGATCATCTCGATTGGGCCGTTCGGCGTCTGTGCCGTGAACTTCTGCTCCTGCGCGGTCAGGCCGAACGCGGCCAGCTCCTTCGTGATGTACGCGCGTGTCTGTTTGAGCGCCGCCGATCCGGACGGCCGCGGTCCCATCGCGACCATCTGGCGCAGGTGTTCGTAGGCCTTGCCGCTGTCGAAGGCGGGGGACTGCGCGGTCAGCGTGGCTGTGGCGAGGAGACAGAGGGCAAGCAGAGTTCGCACGGAGGTTCTCCTGTGTGGACATGATAGCGAAGGTTCGTCGGGTTCGCCGAACGACACTTATCTATACAAATATGAACTAATCGTGCTATCTCTCGTCTTCTCATGAAAGGTGATCGCCTGGGCGAGTTCGAAGAGTTCACGTTGCTCGCGGTTTGCGCGCTCCGGCCGCCGATCTACGGCGTCCCCGTGCAGCGATTCGTCGAGGACGCCACGGCTCGGCGCGTGTCGATGGGCGCCGTCTATGCGGCGCTGGGCCGGCTCGAGGACAAGGGCTTCGTCCGATCATCCATGGGCGAGCCGACCGCCGAGCGCGGGGGCAAGCCGAAGCGGCTGTTTCAAGTGACGCCACTGGGTCTGCGCACCGCCAAGGAGCTGCGCCGCGTTCGCGAAAAGATCTGGAGCGCGATCGAAGAGGGCCGGTCGTGAGCACCGATCCCCGTCCGCCGCGGCTCGCCCGCTGGCTGCTGCGCCTGCAGCCGCTCGGCGACCGCCGCCCGGAGATCGAAGCCGACCTGCTCGAGCTGTTTCATTCGCGCGCGGCCGAACGAGGGCGGCGGCATGCGGCGCGGCGGTACTACGCAGACATCGCGAGCCTCTGGCGGCGGCCCCGCGCCGCCGTCAACGCGACCGCCAGGCGCGGCACGGCTGGACGACGGCTGGCGTGGTTCTTCGCTGATCTCCGCATCGATCTCCTGTACGCCACGCGCCTCATCCGCCGCCAGCCGGCGTTTGCCGCCGTCGCGATCGTCTCGCTCGCGTTCGGCGTCGGTGCAAACACGCTGGTGTTCAGCGTGATCAACGCGCTGGTGCTCAGGCCGCTGCCCGTCGACCGGCCGGAGGAGCTCGCCTTCATCCAGCCAAGGGCCGGCTCGACGATGTCGTTTCCGGCCTATCGCGACATTCGCGATCGCAACGACACCTTCGCCGGCGTCGTCGCGTACCGCATCGCGCCGATGAGCCTGGACCGCGACACGGCGGCCGCCCGCGTCTGGGGCTATCTCGTCAGCGGCAACTACTTCGATGTGCTCGGCGTCCGGCCGGCGGCGGGCCGCTTCTTTCATCAAGCCGAAGACCAGCCACCCGCGCCGAGTCCGCTTGCCGTGCTGAGCTACGAGTGCTGGCAGAGCCGCTTCGCCGGCGATCGCGCCATCGTCGGCGCGACCGTCCACATCAACGGGGGCACCTATCAGGTGATCGGCGTCGCACCGCGCGGCTTCATCGGCACCGAGCTGTTCTACCGGCCGGAAGTCTGGGTCCCGATGACGATGCAGCCGCAGATCGAGGCACGCAAGTCGTACCTGGACGAGCGCATGACGAGAAACACGATGGCCCTGGGTCGCGTGAAGGCCAACGTGTCGAGCGGCGCGGCCGAGGCGAACCTCGCGGCGATCGCCGTCGCGCTTGCACGCGAGTACCCGAAGAGCGACGAGGGCACGAGTCTCGGGTTGAGTCAGCCGGGCCTCGTCGGCGACGTGCTGAGGACGCCGATCAAGGCGTTCACGCTCGGCGTGCTGACGCTGGCGGGCCTGACGCTCCTCATGGCGTGCGTGAATCTGGCCGTGGTGCTGACGTCGAGCGGCGCGGATCGGCGACGCGAGCTGGCGATCCGGCTGTCGATCGGCGCGAGCGGCGGCCGGCTGAGGCGGCAGGTGCTGACGGAGACGCTGATGCTTGGCGTCGGGGGAGGCTTTGCGGGGCTTGCGCTCGCGTTTGGCGCCGCGCGGGCCTTGAGCGCGTGGCAGTTGCCGGTCGCCGTGCCGATTCAATTCGACGTCGCGCCCGACGTGCGCGTGTTCGCGTTCGCGCTCGCGATTTCGATCGGCGCTGGCGTGGTGTTCGGACTCGCGCCCGCACGCCAGGCGGCCCGCACGGATCCAAACGCCGCGCTCAAGGGGTTCGACGTCCGAAGCGGCCGCCCGCGGCGGGTGGCGTTCCGCGATGTGCTCGTCGCCGTACAGGTCGCGCTGTGCGTACTGCTCCTCGCCGCGTGCCTGCTGGCGCTGCGCGGTCTGCAGGAAGCACTGACGAAACCGATCGGACTGCAGCCGCGTGGCGTCACGATCGCCGGGTTCGACGTCGGACTTGCGGGCTACGACGAGGCGCGCGGACGCGATTTCGAGCAACGCGCGCTCGAGGCCGTGCGGCAGTTGCCGGGCGTCGAGGCCGCCGCCTACTCGGACACGCTGCCGCTCAACATCGATCAGTCGAGCTCGCACGTCGTGCCCGACGACCGGCCGAACCTCGCGCTGCCGGAGATGATCGGCGTGTCCTACTATCGCGTGTCGCCGGACTTCTTCCGGACGCTCGGGATCCGCCTGCTGCAGGGCCGCGAGGTCGGCCCGCTCGACGCGCTCCACGCGCCGGCTGTGGCGGTGGTGAACGAGGCGTTCGCCCGCCAGGTATTCCGCACCACCAACGCGCTCGGCCGGCGGTTCCGGTACGGCTGGAGCGGCACTTGGACAGAAGTCGTCGGGCTCGTCGAGGACGGCAAGTATCTCACGCTCAACGAACCGCCGCGGCCGGCGGTCTTCGAAGCGATCGTCCAGCACTACTCGTCAACGGTGGTTCTCTCGGTCCGGTCGTCGCTTCCACCGGATGACGTGGTGCGGGCGCTGCGCGCGACGGTCGCGCGTCTCGATCCGCGGCTGCCGCTGTACGAAGTCCAGAGTCTCGAGTCGATGCTTGGCTTCGTGCTGGTGCCGAGCCGGGTCGCGTCGGTGGCGCTCGGCGCGTTCGGTGTGCTCGCGTTTCTGCTCGCGCTGACGGGCCTGTACGGCGTCGTGACGACTGCCGTCGCAAGGCGGGCGCGTGAGATCGGCATCCGCGTCGCGATTGGCGCGCGGCCGTCGCAGGTGATCCGGCTCGTGGTGTGGCGGACGATTGCGCTGCTGGCCATCGGCGCGGCGGCCGGCGGGCTGCTAGTACTCGGCGCGGGCCGCGTGCTCGAGAGCATCGTCTACGACGCGTCGCCGCGCGATCCGTGGGTCCTCGCCGGCGTCGGCCTCATGCTCATCGTTGTCGGCACGTTCTCATGCTGGGCGCCGGTTCGCCGGGCGCTCGGCGTCAATCCGACTGACGCCCTGCGGAGCCAGTAGACATCGACAATTGACGATCTGGAATCTGGCGATCGAAGAGCATCGATCATCGACAAACGATATCGGCGAATCGGCAATCGCGGTGCAACGAACATCGACTGTCGCTTGAAC
>Ga0163163_10000029_pt1 | contig 174973 bp, 155 predicted proteins | sample S65metaG_FD_119766 | JGI IMG/M metagenome (GOLD analysis project Ga0163163, IMG submission 119766) | Switchgrass rhizosphere microbial communities from Kellogg Biological Station, Michigan, USA - S6-5 metaG | ecosystem: Host-associated > Plants > Roots > Rhizosphere > Soil | place: USA...
ATGCAGGTCGATCAGGCGCGTCGAATACATGCGCTCGGCGCCGACCAGGCGCGGGAACATGCTGTAGATGCAGCCGATGCTGATGAACGCGACCCAGCCGAGCGCGCCGGCGTGCACGTGGCCGATCGTCCAATCGGTGTAATGCGAGAGCGCATTGACGGTCTTGATCGACATCATCGGCCCCTCGAAGGTCGACATGCCGTAGAACGACAACGAGACGATCATGAACTTGAGGATCGGATCGGTGCGCAGTTTGTGCCACGCGCCCGACAGGGTCATCATGCCGTTGATCATGCCGCCCCACGACGGCGCCAGCAGCATCAGCGAAAACACCATGCCCAGCGACTGCGCCCAGTCGGGCAGCGCCGTGTACTGCAGATGATGCGGTCCGGCCCACATGTAGATCGAGATCAGGGCCCAGAAGTGCACAACCGAAAGGCGATAGGAATAGATCGGTCGCTGCGCCTGCTTCGGCACGTAGTAATACATCATGCCGAGGAAGCCGGCGGTCAGGAAAAATCCCACCGCATTGTGGCCGTACCACCACTGCACCATTGCATCGACGGCGCCGGAATAAATCGGATACGACTTCCACGGTCCCACCGGAATCGCCAGATTGTTGATGATGTGCAATACGGCTACGGCGAGGATGAAGCCCCCGTAAAACCAGTTGGCGACATAGATGTGCTTGACGCGACGCTGCGCGATCGTGCCGAAGAACACCACCGCGAACGCCACCCACACGATCGCGATCAGGATGTCGATCGGCCATTCCGCTTCGGCGTATTCCTTGCCTTGGGTGATGCCCAGCGGCAGCGTGATCGCGACGGAGACGATCACGAGCTGCCAGCCCCAGAACACGAAGGCGGCGAGCTTGTCGCTGAACAGCCGCACCTGGCAGGTGCGCTGGACCACGTAGAACGCCGTTGCCATCAGCGCGCAGCCGCCGAACGCAAAAATCACCGCATTCGTATGCAGCGGACGCAGGCGGCCATAGGAAAGATACGGCAGATCGAAGTTCAGCCACGGCCACGCCAGCTGCGCGGCGATGAATGCGCCGACCAGCATGCCGACGATGCCCCACAGGATCGTGGCAAACGTGAATTGACGTACGACCTTATCGTTATAGGTCAGAGCGGATTGCATGCGCGCGTCCTCGACAGCAGGTGCGCGTAGTCTGCGGGGCGTTGCTTGCGCTCGATTTGATTGAAATCAAGAAGGGACAAATTTGCCGTGTTTTTGCGTATCCGACAGTGGTTTGATCAAGCCCGCGGCGCGCACTTGCGTTCTCTGCAGCGGATAATCGATGGGCGCGTCGATCCATGGTTGCATCGCATGGCGCATCGACAGTTGGGCATTCATAGAAGTCTGCGCTTGCGTATTGCCGAGCAGACGCCGATTGGAATCTTCAGCCGCGTAGCGCTGCGCTTGGGCAAGGGCATATCCTGGTGAACGCGGGTGCGTTACGCCCGCATCGACGATCGGATTCAACGCATCGCTGACATGATTGGCAAGCAACGCGAGTCGGTGCTGTGAAGTAATGGCTGTCAGCGCGCTATGGCGCAGTCCGGATTCAATCCCGGTGAGCAAGTCGGCCGGCAGGTGGCGCGTGTGGTTGATCTCGATCAATGTGCGGGCATCGGCGCAGGCGCCGCGCGCGCGCGCCAGCGCGAGACTGCTGCGCAGGCAACCTTCGGCAAGCGTGCGCGCAATCGCGCCGCCAAGGATGCGCGCTTCGACGCTGGCGTAATCCTGGCCGAGCATGAGTAAGGCGTCGCCAAGCCCGATGATGCCGACGCGGATCCCGCATCTCGGATTGCGGCCATCCGCTTGCGCGAGCAATGCATTGTCCAGCCCACGCACGGCCAATTCCGCGACGCGCTCGAACGCGGTGAAATCGAATTTTGCTTCGCGTGTGAATGGCGTGCTGACAAATCGCACGGCATTGAGCACGGCGACCGGCTCCTGCGGCCATTCGGGGCGATCGGTTCCGGCAGTGGCGAGGATTTTCTCGTCGAACAATAGTTGCCAACCGGCCTGCGCGTCGACGAAACGCTGCACCCAGCGTGCACTGGCGCTGGTCTCGACCGCGGCGAGTGTTCGGGCGACACGCAACCATGTGGCTTCTATCGACAAGTCGTACAAACGACTGCCGTCGCGCCAACGGAACCAGCTATCCCATGCATCAACCGCGACGGGATCACTGAAGGGCGAAGGTTCGTATCTGGGCATCACGCGGCTATCCATCTTGCGCGAAGTATTGGTCGCCGTGACCGGCACCGGCTTGAGCAAGATCAACTGGCAAGCGCATCGATGTCGCTGTTACAAACTGTTACCGGACGTTGCAGCAGTGACGCATCGCGGTATGCAAGCGTTGCTAAGGTTGCCCTCGAAATATCCTTCATCGAGGCGCCGCCATGAACACTGTCCAAAGCCAGATCAATCCGAGCATTGCATCGAGAAATTTTGCCGCAGCCGATTCCACGGCAATTGATCTGGAGCAATTACGCGAGCATGTTCCGGTGGTGCGTCACCGCCTGGAAGCGGGCGAATACCTGTATCGTTGCGGGCAGCCGTTTCGCGCCATCTATCTGATACGCGTAGGTTCGGTGAAGACCAGCGAGCTTGCCGAAGACGGCCGCGAGCAAGTCACCGGCTTCCGCATGCGCGGCGAGCTCGTCGGGGTCGAGGCAATCGGCTTGACCACGCACGTATGCGATGTGGTCGCACTCGAGACCAGCGAGATCTGGGAGCTGCCGTACCCGCCGGTAATCACGGCCTGCCTGCGCATTCCCGAATTGCAGATGCGCCTGACCGAAGCACTGGCGACGGAAATACGGCGCGACCGGTCGTGGATGCTCGCGCTCGGCACATTGACGGCCGAACAACGCGTTGCGGCATTCCTGCTCGACGTGGCGGCGCGTTATGAAGCGATGGGATTTAGCGGCCGTCATTTCATTCTGCGCATGAGCCGCGCCGACATGGCGAGCTATCTCGCGCTCAAGCACGAGACCGTGAGCCGCGCACTAGCGCATCTTTCCGGCGCGAACTGCATCACCGTGCAACGGCGCGAGATTCGCATCGTCGATCGTCAGAGCATGAATGAGCTAGCGGGCGTCAGTACGCTCAATTGACTTAAGTCACGAGGAACGTCGATCGAGCGCATGGCGGACGGCTGCGGACAAGTCTTCACGACGATAGGGTTTGCGCAGCAGCGGTAATGCACCGCTGTCGCCGAGCGGGACGTCGTGCTCGTAGCCGGAAGTCAACAACGTCGGCAGGCCCGGCCGCAGCTGCAACGCTGCGCGCGCGAGATCGCCGCCGTTCATGCCGCTGCCAAGCACCACATCGCTGAACAGCAAAGCGATGTCATCGTGCTCCTGCAGCAAATCGAGCGCCTGCTCGGCGCTGGCCGCTTCGAATGTCGCGTAACCGAGCGAGCGCAGGAAGGCGACCGCGACGGCCCGCACTTCGGGCTCGTCCTCGACCACGAGTATTGTTTCGTTGCCGGAAGATGAGGCCGCGGGCGCCCGTGCGGTGGAGGCCACGGCTGCCGTGTGCGCCGCCGGCAAATACAGCTCGACCAAGGTGCCATAGCCCAGACGACTGTCCGCGGTGAGATGACCGCCGGACTGCTTGACGAAGCCATAGACCATGCTCAAACCCAGGCCGCTGCCACGCCCGGTCTCCTTCGTCGTGAAGAAAGGCTCGAACGCGTGCGCCAGCACGTCGGGCGACATGCCCAGACCGCTGTCGCGCACGCCAATGACCACGTACAGACCGGCTGACAGATCCTCGGTCGCATCGTTTTCGCTCATCGCCTGCCGGTGCGCGGAAATCTGCAAGGTACCGCCGCGCGGCATAGCGTCGCGCGCGTTGAGCGCAAGATTCAGGATCGCGGTGTCGAGCTCGGCCGGATCGACGAACACGTCGGGCAGATCGCCGGCACAGTCCACGCTGATGGCGATCGCTTCGCCTAGCGTACGGCTCAGGATCGGCACCAGATCGTCGAGCATGTGGCGCGGATTGATCGCCAGCGGATTGAGCCGTTGCCGGCGCGCGAAGGCCAGTAATTTGCGCGTCAATTCGGCGCCGCGGCCGACGGCGTGCATCGCGCTGCCGAGCGTATCGCGATGCTGCTGGCGATCGCCCAGTTCGATTTCGAGCAGCTGCAGATTGCCGGAGATCACGGTCAGCAGATTGTTGAAATCGTGCGCGATACCGCCGGTCAACTGGCCGATCGCGTCCAGGCGTTGCGCATGCGCGAGCTGGTCCTCGGTGCGGATGCGCTGCACGCCGGCCGCGAGCAGATTGGCGACCGATTGCAGGAAATGCACTTTGTCGCGATCGAACGAACTGGCCTTGCTGGATGCTGCGATCAGCGCACCCATCGGGCGGTTGCGGTCGAACAGCGGCACGGCGACGAAGTCGCCATAGCCCGATTCGTTGAGCAGAGCCCGCGCCCTCGCCGCGGTCGTGTCTGCGCGATCATGGAACGGAATCACCGTGGCGCTCGAAGACGAGGCGGTCGCCAGATGTCCTGCCGACAACAACGTCGGCAGAATCTCGCGCAGCGGTTCGCCGAGACCGACGGCGGCGCGGACTTGCACGAATTCACTGGTTGGCTGCGTGAAGACGATCGCGACGGTTTCGATTTCGAGTTCGCGGGCGGCGAGATCGAGGATTTCATCGAATGCCGCGTTATGACTGGAGGATTCGAGGACGATGCGGCCGACTTGCGCGACAAGCGCGTCGTAGCGCGCGTGGGCGAGTGCTTGCCGCGCGCGTTGCGTCTCGGAGATGTCGCGAATCGAAGCTACAAAGAAACGGCCGTCAGGCGTTTGGATCGGACTCAGGGCGATTTCCACCGGAAACTGGCTGCCGTCGGCACGCTGGCCGACCAGCTCCTGGCCCGTACCCATCGGACGGACGCGCGGCTGCGCGATGTATGCCGCGCGATGGTGGTGGTGGTGTCCGCGTACGCGGTCGGGCACGAGAGCGTCGATCGACATTCCGAGCATGGATGTCGGCGCGTAACCAAACAGGTGGTGCGCTTGCGGATTGGCGAGCATGATGCGGCCACCGGCGTCGCTGACGATCATTGCGTCGGGCGCCGTCTTGAACAACGCCTCGTACGTCGAGACGTGCAGGGCGGGAGTGTCGTTCATACGGCGCTACTGCGCTCGACCCGGGCAGTAAACAGATAACCGGCGCCGCGCACGGACTTGATCAATCCCGGTTGCGCCGGATCGGTTTCCACCTTGCGGCGCAGGCGTCCGATCTGCACATCGATGGCGCGATCATACGGTCCGGCTTCGCGCCCATGCATGCGATTCATCAGATCATCGCGAGTCAGCACGCGGTTGGGGTGGGCGACGAACACGCTGAGCAGGTCGAATTCACCCGTGGTCAGCGGCACCGGATTGCCGCGTGCATCGATCAGTTCATGTGCGGCAAGGTCCAGGCGGAACCCGGCAAAACGTACGACCTCGGACTGCGTACGGCCTTTCGGCGCGGCTTCTGCGGTGCGTCGCAGCACGCTGCGCACGCGCGCCAGCAACTCGCGCAAATCAAACGGCTTGGTAACGTAGTCGTCGGCACCGAGCTCCAGCCCGACCACGCGGTCGATCGATTCGCCACGCCCGGTGACGATGATCAGCGCGCCTTTCCAGCGTTCACGCAAATAGCGCGTCAGCACGAAACCGTCCTCGCCGGGTAGACCGAGATCGAGCAACACGGCGTCGACGGATTTCTGCTCAAGCACGGCGCGCATCGAAGCGCCGTCGCTGGCAGTGCTGACCTCGAAACCCTGGCTCGAAAAGTAGCGGCGGATGATGTCGACTATGGCCGCGTCGTCCTCGACGACCAGCAAATGCGGGTGAGGCGATGGCAGGGTGTCGTTGGTTCCCGCTGGCATGAGGGCGCGCGCTGATTCGGTCGGCGCGATCATGCATCGTCGGCGCAGATTCGTCCACCGCGTCGAGCCGCTCCTACTTCGACAATGATTTGATGCAGTTAGAACGACGACATTCAGGCCACCCTGCTTGTCGGCGATTGTGGCGATACGCCGAGACGCCGCTGCATGACCGGACTCGTAGTCGTGTATTGCAGATAAACCTTTTCTTCCGGGCGCAGGTATTCGCGTACCGCGAACGCGGCGAGCGCCGCTTCGTGGAAACCGCTGAGTATCAATTTCTTCTTGCCTGGATACGTGTTGATATCGCCGACGGCGAAGATGCCTGGGGTGTTGGTTGCGAATTTCGCCGTGTCGACGCTGATTTGATTCTTGTCGAGCGCAAGACCCCAGGTCGCGATCGGGCCCAGCTTCGGATGCAACCCCCACAAGACCAACAGGTGATCCGCGCCGACACGGGTGGTCAAGCCACTCTTGGTCCGCACCGAAATATTGCGCAGTTGCGCGCCGGCGACATCGAGCGCGCAAATCTCGCCTTCGAGAAACTGCATTTTTTGCTCGGCGCAAAGTTGCTCCATTTGTCGCACCTTGCCGGCCATGGCGCGGAATTCGCGCGAGCGGTGCACAAGCACCAGACTGTTGACCTTGTCATGGAGCGCGAGTGCCCAGTCCAGCGCCGAATCGCCGGCGCCGGCGATGATCAGATCTTTGCCCGCGAACAGCGCGGGGTCGCGCACTTTGTAGTGCAACTGGCTGCCTTCGATGGCTTCGGCTCCGGCCAGGTTCAGTGTGCGCGGGCGGAACGAGCCGACGCCGCCGGCAATGACGACCGTGGAGGCGATGAATTCGGTGTCCGCACTCGTGCGCACGAGAAATCGGCCGGAAGCCTGCCGCGTCACTTCGGTCACTTCCTGGCCAAGATGAAACATGGGTGAGAACGGTTTGATCTGCAGCATCAACCGATCGACCAGCTCTCGCGACGTGCATACCGGAATCGCCGGCACGTCGTAGATCGGCTTGTCCGGATACAGCTCGATGCATTGGCCGCCGACCTGCGGCATGCTGTCGATGACATGGGCGCGCAGATCGAGCAGGCCCAATTCGAACACCTGAAACAGCCCCACAGGGCCGGCGCCGACGATGACAACATCGGTGACGATCATTCACGCTTCCTCGGATCGCGAGCGTTCTTGCTACCGAGAGGTTACGGTGTTGCTATGCGATCGCGTTGATCCTGATCAAGTCGGCGTGAGTGGCGTCGCGGCGGCGCAAGCCAAGCGCAATCAGGCCGCCTGCGCCGGCCGGATTTGCTCTCCGAACCAGGCCAGCTCGGTTGCCAACGCCGCGACGTCGCCGATGATCAATAGCGCGGGTGATTGCACCGCATGTCGGCGCTGCAGTTTCGGTAGGTCGGCCAACGTACCGGTGATCACGCGCTGTTCGGCACGCGTGCCGTTTTCGACCAGCGCAAACGGCGTCGCTGCGGCGCGGCCGTGCGCGAGCAAGCGGTCACGCAGCGTCTGCAGCTGCGCTACGCCCATGTAGATCGCGAGCGTTTGGCGTTCGGTGGCGAGCGCGGGCCAATCCAGCGTATCAAGCGATTCCTTGCAATGCGCGGTGACAAAACGTACCGATTGCGCGTGGTCGCGATGCGTCAGCGGCACGCCCGCGTACGCGGCGCAGGCAATTGCGGCGGTAATGCCGGGCACGACTTCGTACGGCACGGCATGCGCGCGCAGGAACTGCAATTCCTCGCCGCCGCGACCGAACACGAACGGGTCGCCGCCCTTCAGGCGCACGACTCTATGGCCGGCGCGCGCGTGTTCGAGCAGCAGCGCATGGATGCGTTGCTGGGTGACATGATGATCGCCGGCTTGCTTGCCGACTTCAATGCGTAGGGCGTCACGGCGGGCAAGGTCGAGAATCTCGGTGCTGACCAGCCGGTCATGCAGGATCACATCGGCTTCGTTGAGTGCGCGCAGTCCGCGCAGCGTCAGCAGCCCCGGATCACCGGGGCCGGCGCCGACCAGCGTGACGCTGCCGGTTTGCGGAGCCCTCGCCAGGTTCAGCGCACGATTCAACTCGCGTTCCGCAGCCGGCGCGTTGGCGCTGCGCAAGGCATCCCAGATCGGACCGGCCAGCAGCTTCTCGTAGAAGCGCCGGCGACTGCCGAGATCGCGATGGCGCGCGCGGATAGCGCTGCGCTTTTTTTCCAGCAACGCGGCGAGCGGTCCGAGCGCGTGGTCGAGCAGGATTTCGAGGCGCTCGCGCAACCAGCGCGCGAGCATCGGCGCGGCAGCGCCGGACGAGATCGCCACGATCAGCGGTGAGCGATCGATGACGGCGGGCACATGGAAACTCGACAGCTGCGCGTCGTCGACGACATTGGCCAAAATCCGCCGCGCCTGCGCCGCGGCGGCGACTTGTGCGTTGACTCGGCCGTCATCCGTGGCCGCCACGACCAGCCACACGTCGTCCAACCAGTTTTCCGTGAAAGTGCCGCACATGTGCTGAACTTCGCCACGCGCGACTGCTTGGGCGAGTTGCACATTCAGCGTCGGCGCGCCGACGCGCACGCGCGCGCCGGCGGCGCGCAACGCAGCGGCTTTGCGCGCTGCGACCTCGCCGCCGCCGACGACGAGCACCGCACGATCGGCGAGTGCGGCGAATAGAGGATAGAGCTTCATAGGTTCGACACTAACTAACGGTCCGGGGGCGGGCAAATAGCCATTCGTAACCGTGCCATGCGTTCGCGTTATGTGCGAAAACCTCACAACGCACCGGGCGAAAAATTCACGTAAGGACGTATGGACGTCCAAATAATCTCGTGCTATGGTGCATCGCACAAGTCGAGGAATGCGTCATGCTGAACCACCCGCAGTGCTGTTGTTGTCGCTGAAAACGCGTTTGCGCTTTTTCCGACATGACCACTTGCACCGGGGACCCCCATGACGCTTACCCAACTTCGCTACCTCATCGCAATCGCCGATTCCGGCCTCAACATCACCACTGCCGCTGAACACGTGCACGCCACTCAGCCCGGCGTGAGCAAGCAGCTCAAGCAGCTCGAAGATGAACTCGGTTTCCAGTTGTTCTCGCGCAAAGGCAAGAGCCTGCACGCGATCACGCCGGCCGGGCAGCAGGTATTGCAGCGCGCGCGCATCATCCTCACCGAAGCCGGCAACATCCGCGCGCTCGCCGCCGACCTGCGCGGCGAGGAGGCCGGCGAGCTCGCGATCACGACGACCCACACCCAGGCGCGCTTCGTGCTGCCGCACGCGATCGCAACGCTCAAGCGCAAATATCCGGGCGTCAATGTGCACCTGAAAGCGCAGGGCGAGGCGCAGGTCATGGGCCTGTTCGAGCGTGGCCAGGCCGATCTTGCGATCATCAGCACGAGTGATGCGCCGCCGGATGGCGGGCTCGCCGTGCCGCTGTTCCGCTGGCAGCGCGCAGTCATCGTGCCGCGCACGCACGCGCTCGCTACAGCCAAGGGCCAGGTGAGCTTGCGCGATCTTGCGCGCCATCCGCTGGTCAGCTACGAATCCTCGCTGCGTCCGGAATCTTCGCTGCGGCGCGCATTCGCCGCTGCCGGTGAATCGCCGCAATTCGCGATGACCTCGCGCGACGCGGATCTGATCAAGACCTACGTGCGCGCGGGGCTCGGCATCGGCGTTCTCGCCGAGATGGCGCTGCTGGCCGAGGATACGCGCGATCTGGCCGTGCTCGACGTCGCCGCGGAGCTGCTGCCCGTGTGCACGACGTGGCTCGTGTTGCGTCACGACAGCGTGCCGCGCAGCTATGCGCTGGCTCTGGTGGAACTCATCGCGCCGCAGCTGGACCGTCGCGATCTGCAACGCGCATTGAACGGTGAGGCGCCGGCGCAGTGGCCACAAGCGCCGTTTTGGAGCGAGATCGCGGCGTCGGCGAAAGTTGCGAAGGTGGCGTAACGCTTGTCCTAGAAGTGCAGCCCGCACTCGCGCTTGAGACCGAAGAAGCGCGTGTCTTCTTCGCGCATGCCCGGCTGCCATGCGCGCGTCGTGTGCACATCGCCGATCGAGATGTAGCCTCGTTCCCACAACGGGTGAAACGGCAACTGCTGGCTTTGTAGATACTTCCAGACGTCGTGATCGTTCCAGTCCGCGACCGGATGGAATTTCCAGCGACCGTCGCGCAGTTCGAGGAAGTCGATGTCGGCGCGCGTGCTGGCCTGGCTGCGACGCAGGCCGGCGATCCAGGTACGCGCGCCGAGATCGCCGAGCGCCCGTTGCATCGGCTCGACCTTGCGCAGGCGGTTGTAGCGGTCGATGCCGTCTATGCCTTGCTCCCAGAGCTTGCCGAAACGAGCTTCCATCCAGGCGACGCCGATTTCCGGGCGATACACCTTCAGATTCAGTTTGAGTTTGGCAGCGAGTTCGTCGGTGAACCGATAGGTTTCCGGAAACAGATATCCGGTGTCGATCAACACGACCGGAATGTCGGCATATTCGCGCGTGACCAGATGCAAGAGCGCGGCCGATTGCGCACCGAAGCTCGAAGACAACGCGTGCGCGCCGGGCAATGTGTCGAGCGCCCAGCGCACGCGCTCGCGCGGATCGCGCGCACCTAGCCACTCGTTGAGTTCCTGCAGTGCGCGCGGGCTTTCCGCCGCGCTGATCAGATCGGGGGCGGTCATAATGTTTTCATCTCGATAACGGGCGCGGGGGTGACGACACCGGCGCGCAGCAGAAAATCGCCGAAACCCTCGGCACACTCGCGTTCGGCAGCGTAACGGGCGAACAGCACGTCCAGCGTGCGCAGGATTTCCTCGACATCGATGTTTTCACGATGCAGCGCATTCAAGCGCTGACCGCGCGCATCGGCGCCGAGCATGAGGTTGTAGCGGCCCGGCGCTTTGCCGATCAGCGCGATCTCGCCCAGATACGGCCGCGAGCAGCCGTTCGGGCAGCCGGACACGCGCAACGATATCGGCGCATCGCCCAAGCCATGGCGTGCGAGCAGCGCTTCGACGTCGCCGAGCAATTCCGGCAAGTAGCGTTCGGCTTCGGCCATCGCCAGCGGGCAAGTCGGAAACGCAACGCAGGCCAGTGCGTACAAGCGCAGCGGCGTCGCGCTGACGTAGCCGTCCAGCCCGTTCGCCACAACGAGCGCCTCGATTTGCGACCGTTGTGTCGCTGCCACATTCGCAATGATCAGGTTCTGGTTCGGCGTTAGCCGGAATTCGCCGCGATGCACTTTCGCGATTTCGCGCAAGCCGCGCAAATGCGGTGCGCCGGGACGATCGGCAATGCGGCCGGCTTCGATGCGCAGGGTCAGATGCGCGTATCCATCCTCGCCTTGCGTCCAGCCGAAGCGATCGCCGTTGTGATCGAAGGCAAACGCTCGCACTGGCGCGAACGCAAACCCGGCGCGGCGCTCGACTTCGGACTTGAACCACGCCGGGCCGCGTTCATCGAAGGTGTACTTCAGCCGGGCGCGCTTGCGCTCGGCGCGATTGCCGAAGTCGCGTTGCGTCGTGACGACGGCTTCCGCCACGGCGATGACCTGCTCCGGCGTGACGAAACCGAGCACGTCGGCCAGGCGCGGATAGGTGTCCGCATCGCCATGTGTGGCGCCGAGTCCGCCACCCGCGGTGACGTTGAAGCCGGCGAGCTCGCCGTGCTCGATGATGGCGATGAAGCCGAGGTCGTTGGCGAACACATCGACGTCATTCGCCGGCGGCACGGCGAAGGCGATCTTGAATTTGCGCGGCAGATACGTCGACCCGTACACCGGTTCGACTTCCTCACCGCTGCTCGCGACTTTTTCCTCGTCGAGCCAGATTTCGTAATACGCCCGTGTTTTCGGCAGCAGATGTTCCGAGAGTGCCCGCGCGTGTGCGTAAACGGCGGCATGCGCGCGCGAAAGCAGCGGATTTGCGGCGACGAGGACGTTGCGGTTGACGTCGCCGCAGGCGGCAACGGTGTCAATCAGCACGGCGTTGATCGCCTTGAGCGTGCCCTTCAATTCGCGTTTGATCACGCCATGAAACTGGAAGGCCTGGCGCGTGGTCACGCGCAGCGTGCCATTCGCATAGCTCGTCGCGATCGCATCGAGCTGCAGCCATTGCTGTGGTGTGACGACGCCGCCGGGCAGCCGCGTACGAATCATGAATGCGTAGGCCGGCTCGAGTTTCGCCACGCGCCGTTCTTCGCGCAGGTCGCGATCGTCCTGCTGGTAGCTGCCGTGGAATTTGATCAGCTGCGTATCGCCTTCTGCGATCGCGCCGGTAACTGAATCGGCAAGGCTCTCAATCAGCGTGCCGCGCAGGCGCCGGCTCGCGGACTTGATCGCCTCGACGACGGAAAGCGTTGATGCGTTCATCAGTAGACATCCCGTGAATAGCGCCGCGCCGACGCCAGTTGCGTCAAGTAGGCTTCCGCATCCTCGGCACTCTTGCCGCCATATTCGGCAATGACGTCGCGCAGGGCGACGTGCACGTCCTTGGCCATCTGCGTCGCATCACCACATACGTACAGATGGGCGCCGTTTTCCAGCCACGCATAGAGCTCGCGACCGCTTTGGCGGATGCGCTGCTGCACATAAATCTTGTGCGCCTGGTCGCGCGAGAACGCGAGATCGAGCCGCTGTAATTGGCCGCGTCTGAGTGCGTGCTGCCACTCGACTTGATAAAGGAAATCGGAGGTGAAATGCGGGTTGCCGAAGAACAGCCAATTGCGGCCTTGCGCGCCGACCGCGCTGCGTTCCTGCACGAAGGCGCGGAACGGCGCGACGCCCGTGCCCGGGCCGATCATGATCACATCGCGCGTCGGGTCGTGAGGTAAACGGAAGCGCTCGTTTGTCTCGATGAAGATGGGTACGCGCCCTGCACTTGTGCGTGTCGCCAGAAACTCCGATGCGGCGCCGACATGATCGCGGCCGAAAGCTCGATAGGCGACGCGCGCGACGGTCAGATGCGCCTCGTCTTCGACGTGCTTCAAGCTCGACGCGATCGAATACAGCCGCGGCGTCAGCGGACGCAGCGCGGCGACGAGTTCCTGCGCATTCCATTGCGCCGGAAACGCGCCAAGCAGATCCACCGGCTGGCGTTCGCTGAGCAATTTCGGCAGTGCGATCGGCGAGGCGACGATCGCATCGAGGTCGTCATGCTTGGCGCGCAGTGCGTGGGCGATCACAAACGGTTTGGACAGCCGCGTGATCTCGCGTTTTTCCAGCAACCAATGTCGGAGCGGAAGGGTCTGGTTTTCGTGAGTGACGCTCGCCTGGACATCCAACGCCAGCGACTTGATGAGCGCATCGACGAGTAGCGGTGGATTGCTCGGCCAGACGCCGAGCGCGTCGCCAGGCTCATAGGTCAGGCCGGAATCGCGCAGCGACAGTTCGACATGGCGGATGTCTTTCGTGCTGCCACGCGCGGTGAGCGGCTGGTTGGCGAGCAACTCCGCGGCGTACGGTTTTTCGCGCGTCCAGGCGGGCGCGGCCCGCGCGGGTCGTAGCGGCGTGACTTTCGCCAGCGGGGCCGCAGCTTTCAACGTCTCGCGCGCAGCTGCCAGCGCGCGTTGCTGCCACGGCTTGGCAATAGTGTCGATGTCGACGTCGGCATCGCCGCGTGCGAACAGGCGCGTGGCGCCGAGTTCGGCCAGGCGTGTATCGATGTCGGCGCCGACCGCGCAGAACTTTGCGTAGCTCGAGTCGCCGAGACCGAGCACGGCGAATTTCAGCTCGTCGAGTTTCGGGGCGCGCTTGCTCCAGAGGAATTCGACGAAGCCGCGGGAGTCGTCTGGCGGGTCGCCTTCGCCTTGCGTGGAAATCACCACGTAGAGCAGGCGTTCGGCCTTGAGTTCTTTAAGGGGATACGCATCGGCGCGCAGCACGCGCACGGCCAGCCCTGCGTTCTCGGCATCGCGCGCGAGCGCTTCGGCGGCGCGCCTGGCATTGCCGGTCTGGCTGCCGAACACGATGGTGAGTTGCGGCGACGGCGCCGATTCCACGGCGATCAGCGGCACGACTTCGCGCGTAGGCGCGAACGGCTGCGCGGCCGCGAGCCCGGCGGTGTAGCCGGAAAGCCAATGCAGTGCCGAAGGATCGAGTCCTTCGACCAGGCGCGTCAGCAGCCCGGCTTTTTCCTCCGGCAAGGCGATCAAGGTGTGGAGCGGTTCGGCGGACACGGTATTTCTTGTTTTGGACGTCTAAATCGGTGGGTGCATGCTAGGCCTGCGTCGGGTCGGCTTGAAGCAACCTTTGGTTATAGGTACATGCCGGCGGGTTCTTAGCGAGTTCCTAACGTTCGGCGCCCGGCCGCGCTATATCGTTATGCGCACTCGGCAGATCAGGAAGCCGGGTCAGCCGCTAAGCTGGCACCCACTCAAGCAGGAGGCTTTATGAGACGTGCAATCGCAGTGCTGTGCGCCAGCCTGTTCGCCGCGGCCGCGGCCCAGGCCAAGGAGGTCAAGCTCCTCAACGTATCCTACGATCCGACGCGCGAGCTGTACCAGGCGGTCAATCCGGTCTTTGCCGCGCACTGGAAAGGCCAGACCGGCGACGATGTGGTGATCAAGCAGTCGCATGGCGGCTCGTCCAAGCAGGCGCGCTCGATCATGGACGGGCTCGAAGCCGACGTCGCTACACTCGGCATCGCTTCGGATATCGATGCGCTGCACGAACACGGCGACCTGTTGCCGGATAACTGGCAGACGCGGCTGCCGAGCGACAGCACGCCGTACACCTCCACGATCGTGCTGCTGGTGAAGAAAGGCAATCCGAAAGGCATCAAGGACTGGGCCGATCTGGTCAAGCCGGGCATCGCCGTGATCACGCCGAATCCGAAGACCTCGGCGGGCGCGCGCTGGAACTTCCTCGCCGCGTGGACGTATGCGCTGAAAGCCAATGCAAACGACGACGCCAAGGCGCGCGCATGGATCGGGCAGTTATATAAAAATGTCCCCGTACTCGATACCGGCGCGCGTGGCGCCACGCTGACGTTCGCGCAGCGCGGCCTCGGCGACGTGCTGATCGCCTGGGAAAACGAAGCGCATCTGGCCCTGAAGGAATTCGGCGAACAGTTCGAGATCGTGCTGCCGTCGCTGTCGATCCTCGCCCAGCCACCGGTTGCCGTCGTCGACAAGAACGCGAAGAAGCACGATACCGGCAAAGTCGCCGAAGCCTACCTGAAATTCCTCTACACGCCGGAAGCACAGGAAATCATTGCGCAAAACTTTTTCCGGCCGATCGATACCACGGTCGCCGCGCGCCACGCCAAGGACTTTCCGAAAATCGAGCTGACCACGATCGCGCAATTCGGCGGCTGGAAGGCGGCGCAGCCGAAGTTTTTCGGCGACGGCGGCGTGTTCGACCAGATCTATCAGCCAGGCAGGCCCTGATCTTTCGGGACGGCCGGTCGTGGCGGCGGACGTTGAGAGCGCCGCCGCGGCCGGCCCGGCTCGCATGCCGCTCGGCACTAAGCTAGCATGACCACCGCAATCCTTCCTTCCGCAGCCGCTGCCGACATGAGCGCGACCGCATCATCGCCAGTTACCCCCGGTGCCCGATCATCGCGCGGCGTGCTGCCCGGCTTCGGGCTCAGCCTCGGTTTTGCGCTGAGCTACCTGTCGCTGCTGGTGCTGATTCCACTGGCCGCGCTGTTCCTGCGCGCGGCCGGATTCGGCATCGAGGGTATCTGGCACGAACTCGCTTCGCCACGCGTGCAGCACGCGCTGATGTTGAGCTTCAGCGGCGCGCTGGCCGCCGCGGCGATCAACACCGTGTTCGGCGCCTTGATCGCGTGGACGTTCGTGCGCTACGACTTTCCGGGCAAAAAGCTTTTCCACGCCATGATCGACTTGCCGTTTGCACTGCCGACGGCGGTTGCCGGTATCGCATTGGCAGCGCTGTATTCCGAGCATGGCTGGCTCGGCGCGCCGCTGGCGCAGCTCGGCATTCACGTGGCCTACACGCCGCTGGGCATCATCGTCGCGATGGTATTCATCAGCCTGCCGTTCGTCGTACGCACGCTGGAACCCGTGCTCGAGGAATTCGAACCGCAGTACGAAGAAGCGGCGGCCACGCTCGGCGCCTCGCGCCGACAGACGATCGTGCGCGTGATCCTGCCGACGCTCGTGCCGGCACTGCTTACCGGTGCGGCACTCGCGTTTGCGCGTGCGGTCGGCGAATACGGTTCGATCATCTTCATTGCCGGCAATCTGCAGAACGTTTCCGAGATCGCGCCGCTGCTGATCATGATCCGCCTCGACGAGTTCAATTACGGCGGCGCCAGCACGATCGCTGCGGCGATGCTGATCGTCTCGTTCGCGATCCTGTTCGCAATCAACCTGCTGCAAGCCTGGAGCCGCCGGCATGGCTAGATACGATCGCCGCGCGCTGCGCGAGCCCGCGCCGGTGCGCTGGCTGCTGATTGCCGTGACGCTCGGGTTCCTCGGCGTGTTTCTGCTGCTGCCGCTGATCACGGTGTTCGTGCAGGGGCTGGCGCAAGGAGTCGCGACGTATGCGCGTGCGTTGACCGACGACGACACGCTCGCTTCGATCCGGCTGACGCTGCTGACCGCGGCGATCGCCGTACCGCTCAATACGCTGTTCGGCGTGGCCGCGGCCTGGGCGATCGCGAAATTCGAATTTCGCGGCAAGAATCTGCTGACCACGCTGATCGACTTGCCGTTCTCGGTGTCGCCGGTGATTTCCGGCATGGTGTTCGTGCTGCTGTTCGGCTCGCGCGGCTGGTTCGGCCCGTGGTTGTCCGAACACGACATCAAAATCGTGTTCGCACTGCCGGGCATCGTGTTGGCGACGACCTTCGTCACGTTCCCGTTCGTCGCGCGCGAACTGATCCCATTGATGCAGGCGCAGGGCACCGATGAGGAACAGGCTGCAATGACGCTCGGTGCCGGCGGACTGCGCACGTTCTGGCATGTGACGATGCCGAATATCCGCTGGGGACTGTTCTACGGCGTGCTGCTCTGCAATGCGCGGGCGATGGGCGAGTTCGGCGCCGTGTCCGTCGTCAGCGGCCACATCCGCGGCATGACGAACACAATGCCGCTGCAGGTCGAAGCGCTGTACAGCGATCCGGGCGAATACAGTGCCGCGTTCGCGGTATCCTCACTGCTCGCGCTGCTCGGTTTCGTCACGCTGATGCTGAAGAATTTCCTCGAATGGCGGCACGGCGACGAACTCGCCGCGCTGCGCGGACACTAACCGGCCGCATTTTTCAAAAAAAGAGCTGATGGACATATCGATTCATAAACTGAGCAAGCGCTTCGCCGCGGTCAACGCACTGCACGGCATCGATCTCGATATCGCTTCCGGCGAGCTGATCGCGCTGCTCGGTCCTTCGGGCTCAGGCAAGACCACGCTGTTGCGCGCGATTGCGGGGCTGGAGCCGATCGATGACGGTCGCGTGCTGTTCGGCGCGATCGACGCGACGAAGTTGTCGGTGCAGGAGCGCCAGGTCGGTTTCGTGTTCCAGCACTACGCGTTGTTCAAGCACATGAGCGTGCTCGACAATGTCACGTTCGGCCTGCGCATGCGCAGGCGCGCGACGCGCCCGCCGCGCGCGGAGATTCGCCGGCGCGGGCTGGAACTACTCCAGCTCGTGCAGCTCGACGGCATGGCCGAGCGCTACCCGAACCAGCTTTCCGGCGGCCAGCGCCAGCGCGTCGCGCTCGCGCGCGCGCTCGCGATCGAACCGTCCGTGCTCCTGCTCGATGAACCGTTCGGCGCGCTCGACGCCAAGGTACGCAAAGAACTGCGCGTGTGGCTGCGCCAGATCCACGATGAAACCGGCTACACGACGATTTTCGTCACCCACGATCAGGAAGAGGCGCTGGAACTCGCCGATCGTGTCGTCGTCATGAACGCCGGCGCGATCGAGCAGGTCGACACGCCGGCGATGATCGCGCGCCAGCCCAAGACGCCATTCGTCGCCGAGTTCATCGAGCGCAGAGCGGCGGCAACGGCCGCATGAGTGGCGTGCCGGTGCGTGGGTGAAGTGGCACTTCACGCGCCGCGCGATCCTGTTACCGTGCACGCATGAGCAAGGCGGCGAGCAGCGTGGATGAGTCCTGGGACGCAGCACTGCGTCGCAACGGTTTTGCATTCGTGCCGGCGGCAGCGATGCGTGCCGCGCTCGATGATCTCGCCGACTGGAAAATGTTCGTGGCGAGCTGGAACGATCTGCCGTGGGACGAATACCTGGCCCAGTACGGACGCTACCGGCGGCGCCGGCATGCGGTGTTCTATGCCACCCCTGTTGCGATCGAACGTTCGGCGCAGCACGAACCGCATTTTCAAAGCGTGACGTATAACCCGCTGCAAGGCGGCATCGAGCGCTGGTTCGAACCCATTAGCCCAGACGTCGGTTCCGGTAGATGTCTGCACTCCATCTTGCAACTCTGCCACCAGCTCTTCGCCAGCCTAGCGCCGGACATCGCCCGCTGGCGCGTGGAAGTCCACCAGTTCCGCATCGAAGCGCGCGCGGATCTGCCCGGACAGCCCACGCCGGAAGGCATGCATCGCGACGGGGTCGATTACGTGCTCGTACTCTTGGTCGCGCGCCGCAATATCGCCCGCGGTACGACGACGATCCATGCGCTCGACCACCGCGAACTCGGCAGTTTCACGCTGACTGAGCCGCTGGACGCCGCGCTGGTCGACGATGCGCGCGTGTTCCATGGCGTGACGCCGGTGCAAGCGGTCGATCCGAACCAACCGGCGTGTCGCGATGTGCTGGTGGTGACGTTCAAGCGCAGCGCGGCGTGAACGCGCGCTAATATTGGTGAATCTTCCAGCGCGTTGGGACGTGGCATGATGCCAGCGAACGATCCGGCCGTGCCCGCGCGGTTGCCCGCGTGGGCAAAGCGCATTGATTGGTGGCAAGTCGCGACCGGCATATTCGTGATCACGGTTTTTCTGGGTGGTCACTATTTCAGCGGCGGCGTACGCGTCTACGCGAGTCAGTTCGTGATGATGACGATCATCTGCGAGCTGTGCATGATCTGGGCGGCGATCGGTGCGGCCGCAACCTCGGGTGCAAAGAATTCCGTGCAGCTGGTCGCCGGAATCGCTTTTGCGCTCGGTCTTTACTTGTTCAGCGTGCTCGCCATCGTCTGGAAGGCGCGGCAGTTCTACATCATTCCACAGGCGCTCTGGATACTCGTGGGCCGATTCCGCCCGCGCGCCGGCGTAGCCTGGTTCGGCGACGACAACCTGCGCCGTTTCCTGTTCGTGTCGATGGCCGGCTGGATCGGCGTGCTCGCGCAGCTGTTATTGCTGGTGATCGTGACGGTCGTATTCGCCACGCTGTTCAATATCAGCGAAGACTATGGTGGCGGTGCAACCGGCGCACCGCGCTGGGTGTCGGCGCTGATCTGGAGTGCGTTCTATTTCGAACTGGCAGTACTGCTGCCGAAAGTCGAGGCCTACGCGCGCCAACGCGATAGCGGAAAGCGCGGTGCGCGTCCGTCAGTCACGGCGTCGGGTGGAAAGCCGCGTTGACCGCTTCGAGCAAGGCGTTTTCCTGGCCCACATTTTCCGGCACGTAGCCCTCGCCGATGGTCCAGATGATCGTGCCGCCGAGGCCGTTGCGCGTCGCATACGCGCCCTTGGCCGCGACGGATTGTGCATTCTCGTACGACAGGAAATTGCAGCCGTTCGGTCCGAACGGTGTCGCCGAGCCGAGCCACGGCGCGTCGGCGGCGACATCATAGTGATAGTTCGCCACCGTGTAATATTGCGTGACGATGTTGTGATAGCTGAAAGTGTTGTCGCTGCCGGTGATGCCGGCGCCCGGCCCGATGGTCTGGCGCGGCCCGGTCACGCCCTGCCAGCACACACCGTAGAACCCGATGCCGACACCGAGTTTGCTGCGCGGCACGCCCGAGGCGAGATAGTACCCGACGCTGTTGCTCACAGAGGTCGGGGTCGAGCCCGATTCGCCTCGCAGGGCGGAGCTGAACCAACTGTCCCAGCCGCCGTAGTCAGCCTCCATGTCGTAGGACATGATGTCGATGCGGTCGAACAGCGGCGCGATCGTGCCGAAGAACGGATCGGTCGAAGGGAAATAGTTGAAGTTGTATACGCCAACCGGCACGGTCAAGATCATGCCGGGCCTGGCTGTGCGCAGGGCTTGCGCGAGTGCAGAAAAGTCAGCGTAGTCGTTGGCGCTGGAATCGACGGCACCAAGCGGCTCCCAATCCAGATCCAGACCGTCAGCACCGACCCCATCCATTTCGTTGAGCAGGTTGGTCACGAACGCAGCGCGATGGAGATTGGACGCCGCACCTTGCCAGCCCGCGATCGCGCCGGCACCGCCGATCATCAGCAGCGCCTTGCGATTGGCGGTGTGTGCTGCGGCGGCAACCGCAGTTGCCCACGCGGGTCCATTGACCGCATCGATACTAAATGATGTGTCCAGCGTGCCATCCGTATTGGGTACGACGGGGCCGATGACGATATGGCTCAGTGCAGCAAAGTCGATCTTGTTGGTCGGATACGCGTTGTTATAGGGATCGGCATAGAAGCCGCTCTGGTAGCCGACGTGGTAGCCGAGTACCCAGGCCGGCTCGAAGCTGCTGGCGAATACGGTTTCGTCGGCACGCGCACTCGCGCACAAACAGGCACAAGCGAACACGATGGCGCAGATGTAGCGCATGTCGATTCTCACTGGAATCCGTTGGCAAAAATTTTGTCCACGCTCAGCTCGACAGTGTAGCCCGTCGCGCCGCCGCCGATATCCAGACGCCAGCCGGAATTGAATTCGTTGACGTCCACGGTCGTCCAGTCGAGCGCGCTCAGTGTCGCGCTTGCGGGCGAGATCACTTTGATCGTGAGCGCGCCGGCTTGCGCGGTCTTGCCGCTGATGATCGGCTGCACCGGCGTGTTGACCTGGAACACCGCCGTGGTGCCGCTGCCCAGCGCGAACGCGTCGTTCACCGTGAGCTTGTGGTTGGCGAAGTCGATCGTGCGTTGCCACGACGTCACCGCCGGATCGCCGTCGTAGGCGGGGGTGAGATTGGCAACCGCATGGACCGCGCCATTCGCGCCCGGTGTCACGGTCATCGTCGAAGTCGTCGGGCTGCGCTGCTCGATGGTCGACCCGCCGTTGTCGAAGCGCACAACGTTGTTGGTATCGGTGCCTTGCTGGATGCCGCTGTGCGTCCAGATGTTTTCGGTCACCGCGAGCCAGTTGCCTTCGAACAGGGTGAACGAGCCCTGATCCTGATGCGCATGGCTCTGCACATACGGCCCGGCGGCGAATTGCAGCCACATCGCGCCGGTGTCCCAGCCGGTGCGCGAGAACAGCTGGCCGGTGCCGGTGGCGTGATACGTCAGCGCGGCGGGCGGCGCGCCGCCGGAACCGGCGGGCAGCAAGTTGTGGCGATAGTTGAAGCTGCTTTGCATGTCCTGGTCGGAAATCGCATGCAGCCACCAGGTCGCCGCGGACTTCGCGGTCGCATCGCTGGTCACGTTGCGCGCTTCGAGCATCAGATGCCGGTGGTAGTCGTAGATCACCGGTTCGGAAACGCGGGACTGATCGCCGATCGCGGCGACGCGGTCGAGCGTCGGCACCGTGGCATGGATCCACCAGTAAATGCTGTCGCGTAGATGCGTGTTCGCATTGCCGACGTCGACGCCCATCGTGTCGTTCCAGATGCGATAGAGCATGAACAGCGTGCCGTGCGAAAGACCGTAGCCAGTGCCTTCCTGGCTGCCGCCGCCGGCAATCGACGCCGTGTAGGTCTCCTGCTCCGGCCATTTCTGGTTCTGCAGCAAGTTCGTCCAGTTGCCGACGTTGCCGGCCAGCCCCCAATACATCGTCGCGCGCAGGAAACTGTAGTGATAATTGTTCGCCGGATCGTTCACGCCCCAGCCACTCCACGGATAGGGATGGCCGCCCCAGCTGGCATTGTCGTAGTTCCAGACGTTCCACACCGCCTGCTCGGCGTAATTCGCCCAGCGCGTGGTCTGAGTGGGGCTCATGTGGTCGGCGCACCAATCGAAGGTGAGTGCGAGATCCTCGAGCATCGGTCCGACTTCGAGATAAGAGTCGCCGGCAATGTCGGGCCGAATATTCGGATCGTTCGCGGCGATCGCCGCCTCGGCAGCGCTGACTTGCTGCTCGACCATGCTCACCGCGAGCGTGGCGTATTGTCCCTGACCGGTGAGCTTGTACATGTACGCCGCGTCGGCGGCGGAGAAGCCGTAGTCGGGATTGCCGGCAACGGCGGCGTCGACGAAATCCTTGAAGCGCGTGAATTCCACGGAATTCTGGTCGACGTAGGAAAGGTTGATCGGGATTGCCGCGCCGACGGGCAGCGTCGCTATCATCGCGACGGCCATTCCCAGTTTGCGCACAATGCTGGCGGCATTCATGAGCTGCTCCCGTCCCTGCGACGCCGCGGAGCATAGCGCTTTTGGCGGCGACCTTCAGCGCAGTTCGCCACACCACGCGGCGAAGACATCAAGGAGTTCTGCGAGCACGTCGGCATCTTTGCGCCCGCTGCGCGCGGGCACATGGAACGAGTGATCGACTTCTGCAATCGCGTGCAAGGTTGCGAGTGCGCCCAAACTCTCGGCCACGGATTGCAGCAGCGAAAACTCGGCCAGTTCATCGCGTGTGCCTTGCAGGAACAACATCGGCACATCGACCCGGCGCAGATGTTCCGCACGCGCCACCGACGGCTGTTTCGACGGATGCAAGGGGAAGCCGAGGAAGGCGAGTCCGCACACGCCGGGCAGCGGCGAACTCGCCTGAGCCTGCGAGGTCATGCGCCCACCGAACGACTTGCCGCCGGCGATCAGCGGCAACTGCGGAAGTTGACGGGCGGTTTCAGCAACGGCCGCGCGCACGGTGGCATGCGCCAGCGCCGGCGCGTCGGGCCGTTTCGAGCCGCGTTCCATATACGGAAATTGATAGCGCACCGTAGCGATGCGACGTTGCGCCAGCCCGTCGGCAACGCTGGCGATGAATGGATGTGTCATGCCGGCACCCGCGCCGTGTGCGAGCACGTAACATGCGCGCGTGTCGGCCGGAGCGCGCAGCAGTGCGCTCACGCGTACGGTCTCGTTCACAGCGATGGAAAGGGCACGGTCAGCGCTCACGTTGTGAGGATAGCTCCCCGGCGCGACATAAAACTTTACACAGCGCACAAAGCGCATTCACACGCGGCAGAGACACTGCGCTTCGGGCATTCCGCCCTTTTCGAAGGAAGAAGATCATGAGCATTCTCTCACGCAAGCGTGCCGCGCTGTTCGCGCTGACCGCGGGCATCGCCTTGGCCGCCGGCATTGGCGCCGTTGCCCACGAAGCCGGCATGCCGATGACTCTGCACCACGGGCCGATGACGGCCGAGGACATCACCGCGCACGCCGACATGTTCTTGCAGCACATCTACTCTGAAACCGCCGCCAGCGACGCGCAGAAAGCGAAAATCGAACCGCTGGTGCGCCAGGCCCTCGACGATCTGCTGCCGTTGCACGATCACGCACGCGATTTCCACAGCCAAGCGCTGCAGGCGTTGAGCGGCGATCGCGTTGATCGCGTCGCGCTCGAGACGTTGCGCGCCGAACACATGCAGGCGGCCGATGCGGCATCGCGGCGTATCACGCAGGCATTGGCCGATGTGGCCGACGTGCTCACACCAGCGCAACGCAAGACGCTGGCCGCGCACGTGGCGCAGATGCATGGGCTGAACTAAGCTCGCCAGCGGACGCTGCAGTCGTTAGAGTGCCGCGCATGGCTGAGCGCATCCTGCTGGTCGAAGACGATGTCCGCCTCGCCGAGATGATCAGCGAATATCTCGGCGAGGCCGGTTTCGTCGTCGGCGTCGTCGGCAGCGGGGCGGCCGCACTGGAACAACTCGCGAGCAGCGCCAGCGATGCAGTGGTGCTGGACCTCACGCTGCCGGACATGGACGGTCTCGATGTGTGTCGGCAATGGCGCGCGAAAGCGGATACGCCCATCCTGATGCTGACCGCGCGTGGCGACGCGCTGGACCGCATCATCGGGCTGGAGATCGGCGCCGATGACTATCTGCCAAAACCATTCCAGCCGCGCGAATTGCTCGCGCGCCTGCGCGCGATTCTGCGCCGGCGCTCGGGAACGAGCGGGCGCGTGCTGCGTTTCGGGCGTCTGGAAATCGATCGCGATGCGCACGCATTGCGCGTGGACGGTGCCGAGCGCACGCTGACAAGTTACCAATTCGCGCTGCTCGTGGCGATGGCCGAACATGCCGGCCGGGTGCTGTCGCGGGAGATGCTGATGGACATGGTCAAGGGCGAAGTACTCGAGGCATTCGACCGCACGATTGACGTGCACGTGTCACGTATCCGCGCCGCGATTGAGGACGACGCGAAGCATCCACGCCGTATCATCACGGTGCGCGGTTCCGGCTACGTGTTCGCGAAGGTGCAGGAATGATTTCGCGCCTGTATCTGCGCTTCTACGCCGCGTTGCTCGGCAGCCTGATCGTGTTCGCCCTGTTCGCCGGTTTCGTCGTGCATCAGCTGACTGGACCCCCGGAGCATTTCTCCGGCGCCGCCGGCGTGATCATCCAGAATGTGCTGCCAGCCGCGGATGCGGCGCCCGCGGAACAGCAGCGCGTATTGCAGAATCTGCTCGCCGGTAGTGAGGCGCATGTCGTGCTGCGGGCCGCCGACGGCTCGGTCATCGCCATGGCGCCCGCGCGCGAGATGCACGCACACGCGCATGCGGACGAGACGAGCCCGGCACTGATCTTCCGCCTGCCGGACGGCCGCTCCGTGACCACGCACGCGACGATCGAGTGGCTGCATCCGCTCGGCACGTTGGTGTTGTGCCTGAGCGTGCTTGCGCTCGCGGTTGGCGTCGGCGCGTATCCGATCGTGCGTCCGCTGACGCGGCGGCTGGAGCGCCTGCAGGCCGGCGTGGAGTCGCTCGGCGCCGGCGATCTCGGTGCGCGCGTGGCGGTGGAAGGCAATGACGAAGTGGCGCACCTCGCGCAGAGCTTCAATCGCGCTGCCGGCCGCATCGAAGCGCTGGTCGGTGCGCACAAGACGTTGCTGGCCAATGCTTCGCACGAATTGCGTACGCCGCTTACGCGCATCCGTCTCGCGATCGATCTGCTCAAGGAAACCGCCGATCCGAAACGCAAGGCCGGGCTCGAACACGATATCGCCGAACTTGATCAACTCATCGATGAAGTGCTGCTCGCGAGCCGGCTCGATGCCGTCAGCGAACTGGAAGTCGAGGATGTCGATCTCACGGCGCTTGCCGCCGAGGAATGTTCGCGCTATCCCGACGTGCAACTCGATGGCGATACCGCGCTCGTGCGTGGGGATCCGCGCTTGCTGCGCCGCCTGTTACGCAACCTGCTCGAGAACGCGCAGCGGCACGGCACGCCGCCGGTACAAGTGCACGTCGCCAACGGCGCGGGTCGTGTTGGCATCGGGGTCAGCGACTGCGGCCCCGGAATTCCTGCCGATGAACGCGAGCGCGTGTTCGAGCCATTCTATCGGCGCAAAAATCCGGGGCCGAACATCGGCGCCGGCTTGGGTCTCGCGCTGGTGCGGCAGATCGCGCGTCGCCACGGTGGCGATGCGCGCTGCGACCCGACCGCGCAAACGCCGAGTCGCTTCGTCGTGGATTTGCCCGTTGCCGGCTGAATGCCGCGAACGGGTAAACTGTGGCCATGCGCAAATCGACGCACCGCCACCCTGGCATCACGGTCAGGCTTGGCCGCTCCGAAGTCACCAAGCTCGGCGTGCCGCGCTTCAGTCTGCACGATGCGTATCACCTGATCATGTCACTGAACTGGCTGCAGTTCTTCGCCGGCGCGGTCGTGGTCTATCTCACCGTGAACCTCGTGTTCGCCAGCCTGTATTTTCTCGGCGATCACGCCATCAACAACGCGAACGCGTTCTCCAACTGTTTCTTCTTCAGCGTCGAGACACTAGCCACGGTCGGCTACGGCAATATGAGTCCGGCGACGTTCTACGGGCACTGCGTTGCCACCGCGGAAATCATCACCGGCATGCTCAGCCTTGCGGTGATCACGAGTCTCGTGTTCGCGCGCTTTTCCAAGCCGACCGCGCGTATCCTGTTCAGCCGCTACGCTGTGATCACGCCGTACAACGGCGTGCCGATGCTGATGCTGCGCGTCGCCAACCAGCGCCACAGCTACATTCTCGAAGTCAGCGCCTCGCTGGTACTCGTGCGCGACGAGGAAACGGCGGATGGTCACAGCCTGACGCGCTTCTACGATCTGAAACTCGAACGCGGACGCTCGCCGATGTTCGCGCTGACCTGGCAGATCATGCACCGCATCGACGAGAACAGCCCGCTATACGGCATCAAGCCGCAGGATATGCAGGAAGGCGATATGCGTCTGGCGGTAACGCTGACCGGCATGGACGAAATCTTTGCCGCGGCAATCAGCGCTCGGCACACCTACAACCATGAAGACATCCAGTTCGATCGCCGCTTCGTCGACATCTTCAGCGAAGGCGATCATCCGCGGCATTTGTACGTGGATCTCGGCCGCTTCCACGAGCTGACACCGGAGCGGTCGCGCTCGGACGCTTGAATCACCAGGCATCGATGTCGCCGAGCGCGCGGATCAGGCGGCGTGCGCGCTTGTCGGGCTTGGTCGCGGGTTTCGCGTAACCCGCGGCGCTGAGCCGGCGTTGCTCGGCGGCCTGTTCGCGCGCTGCGCGGCTCGCTTCGGTTTCGCGGTAGCACGCTTGCGCGATCGCTGCCGTGCCACGTTTCGCGCAGAGGGCGACGACGTCGATCGCGTAACGATCTTCGCCGCGCGTGATTTGCACGCGCTCGCCGACATGCAGGAGTTTCGATGGCTTACCGGCGACCCCCGCGACGTGAACTTTGCCGCCTTCGATCGCCTGTTTCGCCAGTGCGCGCGTCTTGAAAAAACGCACGGCCCACAGCCAGACATCCAGGCGTACGCCATCGACTGCGGCAATATCTCGGCTAGCGTGCTTCACTCGAAATCACGGTCGGAGCGAGCAGGGTGGTCTTGCTCGCGCGCAGTACACCGGCGTAATAGAACACGTAATAGCCGACCAGTACGCCGAAAATCGCCAGCGTCAGCGGACTGCGCTGAAACGCTGCAAACGGATTCTGATCGGCTTGTGCCGCCGCCTGCAGCGACGGGTAGATCACAATGAACCGGTAAGCGATGCGAGCGAGCAGCAGCAGCGAAACGGCGAGCCCGATCCAGGTATGCGGCGTATAGAAATCGCCTTGCTCGGTCTTCTCGAACTTCGTGTGCTGCAAGCCGAACCAGCCCAGTGCGGCGCCGCCGACGATCCCGGCCAGCACGGCGCCGAGCAGATTCAGGTCGCGCATTGCGCCGAACGTGATCAAGGCGCCGACGGCCGACAACATGATCATGCGCGAGCGCATACGCGTCGGCTGCACCGGCTGGCGCCCAATATTGCGACGCACGCGGCGGTAGATCGCGAACAGGATGAAGACGCCCATCATGATCGGAAAAATCAGTTTCTGGTCCATGCGCAGTTCCGTAACGGCAGCGACGCCATTATCTCACGCGGGGCGTCCTGCGCAGCGACGCTATTGCCGTGTCGACCTGCCCGAAAGCAGCACGGCGCCCGGGAACTGCGGATCGCGAGCCATGCCCGGTTCTGCAGTGCACAGTTCGTGCAGCACCAGTGGCGCGATCTCGCGCATGTGCCGGCGCAGTTCCATCAATACGCGCACGAGACGAGCGAACGCCTGGGCGAGATGGTCATACAGTTCGGCGATGCCGGCACGCAATGCGTTGGCGAGTTCGTCATAGGCGTGGCTGCCGAGCTCGAGAAAATAGCGGATGCTCACGAGACGCCGTTCCGCCTGTTCGGGATAGAGGCCGGCGAGCAGCAGACAGCGGTCGCCGACATCGCGCAATTCCTGCTTCAGGCGCGTGCCCGATTCGGCGCGCGCCAGCAAATAATCCAGTGCGACCGCATTGCGCCCGAGCTGCACGTCGCGCGTGTGTCCCATCAGCAGAAATACGAGGTAGCTTTCGAGTTCCTCATCGAGCCGCGTCGCCGCGTCGCGTTCGGCCTCATGTACGAGATCGGTCCATAACGCCATCTGCGGCATATCGGTAAGGATCGCGCTCATCGGCCCTCCGCACAGTGGTGTTGCCAATGATTGTGCAAATTCCAGGCCGCCATGCAAGCGCTGCGCTAAATGTGAACAAAATCCCGTAGGCAACGACATTATCGGAAAAACGAAAGGGCCGAGGAATTCCTCGGCCCTGGTCGTGCATTGCGTGGCAAGTACTACTCGACCTTGATGCCGCTCGGATCGACCTTCTTCACGCCGCGCACATTCTGCGCGATTTCGATCGCGCGCTGCTTCTCGCCGTTGGATTCGACATTGCCGGTCAGCTTGACCACACCATTGTCTGTCGTGACCGAAATTTCGTCACCTTCGACATCCCGCGTCAGCATCAGCGACGATTTGACCTTGGTCGTGATCCAACCGTCGGACACGGTCTCCTTCGCGTCATTCGCCGCGGCCTTGACCTGTTCCTTGGTCTTGGCCGTCGTCCCGGGCTTGCCGCTGGTGGTCAGCTCGTTGTTCACGCCGACCACGTCTTTCGTGTTCATCGCGATGCGACCGGCCAGGTCCTTCTCGGTGCCGTCGGCGACGGCGCCGGTAAGCGTCACGCGACCATTGTTCGTGTCGACGTGAATATCCAGGCCATCAGTGTGCGAATTCCACAGCAGTTTGGTTTTGACCGAAGCGGTGATTGTCGCATCGGCAACCGTATCGCCGAAACTGCGTTGGCCGGCAACGCGCTTCGGCGGTTCGAAGTTCGCGTTGACGACGAGGTGGTTGTCCACATGTTTGATGCCCTCGACGCCAAGCGCAATCTGTTCGGCCAAATCCTTGGCCGCGCCGCTCTGCACTGTGCCGTTCAACATCGCCTTGTCGCCCTTGACCTCAACTTTCAGATCAAATGCGTGCAGATGCGGATTGGTGGCGTAGGTCGTCCAGATCTGCACTTCGCGGCGCGCGTCGCCGATTTGGTCGGACATAGACGGCGATGTCGTCGCTTGCGGCGGCGCGGCTTTGGCAGGCGTATTCGCGGCGATGCCGGCGCCGCCAAAACCGGCGAGTGCGAGACCGATACTGCTCGCGAGCACGAATTTTTTCAGGCTGTACTTCATGGTAAGTCTCCTCTGCAACTAGGGTGACGTAGGCGCGTCGGCTGCTGCGACAGCACGCGGAGCGGGAGCGGCATGAGCCGCGAGTATTCGGCGAGGCCCGAAAAGAGCTTGAGAATGATGGCCAGGCCCAGTCCGATGGCGCCTGCAACGATGGCGACAATCAACGACATGTTCACCTCCTGTGAACGCGGCGAGCCGGAAAAATTTACGCTCCGGCCGCTTGCAGACGATTGCGCCGCGCGCGTGACTCGTTACTGAACGGAAGGCGCTGAATGTGAACGCGAGGGAAAAGGCGCGGCATCGGCATGCCAGCAATAATCGGGTGTGCGCCGCGGCGCGCTTACATCGTCAACATCGTCATCTCGATTTGCCAGACAAGATGCGTGCCGTGCCGGTCGGTCATCGTGTGCGCGAGCAACGCCGCGGTATCGGCGTGGCGCAAGGTCACCACGAGCAGGATGCTCTCTACCACGAGCTCATCGGCGTATTTGCGCCGGATATGATCGGGGACACTTGCACCGACGAGCGCCGTGCGCTTCTCTCGCCCTGCGACGCTCTTTGGGTCGCTTCAATGCCGATATGGGGTGGCGCTGCCGCCATGAGTGCCGCCGCGGACGGAGACACCTGCGGGCGACCCGCCGCCGCCATGTGGCACCGACGGTCCGGCTGCGCTTCGTGTGGCAACCCCAGGGGCATTATGAGACGGCGCCCGACTTGCGCCCGGGTAGCCCCGATTCGGAATCGCATAACGGGGAGGTGAGTACGACGGCGGGCTGCGACTGTGCACCGCGTAGCCGTGCGACGCCGGATAAGTGGCGCGCTCACGATGGTTGTTCGATGGCGCGTATCCGCGACTCGGCAACGACGTCACCGCGTGGCGCTGCGCTTGAGTGCGCGTCGTGACAGCATGATCCGCGCGGTTGTAGCGCCCGACGCCTGCGCGATCAACCATAGCTGCCGACCGACTTGACGAAGCCGCTGGTCGATTCACTGAAATTCCACGTGGCGCCACTTCGCTACGACGCGCCGTTGCGTAATACGAAGCCGACGGCAGTACCGCTCGCCGTGGCGTTGACAGTCCCGTACGCACACCGCTCGTGCGCTGCATCGTCGCAAGCGACGTTGCGCGGGCCGAGCCGCGATCGGCGCGAACCGCCGTGCGCTCGCCGGATGTTGCACGCACCCGATTCGCATAGCGTCCGTGGCCGAGATAACGGTAGGGTCCGGGATACGCGTGCGATGCGTAATGCTGGTGGTCATGCCAACCATGATGATGGTCGTGATGATGGTGATGGCCGCCCCACCACGCGAAACCGTAACCGGGCCAGCCCCATCCCCAGCCCCACGAGGCGAAACCAAAACCGTAATAAGGCCATCCATACGCAAATGGCGCATAGGAGTAATACGGCCAACCGAGTCCGAAACCGGGGACCCAATAATCATCGGCGAACAGGCTGACGCCCGGATAGTATTCGGTCGCGTCGCCGTAGACCGGTGCGTCATCGGCGTATTCGTCGCTTTCCGCGTCGACTGCGACATCGGCCACGTCGTCATCGATGTCGGTCGCTTCCGTGTCGCTGCATCTGACCGGATTTTCGTCGGTACCGTAAGTCCCGTTGGCCCAATCAGTGGGCGCTGCCTGGTCGTAGACGACCGGAGCGGCTGCGGCAGGATCGTTAGTTTCCTGCGCGGTACCGGCTCCCGCGATCAGGATTCCAATCAGAAACAGATTCGAGCGCAACATGGCGCATTTCCCCCAAGTAGGAATGGCAGCGTGCGCTGCCAGGTGTGAATTCGCACTGAATTCTGCGCGTAGGTCGAGTTCCCGAGTTGCTGAACTTCCGCACTTGCTGCGTGGTTCGTAGGGCGGGTCCAAGACGGGCCTAGTCGTCCGAGCGTGCCTCGGCCAGCAGCTGGCGGATGACGTCCCGCTGTTCGTCGCTGAATTCGATCCCGGCATGGCCGGCGCCGATCCGGACGACGCGGCCATCGACTTCGATCGTCTGATCCGCGGCGAGAAGGAAGCGCATACACACCGCAGAACCGACGCCGATTACGTCGGACACTGACCATTCCAGGCACGCCCCGCCTTCGGACAAGTCGACCACTACAGTGACCGGCGCCTTCGGCTGGCCCGACACCACTTCCGCGGCAAGGCTACTGACGTGCCGACGCGGATGGCGTCTGTTCTCGACCGGATTCATGCGCGCATGGTGCCGCCCGTAGCGGTTCGGCGCAAGAAGCTGCAATTGTCGCCCCATCAAGCAACCGGCGTTGCCGATGCCGAAGTGAAATAAACGGCGCATCATTCTTGAGCGCCGCGATTTGCGGCGTTATGGACACAATCCGGGAATCAGTTGTAGGGCGGGTCTTGGACCCGCCATGTTGTAGTCGTTGCAAGTGGCGCGTCCGAGACGCGCCCTACGGACCTCAGTTTGTTGTGATCAGCGACTCACCCGCACTTGCTATACCCGCAATTCAAACACGTCGCACATCCATCCATCATGATCACGGCGTTTGTGTTGCACTTGTGGCACATCGTTGCGCCCGGCGGAAAGGCGAGGGAAGGTTGGGCGGAGTCGACATTGTGCGCGGCCGATTCGCCCGGAGCGGTTTTTCGGGCGGACTCGCCGAGCGTGCCGGCGAGGTCGTTGCTCAGTTCAGAATTTTTTTTTGAGCTGTCCTTGCTCACGCGCGCCTCGTAGGCGGCACGCTTTTCGGCGATCAGCTTGCGCTGCTCGGGGTCGAGTTCCGGATCGTGCAGCAGTCCGATCGCCTTCAAATGCTGTTCGACGATTGCGCCGAGTTCGGCGACGATCGACGGCATGTACACGCCGCCGGCCTTGAAGTAGCCGCCGCGCGGGTCGAATACCGCTTTCAATTCTTCGACCAGGAACGTGACATCACCGCCCTTGCGAAACACGGCCGACATGATGCGGGTCAGCGCCACGATCCACTGGAAGTGGTCCATGTTCTTCGAGTTGACGAAGACCTCGAATGGGCGGCGCAGTTCGTGTTCGGTGTCCTTGTTGAGCACGATGTCGTTGATCGTGACGTACAGTGCGTGCTCGAACAGCGGCGATTTGATCTTGTAGGTGGCGCCGACCAGCGTATCCGGGCGCTCGACCTTTTCGTGCATCTGGATCACTTCGGCTTTCGGCGACACCTGCAGCGCTTCCTGCGCCGCCGGCGCTACGGCCGGTACCAAGGCTTCGGGTTTGCCCACGCTATAACCTTTTATTTTTTTGGAAATCTTGATCGTCATGTGGCCCGAGCTCCTGAGCAGGCGTATCTAAAAATAGTGGGGTCTTGCGCGGCCGTTGCGAGTCGGCCGGCGGTTGCATTATTTCTTCTTCGTCGCTTTTTTCGCGGCTTTCTTCGCTGGTTTCTTCGCTGTTTTCTTTGCTGCGGCTGCGGTTTCGGCTTTGCTCTTGCGCTTCATATCGGCGCTATGAGCGCGCTTGTATGTCTGGATGTCCTTGAACGTGCCGTCCACATTGCGCACGGCATACAACTTCGTGCCTTTGCTGCTGCGCATTGTCGTGCGTTTGCTTGTCATTATCGTCTCCGGTGCAGCACGGGTATTCGCGTCACCGGCCGCGCGTCGCGTCGCGGCCGGTGTCTGCGCGTGATCATTTTTTGCGGCGTGCGGTTTTCTTTGCAGCTTTCTTCGTGGCTTTCCTGGCGGTCTTCTTCATCGCCATCTTGCGCGCGCCTTTCTTCACCGCTTTGCGCACGGACTTCTTTGCGGCCTTGGCTTTCTTCGAGACTTTCTTTGCGGCCTTCTTGACGGCTTTCTTGACGGCTTTCTTCGCCGCTTTCTTCGCAGGCTTGGGTTTCTTCGCCGCTGCCTTGCGCACGCCGGCTACGGCTTTTCCGACCGCTTTGCGCGCCGCCTTGACGCGTTTGGCTGCCGCTTTCTTCACCGCCACGGCTTTCTTCACGACCGCCGTCTTTACGTTGGCCGCTCCCTGTGCCGCGGCGTCCTTGACGTTCGCAGCCACCGCGCTGGCCTTTTGCATCGCAGCCTGGCCGACCTGCTGCGCCTTGTCGGCGACGGCCTGACCCATTTCCTGTGCTTTCTCCACCACCGTATCCACGGCGTTCGCCGCGGATTCGCCCATGGGCGTGTGTTCGTTCTGCATATTCCCTCCGACGTCAGCGTTAAACTGGATGATCTGATTGCCGCGTTTGGGAAATGTATACTTTCCGGCGCGGCGTTAGCCGTGATCGAACTCTTCCTAGAACTTGCCGTAGTAGCCTTCCTTGAGTGCGTCGAACAGATTGGCGGCGGTGTGGGTTTCGCCGTCGTATTCGATCTGTTCGTTGCCCTTGGCCTCGATCACGGTACCGTCTTCCAGCTCAAAACGGTAGAGGGTGTTTTCCAGATCCGCTTCCTTGACCAGCACGCCCTGGAAAGCGGCCGGGTTGAAGCGGAAAGTGGTGCAGCCTTTCAGGCCCTGCTTGTGGGCGTAACGGTAGATATCCTTGAAATCTTCGTATGGATAATCGGTAGGGACGTTCGCGGTCTTGGAGATCGATGAATCGACCCATTTCTGCGCCGCGGCCTGAATGTCGACGTGCTCGACCGGTGAGATGTCGTCGGCGGCGACAAAGTAGTCCGGCAGTTTCTTGTCCGCTTCGTCCGAGAACGGCATCGCGTCGGCGTTGATCAGTTCGCGATAGGCGAGCAGCTCGTAGCTGAACACCTCGACTTTTTCCTTGGATTTCTTGCCCTCGCGGATCACGTTGCGCGAGTAGTGATGCGCAAACGACGGCTCGATGCCATTGCTGGCATTGTTCGCCAGCGACAGGGAAATCGTGCCGGTAGGCGCGATCGAGCTGTGGTGGGTAAAGCGTGCGCCGGTTGCAGCCAGCTCGGCAATGAGTTCCGGCGCGACTTCGGACATGCGCTGCATGTAGCGGCTGTATTTCGCATGCAGCAGGCGGCCAGGTACCTTGTCACCGATCTGGTAGCCGTCCCGGGCCATTTCCGGGCGCTGGCGCAGCATCTGCGCGGTGACGTCGAACTCTTCCGACATGATTGGCGCCGGACCTTTCTCCTGCGCGAGCGACAGCGCCACTTCCCAGCCGGCCAGTGCCATGTCGCGCGCGATCTGTTCGGTGAACTCGCACGATTCCGCGGAGCCATATCGCATCTTCAGCATCGTCAATGTGCTGCCGAGGCCGAGAAAGCCCATGCCGTGGCGGCGCTTGGACAGAATCTCGTTGCGTTGCTGCTGCAACGGCAGGCCATTGATCTCGACGACGTTGTCGAGCATGCGCGTGAATACGCGCACCACTTCCTTGTATTCCTCCCAGTCGAAGCGCGCTTTCGGGCCGAACGGATCGCGCACGAACGTGGTCAGATTCACCGAACCGAGCAGGCACGAGCCGTACGGCGGCAGCGGCTGCTCGCCGCAGGGGTTGGTGGCGCGAATGTTTTCGCACCACCAGTTGTTGTTCATCTCGTTGACGCGATCGATGAGGATGAAACCGGGCTCGGCATAGTCGTATGTCGAAACCATGATCATGTCCCACAGATGCACGGCCTTGATGTGACCGTAGATCTTGCAGGCGACGAGGCCGTCTTCGCGGCTGACGTAATTCTTGTGCGTCGGCCACTCGCGCCAGATCACCTTGGCCGGATCGTCGAGGTCGATCTCGTCTTTTTCCTTGAGATTGATCGGAAACAGCAACGGCCAGTCGGCGTCATTCTCGACCGCTTCCATGAAGCCATCGGTGATGAGCAGCGACAGATTGAACTGGCGCAGGCGGCCGTCTTCGCGCTTGGCGCGAATGAAATCCTTGACGTCTGGATGGGCGATATCGAACGTTCCCATCTGCGCACCGCGGCGGCCGCCGGCGGAGCTGACCGTGAAACACATCTTGTCGTAGATATCCATGAACGACATTGGCCCGGACGTGTACGCGCCGGCGCCGGAGACGTACGCGCCGCGCGGGCGCAGCGTCGAGAATTCATAGCCGATGCCGCAGCCGGCTTTCAGGGTCAGGCCCGCTTCGTGGACTTTGTCGAGAATGCCGTCCATCGAGTCTTCGATCGTGCCTGAGACGGTGCAGTTGATCGTGGACGTGGCCGGTTTGTGCTCGAGCGCGCCGGCATTGGACGTTACGCGTCCGGCCGGGATGGCGCCGCGGCGTAGCGCCCAGAGGAAGCGTTCGTACCAGTACTTCTGCTTTTCGGAAGTCGCCTCGGCGTCGGACAGCGCCTTGGCCACGCGCTGGTAGGTGTGATCGATGCTCGCATCGACCGGTTCGCCTTTTTTCGACTTGAGTCGGTATTTCTTGTCCCAGATATCGTAGGACGCCGGCTGCATGGGAATTTCTGCAGCATCGCGGTTCAGCGCTTCAATACGCACCGTGCTCATCTTGTTCTTACCCTCCCGAAATCCTGCAATGTGTTTCTGTTTTTTCATTCGTGTTTTGACCGCGAAAGTCAGCCTTTTCGCGGGAAAATCCACCCGTCAGCGCCGGTCTCCGGATTACCGGTCGATCGCGCTGATGCTCTACCGTTTCGCCGTTATGCCGTCTCCGGCCCCGATCAATAGCCGAGGGCCATTGCTGGGCGTTGCACACGAGGGCTTTTGCTGCCCCTTCCTCCCTCGAAACCCGCACATCTGGGTTTCGCCCGCTTACTCAAACACAATATGTTGTGCTTGGCGGGAAGTGAAAGTACGCCAACAAAAAGCCAAAATCAAGGACTTTTTTTAGCGAAGCCCATCAGGGCGTTACACGGCGCTTTTCACGTATCTCGCGAACTTGGGTAAAGGATTTACGCGGCTTGACTGAATGCGGCGAAAATGCGTGTTCGATGCCGGAAACCCGGCGGCCGGAAAATGGTCTTTTATCCGTTTTCCTTCCCCAGATATTGAGGTAAGCATGCCGATTTTCCACGCCCGTTCCCGCCGTTGGCGCGCCGCAAGCGGCGCCTGCCTGCTCGCGCTCACCATGCTGCTGCGCCTGGCGCCTGCGTGCGCCGCGGCACTGCCTTCGATCGTCGACGGGCAGCCCGTGCCGTCGCTCGCACCGATGCTCGAACGCGTTACGCCGGCCGTCGTCAACATCAACTCGAAAACCCGCGTGGCGGTGCGCAACCCGTTCATGGACGACCCGTTCTTCCGGCAGTTTTTCGGCATGCAAAACATGCCGCGCGAGCGCGTGGAGCAGTCATTGGGTTCAGGTGTGATCATCGATGCGGCGAAAGGCTACGTGCTGACCAACAATCACGTGATTCAAGGCGCCGACGATATTTCGGTGACGTTGCCGGACGGCCGCACGCTGACTGCCAAAGCCGTCGGCGCGGATCCCGAAACCGATGTTGCGGTGATCCAGATTGCAGCCGACCATCTCACCGCGCTGACGTTGGCTGATTCGAGCAAACTGCGCGTCGGTGACTTCGTTGTCGCGCTCGGTAACCCGTTTGGTGTCGGCCAGTCGGCTAGTTCAGGCATTGTCTCTGGCCTGAATCGCGCTGGCATTGGAGGACGCGGATTCCAGAACTTCATCCAGACCGATGCATCGATCAATCCCGGCAACTCCGGGGGCGCATTGGTCGATCTGCGCGGCGAACTGGTCGGGATTAACTCCCAGATATTTTCGACCTCGGGCGGCAGCCTGGGCGTAGGTTTCGCAATTCCGTCAAATCTCGCGCGCGACGTCATGCGCCAGCTGATCGCGACCGGCACGGTCACCCACGGCTCGCTCGGCGTGCAGACGCAAGACCTGACCGACGACATCGCCCGCGCGCTCGGCACGAGTGCGGGCCAAGGCGCCGTGGTCACGCGCGTGCAGTCCGGCTCGCCGGCCGCCGCGGCCGGCCTGCAGGCGGGCGACGTTATCGTCAGAGTCGACGGTCGGCCCGTGCACGGGGCGGCGGATTTCCACAATGCCGAAGGTCTGGCGCCGGTCGGCTCGTCGCTGGCACTGGAACTGCTGCGCGAAGGCAAGACGGTCAATGCGATGGCGAAACTGGTGGCGCAGCAGGCGGCGAGTGCGGTCGGCAGTACGGTGGACGCGCGTCTGACCGGTGCCGATCTCGGCGAAGCCGCCGCGCGCGCCAACCGCGAAGGGCTCAACGGTGTGCGTGTGAGTCGGGTTGCCGCGAACAGCCGCGCGGCGACGGCCGGCCTGCAGGCGGGCGATCTGATCGTCGGCGTGAATCAAACCGATATCAGCAGTCTGGATGATCTCAAAACCCTGTTGGCGCAGCGTCCGCGCCAGGCGTTGCTTTCTGTGGTGCGCGGACGGCAGGCTTTTCTGCTGCCTTTGCGCTGAAAGCTTGCGCGGGTTAACAGCGCGCTGACGGCAAATGCGCGATAATTCGCTGTCGCGTGATGCGGCAAGGGCGGTGCCGCTTGGCGCCGCGCGCATGTTCCAAGAGGGTCCAACGTGACTAAATGCAATATTGTCCGCGTGTGCGGGCTGATTCTGGGCGTGTGCGCCAGTGCGCTCGCTGTTGCCGCCGACGGCGAAGCGGCAAAACCCAAAGCTGTGAAGAAAGCGGTTGCCGCCGAACCGAAAACAGAGACGATCGTACTGCGCAGCGACCACGCCACCGCGCACGTGCTGCAGGATCTGATCAAGCAATACCAGGCGAGCAAGCTCGGCAAGGTCGAACTGCAGCCATTCAGCACGATTTCGGCGCTCGACGCCGTGAACGCCGGCACCGCCGACGTTGCCGGCACCGCGCGTCCGGCGATGCCGCAGCGCGCCGAGGAACAGGGCACGAATTTCCTGCCTCTGGCTTGGTATGCGATGGTGCCGATCGTGGCCGCGGAAAACCCGGTCAGCGACATTTCGCTTAAAGCATTGCATGATCTTTATCTCGGCCGGCTGACCAACTGGAAGGACCTGGGCGGTGCGGACGCGCCGGTCAATCTCGACGGCGTCGCGCCGCCGCTCGATGGCGTGGAATATTCCACGCGCCTGCTGCTGTTTCATTTCGGCGATCAGGACGTCGCGATCCCGCGGCTGTATGTCAACGTCGACAAGCTCGAGGAGGACATCGAGCTCAACGCGCACGGTCTGGGCCTGAGCACGCTGTCCAATGCCGGGCACAACGCAAAAGTGAAAGTCTTGAGCGTCGAAGGCGTGCGCGCCACGCCAGCGACGATTGCCGACGGCAGCTATCCGCTGTACGGCGTTATGTATCTGGCGATGCGCGACGATGCGGCGCGTCACGCCGACGTCGCCAAGTTCATCGAGTTCACCAGCAGCGAGACCGGCAAGGCGATACTGCGCAAGCACGAGGTCGTGCCGTACGCCGACGCGTCGGCGTTGATCGACAAACAGGCCGAACGCACCGCATTCATCGATGCCCACCTGCGGGTCGCGCCGGTGCCAATGCCGACGAGCAGCGGGACGCCGGTGTCGGCGCCGATCGCCACCGCGCAGGCGCTGCAGCGTGTTGCGCCGACATCCGAACGTACACTGGAAGCGAAGGATCGCGCGGAGCGCGCCAAAGCCGAGCAGGCTGCGGCGAAGACAGCGGATGCCGGACACTGATCTGCAGATCGCGGCGCTCACCCTCGATCTGGACGACACGCTCTGGCCGATCGAGCCGGTAATGCGGCGCGCCGAGCGGCGCCTCGACGAATGGCTGCAAGCGCATTGTCCGCGCGCCGCGGCAGCGTACCCGGTCGAAGCCATGCGCGAATTGCGCGATCGCGTCGCCTGCGAGAACCCGCAGTTGGCGCACGATTTCGGCGCGCAGCGGCGCTTGTCCCTGCACACCGCGTTGCACGAACACGGCTACGGCGACGCCCACGTCGAAAGCGCGTACGCGCAGTTTTACGCGGCACGCAATGAAGTGGAATGCTACGCCGATGCGCTGCCGGCACTGACCCGGCTCGCGGCGCGTTTCCCGCTCGTGAGCCTCACCAACGGCAACGCCGACATCGAACGCATCGGCATCGCGCACCTGTTCCGATTTTCGCTGTCCTCGCGCGAATGCGGCGTGGCCAAGCCGGCGCCAGCGATTTTCCATGCCGCGTGCGCGCGGCTAGGGCTGCCGGCGCATGCCGTGCTGCATGTCGGTGACGATCCGGAACTGGACGTCGCCGGCGCGCGCGGAGCCGGCTTGCGCGCGGCGTGGATCAACCGTAGCGGTGCGGCGTGGTCGTCGCCGGAGCGGCCAGACCTGGTGGCATCCGATCTGGCGGAACTCGCCGACCGGCTCGACGCACTGTGCCTCAACGCTGCGGACCAGCGCGCGTTGGCATAAACCCTGCTTCGAGCCGATGTAGAACTGCAGCTTTGCCGTTCAACGCATTGAACTGCAAGCAGCAGCCCAGGGAGAATCGAATGCACGGGCTGGTCGAATCTGCACGTAGCGGCAAGGCCGTCGCCGTGATTGGCGTCGACGCGCGCAGCCTCAAGCGCGTCGCCGCAACGCTCGGCAAGGCCGCGGGCCAATGGCTGCGCGCCAGTGGTTTTGCGGCCGAGCCCGGCAAGTTTTGTCTCGTCCCTGACGCGCAGGGGCATTTGCGTGCCGTACTCGTTGGCGTGGCGCGCAGCGATGATGTCTACGCACTGGCGGCGCTGCCGCACGGCTTGCCGGCCGGGAATTACCGTCTGGACGATGCCGGTCTCGCCCTCGACCCCCTCTGCGCCGCGCTCGGCTGGGAACTGGGTGCCTACCGTTTCAGCCGCTATCGCAAGCCTGCGCGCGAACCTGCGCGCTTGGGCGTCGAGCGCGGCACCGCCCGCGCGCTCGCGCCCATGCTCAACGCGATCACGCACGTGCGCGACCTGATCAACACGCCGACCCAGGATCTGGGGCCGGCTGAGCTCGCCGCACAGGTGAAAGCGCTCGCGCAGACGCACGGCGCGAAGTATCGCGAGTGGGTCGGCGAGGCGCTGCTCAAGGCCAATTTCCCCACCATCCATGCCGTGGGCCGTGCCAGCCATCGGGCGCCGCGACTGGCCGAACTGACCTGGGGCAAGGCCGGGGCGCCGCACCTCGTGCTCATCGGCAAGGGCGTGTGCTTCGATACCGGCGGGCTGGACATGAAAACCAGTGACGGCATGCGCTGGATGAAGAAGGACATGGGCGGCGCGGCGCATGCGCTCGCGCTCGCCGGTCTGATCATGCAGGCGCAGCTGCCGGTGCGGCTGAGCCTGCTGATTCCAGCGGTGGAGAACGCCATTTCGGGCGAATCGTATCGACCGGGCGAAGTGATCCGCACGCGCGCAGGCATCAGCGTGGAAGTGGACAATACCGACGCCGAAGGTCGCCTCGTGCTGTGCGACGCGCTTGCCTATGCAGTCGAAGGCAAGCCCGATCTCATCATCGATTTGGCCACGCTCACCGGCGCCGCGCGTGTCGCGCTCGGTCCGGAACTGCCGGCGCTGTTCGCCAATCGCGACGACCTCGCCGACGCCGTGCTACGTGCCGGCGTTCGCGAGCAGGACCCGCTCTGGCGCATGCCGCTATGGGATGCCTACGCCAGCATGCTCGAATCGCGCATCGCCGATACGCTGAACTCCGGCACCTCGCGCTGGGGCGGTGCCATCACGGCGGCGCTATATCTGAAACGCTTCGTGCCCGATGCAATTGCGTGGCTGCACGCCGATGTCTATGCCTGGAACGACAGCGACCGTCCCGGTCGCCCGCAAGGCGGCGAGGCGCAGGGATTGCGAGCGTTCTTTGCGTTCTTGCGCGAGCGGTACTCGTAGCGGCGCAATTGGTTGCGCCACGGCAGGTGGCGCGATAAACCGCGCCCCTGCTGAGAGCAGCAATCAATCGACGGGTTTCTCGATCGCTGTGTGCGGCAGCACGCGCGCAGCGATCTTGGTATCGCTGCGCACGAGCTCGACGATGTCGGCAACGATATGCGCGGCCTCCTGGAGCACGACGTCCTTTTCGGCTTTGCGCGCTTTCTCTTCAGCCACATCGGTAGTCAGGCTGCGCTCGTCGGCCTGCAGGCCGTCGTCCTCCGCCGGCGTGGCGCCTTTCGCTGGAGGCGTCGCGGCAGTTTCGTTCTTCGGCGGATCGGCGGGGGTGGGAGCTTTCACTTCCTTCGTCGTCGACGGCGCCGCAACCAGATCCGGATGCCGCTGTTTGCGCTTGGCTTCCTGCTCATCACGCTCGGCGCGGCGCACCTGCTCGTTGAGCGAAATCGTGGTCTGGCTGCGCACCTTGCGCCAGTCGGTGATGTCGGCGGAATAGGCCTGCCACTCGCGTTGCTTGGCGGCGCGCGATTCGTGGCGCGCTTCGAGCATCGGCACGATGGATTTGAGGTCGGACGTCGGCGTGTAGTTCGCCGCCGGAATCGACGTCCATGCCAGCGCGTTGTCGTAGGTGTGTTCGCCGTTCTGTTCGTAATCGACCGTCACCGGGAAATTGATGTCGGGCGTCACGCCGTGCAGCTGGGTGGATTCGCCGTCGACGCGGAAGAACTGCTGGATCGTCATCTTCAATTCGCCGAACGTCGGTTTCTCGTGCTGCGACATCTGGTCGAGATCGACGAGGTTCTGCACCGTGCCCTTGCCGTACGTGTTCTCGCCGATGATGACGCCGCGGCCGTAATCCTGGATCGCGCCGGCGAAAATTTCCGAGGCTGACGCCGAATTGCGGTTGACGAGCACGGCGAGCGGGCCGCTCCACACCATCTCGGTATGCGTGTTGCGGCCTTCCTCGATGCGGCCGCCGGCATTGCGCACCTGCACGACCGGACCGTGTCCGACGAACAGGCCGGTGAGGTCGATCGCTTCGGACAGCGAGCCGCCGCCGTCGTTGCGCAAGTCGATCAGCACGCCGTCGACGTTTTGTTTCTTCAGATCAGTGAGCAGCTTGGCGACGTCACGCGTCGCGCTGCGATAATCCTTGTCGCCGCGCCGGCGCGCCTCGAAGTCTTCGTAAAATGTCGGCAGCGTAACCACGCCGACGTGGCGCACGGTCTCGCCATCCTTGACTTCGATGACCGAGCTCTTCGCCGCCTGTTCCTCGAGCGCGACCTTCTTGCGCACGATGGCGATCTGCACGTGTTTGCCGTCCGGGCCGGCGTCTACGGGAAGCACTTCCAGGCGTACGGTCGTGTCTTTCGCACCGCGGATCTGATCGACGACATCATCCAGACGCCAGCCAACCACGTCGGTGATCGGACCACTGGTACCCTGGCCGACGCCGACAATGCGATCGCCGACCTTGAACTTGCCCGACAGCGCGGCAGGTCCGCCCGGCACGATCTCGCGGATCGCGGTGTAGTCGTCGTCGCGCTGCAGCACGGCGCCGATGCCTTCCAGCGACAGGCGCATGGCCATATCGAAGTTTTCACTGGCGCGCGGGCCGAGGTAATTCGTGTGCGGATCGATCGACATCGCGTACCCGTTCATGAACGTCTGGAACACGTCTTCACTGGTGAGCTGGCGCATGCGCGTAAGGTAATTCGCGTAGCGCTTGTCGAGGGTCTCGCGGATCTTCGTTTCGTCCTTGCTGGCGAGCTTGAGGCGCAGCCAGTCGTTCTTCACGCGCTGGCGCCAGAGGTCGTCGAGTTCGGCGGTGGTCTTCGGCCATGGCGCCTTTTCGCGCTGGTAGCGGTAGCTTTCGTCCTTGCCGAAATCAAAGCCTTGCTTGAGCAACTCGCGCGCAAATGCCGTGCGCTCGGCCACGCGCTGTTCGTACAGGTTGAAGATCGCGAATGGCACGGACAGGTCTTCGTCGTAGATTGCATCGCCGAGCTTGTCGCGTTGCGGCGCGAAGCGGTCGATGTCGGGCTGCACGAAGAACAGGCGGTCGGCATCGAGCGCATCGAGGTAGCGGTCGAAAATGTGCTGCGACATCGTCGCATCGAGCGGCATCGACTTGTAATGGAAGCGCGTGAGGATGCGCGTCGCCGCCAGCGCAGCCTGGGCCTGGTCAGCGGTCGGCTTGAGCACCAGATCGCCGGATTCCGGCACAGCCTTGGCCAGCGCGACGTGGCTTAGCGCAACAAACGCGAGCCCGAGAAAACCTTTGTACAACTTGAATGTGTTCACGCAACTTCCTCAACAAATCCTGCCTGATGTGCCATCTGGTCTGCGTGGTACGACGAACGCACCAGCGGCCCCGACGCGACATGTTCGAAACCGAGCCGCTGGCCGTAGTCGGCCAGCGCATCGAACTCCGCCGGCGTCCAATAGCGCAGCACCGGATGATGATGCGCGGTCGGCTGCAGATACTGACCGATCGTCACCATATCGACCGCATGCATGCGCAGATCGTTCATTGCACCGTGCACTTGATCGAGCGTTTCGCCCAAGCCGAGCATGATGCCGGACTTGGTCGGTATTTTTGGATGTTGTGCCTTGAAGGATTTAAGCAAGCTTAACGACCAGTCGTAATCGGCCCCGGGGCGCACGTTCGGATACAGCGCGCGCACGGTTTCCAGATTGTGGTTGAACACATCCGGCGGCGCCGCCGCAAGCACCTCGAGCGCACGTTCCATGCGCCCCTTGCCGCGGAAATCCGGCGTGAGAATTTCGATCTTCGTGGCGGGATTCGCGGCGCGCACCGCGCTGATGCACTCGGCAAAATGACTCGCGCCGCCATCGCGCAGGTCATCGCGATCGACCGAGGTAATGACGACGTAACGCAAACCCATGTCGCGGATCGTGTCGGCGAGATGGCGCGGCTCCTCGGCGTCCGGCGGTTTCGGCCGGCCGTGCGCGACATCGCAGAACGAGCAGCGCCGCGTGCAGACTTCGCCCAGGATCATGAATGTCGCCGTGCCCTTGCCGAAACACTCGTGGATGTTCGGACACGACGCTTCTTCGCACACGGTGACGAGCCGGTTCGCGCGCAGTTTCGCCTTGAGTTTCGCCACGGCGTTGCCGGGCGGAATGCGCACGCGAATCCAGCCTGGTTTGCGCAGCAGCGGGGCTGCATTGTCGAAGCCGGCGCGGTTGCGCGCGATCTTGTCTTCGCCAAGCTGTTTGGCGGGCGGTTCGACGACGGCAATCGGGATGAGTTTGTCGTTCATTTGCGTGGATTCAAGCGACGCTAACATCACCCACGATGGCTGGGCCAGCGTCGAAAGTCAGGGGTTGCGCCGCAACCGCGGCGAGGCCGAACTGACGGGCCAGTTCGCCGACCAGCACGGTTTCCACATCGGCGAGCCGTGACGGTCCGCCCAAGTCTAGCACTTGCGTGACAGTTAGGCCCTGAAAACCGCAGGGATTGATGCGCTGGAACGGCTCCAGATCCATGGCCACGTTGAACGCCAAACCGTGGAACGTGCAGCCGCGGCGCACGCGAATGCCGAGCGCGGCAATTTTGGCGCCGCTGACGTAAACACCGGGCGCGCCATCGCGGCGAGCGGCGACAATGTTCCATTCGGCCAGTGTGTCGATTACCGCCTGCTCGATGCGCTGCACATACTCGCGCACGCCGAGCCCGAGACGCCGCAAGTCGAGCAGTGGATAAGCGACGATCTGCCCGGGACCGTGATACGTAACCTGACCGCCGCGGTCGACGGGGATCACGGGGATGTCGCCCGGCATCAGCACATGTTCCCATTTGCCGGCCTGGCCGAGCGTGAACACCGGCGCGTGTTCGACGACCCACAATTCATCTGCGGACTGCGCCGTGCGCGTGTCGGTGAACGCCTGCATCGCGCGCCAGACCGGTTCGTAAGGCGCCAAACCAGGGAAACGGCGGACGAGAATTGGCTGCGTCACAGCGTCCAGCGAATATCCGGGTCCGCGCGCATTGCCGCGTGCACCGCGTCGTATTTCTCACGCGACGGGCAGGTGAACGTCACGCTGACCGAGACATAGTTGCCTTCTGCGGACGGGCGTGTGCGCAGGCTGCCGTTGATCACATGCAGACCGAGGCCGACGATGATGTCCGGCACGCGCGTTTCCAGGCCGGCGTGGGCCTTGCCCATCGCCGTAACTTCGAATGCGCCGGGAAACTGGAAACCCTGTTCCGGATTCTGCGGCTGAAGGTTGTCGAGCGATTTCATTTTGTATTTGGCGCGTTGGGATTCGGCGGCGCGGCTGCATTGGGATTGGCCACCGCCGCGACGCCGGGATTTGCCTTGTCCCCTTTCCACCAGAGCAGAATGCCGTCGGACATGCGACCCCAGAAACCGGCTTCGGGCGCATCGGCCAAGGCGACCAGCGGACGTTCTGCGAGCGTCTTGCCGTCGAGCGCAATTTTGAGCGTTCCGACCTGCTGGCCTTTCGCATACGGCGCAATCAGCCGCCCCGGAACTTCCATGCTGGCTTTCAGATCGTTATAGCGCCCGCGCGGCACGGTAGTGAGCAGGTCCTCGGCGACGCCGAGCGCAATCGTGTTCTGCGCGCCTTTCCACAGTTCCGGTTGGGCCAGCGCTTTGCCGGCCTCGTACAGCTTGTGCGTTTCGTAGAAGCGGAAGCCGTAGTTGAGCAGGCTCTGATTGTCGTCGGCGCGCTGCTTCTCGCTCGGCGTGCCCATGACCACGGCGATCAGGCGCTGATCGCCGCGCTTGGCCGACGTGGTCAGGCAAAAACCGGCATCCTTGGTATGGCCGGTCTTGATGCCGTCGACGCTGGAATCGCGCCACAGCAGCGTGTTGCGATTGTGCTGGGTGATGCCGTTCCACTCGAATTCCTTGATTGCATAGATCTTGTAGTCATCCGGGTAGTCGTGAATCACGGCGCGCGCGAGCAGGCCGATATCACGTGCGGTCGAATAGTGATTCGGATCGGGCAGGCCCGATGCGTTGGTGAAATGCGAAGCGGTCATGTGCAACTGCGCGGCGTACTGGTTCATCAGTTCCGCGAACGTGCCTTCCGAGCCCGCCACGTGTTCGGCCAGCGCGATCGCCGCGTCGTTGCCGGACTGGATGATCATGCCGTACAGCAGGTCCTTGAGTGGCACTTTCGAGTTCAGCGCGAGAAAGCTCGTCGAACCTTCCGTACTCGCGCCGCCCGAGCGCCAGGCGTTTTCGCTGATCGACACAGGGTCGTCGAGCTTGATCTTGCCCTTGGCCAGTTCCGCCGAGACGATGTAGGCGGTCATGACTTTCGTGATCGATGCCGGCTCCACGCGCGCGTCGGCGTTGTTCTCGGCGAGCACCTGGCCGGTAGTGAAGTCCATCAACAGCCAACTCTTGGCGTCGAGGCTGGGTGGCGGTGGCACCGGTGCATTGCCGACGACGGCGTGCGGCAGTGCGGGCGCGGGCGTCGGCGTCGCGGCGGATTGCGTGGATTCGGGCGCCTGCTCGGTTTTCGCCGGCGGCTCCTGTTTCGCGGCAGCTTTGGCTTTGCCGTGGACGTGATGCGCGGGTTTGGCGAACGTATTGGCGGAAACGGCGGCGGAAAGAACCAGGAGCAAAACCAGTTGGTGCAAAAGCTTCATCATCGATTCCAGTGTGAACTTGGGCATAGGTCTGCAACTCGCGCCGTGCGCAGCAGCGGACCGCTATTGTACCGCCACGCGTGGTTCGCCTAAGCCAAGCTCGCGCAACATCGGCGTGAGCCGATCGGCTTCCTGCGCGTCGTGCAGCGGCCCGACGCGCACGCGATGCACGGTCTTGCCCTCCACGCGCGCCGCAATGACATGCACTTCGCCGAGGCGCGCCGCGCGTACTTTTGCCGCGGCGTGTTCGGCATTGCTACTTTCGCTGTAAGCGCCCACTTGCAGGTATAGCTCCGGTTGCGGCGTTTTCGCGGGCGAAGTTGAGACCGTGGTGTTGCGCTCGGGTTCCGCGGCGCGCGGCGGGTGCTCCGGATCGATACCGCGCACCTCCACCATCGCCGTGCCTTGCGGCCACACGCCGAGCTTGATCGCTGCCACATAGGACAGGTCGATGATGCGATTGGATACGAAAGGACCGCGGTCGTTGACGCGCACGATCGCGCTGCGGCCGTTTTTCAGGTTCGTCACACGCACGTAGCACGGCAGCGGCAGCACCTTGCTCGCGGCGCTGTAGGCATACATGTCGTACTTCTCGAAATTCGACGTCGTGTAGCCGTTGAACTTGTTGCCGTACCACGAGGCAAGCCCGCGTTCGACGTAATCCTTGCAGCTGGGCAGAACGCGGTAACTCTCGCCGAGCACGCTGTACGGCGACTTGTTGCCGTACTGCGAGCGTGGCTCGTTTTTCGGCACTGGCTCCGGAATCTTGGCAACGTCGGGCACTTCTGCCGGAGTCGAGTCGTGGTCCTGCGCATAGCGGCCGTTGTGCGCGGGTGGCGGATTCGAAGTCGACGGCGCGTGTGGTTTGGTTGTTTGTCGATGTCCGCAGCCGGCGAGCAGAACCGACATCAGCAATGCGAACGCGACGCGCACGCCGGCTCGCGTCATTGGCGTGCCGCGACTCCGGCCGCGACGCCCAGGCTCACCTGGTACGCGGCCAGACTGTAGAGCGGGCTCTTGTTGTAACGGGAGATTACGTAGAAGTTCTGGAACGTGATCCAGATTTCCGGACCTTCAGCGCCGTCGAGTTTGATCAGCGTGGCCGGCGTCATCGGATCGAGCTTGATCGAACCGGGTTTTGCGTCAGGCGTATAACCCCACTCGGCGAGCTGCTGCAGCGAATACACCGGCGTCAAGCCATTGGGCTCGATCGGGCGCGCCTGCGCGCTGACCAGCGCACGCTGCACGACCGGCCCGTCTGTCTGCCAGCCGTGTGCGATGAAATAATTCGCCACGCTCGCGCAGATGTCCGGCAGTGAATTCCACAGGTCGATCTTGCCATCGCCATCGCCATCGCGCGCAAAGTTGGCGATGCTCGACGGCATGAACTGGCCCCAGCCCATCGCGCCGGCGTACGAACCGATGAGGTCTTCCAGCGCATAGGGAAACGATGGTGAGCGCAGCAAGAACAAGCGCTTGAGTTCGTCACGGAAAAAATCCTGGCGCGGCGGGTAATAGAACGCAAGCGTGGTCAGCGCATCGAGCACGCGATAGTGGCCGGCATTGCGGCCATAGCCCGTCTCCACGCCGAGTATCGCCACGATGATTTCCGCCGGCACCCCATATTCGCGGGCAATGCGTTCCAGCAACACGTGGTTGGCCGCGTAGAACGCGACACCATCGTCGATGCGGCGATCGTTGACGAAGATCGGCCGATAATCCTTCCACGCTTTCGATTCAGCAGGCCGCGTCATGGTGTCGATCACGCTCTGCTGATAGCGCGCCTTGTTCAGGGTGGCCAGCACTGTGGCTTCGTCGACGCGCCCGCTCTTGGCGACTTCCTTGGCGAACAGCTGCTCGGCGCTTGCGACATCGCTGGCGGCAGATGGAGTTTCGGCGGAGGTGGGAACGGCAGCCAGCAAGGCGCAGGCGCAAAAAGTATACAAAAACCTTGTTCCGCGTCGCATCGTGTTGCCAACAAAGCCCGATAATTCAAACTTTACCATGCCTAACGGGCCATCAGCTTGCGGTGTGCATGTATCGACATCAGCACGCCGAAACCGGCGAGCAGCGACACCGCCGATGTGCCGCCGTAGCTGATCAGTGCCAGCGGCACGCCGACCACGGGCAAGAGGCCCGTGATCATGCCGCCGTTGACCATGACGTAAACGAAGAATGCCATGCTGATCGAGCCGGCGAGTAGGCGCGAATAGGTGTCGCGCGCGTTCGCGGCAATCATCAGGCCACGCCCGACGATGAACAGGTACAGCGCAAGCAGCGCGATGACACCGAGCAGGCCCCATTCCTCGGAAAACACCGCGAACACGAAATCGGTGGTGTGCTCGGGCAGGAATTCCAGGCGCGATTGCGTGCCGTGATGCCAGCCCTTGCCGAGCAGGCCGCCGGAACCGACTGCAATTTCCGACTGGATGATGTGCCAGCCGTTGCCGAGCGGATCGGATTCCGGATCCAGGAACATGCGCAGTCGATTGCGCTGATACTCGTGCATGAAATGCCACAGCAGCGGCGCGGCGCCCGCGACGGCGCAGAGCAGCAAGCCAATGCGCCACCAGGCCAGCCCAGCCAGGAAAATCGCGAACACACCGCTGGCAACGACGAGCACGGCGGTGCCGAGGTCCGGCTGTTTGGCGATCAGCAGCGCCGGCACGGCAATGACCGCGGCCACGGCGCCAAGCGTAAGCCAGCGCGGTGGCAGGTCGCGGGCGTGCAGATACCATGCGACCATCATCGGCAAGGTCAGCTTGACGAGCTCGGACGGCTGAAAACGCATAAGCCCGAGATTGAGCCAGCGGTTGGCGCCGCGGCCCTGGCCGAGCACAGCCACGGCGACGAGCAGCAGCACGCTCGCGCCGTACAGCCACGGCGTCCAGTTGCGCAGCACGCTTGGCGGCACCCGCGAGATCAGCAGCAGCAGGGTACCGCCGAGGCCAAAACGCAAGGCCTGGTTGAGTACCAGATGTGTGTCGCCGTCGCTGGCGCTGTACAACGTCGCCAATCCGCACGCTGCCAGCAGCAGCAGCGCGCCGAGCAAGCCCAAATCCAGGCGCGGCTCGCGCAGCGCGCGTACGAGCCACGTTTGCAGTTGCACGAGCACGCTTGCGCTCACGAGCCGCGTCCTGTGTCGATGTCCTTTAGCCACGCATCGAGGATCTTGCGCGCGATCGGCGCGGCATCGTGCGCGCCGGTGTGGCCGGACTGCAGCGCGACCACGACGGCGATGCGCGGATCCTCAGCGGGCGTGAACGCCTCGAACAGCACTTCGTGGCGTTCCACTGCCACGCTCATGATGTTTTGCCATTCCTCGTCGGTGCGCGAAAAACGCTCCGCCGTGCCGGTCTTGCCGGCGATGATGTAAGGGAAGTTTTCGCCCAAGCCGCGCGCCGTGCCGGTGGGGCCATTGATCGCCGCGATCATGCCCTGCTGCACCGCTGACCAGTTCGCCATGTTGCGGATAAAACTCGCTTGCGGCGGATCGTCGGGCTCGGCCTGGGGTTCGGCGTTGAGTCCTTCCTGCATCGCGTGCACCAGATGGGGCACGCGGCGCACGCCTTTGGCGGCCATCGTCGACAGCGCCTGCGCGAGCTGAATCGGCGTGATCACCCAATAGCCCTGGCCGATGCCCGCGATCACGGTTTCGCCGGGATACCACGGCTGGTGCAGATGCGCGCGCTTCCATGTTTGCGACGGCAGCACACCGGCGCTTTCGCCATTCAGATCGATGCCGGTCACCTTGCCGAAACCGAAATTGCCCATCCAGTTGCTGAAGCGATCGATGCCCATGTCGTAGGCAAGCGAATAAAAATAGGTGTTGACCGACTGTGCGATGGCTTGCACCAGATCGACGCGGCCGTGACCGCCGCGCTTGTCGTCGCGATAGCCGCGTTCCTGGCCGGGAATGTGGAACTCGCCGATGGAAAGGACAGTGTCCTCGGGTCGGCGCAGACCAAGCTCGACGCCGCCGAGCGCGAGATACGGTTTCACCGTCGAGCCCGGCGTGAAGTTGCCGGCGATCGTGCGGTCGAGCAGCGGCTTGTCCGGCGCATTCAGCAGCGTCGCGTAGTCGATCCTGCCGATGCCGTTGACGAACAGGTTTGGATCGAAGCTCGGCACGCTGACCATCGTCAGCACTTCGCCATTGCGCGGATCGATCGCCACTGCGGCGCCGGCGCGACCGGCGAAGGCATCGGCGGCAACGCGCTGCAGGCGCGCATCGATCGTCAGATAAATGTTCTTGCCCGGCTTCGGCGCAACGCGATCCGGCAGCACGCGCAGCGGCCGCTTGTCGACGTTGACCTCGACTTTTTCGTAGCCGACTTCGCCGTGCAACTCGTCTTCGTAGTAACGCTCGACGCCGGTTTTGCCGACGTGCGTGGTACCGGCGTAGCTGCGCGCGTCGAGCTTCTCGGCGTCGGCAACGTCGATACGGCCGACGTAGCCGATCAGATGGGCGAAGTCTTCGCCGCGCGGGTAGGCGCGGGTGAGATACGGCACGATGTCGACGCCGGGAAAGCGCCAGCGCTCGGTGGAGAAGCGCGCAATCTCGTCTTCGCTGAGCTTGAAGCGTAGCGGGATGCTTTCGAATGAATGCTTGGCGCGGCGCAGCGCGTTGAAGTGGTCCAGGTCGTCGTCGGAGAGCGCCACGACGCCGCCGAGTTCGTCCAGCGTATGCGCCAGGTTCTTCGTCTGTTCGGGCACCACTTCGAGCCGGAACGCGGCGACGTTGTCCGCGAGCAGCACGCCGTTGCGGTCGTAGATCAGGCCGCGCGTCGGCGCGATACTGCGCACGGAAATGCGGTTCTGGTCGGAACGCGCGATGAATTCGTCATGGCGGGAGATCTGCAGGAACGCGAAACGCATGCCCAACCCGGCCAGGCACGCCGCGATCAGGACGAAACCGGCAATGGCGCGCACGCGGAAGTGCGCGGCCTCGTCGCGCACGTTGCGCAGGCGCAGGCGCGGATCGGACGTGTATTCGCGTCTCACGATTCATTCACGCGCAAGCGCGCGCGCAGGTCGTCGAACAGCAGGAATAGCCACGGCCAAGCCAGGGCGCCGGCGAGCGGCGCCAGCCAGAAACCCGCTGATGGCGCGTGCTCACCGGCGACGGCGCGCACCATGAGCAGCACGATGCGGTCATTCACGAGCAGCGCGAACACGGCCAGTGCCTGCTGCCACATCGGGAAGAAGCGCAGGCGCGCACGGAAGCGCAGCAGGATGAAACAAAGTATACAAAGCCGCAATGCCTGCTCGCCGAGCAGTTCGCCGGCGAACAGGTCGCCGAACAGGCCGAGCACGAAAGCAAGGCCCAGGCCCACGCGCTCCGGCGTCTCCAACGCCCAGTAGATCAGCACCAGCGCGAGCCAGTACGGCTTGAGCGGCAATAGCGCCTGCGGCAACGGCATCAGCTGCAGCAGGTAACAGCCGAACAGGCTGCCCCAGAACAGCAGGAAATGGGCGCGGTTGCGATTCATGGGTGAGCCCGAGTGCTGGCGCGATGCGTTGAAGCGCATCGCGCACGAGGCCGAACGCCCGAAGCAGGACGCGGAGGGCCGGGTTGCTTGGCGAGGTCGTGGACGGCCGAGCCTAGCTGCAATCCGAGCGAAGCGAGGAGGATATCCTTCATCGACCATTTTCCTTCGCGGAAACGCCGCTGGCCGGAATCGCTGGCGGTCCTTCGTCGTGTGTCGGCGCCGGCGGCCCGACCGGATCGACGAGCTGCTGCAGGATCAGCACTTCGCCGCTGCGATCCAGCGCTGCGCTTGGCGTGATGATGGCAGCGGCAAACATGCCGCTGGCATCGTTGCTGATCGAACGCACGACGCCGACCGGAAATCCGGCGGGGAAATGGCCGCCCAAACCCGAAGTGATCAGGCGGTCGCCGACTTTCAGGTCGGCGCTGATCGGGATATTCGGCAGGCTCAGTGCATCGAGCGTGTAGCCGCGTGCGATCGCGCGCATGCCGGTGCGCTCGACCGTGACCGGCAACGCGTGCGCGGCATCCGTGATCAGCATCACCGTGGCCATGTTCGGCAGCGTCTCGACGACCTGACCCATGATGCCGTGCGCATCGAGCACAGCCTGGCCGATCTGCACGCTCTGGTTCGCGCCGGCGTCGATAACCAGGCGATGGCGATCCGGATCGGTGTCGATGTCGACGATGTGCGCGAGCTGCACACCGAGATCCAGGCTGCGCTGGACCGCGAGCAGCTCCTGCAGGCGCTGGTTCTGTTCGCGCACTTCGCCCAGACGGTTCAAGCGTGCCTGGGCGAGCAGCAGGTCCTGGCTCAGCCTGGTGTTTGCCTCGGTCAGGCGCTCGCGGTCGGCCAGCGCCAGCCGCGCTTCACGCGCGACCTGCGCCGGCAGCGCGGCGAGCCGGTACATCGGTTCGACTGCCATGTTCAGCACATAGCGCGTGCGTGACAGGTAAGCGCCGCGGTGGTCGGCCACCATCAGCACGATCGCGACGGCGAGATAGCCGATCAGCCGCAGCGTGTTCGCCGCGTCAGCGGTGAACAGGGGGCCGGAATCGGTGCGGGTCAGCGCCATGACAGGGAGCGGTGCGCGCCGTAGTCAGAAATCACTTCACTCTGGAGCGAAGAAATCGCTCCCGTGCTGGTCTATCAATTCCAGTGCGCGCCCGCCGCCACGCGCGACGCAGGTGAGCGGATCGTCGGCGACGTGCACATGCAGGCCGGTTTCCTCGGAGATCAGGCGATCCAGGTCACGCAACAGCGCGCCGCCGCCGGTGAGCACGATGCCGCGCTCGGCGACGTCGGAACACAGCTCCGGCGGCGTCTGTTCGAGTGCCGAGCGCACCGCGGCGACAACGCCGGCGAGCGGCTCGTGCAGCGCCTCGAGGATCTCGTTGGAGTTGATCTGGAACATGCGCGGCACGCCCTCGGCGAGGTTGCGCCCGGAAATCTCGATTTCCTTGACGTCGTTCTGCGCGAACGCACAGCCGATCTCCACTTTGATGCGTTCGGCGGTGGATTCGCCGATCAGCGTGCCGTGGTTGCGGCGCACGTAATTGATGATGGCCTCGTCGAAACGATCGCCGCCGATGCGCACGGATTGCGCATAGACGATGCCGTTGAGCGAGATCACGGCCACTTCCGACGTGCCACCGCCGATGTCGAGCACCATCGAACCGCGTGCCTCATGCACTGGGATGCCGGCGCCGATCGCTGCCGCCATCGGTTCTTCAATCAGATAGACGTCGCGGGCACCGGCCGATTCGGCCGATTCCTTGATCGCGCGGCGCTCGACCTGGGTCGAACCACAGGGCACGCACACGAGTACGCGCGGGCTCGGCCGGAACATGCGCGCCTTGTGCACCTTCTTGATGAACTGCTTGAGCATCTCCTCGGTCATCGTGAAGTCGGCGATCACGCCGTCCTTCATTGGCCGGATCGTGACGATGTTGCCGGGCGTGCGGCCGAGCATGCGCTTGGCATCAGCGCCCACAGCCGCGACCGAGCGCGGGCCGCCAGGCCCGCGATCCTGACGGATCGCCACGACCGACGGCTCGTTGAGCACGATGCCCTGGCCGCGCACGTAGATCAGCGTGTTGGCCGTGCCGAGATCGATCGACAAATCATTGGAAAACAGACCGCGAAAACCTTTGAACATGAAGTGCTCGATCCCTGGGGCGAGGAAAGCCAACAAAAGCGCGACAGTGTAGTAATCGCGCGCTGCGCAGGCAAGGTAAATTGGCGTTAAAACGCCGGTTGCGGGTATTCTCTCCTTGCCTTTAATCTTGCTGTCCATCTTCGCTGCCCAGACCCCATGTCCATCGACCACACCACCGTGCGCCGAATCGCGCGCCTGGCCCGCTTAGGCGTCGCCGATGCCGATATCGAGCACCTGGCCGGCGAGTTGAATGGCGTGCTCGGGCTCGCCGACCAACTCGCCGCGGCCGACGTTGCCGGGGTCGAGCCGATGGCGCATCCGCACGCACAGGTTTTGGCGTGGCGTGAGGATGTCGTGACCGAGAACGATCGCGTCGACGCGTTTCTCGCGTTGGCGCCGGATGCGCGCGGCGGGTTGTACGTCGTGCCGAAAGTCATCGAGTAGCGCGTGATGATTCCGGGTATCGCGCAACTCGCGCAGGATCTGCGCGCAAAAAAGATTTCTGCGGCCGAGCTCACCGCGCAGGCGCTCGCCGCCGCGCGCGCGCAAGACCTCAACGCGTTCATCACGCTAGACGAAAACGCTGTGCGCAATGCCGAAGTCGCGGACCTCGCACTCGCGGCGGGCATTGCGACTACGCTGACCGGCATCCCGTTCGCGCACAAGGATATTTTCTGCACGAGCGGCGTGCGCACGACGTGTGCGTCGCGCATGCTGGAGAATTTCGTGCCGCCGTATGATGCAAGCGTGGTCGAACGACTCAACGCCGCGCACGCGGTATCGATCGGCAAGGCGAACATGGACGAGTTCGCGATGGGCTCGTCCAACGAGAACAGCGCGTTCGGACCGGTGCGCAATCCGTGGGATGCGACGCGCGTACCCGGCGGCTCTTCGGGTGGTTCGGCCGCGGCGGTCGCCGCCGGCATTGTGGTGTTCGCGACCGGCACCGACACCGGCGGCTCGATTCGCCAGCCGGCCGCGTTCTGCGGCGTTACCGGTCTGAAGCCGAGCTACGGCCGCGTCTCGCGCTTCGGCATGGTCGCGTTTGCCTCGAGTCTGGATTGCGGCGGCGTGCTCGCGCGCAGCGCGGCCGATTGCGCGCACGTGTTCGCGCGCATGGCCGGGCACGACACGCGCGATGCGACCAGCGTCGATCGGCCAGCCGACGATTACGCTGGCGCATTGTCCACAACGCTGCAAGGTATAAAACTTGGTGTCGCGCGCGAATATTTTGGCGCCGGCATCGATGCGGGGGTGAGCGCAGCTGTGCAGGCGGCGCTCAAGCAGTACGAAAAACTTGGCGCGACGCTCGTCGACATCTCGCTGCCGCACGCGGCGCTGGCGATTCCGGCGTATTACGTGATCGCACCGGCAGAGGCCTCGAGCAATCTCGCCCGCTACGACGGCGTGCGCTACGGCCACCGTTGCGCCGAGCCGAAATCGCTGGAGGACTTGTACACGCGCAGCCGCAGTGAAGGTTTCGGTGCGGAAGTCCAGCGGCGCATTCTCGTCGGCACGTACGCGCTGTCGGCCGGCTACTACGACGCCTATTACCTGCGCGCACAACGCGTACGCCGTCTGATCGCGAACGACTTTACCGAAGCGTTCAAGTCGGTCGACCTGATTGCCGGGCCGACCACGCCGACCGTCGCGTTCAAGCTCGGCGAGAAATCCGCCGATCCGCTGGCGATGTACGCCGCCGACGTCAATACCGTCGCGGTGAATCTCGCCGGCCTGCCGGCGATCTCGATCCCATGTGGATTCGCCGGCCAGGGACGGGGCGCAGGATGCGCAGGAGCGGCCAGCGACGACCTGCCGGTCGGCCTGCAGTTGATCGCCCCGGCGTTCGCGGAAAGCGCATTGCTCGCCGCCGCACATCAGTTCCAGCTCGCGACCGATTGGCATTTGCGGGAGCCGCGCGCGTGAGCTGGCAAGCCGTCATCGGTTTGGAAATCCACGCTCAGCTCAATACGGTGAGCAAGCTGTTTTCGGGCGCGGCCACGGCCTACGGCGCCGAGCCGAACACGCACGCAAGCGCGGTCGACATCGCGCTGCCCGGCACGCTGCCGGTGCCAAACCGCGACGTGGTGGCCAAGGCCGTCCGCTTCGGCCTGGGCATCGGTGCGGCGATTGCGCGACAAAGTATATTTGCGCGCAAAAACTACTTTTATCCCGACTTGCCGAAAGGTTATCAGATCAGCCAGTACGAACTGCCGATCGTGAGTCATGGCAAGTTGACCGTGCGCATGGACGATGGTCGCACGCTCGATGTGGAAATCCAGCGCGCGCACCTGGAGGAAGATGCCGGCAAGTCGCTGCACGATGCATTCGATGGCGCAACCGGCATTGATCTCAATCGCGCCGGCACGCCGCTCCTGGAGATCGTCTCCGCGCCGGTGCTGCATTCTGCTGCGGAAGCGGTGGCCTACATGCGCACCGTGCACACGCTCGTGCGTTGGCTTGGCATTTGCGACGGCAACATGCAGGAAGGCTCGTTTCGCTGCGACGCGAACGTCTCGGTGCGTCCGGCCGGCAGCGAAAAGCTAGGTACGCGCACCGAAATCAAGAACGTCAATTCATTCCGTTTCGTCGAGAAAGCGATCGAATACGAAATCGAGCGTCAGATCCGCGCGCTGGAAAATGGCGAGGCCATCGTGCAGCAGACGCGCCTGTACGACGCCGCGCATCACCGCACGCTGCCGATGCGCAGCAAGGAAGACGCCGACGATTATCGCTATTTTCCCGATCCGGACTTGCCGCCGCTGCAGGTGAGCGAAGCCGACATCGAGGCGATCCGCGCGACGATGCCGGAGTTGCCGGAAGCGCGCCGCGCGCGCTACATCGCTGCGCTCGGGTTGCCGGAACATGACGCGGCGCAGCTGTGCGCGGACAAGGCGACGGCAGATTATTTCGAAGTCATGCTCGACGTATTGTCTGCGCAGCCCAAACTCTGTGCGAATTGGGTGCTCGGCGAACTCGCCGCGGCGCTCAACGCGGCGAATCTGCCGGTCGAAGCCGCGTGCGTGCCCGCGCGTGCGCTGGCGGGCCTGCTCGCACGCGTGGCCGACGGCACGATCTCAGGCAAGATCGCCAAGGACGTGTTCGCGGCGATGTGGGCGGGCGGCGGCGAGGCCGATGCGATTATCGCCAACAGGGGTCTCAAACAGATTTCCGACAGCGGCGCGCTTGGCCAGGCGATCGACGCGGTGCTCGCCGAATTTCCCACGCAGCTCGCCGATTTCCGCGCCGGCAATGACAAGCTGCTGCAGTTTTTCGTCGGCCAGTGCATGAAACGCCTGCGTGGGCAGGGCAATCCGCAGCAGCTCAATACGCTGCTCAAAGAAAAACTCGTCGCACCGTAATCTGCGACAATACGCGCCCTTTCGCGCCAGCCCTGACTTCCGCCCTATGTCAGCTCTCATCTGCGGTTCGCTCGCCTACGACACCATCGCGGTGTTTCCGGATCATTTCAAGAATCACATCCTGCCGGACAAGGTGCAGATCCTGAACGTGTCGTTCCTCGTGCCGCAGATGCGCCGCGAATTCGGCGGCTGCGCCGGCAACATCGCCTACAACCTGAAATTGCTCGGCGACGACCCGCTTCCAATGGCCGCGGTTGGCCAGGATTTCGGCCCGTATCGCGCGCATCTGGAACGCTGCGGCATTCGCCTCGATCGCGTGCGCACGATCGACGATCAATTTACGCCGCAATGCTTCATCACCACGGACCTGGACAACAACCAGATCACCGCGTTTCACCCCGGCGCGATGTCGCGCTCGCACGACAACCACGTGCGCGACGTGCCCGGCATCACCTTCGGCATCGTCGCGCCGGACAGCCGCGAAGGCATGCTGCAGCACGCACGCGAATTCGCCGAGCGCGGCGTACCTTTCATTTTCGATCCGGGCCAGGCGATGCCGCTGTTCAACGGCGAGGAATTCAAGTCGTTCATCGAGCAGGCGCAATACGTGATCGTCAACGACTACGAATCGCAGCTGCTGCAGACGCGCACCGGCTGGAGCGCCGATGAGATCGCCGCACGCGTAAAAGCGTACATCGTCACGCAGGGCCCGCGCGGCTCGATTGTGTACGCCGGCCAGGACACGTTCGAGATTCCTGCAGCCAAGGAACGCCGCATCGTCGACCCGACCGGCTGCGGAGATGCGTACCGTGCCGGCATGATCTTCGGTCTCACGCGCGGCATGGACTGGCCGACCACGGGCCGCATCGCCTCGCTGATGGGCACGCTCAAGATCGAACACCACGGCACGCAGAACCAGCGCTTCACCTACGCCGAATTTGCCGACGAGTTCAGGCAGCAGTTCGGCTATGCGCTGGGTTGAGACTCACGACGCGCGCAGCGAAAATGGTGTGAACCGCGTGTTGCGGTCGTAATAGTCCTCGTGCTCGGCGCGCTTGAGCCCGGCGACGATCCGGTACGTCAACGGTGTGGCGAGCACTTCCCAGAGTACCTTGAGGATGTAGTTCGAGATCATCACGGTCAGCACGAGCCGGGTGTCCCACACGAACGCAAACGCCGCGGGATAGAAGATCAGCGAGTCCACGCCTTCGCCGACGATCGTTGAGCCGATGATGCGCGACCACAGCGCGTTGCCATTGGTCCATATTTTCATCTTTGCCAACGTATAAGAGTTCGCGAACTCGCCGCAGAAGAACGCGGTGATCGAGGCGAACACGATGCGCGGGGTCTGGCCGAAGATGCTCTCGTATGCAGGCTGGTTGCTCCAGCCCGCGGCCGGCGGCAGCTTGACGACGACGGTGGCGATGATCGAAGCGAACATGAGCGCGATGAGCCCTGACCAGATCACGCGGCGCGCGCGCGCGTAGCCGTAGACTTCAGTGAGGATGTCGCCGAACACGTAGCTGATCGGGAAGAACAGCACGCCGGCGCCGAAGGTGAATGGCCCAAGCAGCGGCAGGTTCACCGTAGCCACCTTCGCCGGACCGATCAGGTTCGAACACAGCAGCACGCAGACGAACGCGCCGAGAATGAAATCGTAATACTTGTAGGTGCGCGGCAGGGCGATGGCACTCATGCGTGGAATCGGTTGGCCAAAACAGCCGCTAGCATGCCCGGCGCGCGGGCGCGGCGCCAGCTTGGTGTCAATGCGGTTCTCAATGCGCGACGAACAACGGCACGTCGCTGTGCTGGAACAGATAGCGCGTCACGCCGCCGAGCATGAGTTCGGCGATGCGCGAATGTCCCCATGCGCCGAGCACGATCATGTCGGCCTGCAGGTCGCGGGCTGAGGCGAGAATGCCCGCGCCGAAATCGTTCTTCGGGGCGAACGTGCGGAATTCCGCGTGCACGCCGCGGCGCTGCAGCCAGCTGCGCAAATCCAGCCGCGGCAGATGGCGCGCGTCCAGACGATCTTCCTGCGCGGCACCATCGAGTACGGTGACCTCGCTCGCGCTCGCGAGCAGCGGCAGCGCGCCGTGGATCGCGCGCATGCTTTCGCGGCTGTGGTTCCAGGCTATGACGATGCGCTCGCCGAGCGTGGCCAGTCGCGCGCCCTCCGGCACAACAATCACCGGAGTCCCGGCGCCGAACACCGTGCGTGAGACCGTGCCCCAGCCGGTCGGCGCGTCCGGATTGAGCGTCGGCCGTTCGGCGATGACGAGTTCGCACCAGCGCGCGGCATGGCACAGTGCCTCGACGGGTTCGCCTTGCGCGACTAGCCACTCGCCGTCGCAGGCGTGCTTGCGCAGCAAATCGCGCCACCAGCCATGCCTGGCCTTCGCCTCGTCGTACAAGCGGTCGGCTTCGTTGACCTGAAACACCACGGTTTCCGGCGTGCTGAAAGCAACGGCGCCCAGCGGCGCGACGTATAAGCCGAACAGGTGCGCTTGCAAACGTGGTGCGAGCACGCAGGCCGCCCGGGCCGCGAGCGGTTCGCCGGCAGTCTCGCGCACGTGGACGAGGATGTCGAAGCCTGACATTGTGCAGCTCCTTGCGTTGGCGCGTCCGCATAGCTTAACGCCGCCGCAATATCGACGTGACAAGATTCGCGCGACTGCCGCGTTGTTGAGTGTTCAGCTTGTTTGATGGAGACTGGTCGTTGCATTCCCAGGAGAAGGAGACCTGTTATGCGCACTATGACTTCGCTTACCGCCGCCGTGCTGCTCGCGATAGCGGCGTTCCATTCCGGCCCGGCGAGCGCCGCGGCCAAAACCGATTGCGAAATGCGCTTCAACCTGACCGGTTGGGCGGCCATCTACAAGCATGCCGAAGGCAACGGCGTCATCACTTGCAGCAACGGCGAATCAATGAACATCAACATAGTCGCCCGCGGCGGCGGTTTGACTGCCGGCAAGTATCAGGTCGAAGACGGGAAAGGCAAATTCTCAGACGTCAGCAGCCTGGCCGAACTGCTCGGCAACTACGCCCAAGGCGAAGCCAATGCGGGCCTGGTCAAGGGCGGCAGTGCGCAAGTGCTGACCAAGGGCACCGTCTCGCTGGCGCTGGCCGGCAAGGGTGAAGGTGTCGATCTTGGCATTTCGTTCGGCAAATTCACGATCAGCCGCGCGGACGGACGTCCGCATCACGAACACTAGTTCTTCCGCTCAGGAATACGGCGGCGCCCCACGTTGGGGCGCCGCTTTTTTTTATGGCCAGCGAGCGACGGAATTCGTCGGCACCTCGATCACCTCGCACGACGTCGATCACGCGGCGGTCAGCGCCGATCTGCCGCACAATCCGCACGTGCGTTATTTCGAAAGTCGCTGGCGTGGATATCTGTTCTGCGAAGTCACGCCCGGAATCTGGCGCACCGATTTGCGCATTGTCGACAGTGTGGAAAACTTCGCAGCGGCCGCGCGCAACCTGACTTCGTTCTACGTGGAGGACGGTCGGCCGGGCGCGCAGACTTAGTTTGCGATGACCATTGAAAGCGGATAACTTCGGGCGCAATCCACCGCAGCAGCCTGTGTCCGAAGCCATGCGCTACACCCTCGACGAAGAACTCGCGAACGCATACACGCACGGATTCGGCCTGCTGCTGAGCGTCGTCGGCCTGATCGTGCTCGTCACCGCGGCTTCTGCGCTCGGCGTGCGCGAAATCGCTTCGTGCGCCGTCTATGGCGCCTCGCTAATTCTGGTCTACACCACCTCGACGCTTTATCACAGCGCAACGCAAGATGCGGCCCGACAATTGCTGCGCACGCTCGATCACGTTGCGATTTTCCTGCTGATCGCCGGCACCTACACGCCGTTCGTGCTGATCGCCTTGCGCGGCACGTGGGGCTGGAGCCTGTTCGCAATCGTCTGGACGCTCGCCGCACTTGGCGTCGCGTTCGAGTTGACCGCATTGCGGCGTTTTCGTCGGGCGATGATCGCGCTCTACATCGCAATGGGCTGGGTCGGCCTGATCGCGCTCAAGCCGCTCATCGCGGCGTTGCCGAGCACGGGACTATGGCTGCTTTTTGGCGGCGGCGTCAGCTATACATTCGGCGTGCTGTTCTACGTCTGGCGCAATCTGCGTTATCACCATGCCGTGTGGCATCTGTTTGTGCTCGGCGGCAGCGTGCTGCAATACCTGGCTGTGCTCTGGTACGTACTGCCGGGACAGCCATGAGTGAATTCGTCACCCACCGCGGCGGCTGCCATTGCAAGCGCGTGCGTTTCGACGTCGACGCGCCGGCGCACATCGCGGCGCTGCAGTGCAACTGTTCGATTTGCCGCATGACCGGCTTCCTGCACCTGATCGTGCCCGCCGCGCGTTTTCGCCTGCTGCAAGGCACGGAATTCCTGAGCGAATACACATTCAATACCGGCGTCGCCAGGCATCGCTTCTGTCGGATCTGCGGTATCAAGTCGTTCTATGTGCCGCGTTCGAATCCGGACGGGATCGACGTAAACGTGCACTGTCTGGATCGCGACACGATCGAGAGTATTTCGATCATTCCATTCGACGATGGCGATCGGGAGAATGCGACGCGTGCGATCGAAAATTTGTCGCGTTAGCCGGCGGCTCGCCCGAGCACCTCAGCCAATAATCAGTGCCAGCGCAAAAATGCCGAGCATCGTGAAGCACAGCGCGACTTTCGCGAGCGTACCGAACAACAACCCCAGCCATGTGCCCACGCCCACGCGCGTGGCATGAGCAAGTTCGCGTCCCGTAGTCAGCTCGCCGAGTGCGGCGCCGAGAAACGGCCCGAGCAGCAGGCCGGGCAGGCCGAAGAACAGGCCGGCGAGCGTGCCGAACGTCGCGCCCCAAAGCGCGCGCGTGCTGGCGCCGACGCGGCGGGCGCCGAGCAGGCCGGCAACGAAGTCGATCAACAGCGCGAGCGCGCAGAGCACACCGAGTACCGTCAGCGTGAACGCGCCGACGTGCTGGAAGTGATCGGCCCACGCGGCGAGCAGCATGCCGGCGAATACGAGCGGCACGCCCGGCAGGATCGGCACGACCGTCCCGGCGAGACCGATCAGGATCAGAGCGCCGGAAAGTATAAAATAAAGCGTTTGCAGCATCGCCTGGTTCAGCGTACGCGTGGAGCGAGCTTGTCGGCTTCGGTGTCGATCTGAAAGGCGTCGCGGTATTCCGGCTTGAGCAGTTGATAGAAGACTTTGGCCGGGACCTCGACCTGCTGCGTGCCGTCCGCGTAGGCAGCAACCTGATAGGGCGGGAAGATCAGCGTCAGTCCGATCGCTTTCGTTTCCAGGCCATCGACGAGAAACGCGGCGAAATTCTCCGTCTGCGCTTGCGTGCCTCGCGCGACCCATTCGTGCATGCGCTTGAGCGCAGCGGCTTGATCCTGCTCCGGCAAGGTTTCGCGCAACTTCGCTTCGAAGGCCCCTTCCAGTTGCCGGCGCGCTTCCGCGCTCAACGCCTCGAGCGCGAGGTGGGCGTCGGCGAACAGGTCGGCAAGCTGGATCAACTTGCCGTCGCTCATCTGCAGATTGAAGCTGGCGACGAGCGGTGCCGGGTGTGCGCCGCCGGTGTAGACGCTGCCGTCGGCCAGAACGCTGACGAAATCGCTCGTGCGCCGCGCGACGTTGAATTCCAGGTCAAGGTTGTACGGCGGTGCGTTCGTGTTGTCGTCGGCGAGCCGCGCGTCGAGAAATTCCCGCTTGCGCGCGGCCGCCCAGGTGCGCAGAGCGTCGCCAAGTGTGCTCCATTCCGGGGCCAGCTGCGGGTAGCGCACATGGTACGCATAACCATTGCCCTGGCCGACATCTTCGTTCGGCGTGGGCTGCGTGCTGGCGCTGCCGGATGTGGTGATCGGCGCCGCAGGCGCCGGCGTCTGATCGCAGCCGGCAAGCAGACTGAAAGTGCAGGCAACGATGAGGCAGGTGAGTGGACGCAGCGACATGCAGGACGCGTGTGGTTCGAGGGCGCGCCAGTGTAAAGGCTCGCCCGAGCGCTTGCATTAAAAAGAGGTTGCCGGAGCTTAGTCCAGGCGCTTGCGCGTGCGCGCTATGGCAATGCCGAGCACGACGACGCAGAACGCGCCGAGCGCGGCCAGCTCCGGCCACAGCTCGCCCAGCGTGGCCGCGCGCAGCATGATGCCGCGGATCAGGCGCACGAAATGCGTCATCGGGAAAATCTCGGCCAGCCATTGCGCCGGCCACGGCATGCCGGCGAACGGGAACATGAAGCCTGACAGCAGGATCTGCGGCAGGAAGGTGAAGAACGCGAGTTGCATCGACTGGAACTGCGTGCTCGCGAGCGTCGACAGGAACACGCCGAGCGACAACGATGCAATGATGAATACGAGCGCTGCGCCGTAGACGTCGAGCAGGCTGCCGTTGATCGGCACGTGGAAAATCAGCACACCGAGCGCGAGAACGACGGTGACCTGAATCAGACCGATCGCGATGAACGGCAGCACCTTGCCGAGCGTCAGCTCGGTCGGCGATACCGGTGTCGCGATCAGGAACTCGAGGTTGCCGCGTTCGCGTTCGCGCACGATCGCCATTGCGGTGAACAACACCATCGTCATGGTCAGGATCACACCGATCAGGCCCGGCACGGTGTTGACCGGCGCGCGCCGCTCCGGATTGTAGAAGTTGACAATTTCCACATTGTTTACCGGCGCGGTGGTTGCCGGATTGAGCAGCTGCGGCAGCGGCAGACCGGCGAGCTGGCGCGCGGCCTGCTGCACGACCTGGTCGGAGCCGTCGACGAGAATCTGCAGCGGCGCTTCGTCGTGCACCGCGACGCGGCGCTCGAAGTCCGCTGGAATCACCAGCGCGGCGCTGATTTTTCCGGCGCGCAGCAGCGCGTCGATCTCCTGCGGCGTGCGCAAACGATAGTTGAAATCCAGCACGCCGGTCTGGCCGAGCTGGGCGACCACTTCACGCGAATGCGCGGTCTGTGCCTGATCGAGTACCGCGGCGGATAAATGCCGGATATCCAGATTGATCGCATAGCCGAACAGCAGCAGCTGCATCGTCGGGATGCCGACGATCATCGCGAACGTCAGCTTGTCGCGGCGCAACTGACGCAGCTCCTTGACCACGATGGCGATAAGGCGCCGCAAGTTCACGCGGCTTTCTCCGCGCTCTCTTTGCGGCCACGCGTCACGCTGACGAACACGTCTTCGAGATTTGGTGCCGTGGTTTCGACTTTCGCATCGATACCCCCTTCGCGCAGATGCGCGGCCACGCGTTCGCGCGCGTTGTCACCGTTGCGCACGAGCACGCGCAGATGCGCGCCGATCTGCGCGCTGGCGATGGTCCCGGAAAACTTGTCGAGCACCGACCGTGCGCGGCGCAGATCTTCGCTCTCCACAATCAGCACGTGGCCTGGCAGCTTGCCCATCAGTTTGCGCGGACTGCCGTCGGCGACGAGCCGTCCGCGATCGAGGATCGCCAGGCGATGGCAGCGTTCGGCTTCGTCCATGAAGTGCGTGGACACGAGAATCGTCGTGCCGGCATCGACAAGCGCGAACAGCGAATCCCAGAACTCGCGGCGCGATTGCGGATCCACCGCGCTGGTTGGCTCGTCGAGCAGCAGCAGTTCCGGCTCGTGCAGCACCGCGGCGGCGAGCGCGAGGCGTTGCTTCTCGCCGCCCGACAATGTGCCGGCGAGCTGACCGTGCAAATTCTGCAGTGAATACCGCTCCAACAGTTCGGCCACCCGCTGCTTCGCGCGGGCGCGGTCGAGCTCGTGCACCGCGGCGACGAATTCTAGGTTCTCGGTGACGGTGAGGTCTTCGTACAGTGAGAATTTCTGTGTCATGTAGCCAATGCGGCGCTTGAGCGCCTCGGCTTGTTGCGGAATCTTGTAGCCGAGCACCTCGATTTCCCCAGCGCTCGGCAGCAGCAGGCCGCACAGCATGCGGATCGTCGTCGACTTGCCGCTGCCGTTGGGCCCGAGAAAACCATAGACCTGGGCGCGCTCGACGGTGAGATCCAGCGCATCGACCGCGATGACATTGCCGAAGCGGCGCGTCAGCCCGCGCGCGACGATCGCATTGCGGTTTTCAGTGCGCGGCATGGTCCAGCAATGTGGCCTGGCACGGAATCCCGGCGGGCAGCTTGCGCGCGGGGTCGCCTTCGAGCACGAGTTCGGCGCGATAGGTCAGCCGGCTCGCATCGTCGCCGTTCAACGCGTAGTACGGCGTGAAGCTGGCTTCGGAGCGGATTCGCGCCAGTGTCGCGGTGAACGGCTGCTCCACGCCGTCCACATGCACGGAAAAATGTGCGCCGGTTTGGATACCCGCGCGCAGGTTTTCGGGTACGAACACGCGCGCATACGGCGCTTCGCCGACGAGCAGGCTGGCGACGGCGGCACCGGCCGGCGGCCGGTCGCCGAGCTTGAACGGCAGCGCGTCGATACGCCCGGCGCGCGGCGCGTGCACCTCGAGCCGACGCAATGTCACGTGCAGTTGTTCCAGGCTCGCTTGCGCCTGGGCGAGCGCGGCCTCGCCCTGCGCAATGTCTTCAGGCCGCGTGCCGTGCAGCAGCACGTCGAGATTCGCGCGCGCGGTGGCCGCATCGGCATTCGCCTGACGCAGCGCAGTTTCGGCGTTGTCCAGGTCGGCCTGTGCATTCAGGCCTTTGCGGCGCAAGTCGGCGGCGCGATCGCGCGTGATCTTCGCGTTCGCCACCGTACTCTGCATGCGCGCGAGCGTGCCGCGCGCAGCGTCGATCGTCTCGGCGCGCGCACCGTGGCGCAATTCGTCGAGTGCGGCGGACAGTCGCTGCACCTCGGCCTGCGCGGCATCGACCTGCGCCTGTGTGCGGTCGGCGTCGAGCTTGAGCAATAGCTGATCGGCGGCGACGGTGTCGCCTTCATACACGAGAATGTCGGTGATCGGCTCGGATATTTCCGCCGGCACGCCGATGCGATCCCATTCCAGCGTGCCGAGCAGCGGCGGCGGCCCGCGATCGCGCGCACACGCGGCGATCAGGGCCAGCGATCCGGCCAGCAGCACGAAATGCACGCGCATACGACCTCCTTTTCCTGTGACCATTATCGCAGCCCTTGCGACGATTTGACGGCAGAGTACGCCGACGCCGGAAGCCGCTATGATGCGCGCCGGCGAACACGGGATAAAGCTTCGGTGACGATACTGTGGCAGCAATAGCCTTGTGGCCCGGCTGGGCAGCGCCGCTGCTCAACGCGGTTGCACTCTTGCTCGCGCTCGGCTTCCGCCGCAATCGCGCGGTCGTCGTGCTCGTGGTGCTGCTGTTCTCTTCGCTGGCGATCGTCGGCGTACTCGCGCCGGAAAGCGAGCGCGGCGCGGAAGCCGCGCGCATGTTCGCGCCATGGCTGCTGCTGGCCGCCGCCGCGCTGCCCGAACGCGGCCCGTTGGCGCGGCGCAACCTGATTTTCTTGCTGCTGCTGCTGATCGCAACCTGGCTCGCGTTCGACGCGCCCTCACATGTGTGGTCGAGCCTGCGCGGCGCACTGCCGTTCGGCGTGTTGCGCTTCAGCGCTGGCGCACTCGCAGCATCGCTCACATTTGTTGCCGCCGCGCTGTGCATCCTGCGCTGGGTGTTGAACGGCGCGCCAATGGAAGCGGGCCTCGGTGTCGTGCTTGGCCTCGCCGCGTTCGCGCTGTTGCCGAACATGCATAGCGATGGCAGCAGCACGGCGTTCGCGTTCGCCGGCCTGTGCGCGCTGTTTGCCGTGCTCTACGCCTCGTACCGCATGGCTTTCATGGACGCGCTGTCCGGTCTGCCGAACCGACGCGCGCTAGATGAAACATTGGCGCAGCTGTCCGGGGACTACGCGATCGCGATGGTGGACGTGGATCATTTCAAGTCCTTCAACGACACCCATGGCCACGCCGCGGGCGATCGCGTGTTGCAGGCCGTCGCGCAACAATTGCGCCGCGAACGCCGCGGCCGTGCGTTTCGTTACGGTGGCGAGGAGTTCTGCCTGCTGTTCACCGGTTCCCGCCATCGCGACGCCACCGCGATGTGCGACGAAACGCGTGCGCGCATCGAGGCGATGCGCGTGCGCGTGCGCTCGAGTCCAACCAAGGGCAAGCGCGCACAAAACGAACGCGGCGACACCGAAGTGAAAGTCACGGCCAGCATCGGCGTCGCCTTCCGCGACGAGCAGGCGCGCTTTGCCTCCGAAGTGATCAAGGCCGCGGACCAGGCGCTGTACAAGGCGAAGGCCAAAGGCCGCAATCGAGTCGTCGCACGCTGACGCGCTGCGTTGTCGCGTCAGCTTGCGGTGTAAATATCGATGTCCGGCGACTATTTGGACTGTGTCCGGATAGACTCACCAACGCGTTATCGAGCAGCAAGGGGGGAGCCAATGGCCGAAACCGATTTGAACCGCCGACCGATCGCCGCGCGCAACACCGGCTGGGCGCAGAAACTTGCCTCGGCATTGACGCGCACGGCCATTACGCCGAACCAGATCTCCCTGATCAGCGTGCTGTTCGCTGGCATCGGTGCCGCATCGCTGGCGTGGTGGCCGACTCCAGCCGGCCTGTTGCTTTGTGCGCTTTGTATCCAATTGCGCCTGCTCTGCAACTTGCTCGATGGCATGGTCGCTGTCGAGGCCGGCAGGGGCTCGCCGGCCGGGCGCATCTACAACGAATTCCCGGACCGCATCACCGACACGCTATTCATTGTCGCACTGGGCTACGCCGCCAAAGAACCCTGGCTCGGCTGGCTCGGTGCCGTGTTCGCGATCGGCACCGCCTATGTGCGCGTGTTCGGTGGCTCCGTGGGTCTGGCGCAGGATTTCAGTGGCGTGATGGCGAAACAGCAACGCATGGCGGTGCTGACCGTTGCCTGCGTAGCGGCGGCCGCGGAAAATTTCTGGCATCCGTTGCGCCATGCACTGCTCGCCGCCGCGGCGATCATTGCCGCAGGCGCGCTGCTAACTTGCGCGACGCGCACGCGCGCGATCGCAGCGAAGCTCAAGGGTACCGGCTGATGTGGCTGTCGCACGTCTTCGCTGCGTTCGTGCGCGTCACGGTCGGGGCGCGGCCGCAGTGGATCGGCTGCAAGCCGGCGCCGGCCTTGCGCATCTACTACGCCAACCATACCAGCCATCTCGATACGCTCGCGCTGTGGTGCGCGCTGCCGAACCATCTGCGCGCCACGACGCGGCCGGTCGCGGCGAGCGACTACTGGAACCGCGGCGGCGTGCGCGGCTACATCGCCACGCGCGGGTTCAACGCCTTGTTCATTGAGCGCGACAAGGACAAGCGCGAAGGCGATCCGCTGGCGCCGCTCGCACAGGCGCTCAGCAGCGGGCAGTCGCTGATCATCTTCCCGGAAGGCACGCGCCGCGCGCAGGCGCTGCCGAGTCCGTTCAAAAGTGGAATTTTTCACCTGGCAACGAAGTTTCCCGACGCGGAGCTGATTCCGGTGTATCTCGACAATCTCTATCGCAGCATGCCCAAGGGCACGTTGCTGCCAGTGCCGCTGACCTGCTCGGTGCGCTTCGGCACGCCGCTCGCGCGCATCGCGGATGAGCCCAAGGAAGTTTTCCTGGAGCGTGCGCGGCAGGCTGTGGTGGATCTGGCATGAGCATGCAGCAGAAGTTCTACTGTTTGTTCGGCGCTATCGGCGTGCTGCTCGTCGTCGCTTCGCTTGCCGGCTGGTTGCTGCAGCGCCGCTCGCCCGGCAGCGCGACGATTGCCAACCTCAATGCGCGTGTGCGCGCCTGGTGGGTGATGGTCGCGGTGCTCGCGGCGTGCTTCCTGCTCGGCCGCGTCGCCACGATCATACTATTCGCGATCGCCTCGCTGTTCGCGTTGCGCGAGTTCGTGACGCTGACCCCGACGCGGACCGGCGATCATCTGCCACTGGTGGTGTGCTTTTATGTGCTGCTGCCGGTGCAGTATCTGCTGATCGGCGATGACTGGTACAACCTGTTCGCGATCTTCCTGCCGGTGTATGGCTTTCTGTTGCTGCCGGTGTTGACGGCGGTTTCAGGCGATACCGAGCAATTTCTCGAACGCGTAACCAAGCTGCAGTGGGGCCTGATGATCACGGTCTACTGCGTGAGCTATGTACCAGCGCTGCTGCTGCTGAAACTGCCGAGCTATCGCGACACTCTGCTGCTGGTGATTTATCTGTTGCTGGTGGTGCAGATCAGCGATGTATTGCAGTACGTGTTCGGCAAGCTGTTCGGCAAGCACAAGATCGCGCCGCGCGTGAGCCCGTCGAAAACCGTCGAAGGGTTCGTCGGCGGCGGCGCGAGCGCGGTCGGTGTCGGCGCGGCGCTGTGGTGGATCACGCCGTTCAACCCGGCGCAGGCTGCCGGCATGTCCGCCGTGATCGTGCTGGCTGGATTCCTCGGCGGCCTTGCGCTGTCCGCGGTCAAGCGCAGCCTCGGCGCCAAGGACTGGGGTTCGATGATCGAAGGCCATGGCGGCATGCTCGATCGGCTGGATTCGGTGAGCTTCGCCGCGCCGGTATTTTTTCATCTGACGCGGTATTTCTTCGAGCCCTGATCGATGCCGCGCTAAGATGCGCGCATGGCGCTGCGTGATCAGCGGGGTAAGGCCGGGCAGGGGCGGTACGCGCTCAGCGCAATCGTATTGACCTGTACAGGTGTTTGCGCTGCACCGGCCGACTCCGAGCAGGGTTTGCCGCTGGTCAACACAATCCTGCCGATCCGCTACAACACGCCGACTTCGCCGGTCGGACCGCAGGCGTTCGCGCTGACGGCGTTGCGTGACGGATCGATCGTCGTTGCCAATAATGCAGGCCTGCTGCACCTTTTCGGTACGCAGGCGAGCGCCTGGAATCCCCTGCACGGCAATGTGCTATCGCTGGACGCCAGTGCTGAGGATGGCATCGTGTATGCGGGCGGCGTGGGCGAAATCGGTTATTTCAAGGATTTCGGCGGCGAGTTCATATCACTCAGCGCCTGGGCTCCGCGCCTGGGTCTGGCCTTCGGTGATTTCTGGATCAGCGTTGCCGCGCATGACGGCAGCGCCTATTTTGCCGACGCCACGCACGTGCTGCGCTGGAACGGTAAAGCATTGCGCCTGGTTTACACCGGCCAGCCCGAAATGTTGCAGGCGGCAGCATTCGGCAACGGCGTGGTCGTACTGGATCCCGCTGCCGGACTCGTGGCGATCGATGGCGACGCGGCGCACACGATTCCGGGCAGCGGGCGGTTGCAGCAGATTGGCTCGTGCGCGCTCGCGAACTCACGCGACAGCGTGGTTGCAGCTTGCGGCGACGGCAGTGTCTCGCGCTGGCGCGGCGATGGCGAGGTTGCACAATTGCCGGTCGCCGCCGAAGTCCGCGCATTGCTAAAAAGTGCCGGCGTCACCGCGGCGCGTACAGGTGACAATGGCGACCTGCTGATCGGTACACGGCGCGCCGGAATGCTGTGGCTCGACGAACAGGCGGCCTTGCGTGGACATCTGGCGATTCCCGAATGGGGCGAGAGCCGCGTGTTCAGCTTGCTGCCGCGCCGTGACGACGGCTTCTGGGTCGGTCTCGATTATGGCGTCGCGCACGTCGAAGCGCCCGGCCAGTTGACGCGTTACGATGCACTGCTCGGACTGCCGCGCGCGATCATCGGCACGATCCGCGTCAACGGCGAACTGCTCGCCACGACGACACGCGGTATGTACCGATTGCTGCCTGCAGCTGCCGGCGAGGCGGCAGCGCGCTTCGAGCCTTTTGCATTGACACAGACGACTTTGTTCACGGTTGCGCAATCCGGCGGCACCTTGTTCGTCGCCAGCGGCGAAGGCGTCTATGCAGTGGAAGCGGGGCGCAGCAACAAGCTCGATACTGAACTCGCGTACTCGGTATTTCCGCTCGACGATAATGGCAGCGCCGTGCTCGCCGGCGGCTTGTCCGGCATACGCCTGTTGCGCAAGATCGATGGACGCTGGACTGCGCACGCGCTGCTCGGCATCGATACCGAAATCCGCCACCTTCAACCCGATCGCGACGGCACGATCTGGCTGACCGGCAACTACCCCGGTGTCTATCGCATGCACCTGCAACATGGGCTGGATGGGCAACCGCTCATCGAGCATTTCGGCGTCGCCGATGGACTGCCGGGCGCGCGCGTGATTCCACTGCGTTTCCCGGATGGCATTATTTTCAATGCTGCGGACGGCTTGCGCAGATTCGACGAATCGAGCCATCGATTCGCATTCGACGCTGCACTGAGCGCATTGCTGCCGGTCGAGCAAGGCGAAACGCGCAACGTGGCGACCATCGACGCCGCGCATGTGCTCGTCGTGCAGCATGATCGGGTACGCCTGCTCGAGGGTGCCGGCAACGGCGCGTGGCATGAAGCATTCACGCCGCTGGCACGCCTGCCGCGCGGCATGGATTTCCGCAACGTGCGCGTGGATGCCGACGGCATAACGTGGATCGCCGCCAATGAAGCACTGTTCCGCCATGCTCCGCAGTCGCAATCGACGTTGGCGCCGTTGCCGCGCCCGCAGATCCGCATCGACAGCGAGCATACGATGCACGCTGCCAGCGGCACGACCCCACTTGGCGTGGCGCCGCGCAACGTGCGCGCGCGTTTCGAAGTCGGATTCTTCGATGGCGTCGAGCAGCTGCGTTTCCGCACGCGTCTGGATCCGTTGGAAAGCGCATGGTCGGATTGGCAGCAGGCGCCCGAGCGCGAGATGACGCATCTTGGTGGCGGCAACTACAACTTGGCCGTGCAGGTGCGCGACATCTTCGGTCGCGAAAGCGAAATCGCGCAGATCGCGTTCGCGTTGCGGCCACCTTGGTACCTGCGCTGGTGGGCTTTCGCGCTCGCTGCGCTCGCCTTCCTGTTGCTGCTGAGCGCCGGCATACGGCGTCGCGACCGTGTATTGCGTCGGCGTGCTTCGGAACTCGCCGAACTCGTGCGCGTGCGCACCAGCGAACTTGAACACGCCAGCATCACCGATGCGCTGACCGGCTTGCGCAATCGTCATTACGTGCAGTTGACCGGCACGCCCTGGCATCACAGCGACAGCGCGTGCTGGCTGGTCGCGCTGGCCGATATCGATCATTTCAAGCGCATCAATGACGAGCGCGGACACGCGGTGGGCGACGAAGTCCTGCGCAGCGTGGCGGGGCGGCTGGCCGGGGCGCTGCCGAATGGCGCCGTCGCGGTACGCTGGGGTGGCGAGGAATTCCTGATCGTCGTCGCCGTCGACAACGAAGATCAGGCGCGTTGCGTGGTGCTGCGGCTACTGCGCGCGGTTGGCGACAGCGCGGTCGCGACGTCCGTACCACCGCCGCTGGCCGTGACCTGTTCGATCGGCTGGGACTCGGTTCCCATCGACACGACCTCCTCGCTCGACATGGTGCTCAGCAGCGCCGACCGCCGGCTTTATGCAGCGAAGCACGGCGGGCGCGATCGTGCGTGCGGCCCAGACGACACGTCTTTGACGCGACAATAGGAGGGCCGGCTATGTGGTGCCTCTACCGATTTACGCGCGCTACAAAAACTGTCCGATCCAGCGATCTCGGTGCCGACATCTGTGCATTTGCGCAGGCGATCGTGCAGCCGCCGGAGAGCGAGGGAATCTGGATCACGGCCACCGCGTGTGTGGGCGGCGGCGTCGATATCTGGTTCAGCATCCCGGTCTTGCCTACCGATCCTGCGTTGGCACCGCTATGGCAGGAACAACTGCGCCGACGTGGCTTGGCAGCTCAGCGCATCACCAATCGAGCATGAGTCCGTCTCAAAAATAGAACGCTAAGTCACTGGCCCGCTACTACCGAAAACGTCTTCACGGCACTATGTTGTGGCGATCCGAAAGGCCCTGGAGGCCCCCATGAAAAAGATCACCAGTGTGCAGACCAATCCGAACCGGCACTGGGTCGGTGACGGTTTTCCGGTGCGCTCATTGTTTTCGTATCACACGCATGGCGCGCAGACGAGTCCATTTCTGCTGCTCGATCATGCCGGGCCGATGCGCTTTGAACCCGCGGCCAAGCCGCGCGGCGTCGGCGAGCATCCGCATCGCGGTTTCGAGACCGTGACGATCGTTTATGCCGGCGAAGTCGAGCATCGCGATTCCACCGGTGCGGGCGGCAAGATCGGTCCAGGAGACGTGCAGTGGATGACGGCAGCATCCGGCATCCTGCATGAGGAGTTTCACTCGCACGCCTTCACCCAGGCTGGCGGCACGCTGGAGATGGTGCAGCTGTGGGTGAATCTGCCGGCGAAGGACAAGATGGCCCAGCCCGGCTATCAGACTCTGTTGAATCAGGATATTCCGTCGCTGGATCTTGCCGACAACGCCGGCCGCGTGCGCGTGATCGCCGGCGAGTTCGGCGGCCGCAAGGGTCCGGCGCACACGTTCACGCCGCTCGACGTATGGGATGTGCGGCTGAACGCCGGCGCCAAAGCGGATTTCGCCGCGGCCGATGGCCGCACGCTGCTGCTCGTCGTACTGCACGGCACCGTGCAGGTGAACGGCGGCCAGCTTGCGCGCGAAGGCGAACTCGTCTGCTTCGAGCGTGCCGGCAGCGGAGTCGCGCTCGAGGCGAACAACGACGCCACGCTGCTGCTGCTCAGCGGCGAGCCGATCGAGGAAGCGGTCGTTGGCTACGGCCCGTTCGTGATGAACACGGAAGCCGAGATCCGTCAGGCCATTGCCGATTTCAACAGCGGCAAGTTCGGGCGCATGGCGGCGTGATCGCAACACCGGGCCGATTCTTTCCGCGCGCTGAATGAGGGTTTCGTTAAGGGACTATTGCGGGCTCGCATTCAGCCGCGTGGGGCTTAGATAGGCCATCGCACAACAACTCGCCGGTTCGGCGCAAGGAGCGATGGTCATGGCTATTCTCAATCGATACACCGCGCTGGCTGGCGCCGTGGCGCTGGCATGCTCGGCATGGGCACAACAATCGCCCGATCAGTATCAACCCGATCGGTATTCCTCGGGCCAGTATCAGGATTCCTCCAGTCAGGTCGCGCAAAACCAGGTCGATCCACCGACCCGCGTGGCGCGTCTGGGCCATTTGTCCGGTGAGGTGAGTTTTGCACCGGCCGGCGAAAACGAATGGGTAAGCGCGCAGCGCAACCGGCCGTTGACGACCGGCGACAAGCTCTACACCAACGACGGCCGCGCCGAATTGCAGATCGGCGCTTCGTCGATTCTGCTCGATGCGCGCAGCAACATGGATTTCCTCACCCTCAACGATCAGCTGACGCAAATCGAGCTGACCCAGGGAGCGCTCAACGTCAACGTGCGCCGTTTGCGCAGCGGCGAGATGTATGAAGTCGACACGCCGACGATTGCATTCGTTGCCGACCAGATCGGCGATTACCGCATCGATGTGGATGCGAACGGTCAGACCACGACGGTCTCGGTGCGCCGTGGTTCCGGTGAGGCGATTGGCGAAGGTGGCAATCGCTTACGCGTCAACGAAGGCGAGGCGATCGTGTTCAACGATCCGCAGCTCAACGATTACCGCACCGTGGCGTTGCGCAGTGGCGACAGCTTCGATAGCTATGTCCATGAACGCGTCGTGCGCTACGAGCGCGCGCCAGCGCGCCGCTACGTCTCTGAAGAAGTGGTCGGCTACGCCGATCTCGACGACTACGGCAGTTGGGACGAAGCGCCCGAATACGGCCATGTCTGGTATCCAAGCGGCGTAGCCGCGGACTGGGCGCCGTACCACGACGGCAACTGGGTCTGGCAAGACCCGTGGGGCTGGAGCTGGGTCGACAATTCCGAATGGGGTTTCGCCCCGTTCCATTACGGCCGTTGGGCCTATGTCGGTTCGCGCTGGGGCTGGATCCCGGGCCCGGTTGACGTGCGTCCGGTCTACGCACCGGCGCTCGTCGCCTTCGTCGGCGGCGGCGGATTCGGCGTCGATATCTCGGTCGGCGGTCCGATCGGGTGGTTTGCGCTGGGACCCCGTGACGTCTACATCCCGAGCTATCGCGTGGGCCGCGATTACTTCCGCCAGGTCAACATCAGCAACACGGTTGTCAACAACACCGTGATCAACAATTATTACGGGCAGTACAGTTCCGGCAACGTCAACTACGCGCAAATGAACTTTGCCAACCGCATGGTGCCACGTGCGGTAACCGCAGTGTCGACGAATGCCTTCGTCTCAGGTCGCCCGGTGGCGGCCTCCGCGATCGCCGTGAACTCGACCCAGCTCGCGAATGCGCGCGTCATGGCGCGCGCGACCGTTGCGCCGACGGCTGCGAGCCTGGTTGCGAGCCGCGCTCGCGCCACGCCGCCACCGGCAGCGGTGATGAACCGCCAGGTCGTCGCGGCCACCCGCCCCGCGCCCACGCAGGCACCGTTCGCGCAGCGCCAGGCCTTGTTGAAAAAGAATCCGGGCCAGCCTTTGACGACGGCGCAACTGCATACGGTCGCCGCGGCGCGAGGGAAGGCCAACGGACCCGCCGCGGTGACGCGTAGCAACGTGCGCGTGGCTGCCGCCGGCAACGCACGTGTGAACGCACCGGGCAATCGTAACGTTACACAGCAAGCGCGCGGCAACGCGCCGAATGCGCCGGGCACAACGCGCACGGAGCAGCAGCGTGCGCAGCAACAGGCGCAGCAAGGCCGCGCGCAGGGACAGCTGCCATCTTCGCGCTACACGCAACAACCGCGCGGTGTTCCGCCGCGCGAATCGGCCACGGCGCAACAGAATGCGGCAGCGAACGCGCGCTTCAATCGCGGCACCGCGCCGCCGACCGCGCCGACACCGCGCGAATCGGCGACCGCTCAGCAGAACGCGGCAGCGAATGCGCGCTTCAACCGTGGCAATGCTCCACCGACGAAGCCGGCGACTACCGCAACTACAGCGCAGAACCGCGCCGCCGAAGCACGCGCGACCGCCAAGCAACGTGCCCAGGCCCAAAAGACTGAGGCGCAGACTCGGGCGGGCGAGCAGCGCATCGCCGCGCAGCAACGCGCGCAACAGCAACAGCAGCGTGCGAGCAGTCAGCGCATGGAAGCACAGAATCGTGCGGCAGAAACACGCGCAAACGCGCAGGCTCGCGCTCAGCAACAGAGCAGCCGCGCCGAGGAACAGCGCATCGCCACGCAGCAACGCGCGCAGCAGCAACAGGAGCGTGCGAGCAGTCAGCGCATGGAAGCACAGAATCGCGCGGCCGAGGCGCGCTCGAACGCGCAGGCGCAGCAGCGTGCGGTTCGCGCCCAGCAGCAGGGCCAACGTGCCCAGGCGCAGACTCAGCGTGCACCGACGCCGCAGCGCGCGCCGGCACCCACGCGCGACCGCGAACAGCCGCAGGCGCCACCGCGCGCCCAGGCGCAGTATCGCGAGCCGCCGCGTCCAACCCAAGCACCGCAACAGCGCCAACAGCCGCAGACGCCTCAGCAGCGCCAGGAGGCCAAGCGTAAGACGCAGAAGGACAAGGACCAGCAGCAGAACCCCAGCGGCGGTTGAACGCTCAGGTCAAATAAGGAAATGCGATCGCCCCCGCCAGCCGGGGGCGATTTTTTTTATGGCCATGGACGGCCGGTATGCCGAAAATGCAGGAGCAATTTTCGGCGATGGCCATGGATCGGTATGCCGCCGCCGGTGCCCGGGCGTTTACCCGCGCGATAAATGCGACGACGCGCGTTCCGGCGGGCAGACCAACTGGCCGAGGGTGGCGCGCCATCCACGTGCGCGTGCCGCATCGCGAAACATCGCGCGCCATTCGTGGAACGTGAGCGTGAGCGGGTTGTGGCTGTGGACCTGGCCGACGATGCCGAAATCGCATGGCACGCACGCATCTTCGGCGACGAACGTGCCGAACAGCCGGTCCCAGATCACCAGCACGCCGGCGTAGTTGCGATCAATGTATTTCGGGTTGCGCGCGTGATGCACGCGGTGTGTGGACGGCGTGTTGACGATACCTTCGATCCAGGGCAGGCGGCCGATCGCCTGCGTGTGCACGAAGAACTGGAAGCCGAGGTTGATCGCGACCACGGCAATGATGTTCGCCGGTTCGAAACCGAGCCAGGCCAGCGGCAGCCAGAACAGCCACATGCCGGAGAGCGGGTACGTGAGGCTCTGGCGGAACGCGGTGGAAAGATTCAGCCGCTCGGACGAATGATGCGTCACATGCGAAGCCCACAGCCAGCGAATGCGGTGGCTCGCGCGATGGAACCAGTAATAGAAGAAGTCCTGCGCGATCACGAGTGCGGCGATCGTCCACCACGTCGCTGGCCAATCGAACACGCGATAGCGATAGACGAAATAGTAGATGCCGATGACCAGCGCCCAGGCCAGCGCGTCGGCACCCTGATGCATCAGCGCGAGCGCCGCGTTCGCGATCGTATCGACCAGCGCGTACTTGCCTGGATCGCGTCGGTGCCAATACCAAGCCTCGACGACGATCAGCGCGAGAAACACGGGCGCCATGCCGAGCAGAATCCACTTTTCCACTATGCGGTCCCGTTCGCTTCGAATATGCGCGCCATCGCATCGAGACAGCGTCGCATCGCAGTGCGCATGAAAATGTGCAGCAACGGCGAAGCCACCGGCCATGCCAACGGCGTCGTCAGGTTGAAAGCATAGCGCCAGGTTACGTGCGTGGCACCGCCGGCAGTTGCGAATGTCCAGTCCGCTGCGCCGGTGTTGACGAGCCATGCCAATGGCGGACGCAATCCCGACAATGTATAGGCGTGTCGATGCGGCGGATCGAACAGCGTGATGCGCTCGATCAGTACCGAATCGTCGCTGCTTTCCACCTCGCGCGTGCTGCCAATGGCCGGCGGGGCGAGCGGCGTGATGCGGCGCAACGCGGGAATCGGGCCGCAGCCGGTGAACGTCGCGGGGAAACGCGCGGCATCCAAGGCGAGTGCGAACACGGCAGCCGGCGCGGCGCCGATCGTGCGCTCGACGCGAATTTCGATCCTCATGCCGCCAGTCTGACGCGCGTGCGACGCTGCGTCCAGGTCGCGGCGCTTTACGCCAGCGCGACTCGGCGCCGCCTAAGACCGGTGGATCATTCCGGCAGCGTCGCTCCGGAGCCGCCCATCTCCTTAGGCACGTCTTGCATTTTCGGCAGGCCGTCATGCATGCGCAGCTGGGTTTCCTGATAATGCACGTGTACGCCGGGCTTGAACGGCAGATCCGGTATCGTCGCTGCGTAAACGTCGATGAGATTCCATGCCGGATGCTCGGTGAACAAATGGCCGCCGCAGCTCTTGCACCACTGGCGATGACTCGCAGCGGTCTTGTTATAGCCGCCGATGTTGTCGGCCCCACGCGTGATCTTCAGCGCCGCCGGCGGCCACAGCGTGAAGGCATTGACCGGACCTGCCGACCAGGCGCGACAGGAGTTGCAATGGCAATAGCCCATGGCGGCGGGCTCGCCGGTTACCGTGAACTGCACGGCGCCGCAGAAACAACTGCCCTGGTATGTCGTTGCGCTCATATTGTTCTCCCGTTGGATGGCGGTAGTAGTATCGTTTCGGCGCAGTGGTACGTATTCGCTGAAACTCCGCGGTTGTTGACCAAGGCTCCATGGACGCGCTATCCGACGTTCTCAAATCCGTGCATCTGGAAGGCGCCGTATTCCTCAACGCCGAATTCACGGCGCCATGGTGCGTGCGCGGCGATTCGGGCATGGCGATGTACAAGGATCGTCTCGCCGCGGCCGAACACATGGTGTTCTTCCATTTCCTCACTGCCGGGCGCTGCAAGGTGCGTCTGAACAACACCGGCGAAGTGCTCGAGGTAAGCGCCGGCGATCTGCTGCTGTTTGCGCAGGACGATCGGCATTTGCTCGGCAGCGATCTGCAGATTGCGCCGCTTGGCGAGGCAGGCACCGGCACGCCGCAGGTGATCGACGATCCGGAATTCATCCAGATCCGTTACGGCGGCGGCGGCGCGCCGACGCGATTCGTCTGCGGTTATCTGCTGTGCAACCGCAGTATGTGCCGGCCCTTGTTCGAAGCGCTGCCGCGCATGCTGCGCATCCCAATCGGCGACGGCCGGGCTTCGGCGCTGCTGCGCGAACTGCTGCAGGCCGGCGTCCGCGAATCGCTCGCTACAAGGCCCGGCACCGCTTCTACGTTGGCCAAACTCGCCGAGCTCATGTTCGTCGAAGCGATGCGGCGTTACGTCGAGAGTCTGCCGCCCAACGGCAACGGTTGGCTCGCCGGCCTGCGCGATGCTCACATCGGCCGCGCGCTCGCGCTGTTGCACGCCGAACCGGGCAAGCCCTGGACTGTGGATGAACTCGCGCGCGAAGTGGCGCTGTCACGCTCGGTCTTGGCCGAGCGTTTCACGGATCTTGTGGGCGAATCGCCGATGCAGTATTTGATGCGCTGGCGGCTGGCGCTGGCGGCGCAGATGCTGCGTTCCGGCAAAGAGGCGGTGACGCGCATCGCCGAGCGCAGCGGATATGAATCGGCCGCCGCGTTCAATCGCGCCTTCAAGCGCGAGTTTGGCGTGCCGCCGGCGGAATGGCGCCGGTCGGCGCTGCCTTGCGATACCTTGCTGGCCTGAACTCCCGTCCCGCCGCAGGCGCAGTGGCGCGGTGAATTCTTCATCCATGGCGGCCATTCAATCCGCACGGTCCGTCTATTGGTACAGTTGCACCCAACGTCCCGCATGCGTCGGGAATTTTTGGGAAATGCGCGGGACATGATGGCGACAATGGATCACCAGGGATTGGAATCGCCCGAGAAAGCCAGCAGCTGCGCGGCTTGGCGCTTCTGTGTCGCTCCGATGATGGATTGGACCGATCGGCATTGCCGCTATTTCCACCGGCAGCTCGCGCCGCAGGCGCGCTTGTATACCGAGATGGTGACAACCGGCGCGCTGCTGCACGGCCAACCCGTGCGCTGGCTCGCGCATGACGCGGCTGAACATCCGCTGGCGCTGCAGCTCGGGGGCCATGAGCCCGCTCAGCTCACCACCGCGGCGCGGATCGGCGCGGATTTCGGTTACGACGAAATCAATCTCAATGTCGGCTGCCCGTCCGATCGCGTGCAATCCGGGCGTTTCGGCGCGTGTCTGATGCGCGAGCCGGCGTTGGTTGCGGACTGCGTGGCGGCGATGCGCGCGGCGGTGCACATACCGGTGACAGTGAAGTGCCGCATCGGCGTGGACGATCAGGACGATTACGCCGACTTGCATCGTTTCGCGGAAACGCTGATCGGTGCGGGCCTGGAAGTCCTGATCGTGCATGCGCGCAAGGCCTGGCTGCATGGCTTGAGTCCCAAGGAGAACCGCGAGATTCCGCCGCTCGACTACCCGCGTGTGTATCGGCTCAAGCGCGAATTTCCCCAGCTCACGATCGTGATCAATGGCGGCGTTGTTGCCGTCGACGCGGCGCGGGGACATCTGCAGCAGGTCGACGGCGTGATGCTCGGCCGCGCGGCCTATCACGACCCATACGTGCTCGCGCGCCTCGAGCACGCGCTGTTCGGCACGCCGCTGCCCACGCGCGAAAGCATACTGCAGCGTCTCGCGCCCTACATCACGGCGCAGGTGCATGGCGGCGAAGCCGTGCACCACATCGCGCGGCATGTGCTCGGGTTGTTCCACGGCGAGCCGGGTGCGCGCGCATTTCGCCGTCACTTGAGCGAACACATGCGCGCGGCCGGCGCGGATTTCGGTGTGCTGATGCGAGCAGTCGAGGCAATGCGCGAACACACGCCGGCACGCGCGGCATGATCGTCACTACCCCGGCCGAGTTCCGCGCCGCGTATTCTGCGGAGCGCTTTGCGCCGTCCCTGCCGGCAACGGCGCGCGCGGCGTTCCTCGTCGCGCCGCACGGTTTTGCATTGGCCGCGGAATCGGCGAGCGACAACCGCTACATGGCGATGACGCAGTCGACCGACAGCGCGCGCGCGCTGGTCGAACATGCTGCGCTGGCTGCGGCATTGCGCGAGAGCGTGCCGATCGTGGTATTCCCGGGCGATCCGTCGATGCCGGATGGCGTGTTTCCGAACAATGTGTTCGCCAGTGCGCCAGGACGTTTGGTTGTCGGCGCGATGCGCCATGACGTGCGCCGACGCGAAGCGGCCAGGCAGGACATCCGCGGCTTTTTCCGCGATCTGCTGGGTTGTGAAATTGTGGATTTGTCCACGCAGCCTCTGGTCGCGGAACTGACCGGCGCGCTCGTAATCGACCGCGCGCGCGGCATTGGCTTTTGCGGACTGTCCGAGCGCTGCGATCTGGCCGGCGCGCGCGCAATGCACGCGGCGTTCGGACTCAAACTCACGTTCTGCTTCGAGCTGGCACGTGGCGAATACCATACCAACGTCGTGTTCGCGCAGCTCGCCTCGCGCGCCGCGATCATTGCGCCGGACGGTTTTGCCGATCCGGCGGTCGTGGCGGCGATCGCGGCCGTGTACACGCCGCGCCTGTTGTATCTGGACGCCGCGCAGAAAGCCGCGTTCGCCGGCAATGCGATCGCGCTCTCGGCCGACTCGGTATGGATGAGTGCGCGCGCGGCAGCGAGCTTGCGCCCCGACCAATGCGCTGCGCTCGATGAGTGGGGTTTCGCTCTGCGCAGCGTGGCACTCGGGGAAATCGAGAAGGCTGGCGGCAGCTTGCGCTGCTGTGTCGGAGAAATCTTTTAGCCGGGTTCAGCAACGATTTAGTCGCCATAGCGATAGTTGGATGGCAAACCGCCGCCGCGCGGTGCTACGTTATGATGCCGTCGATGATTCGCCCGCTTGCCCTAGCCGTGTTTGCCTGCGCTGCTGCCTACACGGCGCCCGCTGACGCCGCCGCTTCGCTGCAGGATGCGATCAACAAGGTCGAACGCGAGACTCACGGCAAGGTGTTGTCGGCGGAAACCAAGCACAATGGCCGCACCACGGTGTATCGCATCAAGGTGATCACGCGCGAAGGTCAGGTACGGGTGATTGAGGTGCCGGCGGACGAGCAACGCCCGTCGCGATGAATCCAACAAGGATAAGGAACTGTCATGCGCATACTGCTGGTCGAGGATGAAGCACCGCTGCGCGAGACGCTGGCTGCGCGGCTGAAACGCGAAGGTTATGCGGTGGACACCGCGGCCGACGGCGAGGAGGGCCTGTATCTGGGCCGCGAAGTGCCGTTCGACGTCGCGATCATCGATCTGGGCCTGCCGAAGAAAACCGGCATGGAGCTGATCAATGATCTGCGCGCCGCTGGCCAGCGCTGCCCGATCCTGATCCTGACCGCGCGTTCGAGCTGGCAGGACAAGGTGCAGGGTTTGAAGCAAGGCGCCGATGATTACCTGGTCAAACCATTCCACGTCGAGGAACTGCTCGCGCGCATCAATGCGCTCGTGCGTCGCGCCAGCGGCTGGACCAAGCCGGTGCTCGAATGCGGCCCGATCGTGCTCGACACGACGGCGCAGACGGTCACGGTCAACGGTCAGCCGGCAGATCTGACGAGTTACGAATACAAAGTGCTCGAGTACCTGATTCTGCACGCCGGCGAACTCGTGTCGAAGGCCGACCTGACCGAACACATCTACCAGCAGGACTTCGACCGCGATTCCAACGTTCTCGAGGTGTTCATCGGCCGCCTGCGCCGCAAGCTCGATCCGGCCAATACGCTCAAGCCGATCGAAACCGTGCGCGGGCGTGGCTACCGCTTTTCGATTCCTCGCAACGATAGCGAAGCTATCCAGGCCAAGGCGCAACAGTAGTCGCGCGCGACGTGGCGCCGCGTCCTTTTTCCCTGCAAGCCCGCTCGCTGTTCGCGGCGGGCGTCGCCCTCGCGGCGTTTCTCGGTTTTACCGGTTTCGCGCTCGACGAGGCGATCTACCAGACCCTGCTCAGCGCGCTGCACGACCGCCTGCAAAGCTACGCCTACAGCTATATCGCCAATTCCGACGTGGCGCGCTCCAAGCGTTGGCTGCCGCCGGAAGTCGGCCCCGGCCCGTTCGACCGCCCCGGCACCGGGCTGTATGCCGGCGTGGTCGGACCGGTCGACGTGGACGGAACGAAATCCGAACATTGGCGTTCGCCTTCGGCGCTCGGCAAGAGCCTGCCGTTCGACACGGTGCTGAAAAAAGGCGAGGAGCGCTTCAGCGGACCTCTGCAGAGCGCGGCGGGGAAAATATACTTGTACAGTATTGGCGTTGACTGGGAGGTGCCCAATCGCGGCGGCACGCTGGAATTGACGATCCACATCGCCGAGGATGCGGGCCTGCTCGACGCGCAGCGCGACGTGTTCCGGCAGAGTCTGTTCGTCTACCTCGGCGGCTTCGGTCTGCTGCTGCTGGTCGTGCTGCTCGCCATGCTGCGCTGGAGCTTTCGCCCGCTGCGTCGCGTTGCCGACGATCTGGCGCGCGTGGAGCGCGGCGAGCGCGAGCGCCTGTCGGCTGATTATCCGCGCGAGCTCACGGGTCTCGCGACGAACCTCAACGAATTCATCGACAGCGAACGCGAGCACCTGCAGCGCTACCGCAACACGCTGGCCGACCTCGCGCACAGTCTGAAGACTCCGCTCGCGGTGATCCGCAACGAACTGGAATCGGGCAGCTCCGGCGAACCGATGCGCTGGACCGTGCTCGAACAGGCCGGTCGCATGGAGCAGATCGTCGCCTACCAACTCTCGCGCGCGGCGACGTCGGGCCACACCACGTTCGCCGCACCGATTCCGTTGCAGGCGCCGGCCGAGGAAATCGTCGCGAGCCTGGAAAAAGTCTACGCGGCGAAAAACGTCCTCTGCGAATTCGACATCGACCCGCAAGCGCGCTTTTATGGCGAAGAGGGCGATCTGCTGGAACTGCTCGGCAACCTGCTCGAGAACGCGTTCAAGTGGGCGCGCGGACGCGTGCTGTTTTCAGGACGCATGCGGCCGGCGCGGGGTCGGCGACGCGCCGGCCTGGAGTTCGTCGTGGAAGACGACGGCCCCGGCATTCCCGAAGACCAGGTCGAGCATCTATTGCAACGCGGCGTGCGCGGCGACGAGCGCGTGCAGGGCCACGGCATCGGTCTGGCCATCGTGCAGGACCTGCTCAAGGCTTATCGCGGCAAGCTCGATGTGTCGCGTTCGACGACGCTGGGCGGTGCGAAGTTTACGCTGCGGTTCCGGGCGGATTAAGGAACGCTCGCCGATTCGATTGGCTGTATTCCGAACGCGCGCGCAGCGCTGATGTCGATTACCGCATAATCGGGGCGGTGCCGGCCATCGAGCTTCGCTGCGACATGGGCGTGGCGCGCGGCGCCGGCGCGCAGCGCGGCATTGAAGCTTGCCAACGAGGCGCGGCGTTCCGCGCTGTTGGCGCGGTCGCCGGCGAATGCCGGGGGCTTGGCGAGCGCCTCGACGTGCGCACCGAGCAACGTCGTTTCCAGATACGCCGTTGCGTTTTCGCCCGCGGTGAAGCCGATGAATGCGTGTCCGGGCACGAGCACGAGGAATGTGCGCAAGCCGATGCGCTGCAGCACCGAGGAGATCAATACGCTGCCGTCGACGCAGTTTGCGGACGCATCGCGCCAGGTTTCGCCCAAGAAGCGCACGCGCTGGCTGAACACGTGCGGTCCGCGCTCGATCGCCGGGTCCGCGCCGGAATAGCGGATGCCGTGCGCGGCGAGCGCATGCCAGACTGCCCAGACCTGTCGGTAAATCGAATTGGTATCCGCTGCCTGAAAATTTTCGACGATGCCGCTGGCGCGCGCAGCGTCGAGAATCTCGTCGACCACGGCGTCGTGTTCGTTGACGTAGGCGGCAAAAATCCAGGAGAGGTCGGCGCTGTCAGCGCCGTCGCGCACGAAGTACAGCGCCTCGTCGAGCGGGCGCAGGCTGATTGCGGTTTCGCGCCGGGCGGCCTCACTGCCATCGCGTTCCAGCGTGAAATCCATATGCGTCGCGCGCGCGCCACCAAGCGCGCGCAGGTTGGCCGGATCCCATGCCAGCGGTGGATGCAATTCGTAGTCGCTGTCAGCTTGCGCCAGGGTCGCGCCGAAGCGCTGCGGCGGTCCGAGTTCCGGCACGGCGACGCTCAGGATCACGCGCTCGTTCGCGTGTTGCGCGCGCACGCGTACGGCGATCAGGCCACTGCCATTGCCGAGCACGTGATCGGTCGCAGGCAGGTCCGGACGCCGCGCCTGCGACAGTTCCAGTGCAGGAAACACCTGGCCGTAGGGTGCAACATGGGCACTCCAATCTGGTTCCGCCGCGGCGGTACCCGACAGACAGCAGAGCAGACATAGAACGATAGGTAGGCGCATAGCGCATTGTCGTGCATGCGCATGCGCCAAAGTCAACGCCATTGCGCGCGCGGGAGCGGATCGCTATCGTTCGCGTTCGCTGCGCCGCACCGGCATCACTGGAGTTCATCATGCTGTCTCGCCTCGTCGTGTCTCTTGCATTGATCCTGCTGGTCGGCACCGCCGGCGCCGCTGGACCCATCCCTGCCGGAAAATGCGGCGATCAGAGCAAGGTGCCTGCCGCCGAGCGCGTGAAGAACACTGCGCGCTGGACTACCGCGAGCGAGGAAGAGAATTTCGGCTACGACGTCTATCGCGGCGATAACGAGAAAGGTCCGTTCGTGAAGCTGACCAAGCAGCCGATCCTCGGCAACGGCACGACGCCGGAAACGCACAAGTACGAGTTCGCCGACGACACGATCGATCCGTGCAAGGATTACTGGTATTACGTGGAATCCATTGCCACCAACGGTAGCCGCGAGAAGTTCACGCCGGTGTTCCATGTGCCGGCCAAGCGTCACGCCGAGAGCGCTCCAACCAAGTCCAAGTGACGCCTGGCGCGCGAACGTTCATGAATAATGCGCTAGCCGGCGCCGCGCGCTGACTCCCATGCGTCTGCATCTGATCGAACTGATCCTGTTTTCCACCTACGCCGAACTGCGCGCCGAACGCGCGCGTTCGTATCTCGGGCTGCTGTGGTGGATCATCGAGCCGGCCATGAACATGGCCGTGTATTACCTCGTCTTCGCCATCGTGCTGCGAACCTCGCAACCGGATTACATCCCATTTTTGCTGGTTGGCCTCACGCTGTGGCAATGGTTCAAATCCTGCGTCAGTCACGGCGGCTACGCGATCTGGCAAGGCCTGCCGCTGATCCGCCAGGTCAAGGTACCGGTGCAGGTATTCCCGTCGGTGCAGATCCTCGCCGACACGGTGAAATTCCTGTTCATTCTTGCGCTGCTGCTGGTCATCCTGTGGGGTTACGGCTATCCGCCGAACCGCGCGTATCTGGCGCTGCCGGTGGTGCTGCTCGTCGAACTGGTGTTTGCGGCCGGCGCGGCGTATGTGGTGGCGGCGGTGATGCCGTTCGTGCCGGATTTGCGTTTCGTCATCGAGCAGGTCCTCACGGTGATGATGTTTCTGTCCGGCATTGTGTTTTCGCTGGATGCGGTGCCCGACGCAGCGCGCCCCTGGTTTGCGCTCAATCCGGTCGCGGTACTCGTCGATGCCGGCCGCGGCATCCTCATGCACGGACTTTGGCCAGACTGGCTCGCGCTCGGTCGCATCGCGTTGATTTCGCTCGCGCTGTACGCGTTCGGCGCATTGCTGATCCGGCGCTGGACTACACGCTACGTGAAGCTGCCGACGTGAAGAATCGACTTCGATGAGCGCGCTGGTCACCCTGGAAAGCGTCGGCGTCGCCTTCAACGCGCAGTTGCGCGCCGCTGCCGCGCGCTTCTGGGCGCTGGAAAACGTGAACCTGACGCTCGCGCGCGGCGCGCGCCTCGGCATTGTCGGCCGCAACGGCGCGGGCAAAAGTACACTCTTGCGCACGCTTGCCGGCATCATCGAACCGGACCGCGGGCGCATCACGCGCGCGCCGGTGAGTTGCCAACTGCTGTCGCTCGCGGTCGGCTTCATTCCGCACTTGTCCGGGCGCGACAACGCCATCCTGTCCGGATTGCTGCTCGGCCTGCGCCGGCGCGAGATCGAACGCCGCCTGCCGGCGATCCTGGAGTTTTCCGAACTCGGCGACTTCTTCGAGCAGCCAATCTCGACGTACTCCACCGGTATGACCGCTCGCTTGGGTTTTTCGGTGGCGATGCAGGTGGAACCCGAGATCCTGCTGATCGACGAGATCATGTCGGTCGGCGATACCGAGTTCCAGGCCAAATCCGGCGCGGCGTTGCGCGAGCGCATCCATAGCGGCACGACGGTCGTGTTCGTCTCGCATAGCGACGCCGCGGTGCGCGAGATCTGCGATCACGCGTTGTGGATCGAACATGGCTGCAGCGTCATGCAAGGCGGGGTGGATGAAGTGCTGCGCGCCTACCATGCCGCAGCGCCTGCCGCGCAATGACAGCAGACGTGGTGCTGCCGCCGCTGGATTTTTCCGCACCGCCTGCGGCCATCGTCGTGCCGGTGTTCAACTCCCCCGAACTCGCGCGCCGCTGCATCGAAGCCGTGCTGCACTTCACGCGCGGCGCGCGCCTGATCCTTATCGATGATGCCAGCACTGATGCCGCGATTGCGCCGCTGCTCACCGCGTACGCCGACCGTGCGCTCGTTCACCACAATCCGCGCAACCTTGGCTACACGCGCAGCTGCAATCTCGGCATCGAGCTGGCAGGCGCCGCCGACGTCGTGCTGCTCAACAGCGATGCCGAGGTCGGCCCGCGCTGGCTGCAGCGTCTGCGCCTGACCGCGTATGCCGCCGATTCGATCGGCACGGTCACCGCGGTGTCCGACAACGCCGGCGCATTCTCGGTGCCCGAGCTCGAGAGCTATTGTCCGATTCCGGACTGCTGGAGTCTGGTGCAAACCCAGCGTGCCTTGCTGCAGGGCGCATTCGGCTGCCTGCCCGAGCTGCCGACCGGCAACGGTTTCTGCATGTACATCAAGCGCGCCCTGCTGGATCGCGTCGGCGTGCTGGATGCCGAGGCGTTTCCGGCTGGCTACGGCGAAGAGAACGATCTGTGCCAGCGTGCTGCGCGCGTCGGCTTCCGCCATGTCATCGCCGGCGACGTGTTCGTGCGCCATGTGCGCAGCGCGAGTTTCGGCGAGCAGCGCCGGCACGTGCTCGGCGAACAGGGCATGGCCGTGCTGCGCCAGCGTTACCCGCAATACGAATCCGAGGTCGGCGCAACCCTGTTCAGCGCCGCGCGGCGCGAGCTCGAGGACCGCGTGCGCAGTATCTACGCCGCCGCAGCGGCACAGACCGCGCCGCGTCCGCGCCTACTCGCCGTGTCGGCGCGCGCGCCGGCCGCGTACGAGTCCGTCACGCCGCAAACACCGGTGCCTGATATCGCTGCATGGCGCGCCTGGCTCGCAGGCAATGCGATCGAGGCCGTGTATGCGCCCGATCCGGGTGGCATCGACGCCGCCTTGCGCAGCGCCGCGCGCAGCGTGGAAGTTGACGTCGTCGCCACGCCCGGCGAGCTGGCCGCGGTTGCGCCGGTTTGCGGGGTTCCGTAGTATCGTCCGGCTGCGCCCTGCTTTAAGCATCCTTCTCGCATGATTGGTCTTCCCGCGCGACACCGGCGCGTTCTTCCGGTTTTCGCATTTGTGCTGTTCGCGTCGCGCGCCGTGCTGGCGTGCTCCGGGCGCGCGCACGTGGAAATCGCCGAACCCGGGGTATATGCGCTCGATTACGCAGCGATCGCGGCCGCGCAGCCCGGCCTGAAGGATTGCCGCGCGACGGACCTGCTGCTGCTGAACGCGACCCAAGAAGTGCCGATCCGCGTCAGCGACGATGGCAGCGGCGGCTTCAGCCGCATCGAATGGCTGGGCCAGCGGCGGCACGGACCGCAGAGCTGGTTCGACCAGTATTCAAACAACAATGTCTATCTGCTCGGCGCTGCGCCGGGTGCACACGCACGCCTGCGCGAACTGCCGGCCCCGACGGGCGGAGCGCCCGCGGGGTTGCGCCGACGCGCGCATTTCGAGCGCGAAGAACTGATGATCCGGCTTGGCAGTCGCGAGATGAAGCCAGGCGACGAGCCGGACGTCTGGCAGTGGGCGAAGCTCACGCCGATCGACCCGCAGCCGTTCGCATTCGATTTTGATCTCGCCGACCTGCGTGCGAATGGAGCGGCGCAGCTGACATTGGATTTCCGCGGCGAATCCAACGTCACCGCAGGCACGGGCCCGAAGCCGGCCGATCACCGTATTGAAGTGCTGGTCAACGACAAGCTCGTGCAAACCTTGGAATGGGACGGCCGCGACGAGATTCGCCGCACGCTCGCCATGCCGACGGGCGGATTGCGCGAGAAAGGCAATCGCTTGAGCCTGCGCGTGCCACGCCGTGACATGCCGGGCGATGCCGCTAATTTCATCGTCGACGTCGTGATGGTCAACTGGTTCGAACTCGCCTATCCGATTCGCGGCGATGTGGATGCCGACAGTGCCGGTTTCCATGCCGACAGCGCCGGGCCGGTGCAGCTGACATTTTCCGGCAGCACGCCGCTTGCGCTGTTTGGCAGCGACGGCACACGGCGCGTAGCCGCGCCGCTCGGCAGGGGCCGCTTCCAGGTCGCGAGCGCCGCAGAAGATGTGGATTTGTATCCGTTTACTGGGCAGGCGCGCGAGCCCGTACTGGTCCGCGCGGCGGCCGCCATCGACCTGCACGCCGAGAGTGCAGGCTACGATTATGTGATGGTCGCGCATCCGCGCCTGCAAGCGGCGATCGAACCGCTGGCGCGCTACCACGAGGCACACGGCCACAAGGTGCTCGTCGTCAACGTTGACGACATCTATGACCAGTTCGGTGGCGGCATTACGCATCCGGCGCCAATCCGTGATTATCTGAACTGGGCCACCCAGCACTGGCAGCTCAAGCCGCGCTTGCTGCTGCTGGTAGGCGACGCCAGCGTGGACATCCACCACGACATTCGTCACGTTGCCGCCCCGGCACGCGTGGCCAATGCCACGCCACCTTCTATCTTCGCACCGAGCGCCCATCTGCGCCCGAGCGATGCCATGCAGCCTGGCGGCTTCACTGGCATGGATGTCACGGCGTACCCGCAACGCGATCCGGAATTGCCGAACCGCAACCTGATTCCCACCTGGCAGGTGCCGTCGTCGTCGGAAGGCCAGTCGGCAAGCGATGCGCCGTTCGCGGCGTTCAAACCCGGCGACTTCCATCCGCAGCTTGCGGTAGGACGCCTGCCGGTAGTGCAGCCCGACGAGGTGCGCGCGATAGTGCGCAAGACCCTGGCCTACTTGACCGATACCACGCCCGGGCGTTGGCGCCACGACATGACATTCATCAGTACCAGTGAAGTTGCCTCGTTCAAGGATGCCTCGGACAAGTTGGCGGCGGATCTGGCGCAGCAGGGCTTTACCGTCCGCAGTCTGTACAGCGACTTCAACGAGAAAGACGCCAAGCGCGTGCAGGCGTTGCGCACGACGCTGAAGGAGAACCTCGACGATGGCGGCGTGCTCGTGCATTTCCTCGGCCACGGCGGCAACTACATCTGGCGCGTTGGGCCGATGGGCGACCTGTTCGCGCTCGACGACGTGGCCGCGATGAAGAACGCCGGACGCTATCCGCTGGTGCTGGCGATGACCTGTTTCTCGGCGCCCTTCGATAATCCAGTGGCCGATTCAATCGGCGAACGTTTCCTGCGCGAGCCGGACAAGGGAGCGGTGGCGGTGTTCGGGGCCTCCTGGAGCAATTCGCCGAACCCGGCCTACTCGCGCACGCTGATCAATGAGGCACTGCAGCCGGGAGCCACGATCGGCGAGGCGATCCTGCGCGCCAAGGCGACGGTCAGTGACCGTACGTTTGTGGAAATGTATAACCTGCTCGGCGATCCTGCGCTGGTGCTGGCGCGGCCGCAGCAGGAGCTGCGCATCGAATCGCTCGTGGATCGCCGCGACCGGCGCGTGCTCGTGCAACTGCCGATGGCCGAGTTTGGCGGCACCGTGGACGTCGATTGGATCGATGCGCGGGGCGACATCCTCGATTCGCGGCGCTACGAGGCACGCGACCGACGCTTCTACCTGGACATGCCGGACAAGGCCGATAAGGTCGTCGTTTACGCCGCTGATACGCGTAACGGTGCGCAGGCGTTCGGTGGCTACCGCACAGCGGCGGCACCAGCGCCGGTGCCTCCTGCCGCGCCGGTGCGCCCGACAAAGGCCGCGCCGGTCACGAGTGCAGCTGCTGCGCCCGTCACGCCAGCGCCGGCCAAGGGCGGGCGCCCCGATCCAATCGCCCGGGCGGGTTTCGATTCCGCGCCGCTGCCGACGGCGTCCGCGACCAAGCGCAAGCAGCGCTGACGCATGCCCTATCGGCGAGCCTATGTGGTGGGCGCGTACGTGCCGAACGGCGGCACGCATATGGCCTATCACATCGGCTGTATCCTCGAGCGGGATTTCGGTATTCCCGCGATTGCGGTCACGGTGGGAAACGAGGCTCTGGATCAGGGTATCCACGCCTACGACCTGATGATGCCGCAGGTGTCGCTGGCGCAGATGGAAGCGCAGATCGGGCAAGACGACATCCTGATCGCCAATCCGAGTTTTTCCAGCCACCAGTTCGGCCTGCGCCTGCCCGGATTCAAACTCTGTTACGTGCAGGGCTTCAGCACCTACGCACTGCTCGATCTGAAGTTTGACCACTTCGTTGCGGTCAGCGATTTCGTTGCCGGATTCATACGCACGTTCGGCATCGCCGCGCACGTGATTCCCGCGTTCGTCGAGCTCGCCGGCGCGGCAGCGCCGGCCTGGGCGCAACGCCCTGCGAGCGTGGTGCTGCCGTACCGCAAGGGCTTGCCGGAAATTTGGGAACCCTCGTTCGCGCGGGTACGCGATATCGTTGCCCGCGACGCCCCGGAAATTATTTTTGCCGAGCCGCTGGCCGATGCCGGCCTGCCGCACGCGCAATTTCTCGCGCGTATCGGCGCGGTGCGCCACCTGTTGATGCTCTCGGCCGCGGAGGGCTTCGGTCTGGTGGCGCTCGAAGCGATGGCGCTCGGGACGCTCGTCTGCGGCTACGACGGTTTCGGCGGCCGGCACTATATGCGGCCACAGGAAAACTGCGCGGTGGCGGCGTACCCGGATATCGAAGTCGTCGCCGAACGCTTGATCGCTGCCGTGCGCAACCCGGCTGCCGGCGCGCAGCTGGCACAGTCTGGACAGGCCACCGCTCAAGCGTTTTCGTATGCGGCGTTCCGCCAGGCGTGGCTTCAGGAACTTTCCGCAGCGCTGAACGTGTCTCCGCTGGTTCGCGACTGAATTGCGCCAGCGCGCGCTTCGCCGATCAGCCAGAACAATGCCAGCGCGCTGATCGTGTAGGGCGCAGGGAAAAACCGTTCCCACATGAATGGCAGCGCCAGGAAGCGGCCGACGATATGGGCCGCAGCCGCCAGCAGCAGGATGGACGGCGTTGATGTGAGGGAGCGTTTGCGCAGCCAGCATGCCGCGAGTGCAATCAGAGCAAGGTAAGCGAGAAATATCTTGTCGCCGAGCAGGGCTAGCGTGCCGTCGGCCAGCGCCGTGAAGTAGTCATGCAGCGTCAGGGTCGGCGGATTCGATAACGGATAGATCCAGCGCTCTATCACGTTGAAGTAGAACAGCGTCGCCCAGCCGGGATGATGGTAATGGGTGAGGATACCCATGTAGACGAGCACCGATGTCGCACCGGAAAGCGCAATCCAACGCCGATGTTTTGGCTCGGTCGCGAACAGCGCGAGCAGCAGCGGAGCGGTGAACAGGATCAGATCGGTGCGTACGCACAACGCGATCGGTAGCGTCACGCATAGCCAACCAATGCGCCGCTGCGCAAACCAGTATGCGATCAGCATGACCGCGAAGAAGGCCAGGCCGTCGGGCGTGGAAAGCCGGGCGAGATCAAATCCGCCAAACATCCACGCCAATGGTGGCAACAAGCAGGCAAGCACGATGGGCAAGCGCGGGATCGCCGTCAGGTAGAGCACCAGCAAGGCGAGTGCGACGCCGATTCCGGAAATCAGGTGGGTGGCGAACTCGATGTCGACACCGGCCTTGTAAAACAAATAAATCAGGCCGACGTAGAGCGGACGGATCTGGTAATACGGCAGTTGCTCAGCGAATGCGGCACTGTTCGTGCTGACCGTGCGGCGGTACAGCGCACCACGGCCGCCGCCGAGGTTTTTTTCGCGGGCGATGTCCTCATAGAGTTCTGCCGGCAGTACGGAGCGCAGTTCCGCGTATGTGAACGTCTGCAGGGCCGCGTTGTCGGACTGCTCGAAGGATTTCGCCGCCGCTACATAGCCGACCACATCCCAGTTGTGGAATGGCCGATAGATCGACAGCCACAAAGCGGCGCCAGCAAAGACCAGATATAGGCAAAACGCAGCGACGCGAATGGTGAACCTTGACGCGGCCGGCACGTGACGCGGGGGTTACTTCATCACGCCCGGCAGCAATGACTGCCACGGCGCGCGGCCGTGACCGCCGCCTTTGTGCGGGCGGGTGGTCGTGTCGTTGGGGCTCTGCGCGGCAGTCGTCGCGTGCCCTGCGGGCGTGTCGATGGGTGCGTGGACATCGGTTTCGTCGGCGCCGCGTGCAGCCGGCGCGTGCGCGGCGGGCGTGCCGCCGCCGTCATGCATCGGCGAGATCACCGTGTCCGCAGCGCCCGTTGCTGCGTTGCTGGCGACGGTCGAACACTCGTCGACCGACATCGCCTGTCCGGCGAGTGCAAGACAGGGCGCGCACAGGACGGCGGCAAGAACCAGATGCTTGTACACGGGACACCCCCGGTAGGAATAAACGCTTTTTTGACTTGCACATCCTATCACGGGTTGCGTGCCACGGACGCCGGCTCCGGGTGTTCGCGGCAAAGCGGCCCCATTACACTGCGCGCGGTGAGCATCGAGCCTTCCCGGTTGTTGTCGGCGCTGTCGGCGCAACGCGTCGTTTCCGGCAGCGCGCTGGCGCAGCGCCTTGGCGTCACGCGCGCGGCGGTATGGAAGCAGATCGAGGCGCTGCGTGAGCTCGGCGCGCCGATCGAAGCGGCGGCCGGCCGCGGTTATCGTCTGGCCTGGCCGCTGGAAATACTCGATGCGGCAACAATCCGCTCGCAGCTGGATCCGGCGCTGCGCAAGCGTCTCGGCGCCCTCGACGTGCACTGGCAGATCGATTCGACCAGCAGCGCCTTGCTGCGGCAGGCGGCGCAGGGAGCGCCGGATTTGTCGATTTGCGTGGCCGAAGCGCAGAGTGCCGGGCGCGGCCGGCGCGGCCGCGACTGGATCTCGCCGCTGGGTGGAAATGTATACCTTTCCCTGCTCAAGCGATTTGGCGCCGGCATGGGCGTGCTGTCCGGATTGAGTCTCGTCGCCGGCCTCGCTGTGCTGCAGGCGCTCGCCGACTGCGGCATCGCGCGCGCCGGCTTGAAATGGCCGAACGACGTGCTTGCCGACGGCCGCAAGCTCGCCGGTATCCTGGTCGAACTCGGGGGCGAATACCTGGGGCCATGCCATGCCGTGGTCGGCATCGGCATCAATCTGCGCCTGTCGCGGCTGTTCCAGGCGGATCAGCCGAGTATCGATCTCGCCACGCTGTGCGGCGGTGCACCGCCGTCACGCAACGTCTTGATCGCACATCTGCTGACGCGGCTCGTTGCCGCACTCGAGCGCTTCGAGCGCACCGGTTTTGCGCCGTTCCACGCGGAGTTTATTCGGCATGACCTGCTTGCCGGGCAAGCGGTGCGCGTGCACACGAGCAAAGGCGTGCATGACGGGGTGGCCGAAGGCATTGATGACCGCGGCGCGTTGCGCGTTCGCCACGGTGGCGTCGCCACCGTATACGACAGCGCGGAGGTTTCGGTGCGGCGCGCATGAAATTGCTCATCGATATCGGCAATACACGGGCGAAATGGGCGCTGTGGAACGGTGCGGATCTGCAGGCGACGGATGCCGCGCTGCACGGCGATATCGACGTGTCAAAGTGGCGCGATCTGCCGACGGTCGCTTCGGTTTGGGTCGCATCCGTCGCTTCCAACGCACAGAATGAGCACGTCGCAGCACTTGTAAAGCAGCGGTTCGGTTTGACCGCGCAGTTCGTGCACAGCCGTGCGCAAGCCTGCGGTGTGCGCAATGCGTATGCGCAACCCGAGCGCCTCGGCGTAGATCGTTTTCTCACGCTGATCGCCACGCATGCGTACGCGCAGGGGCCGAGCGTGATTGCAAGCTGCGGCACGGCGTTCACGCTCGATGCGCTCGCCGCGGATGGCACGCATCTGGGCGGCCTGATCGCGGCGAGTCCGGAGCTCGCGCTTGCGGCATTGCGCGGTGGTACGGCCAATCTCGGTGTTGCACCGCGCGGAAGCATCGTCGAGATCGCCGCGAATACCGCTGATGCGATGGAATCGGGCGCGTGGCTTGCCGTGGTCGCGCTGACCGAGCGTTTCGTCGCACACGCGGCGCAACGCTTCGAAGCGACAGCAGCGCTTACACTCACCGGTGGTGGCGCCGCGCGCCTCGGTGAACTGCTGCGTGTGCCGCATCACATCGATGCACAGCTCGTGCTGCGCGGGTTGGCTGTCATCGCCGACTGCGTGTAAATCGCGCGCGGCGCCTGGTGCTCGGCTAGAATCCGCGCATGCTTTCGCGCATTTTGTTCCTGCTCTTGCTGGCGATGAATATCGGTGTCGCGTTGTGGCTGTACTTCGCGCCGCAGCCGCGCGCGCATGCGTTCGTCGCGGCTGATCCCGGCGTTCCGAAACTCATGCTGCTGTCCGAGCGCGAGCGCGCGAACGAAGGTACCGCCGCGGAACTTGCCAGTGCGCCGGAAGCCGCCGCCGAACCGCGCAATGGCGTGTGCAACAGCATCGGCCCGTTTCCGACGCAGGCTGACATGCGCGGCGCGCTGAATGCGCTGACGCCGCTCGTCGCGCGCATCCAGTACCGCGAGGTCCGGTCCACCGAAACGCGCGGCTACTGGGTGTACCTGCCGGCGCAAGCCAGTCGCGAGAAAGCGCTGGCGCTGGCGCGACGGTTGTCGGAAAACGGCGTGCGCGATTACTACGTCGTCACCGCCGGGGATCAGCCGAACACGATTTCGCTTGGACTGTTCCACGATCAGAGCAACGCCGACAAGCGTCGCGACGAAGTTGCGCGCCTGGGCTTTGTGCCCGAAGTAGTCGCGCGCACCGAGGAACTGCCGGTGTACTGGATTGATTTCGCCGAAGAACGCGATCATCCGCTGGATTGGCGCGAGCACCTGTCCGCGCAACCAGCATTGCGCCAGCAGACGGTGCGCTGTTTCTGAGGAATTGCCAAGGAGAGCCCTCATGCCTGATCGGATCCGCGCCTACGCCGCTGCTGCGCCAAAGGCGGAACTCTCGGCAATTGAATACACGCCGGGGCCGCTGGGCGACGAGCAGGTGGAAATCGCCGTCGAATACTGCGGCATTTGCCATTCGGACTTGTCGATGCTCGACAACGAGTGGGGCAACACGCGTTACCCGCTCGTCGCTGGGCACGAGATCATCGGCACGATCGCCGCACTCGGCAGCCACACGAAAGGCTTGCGCGTCGGCCAGCGCGTAGGCCTCGGCTGGTACGCGGGCAGCTGCATGCATTGCGGACAATGCATGTCCGGACACCACAATCTGTGCCGCGAAGGCGAGCAGACCATCGTCGGTCGCCATGGCGGTTTTGCCGAACGCGTGCGCAGTCATTGGTCTTGGGCGCTGCCGCTGCCGGATGCGCTCGACGCAAAAGCAGCAGGCCCGCTGTTCTGCGGCGGACTGACCGTATTTGCACCGATCGTGGATTTCGATATCCGTCCGACCGATCGCGTCGGCGTCGTCGGCATTGGCGGGCTTGGCCACATGGCGCTGAAATTCCTGCATGCGTGGGGCTGCGACGTCACTGCATTCACGTCCAGCGCAAGTAAAGCGGACGAGGCGCGCGGTTTCGGCGCGCACCATGTCGTGGCGACGAACGAGACGAAAGCATTGAAGCAGATTGCCGCCTCGCTCGATTTCATTCTCGTCACCTCGAATGTGACGCTGGACTGGAACGCGTTGCTGGGTGCACTCGCGCCGCGCGGACGCCTGCACGTCGTGGGCGCCGTGCTCGAGCCGATTCCGGTGCCGGCGTTCGCGCTGATCGGCGGCCGCAAATCGCTGTCCGGCTCGCCGCTAGGCAGCCCGGCCGTTGCCGCGCAGATGCTGGAATTCTGCGCACGCCATTGCATCGTTCCACAAGTGGAAATGTTCCCGATGTCGAGCATCAATGATGCATTAGCGCATCTGCGCGCCGGCAAGGCGCGTTATCGCATCGTGTTGGAGAATGATTTCCAGCGCTGAACGTGCGAAAATCACGCTAACGCCGGCATAGCTCAGTTGGTAGAGCAACTGATTTGTAATCAGTAGGTCACGGGTTCGACTCCTGTTGCCGGCACCACGTCCCTTGCGCTTGCTGTTGCCAATGTTGTCCGATCGAGCCGGCAACGCTGGGGCGTCCCGCCCGCTCCGATTGCCAAACCCCGCACACAATCGCTGTGCCGGTCATCAATGTATTGTTGTAGCGTAGCTGCTAGGGTAATCCCTCAAGAACAATAATCGGGTGCGCAATGGGGAAGTCTGATCGAGCTACGCGCGGTGGCTGGGCGCGCCTATTCGCTGGTTTGTGTGCGGCTGGCTTGACGACAATGGCTGCGGCGCAGTCGCTGAGCCACGCGCCGGACCCGTTGTTTCACGATAACCTGGAAGGCATTGCAGCCGGACCGTCCACCGATTCGGATGCGTCGCGCTTCCTTGCGCAAGCGACGTTCGGGCCCACCGATGCCGACATCGCGCATCTGCGTAGCGTGGGTTACCAGGCTTGGCTCAACGAACAGTTTGCTGCGGCGTCCAGTTACGAGATGACGTATCTGAACTGGGTGCGCAATACGCTGCTCGAAGACCTCGGCCAGAACAATCGCCAGGAGGCGTGGTTTCTCGGCGCGCTGGGCGGACCGGATCCGCAATACCCGGCCAACACCGCCAAAAATCACACTGATCAGCTGCGCCAGCGCATCGCGTTCGCGCTCAGCGAGATTTTCGTCATCTCCGACCAGAACGGCACTCTTGGCGATTTCGCCAATGGCATGGGCGACTACTATGACAAGTTGATTGCCGGCGCGTTCGGCAATTTTCGCGATGTGCTGCAGACGGTGACGCTGCATCCGGCGATGGGTGTGTATTTGAACATGCTCGGCAATCGCCGCGCGGATCTGACGCAGAACCTGCACCCGGACGAAAACTACGCGCGCGAGATCAACCAGCTGTTCACGATCGGGCTGGTGATGCTCAACCTCGACGGCACCCCGCAACTGGCGAGCGGCCAGTCGATTCCGACCTACGCGCAAAACACGATCACCAACTTCGCGCACGTGTTTACGGGCTGGAACTGGAAGGATTGCGATGGCGGCACCGACAGTGCCGTCCCGCCGGTGTACCACCAGTTCTGGGACGATCAGTTCACGGGTTGTTTCCCGCCCTGGAACGACAACTTCGTGAACAATTTCGAGACGCCGATGATCGCGTTCGATACCACGTACGCGCTGAGCGCGCCGTGGGCGCCGTCGCCTGCGCCGAGCTACCACGACGACGCCAGTGATGCGAGCAACGACGTCGCGACCAAGCAGTTGTTGAATTATCCAGGCGCAGCGAACGGCGGAGTGGTGCCCAACGGCGGCACCGCGGCCAACGACCTGCAGTTCGCGCTCGACAACATCTACAACCACCCGAACGTCGCGCCGTTCATCAGCAAACAACTGATTCAGCGTCTCGTAACGAGCAACCCAAGTCCGGCTTATGTGCAGCGCGTGGCCAACGTGTTCAACGCAAACCGCAATAGCAGCACGCAGCTCAAATCCGTGGTGCAGGCGATCCTGCTCGATCCGGAAGCGCGCTACGGCCAGTGGTGGAATTCCGACACCTTCGGCAAACTGCGCGAACCGCTTCTCGCCGTCACCCATTTCTGGCGCGCCATGCATGCCGTGCACAGCTGCGGACAGAACGTTGCAGCCATTGGCACGCCCGGAACGATGGGATATTCCCCTCCGAGCAAATACGCGAACCAGCCGTATCGCTACGCCGGTTGGGGCACGGCGTGGTCGACGAGCGACACGCAATACGGAGGCGGCGTGGCACAGGCGGCGCTCGATGCGAACACCGTATTCAATTTCTTCAAGCCCTCGTTCATGCCACCGGGTGAGATGACGACGCGCAAACTGCTCGGCCCGGAATTCCAGCTGCAGACCGACAGCATCATCGCCAACAGCACGAATGGTCGCATGGGCCAGTTCTTCTGGTACGACCTGAACGGCCAGTACGATCCCACCGGCCATCCCGGCGTGCATTGCGATCCGAATGACCTGTTTGGCGGTGTCATGGTCGATCTGTCACAGGACGCTCCACTGGCCGGCAGCGCGCAGGGCGGCCCGACCGATCCGTCCGACGCCCTCGTCGACGCGTATAACCATCGCTTCATGTCCGGGCAGATGTCGCCGTTCATGCGCGATCAGCTCATCACGTACTTGAACACGATCGATCATTGGTGGGCGTGGCCGGACGGTACCGACTGGCGCGTGCAGCGCGTCAACCGCGCGCTGTACCTCGTGCTTACCTCGCCCGAATACATGATTCAGAAATAAGGACAGCGCATGCGCCCCGACCGCCGCAAGTTCATCAGGCAGACGCTATGCGCCGCATTCGGCGGAGCCAGCGTCTATTCCGCGCTTGGCCAGCTGCAGCTGGTGCAAGCCGCTACGCGCGGCACCTATACGTTCGGCGATTACAAGGCGCTGGTTTGCGTGTTCCTGTATGGCGGTAACGACGCGTTCAACATGATCGTGCCGATGTCCGGGCCGGCGCGCACCGCGTATGACATCACGCGTCCAACCGGTGCCGGGCAGATCGGAATTTCCAGCGGCCTGCATGGGCTGTCGGCGCCCACGAGTGGCACCGGCAGTCCGGGCGACAGTAGCGCTTACGGATTGCATCCGAACATGCCGGAGCTGGCGACGCTGTTCAATGCCGGTCACGCCGCGGTCGTCGCCAATGTCGGCACGTTGGTGCGGCCGACGACGCAATCCGAGTATTTGGCTGGCAACACGGCACTGCCGCCGCAATTATTCTCGCATTCGGATCAGACCGCGTATTGGCAATCCTCGCCGCCGACGAATCAGCCGATCACCGGCTGGGGCGGACGCATCGCCGACCTCATCATGAGCGCGAACTCAGGCAATGTGCCGATCCTCACCGCGCCCGGCGGCATGGACGCGTTCATGCGCGGGCTGGACGTGAACGGCTACGTGATGAATCCGAACGACGCGGCGACGCTGAACTTTCCCTATAGCGACCCGCAGAACCCGGTCTCGGCGGTGGTCGGCACGCTCAATGCAGCCGGTTCGCAAGCCAACGCGCTCGAGCGCAGCTATGCCGCGACACTGAATCATTCGATTGCGACTGCGGACCTGATCAACGGCGGACTCGCTGCGGCACGTCCGGCGAGCGGCAGTTACGACGCCGGCGATCCGCTGGCTTCGCGCTATGCGAGTTATTTTCCCGCCGCCTCCGGCGGCGACCTGGATGCGCAATTGCGCACGGTCGCCGAGCTGATCTGGGCCGCGAACAACAATATCGCCGGTTATGGCGGCACCAAGCGCCAGGTATTTTTCGTCAGCACCGGCGGCTACGACACTCACAGCGATGAGCTTGCCGGCCACGTCGACCTGCTGCCGATGTTGTCAAAAGCGCTGAAGGGTTTCTACGACGCTCTGGCTAGCGACGGGCTCGCCGGCAAGGTGACTGCATTCACCGCGTCGGACTTCGGCCGCACGATGACGCCGAATAACGGCGGCACCGACCATGGCTGGGGTGGCCATCACTTCGTCGTCGGCGGCGCGGTGCAGGGCAAGAAATTCTATGGCAACGGCTGCGGATTTACCGCCGCGACGAACTACGGTGTGGTCATGCCGAGTCTGGTCAACCCGACCACCGACTGGAGCACGCCATCGCCAAACAAGAACGACTCCGGCGACGGCTACGGCCGCATCATTCCGACCACCGCGGTCGACCAGTATGCGGCGACACTGGCGAAGTGGTTCGGTTTGAGCGACAGTGATATTAGCTTGATTTTCCCGAATCTTGGCAATTTCAGCACGAAATATCTCGGGTTTGTTTGAGCTTCGCACCTACGCTGTAATTGCCACGTTCGCTTGCTGAATTTCGTTTACTGAAAAGTGTTCGCTCCGTCGGATCGGCGCGTTTACATAGCAGCGGCGATTCATTGCACGCGGCGTTTTGTACAAACAAGGGGGTCCGCATGTTTCGTGAGTTGCGTTTGCGCGCATTGACCGGCGCGTGCGCCGCGGTATTTTCGGCGAGTGCGGTGGCCTTGAGTCATGCACCCGATCCGCTGTTCCACGACAGCTATGAAGGCATTGCCGCAGGGCCGAGCACCGATGGCGATGCGGCGCGCTTCCTCGCCCAAGCGACGTTCGGACCGACCGATACGGACATCACCCATCTGCGCGCAGTCGGTTATCAGGGCTGGCTCAACGAGCAGTTCGCCGCCACGCCCACGTACGAGATGGATTACATCAACTGGGTCGCCGGACTCGGCGAACAGGTTGGCCAGAACAATCGCGTCGAAGCATGGTTCCTCGGTGCCCTCGGCGGGCCGGATCCGCAGAGCGTGCAGATCCATAGCGATCAGCTGCGCCAGCGCGTCGCGTTCGCGCTGAGCGAGATTCTGGTGATTTCCGACCAGAACACCGAGCTGGGTCTGAACGGCGCAGCCGGCATGGCGTATTACTACGATATCCTCGTCGCCAATGCTTTCGGCAATTACCGCACGTTGCTCGAAAAAGTGACGCTCAGTCCGGCGATGGGCGTGTACCTGAACATGATCGGCAATCGGCGCGCGGATTCGTCGCAGAACGTGCACCCCGACGAGAACTACGCGCGCGAGATCAACCAGCTGTTCAGCGTCGGATTGGTGATGCTCAACAGCAATGGCACGCCAAAGAGCGGGCAACCCCCGACCTACGATCAGAACACGATCACGAGTTTTGCGCAGGTGCTCACCGGCTGGAATTGGGCGAGTTGCGACACCAGCGGTTACGACCAGTTCGTCGGCTGCTACACGCCGTACAACGTTGCGGGCGACTACGTCACGCCGATGATCGCGTACGAAACACGCCCGGCAAACGAAAGCGGGCCGCTCGCAAACTACAACTACCATGACAACGGCACGCACCCAGACGATGCGCATAACAAGCAACTGCTCGACTATGGCCAAGTCGGCAATGGCGTGCTCGCCGATGGCGGCACGGCGGCGAGCGACCTTGCCTTCGCGCTGGACAATATCTACAACCATCCGAATGTCGCGCCGTTCATCAGCAAGCAGCTGATCCAGCGCCTGGTGACAAGCAATCCAAGTCCGGCCTATGTGCAGCGCGTCGCTGCCGTATTCGACGCCAATCGCGCGAGCGCTACGCAACTCCAATCGGTCGTGCAGGCGATTTTGCTCGATCAGGAAGCGCGCTCGATCGGCAACATCGGCACGTACGGCAAGTTGCGCGAACCGTTGCTGACGCTCACGCACCTGTGGCGCGCGATGGGCGCGCAACACGCCTGTGGTCAGGACGTGAGCGGCAATTTTTACGACAATCCATATCGGTACGCCGGCTACATCACGGCCTGGAGCACCGGCAACACGCAGTATCAGGGCCTTGCGCAGGCGCCGCAGGATGCGTTCACCGTGTTCAATTTCTTCAAGCCCGGGTTCGTGCCCTCCGGCGAGATGTCCGCGACCGGTCTGCTCGGCCCGGAATTCCAGCTGCAGACTGACAGCGTCATCGCGCTGACCACGAACACGATGCGCGGCATCTTCATCAGCTACGACTTGAACAATCCTTGCGAAGCGAACTTTGCGCCGTTCGGGGAAGTGATGATCGACCACACGCAGGATTACGCTGTGGCGGGCAATGTCACGGCCGATGCGCTCGTGGATGCCTACAACCACCGCTTCATGTCCGGGCAGATGTCGCCGTTCATGCGCCAGACGCTGCTCGATTACCTCAACGTCATCGATTCCAGCTGGGGTGCTGATTGGAAAATGCAGCGCATCGATCGCGCGCTGTATCTGATCCTCACTTCGCCCGAATACATGGTTCAGAAATAGGAAACCGCCATGCGCCCTGATCGCCGCAAGTTCATCAAGGAAACGATCTGTGCCGCCCTCGGCGGTGCCAGTGTGTATTCCGCCCTCGGCCAGATGCAGTTGCTGCAGGCGGCCACACGCGCAGCCAATTACAGTTTTCTGCCCGGTGACTACAAAGCGCTCGTGTGCGTGTTCATGTACGGCGGCAACGACGCTTTCAATACCGTGGTGCCGTACACGCAATCGGCGTATGACGGGCTCTACGGCGTCGGCGGTGTGCGTCCGAAGCTCGCGCTGCTGCGTGCAAATCTGCATCCGCTGAATTCGACAATCACGTCCGGCGATGGCATCCAGTACGCGTTGCACCCATCGATGCCGGAGTTGGCGACATTGTTCAATGGCGGTCATGCGGCCATCGTCGCCAATGTCGGCACATTGGTGCGACCGACCACGCAGGCACAATATCTGACCGGCACCTACGCGCTGCCGCCGCAGCTGTATTCGCACGCCGATCAGGCCGCGTACTGGCAATCCTCACCACCGACGAACCAGCCGCTCACCGGCTGGGGTGGGCGCATCGCCGACCTGATCACGAGCGCCAACACCGGCAACGCGCCGATGCTGACGGGCCTCAACGGCCAGGACGCCTTCATGCGTGGCGCTTCGGTGAACGGCTACATCATGAACGCCACCGAAGCGACACCACTGGACTTTGGGTACGATCCGGGTGGCCTCGGTCTGCAGACGCCGTTCGCTGCACTGCACGCCGGCGGTACGCAGGTGAATGCGCTCGAGCGCACGTTCGCGGCGACAATGAATCACTCCGACAGCACGGCGGCGATCATCAATACGGCGCGCGATGTGATCGATTTCAGTTCGTTCTTTCCCGGCGCGCAGTACGATCTCGACGCACAACTGCAGACCGTTGCGCAGCTGATCTATGCGGCCTATCAGAACAATGTCGCCGGTTACGGCGGACTGCAGCGTCAGATTTTCTTCGTCAACACCGGCGGCTATGACACGCATAGCAACGAGTTGGCGGTGCACGGCCAAACCGGGACGCCGGGCATTCTGGATTTGCTCTCAAAATCCCTGGCCAGCTTCTACAATGCACTGGCCAGTGTGGGCTTGCAGAATAAGGCGACAGCGTTCACCGCTTCCGATTTTGGCCGCTCGCTCACCAATAACGATAATGGCACGGATCACGGCTGGGGCGGCCATCACTTCGTCGTCGGTGGCGCGGTGCAGGGTGGCAAGTTCTATGGCAACGGCATCGGCGCTACCGCCACAGCGAACTACGGCGTGATCATGCCGAGCCTGACCAACCCGAGCACACCCTACGGTACGCCCTCGCCGAATCTCAACGATCCGGGCGACGGTTATGGCCGACTGATTCCGACCACGTCGGTCGATCAATACGGTGCCACACTGGCGAAGTGGTTCGGCTTGAGCGATAGCGATATTGATTTGGTCTTCCCGAACATGGCTGCGAATTTCTCGATTCGCAATCTTGGCTTCATCTAGGCAGCGTGTAATCCTGCATCCGGTTTCCTGATCTTTCCTTGCACATGACCGGCTTTCGCGCGACAGTGCGTCGCGCGCCGCGCATGGCACAAGGGGACGGGTCATGAGCAGGTTCTGTTTTGGGCTTTTGCTTGCGCTTTGTGCTGCGCTATCGGCGCATGCTGTGGATGCTTTTCTTGCCCCCGCTGTACCGCTGGGGCAGATTGATGTGCGCCTGCGGCCTACCGAGGTCGTGGCGCCGAATGTACCCACTCTGGTCACGTTCGGCGTACCGTTTCCGCGCGCGTCGATCAGCGCCGCCGGCTTGGTCACGCTGCGAGTGTGGAAGGGCGGCGTCGAAATTCCCGCGCACGTCGAGCAGCTCACGCCCTGGCGGCATCGCAGTAATGTCGGCATAGATGGCCAATCGGTGCGCGTGGCGCTGATCCAGATAACGTACAGTTTCGCCGCGGCATTCCCGAACGAGGAAACCATCCAGGTGAGCTGGGGCGGCACGCCGCGCACGCTGGATGTCGCCGCCGCACAGGATCCGCACAATGCCTGGCATGCAGTGACGAGCGGCGGCTTCGTCGCCGCCGATGGCATCAGTGAACCCGACGTCTACGCCATGCTGCCGCCGGACTGGCTCAGCCTTGGCGCGCTGACGTCGCTGCGCACGACGGTATTCGATCCGAGCAACACAGAGGCCCGTGACGATCCGCACGTGAACGCGGTGACCTACCAGTGGCCGAGTTTCCAGGAATCCGAGCATGCGTTCAAGAACGATTTCTACACCGAGCTGAACCAGGACGATCCTGCAGTGCAGGATTATCTGACCGGCGTTGCCCCTGACGGCAATCCCGCGCCCGAGATCAATCTGGTCCACTACCGCGATGCCGACACATCCGGCAACCAGGCCTGGAACCAGCGCGAGCCCTGGCTCTATGACCGCGCCGCAACCATGTATGTGCTGTACATCCGCAGTGGCTACTTCTCGGCGTTGCGCGAAGCGGTGCGCGCGGCGCAGTATTACGCGCAGCACGTCGGCGCCGCCGGTGCGGTGGATCAGGACAACAACGACCTGAGCGGGTTTCTCGCCATCGCTGACGAAAGCGGCACGGTGCCGCCCTACGACACCAAGTATTCCTACGCCGAGTCGCCGGCCTACACGTATTGGCTTACCGGCGACGCGCAGATGCTGCCGGTGATTGGCCGCGTTGCCGCTGCGCATGACTATTTCAACCACGTCTGGACTCAGAACCTCAACTTCTGGACCGAACGCCATTCGGCATTCAAACTGCTTGCCAAGGTCGTCGCCTGGGAAGTGCTCGGCGGCGACGCGCGCCGCATCGAAGTGAACCAGATCCTCGCCGATTTCCGCTTCCATCAGGACGGCGCGGGCGATCCGCTGCTGCTGCCGGCAAACCGCATCGACGGCGGGCTCTATCACACCGGTAATCAGCACAGTTGCGATTTCGCCTGCAATGAAATCGGCGCGTCGTCGTGGATGAGTGCGCTGATGCTCAATGCCGCCGCGCGCGCCTACGCGACTGCAGAAGACGCCGCTACTGCGCAGTTCATCACGCGGCTGGGCGATTTTCTGCGCAGCACGCTCATCGTCACCGACCAGCATCCGTGCGACGACCCGGTGGCGCAAACACCGCTGCCGCACGCGCTGCCGCGCTATACCGTGTTGATCGACGGCACGACGGGTGAAAATGCTTTCGAGGACATCGAGCACGCGCTGGACGTCGGCTCGCAGATCGCATGGGCGCGCTATTTCCGCGAACTCGGCGGCGGCGACGGCGCCACGTTAGCGCAATCGGCGCACGACCTCTACGACAGCTACGATGCGTGCGCGAACTACTGGATCCGGCCCGATGCGCCGGCGTTGTACGGCAAAGCCGCGTTCCGTGTGTCGCCGCCGCGCAAATGGGCTTGGGAACATCGCACTTCCGGCGGCCTGGCATTCGCGCTGGCGTTGCCGGACTCGATCTTTAGCGACGGCTTCGAACCCTAGGAACCTAGTCGACCTCGAATGACTGCAGGCGCACCGGTGTCGCCGGCTGCACGATGATCGTGCCGAACATGCCTTCGCCCGGCGCGCCGTGGATTTCGCAGAAATAACCGATCGTGCCGGCCATGTTGAAAGTGAGGCTCGCCACCCAGTTCGAGGAGCTCGCGCCGCCGTTGCCGCCCGGCTGGCCATCGCAGCCGTGCGCGCAGCGGAACGAACCGTCATCGGCGACGACGTTGTGCAAGCCGCCTTTGTTGACGAACGTGACGCTGTCACCGGCCTGGATCGTCAGTGTCGCCGGCGCAAACGTTGGTGGCGAATTGCCGCCGACGTTGACGATGAAGGACGCAGCTTCTGCGCAAGCACTGAAAGCGAGCAGCGCCAGCGCGAAGGCGAACGCCGGTTTAATCATGCCGGTGCTCTAATCCGCTCATCGGAACTCTCCTCGCTCGATATTAGCCGTCGATCGAATTGTAGCGCGCGTCGAATGCAGATGGCCGCGGCGCGGCGCAAAGGTTATCCTTCCACTACGTTCAATTTTTCGGCGCCAGCAATGCGAAGTTTTCCACCCGTTTCCCTGATCGGCGCGCCCACCGACATCGGCGCCGGCACACGCGGGGCCTCCATGGGTCCCGAAGCCTTGCGCGTCGCCGGCATCGCCGAGGCGCTGCAGGCGCGTGGGCTCGATGTCGCCGATCGCGGCAATTTGTTCGGTCCGCTCAATCCGTGGGTGCCGCCGAGCGCCGGCTACCGGCATCTCACCCAAGTCGTCGAATGGAATCGCGAAGTCATGCGCGCGATCGCTGCCGAACTGAGCGCGAAAAGGCTGCCGATCCTGCTCGGCGGCGATCACTGTCTCGCCATCGGGTCGATCACCGCGGTTGCGCAGCACTGCCGCCAGCAAGGCAAGAAGCTGCGCATCCTGTGGCTCGACGCGCATGCGGATTTCAACACGTCGCAAATTACGCCGTCCGGCAACATCCATGGCATGCCGGTAGCGTGCCTGTGCGGCCACGGTCCGTCGGAACTGACTGAACTTGGCGGCGCCAAGCCGGCGATTTCCGCCGACAGCATCCGCCAGATCGGCATCCGCTCGGTGGATGCTGGCGAGAAGCGTCTGGTCAGCGATGTCGGTCTGGATATTTACGACATGCGCTACATCGACGAGATCGGCATGAAGCGCGCCATGGAAGAAGCGCTCGAAGGCGTGGATGCGGACACGCACCTGCACGTGAGCTTCGACGTCGATTTCCTCGATCCCGATATCGCTCCCGGCGTCGGCACCACGATCCCCGGCGGGCCGAACTACCGCGAAGCGCAACTCGTCATGGAAATGATCGCCGACACCGGCCGCATGGGCTCGCTAGACATCGTCGAACTCAACCCGGCGTTGGACAACCGCAACCAGACCGGCATGCTCGCCGTGGATCTGGTCGAGAGCCTGTTTGGGAAGTCGACGCTGATGCGGGAATGACGACCGTCAGTTGAATCCGTTTGCAAAAACCGGGTCGACGAACAAGCAGGCTGGGGTTTCAGCACTGACGTTCGGCGCTAAAGTTTTGCTGATCTGCGTCGCGTTGAATTGCAGCAGGTTCTGCGTGCCAGCACAGGCGCCAATATTGCAGTAGCTCATGATCGTGCCTTTGCCGCCGGCGGGACAAACCTGGCTGCTGGCATAGCAGCCGCTGCTGGATTCGCCGTTGTAGCACTGATCAACCGTATTGGTGGCTACCGGAAATAATCCGCTGGTCTTGTCGGTGCAATGGGTATGGTCGGCACCAAAATTGTGGCCGAGCTCGTGCCCCGTCAGGCGCGCGGCGATATCGGCATTTGGGTCGATGGTCTGGCTAGCAAAGACCTGGACGACGCTGTAGCTGCCGACGGTATTGCCGAAATTGGCAAAACCTTTCTGACAGTACTGGTCGATCCAGGCGATACCCGAGGCGCTGCAACTGGTGCAGCCTGCCCCGCAAGGCGTACATGGTCCGCGCCCGGAAAGCAGGGTGGCAAAGGCGCGTTTAACCGAGCTGTAGTTAGTCTTCCAGTAAGCTCCGAAAACATTCAGATCGGTGCCATCGGCCGGCACGTTGGATGCGCCGCCGTACGGATCGGAGCCGGTGCGCAAAAAGGTCGTACCCTGCACCAACGCGACGTTCAGGTCGGGCTCGTACATCGTATTCATCGTGTTGAACATCTTTGCGATCCAAGTCGTCGCGCTGGCGACGTTGTTGCTGAACAACTGCGACATGAATAGGGCGTCGGTATCAACCGCAACGCTGGCAAACTTGAAAGTCGAAGGGGCCGAAGTTACTGACGCCGGATAGTTCGCGCCGATCGCGCCCTTCTGCATCAAGTCTTCCGGATTATGGAAAAGCATCGACTGGCCTTCGTTGCCGCAGCGGAAGTCGTACTTGTATCCGGGCGGCAGCGCGTCTTCGAGCGCTTGCGCCGTGAGGTGTGTGCCCGCGGCGTCGACCTTGGCGTGCACTACGAATGAACCATCCGGCCCCGACCCATTGCCGTCGGCAAACGAGCCATCCGCGTTCAAGGACATGGCAACACGCGCGCTGCCGTCATCCGCGTAGCCACGCAAATAAATGCGGTTGCTGCGCGGAAGTTCTTTGTGCCCACCAACTCCCACGAGATAGATATGTGCGTCTGGCGCGTAGATCTCGGCGCGCTGAAAGCGGATTGCAGCGCTGCGCTGCGGCCCGACCGGAAATCCATCGAGCGTGAACGTTTCGCCCGGATGAAGCGCGACCAGGTGGTCCAAGGTGTATTTCGCCGCTTGCAGCTCTGCGGCATTGGCTTGTGCGATCGTGACGAAAACGAGCAGCGCGGCGGCGCGCAAACTGAGTAGAGAACTCATGATGCTCTCCCCTGACGCGGACGAGAATAGTGTAGTCCGATCAGGTCAAGCCTGCGCAAGTTTGACCGTCTGACGGCGCCGCTCTTTGCGAGCGGCGCCAAAATTCGACGCTTAGCGGGGGTCCGGTACGAACTGATTCGGGAACGCCTGCGGTTCCACAGCGATCGGCCTTGGCGCGCGGATTACGCCGCGTGCGACGAGGTTGCGATAGCTGTCGTACCAGACTGAAACCACTTCGTTCGGCCGCGAGCTTTCGCGCTCGAACGCGGTGTAAGTTGCGGAAGAATATTCGCGTTCGCCATGGCCGGTGCCCAGCGATTCTTCAGGTTTCGGCATCGGGCGGCGCGCTTCGGCAACGCTGCTGTATGCGCTGCTATCAGCAGCAGCCGATTTCGCGGCGCCGCCTGCAGCAGTGCTCGCCGGTGCTTGCGCGGCTACCGGCGGCGGCGCTGCGTCTTTGCGCGCGTAACCATCACTCGCCGGCGCCGCCGGCGCTTCACGCGCGATCTTCTCGTCGCGCTCGCGCCAGGTGTAATGAGGTTTTTCACGGAATACGGCGACGCCAATCACGCCGACATTGGCGGCACGCCCGGTGCGCGCGGCGTAACTGTCGCCGAGATTGGTAAAGTTGAATTCAGCGATTTCGGTCATGTTCTTGCGCCAGCCGTCGACTTCGGTGCTGTCGTACGCGCCGAGCACATAGCCGGACTGATTCGGATCGGCGGTCTCGCCGGAGATCGCATTGACGCCATCAACCGACAGTACGGTGAGTACGCGTGTGTTGGTGCGATTGACCAGGCGTACGCCGTAGCGATGGCCCGGCGTGCCGGCGACATAGAGTTTGCCGTCATGCGTGTAAGCGGGCAGGGTGGCGCCGGAATCGCGGTCGATCACGCTGACATCAACCAGATTTCCGGCATGCGCCGCTGCGGAAAGCGACAGGGAGACAGCAACAGCAAGCGACAACAGGGACTTCATGGCATTTCCTTCGTTGTGGGCAAGATGGCAAATGAAACGTAGCCTGGTTCGAGGCGGGGTTAAACGCCGGAAACCCAGCAAATACGCCAATTTGGGGGGCCATCCCTTACACTTAACGTTTGCCGCCGAGTTCCCGAACACATGAAGCAACTCAGAATTCTCACCGGCATCACCACTTCCGGCACGCCGCATCTGGGCAACTATGTCGGCGCGATCCGCCCGGCAATCGCGGCGAGCCTCGATGGCGGCGCCGAGTCGTTTTATTTCCTTGCCGACTATCATGCGCTGGTCAAGTGCGACGATCCGGCGCGCGTGCAGCAGTCGACGTTGGAAATCGCGGCAAGCTGGCTCGCCTGCGGGCTCGATCCGGAAAAAGTATATTTTTACCGGCAATCCGATATCCCTGAAATTCCCGAGTTGACTTGGCTGCTGACTTGCGTCACGGCGAAGGGTCTGCTCAACCGCGCGCACGCGTACAAGGCAGCGAATGACGCGAATCGCGCGAGCGGCGAAGACGCCGACGCCGGCATCAGCGCCGGCTTGTATATGTATCCAGTGCTGATGGCGGCGGATATTCTCGTCTTCAACGCGCACAAGGTGCCGGTCGGCCGCGATCAGGTTCAGCACATCGAGATGGCGCGCGACATCGGCCAGCGTTTCAACCACATCTACGGCGGCGAGTACTTCACGCTGCCGGAAGCGGTGATCGAAGACAACGTGGCGACGCTGCCCGGCCTCGATGGCCGCAAGATGAGCAAGAGCTACAACAATACGATTCCGTTGTGGTTGCCGGAAAAGGACTTGCGCAAGGCGCTGCTCGGTATCGTCACCAACTCGCAGATGCCGGGCGAGCCGAAGAACCCAGACGACTCGAATATCTTCGCGATCTATCAGGCATTCGCGAGCGCGGACGAAACCGCAGCGATGCGCAAGGCGTATGCCGACGGCATCGGCTGGGGCGACGCCAAGCAGAAATTGTTCGAGCGCATCAACGTGGAACTCGCGCCGATGCGCGAGCGTTACGAAACCTTGATCTCGAAACCCGGTGACATCGAAGACGCGCTGCTTGCGGGCGCGCGCAAGGCGCGTGCGCTGGCGCAGCCGTTGCTCGCTCGCCTGCGTGAGGCGGTAGGATTGCGGTCACTGCGCGACGTTGCGAGCCGCAGTGTCGAGGCGAAAAGCGCGCGCGCCGAAAAGCCCGTCTTGCAGCCAGTCGTGTTCCGCGAGAACGACGCGTTTGCGTTCAAGGTGCTCGATGCCAAGAAAACCGTAATCGCGACGAAAGGCGGATTCATCGATCCGAAAGCGGCGATGGCGGCGGCACGCGAGGCGATGGAGTCACTCGAGGCGAGTTGATCAATCCCAAGTGTTGAAGGTCGCTTCCGACTTGGTGGGCTGCTTTCTGACCACACAAAAGCGATGCCCCGTCGGCGCCTGCATCACCCACCAGCGTTTGACGAACTCGATACGTTTCGCGCCCAGTGCTTCCAGGCGCGCAACTTCGGCGTCGATGTCATCGGTTTCTATGTCCAGGTGAATGCGCGGTTGGTGCTCGACGCGTTGCAACAGCAGAAACGGCTCGTCGGCATCGGTTTTCAGTTCGGCATACTTGCCGTCACCGTCCTGATCGACACTTGCAATCGGCCGACCGAGCGCTTCGCTCCAGAACAGCGTCGCTGCGGCGAGATCTTCGACTTTGCAGTCGAGCACGAATGCGCTGATGCGGCTGTGATGCATGGGCTTACGCCTTGCGCCGGCGCGCTGCTTTCTTTTCGAGGCGGAACCCGTCCGGCAGCAGATTGCGCATGCGCGTGATGCGCACGTCGCCGCGCGTGTTGGTCAGAATCACGCGCAATTCCGGACCACCGCACTCGAACATTACTTGACGGCAGGCACCGCACGGAGAGGCGGGCTCCGGGGTGTCAGCGATCACCGCCATCGCGGTCAGCGGTTGCGTCGCAACCCCGTGCGCGAATGCGGCGAACACGGCCGTGCGCTCGGCACAGTTGGTCAGGCCGTAGACGTCGAATTCGACGTTGCAGCCCGGCACGATCGTATCGCCGAACAGCGCCGCGGCACCGACCTTGAACTGCGACCACGGCGCGTGCGCGTGCTCGCGCGCGGCACGCGCCGCCACCAGCAAGGCACGGTCGCTCGGAGTCAACCGCTCGGTTTTGCGCGCGGCCATGATCAGCGCGCCAGCGCCAGATCGTCGAGCAGCGCTTTCAGGAAACGTGCCGCTTCGCCGCCGGTCGCGGCGCGATGATCGAACGTCAACGACAGCGGAATCACGCGATGGGTTTCGATCGCGCCCATCACCGCGACGACTTCGTGGCGCAACTTGCCGGCGGCGACGATGGCCACGCACGGCGGCACAACGATGGGCGTGGCGTAGCGGCCGGCGAAAATGCCGAAATTGGACAGCGAGATCGTGTAGCCCTTGAGTTCCTCGGCCGGAATGCTGCGCGTCTTGACCTGGTCGCGGATGCGGTTGAGCGCGGTGCGCACACCCGCGGCGTCGAGCACGTCGGCATTGCGCAGCGCCGGCACGAACAAGCCATCTTCGGTGTCGACCGCGATGCCGATATCGACATGCGGATGCAGCGTGCGCGTGAGATTCTCGCCGTCAAACCAGGCATTGAGCGCAGGCACTGTTTTGCAGGCGACGACCAGCGCGCGAATCAGGCGCACGGTGATGTCGTTGCCGGGCAGCCAGGCATAGATGTCGGCGTCGTCGGCGAGCGTGGTCGGCACCACTTTCGCGTGCGCGTCGGCCATCACGCGTGCCATATTGCGGCGCACGCCCTTGAGTTGATCGGGTTGGCCGAAGACGAGCTGTTGCGACGGCGGTGACGTACGCATTGGTTGGCCGGAAGCGGACACTGCGGTGCGCTGCGGTGCGGGTGCCTGTGGCGCTGGTGCGGGCGCCTGTGCCGTCCGCGTAACCGGAGCTGCTGCTGTGACGCGCGCCGTTCCCGCCTCGGCTGCCTTCTTCACGTCCTGCAGCGTCACCACACCACCAGCCCCGCTTGGGGACACGCGCGACAAATCCACGCCGAGCTTTTTCGCCAGCGCACGCACGGCTGGCACGGCCTTGACGCCGCCGACCGACGTCGCCGCTTCGCTGTGCACACGATCGCTCGCTTCCATCGTGCCGACGACGGTGCCGGAGTCTTCGCGCAGGGATTCGGCGCGCGTTGCGGTTTCTTCCGTGCGCGGTTTCTTTTCGCCAGCCGGAATCTCGCCGCCTTCGTCGGAAGCGACGACTTTCTTCGCGTCATCCGCGGCCACGGCGCCAACGCTTTTTGCCGCCGGCTTTGGCGCGTGTTGGTGCCCGGTCGCCTCGGCGTCGGCGCGCTGCGGCGCGTTCGGATCAATCTCGACATCGACGAGCGCAGCGCCGGTGTCGATCACGTCGCCGTTCTTGCCATGCAGCTTGGTCACCTTGCCGGAATACGGTGCCGGCACTTCGACCACGGCTTTCGCCGTTTCCATCGACACCAGCGGTGCGTCCAATGTGATGACGTCGCCTTCCTTGACCAGCCACTCGACGATTGTCGCGTCGGGCAGGCCTTCGCCGAGGTCCGGCAAGTGAAATGTTTTTGTCGCCATGTGATGAGTTTCCGGGTTCAACGAATGTGCAGCAGCATCAGGGCGATGATCGCCGGCACCGCCTGCACGAAGAAGATCTTGCGGTTGACGCTGTAGCCGCCATACAAGCCGGCGACGACCACGCAAGCCAGGAAGAACAGCTTTACGTGCCATCCATCGTGGCCATCGCCAAGCCACAGTCCCCAGCCCAAGCCGGCGGCCAGGAAGCCGTTGTACAGGCCTTGATTCGCCGCCAGCGTCTTCGACGCGGCGGCGAATTCCGCAGTGAGATTGAACGTGCGGTGGCCGAACGGCGTGTCCCACAGGAACATCTCGAGCACAAGGAAGTAGATGTGCAACAGCGCGACAACGCCAATAAGGATATCCGTGATCAGCGCCATGTTCAGCTCGCCGCCAAGGTGCGCTGCACTGCCGCGACGATGCGCTCCACGCTCGGCAGATATTTCATCTCGAGGCGGAACAGCGGGATGTGGGTGTCGTAGCCGCTGACGCGCTCGACCGGTGCGAGCAAGTCATACATGGCGTGTTCGGCCAGACGCGCGGAAATCTCGGCACCGAAGCCGGCAGTGCGCGGGGCTTCGTGCACGATCACACAGCGTCCGGTCTTGCGCACGGATTCGTGGATGGTGTCGAAATCCAGCGGCTTGAGCGTGGCGACGTCGATCACTTCGGCGCTGATGCCTTCTTTCGCCAACGCGTCCGCTGCTTCCAGCGTTTCCTTCACCTGCGCGCCCCAGGTCACGAGCGTGACGTCGCTGCCGTCGCGCAATACGAAACACACATCCAGCGGTAGCGCTTCGCCATCATCCGGCACGTCTTCCTTGTATTGGCGGTAGATGCGCTTGGGTTCGAAGAAGATCACCGGATCCGGATCGCGGATCGCTGCGAGCAGCAGACCGTAGGCGCGCCCGGGCGACGACGGCAGCACGACGCGCAGCCCCGGTATATTTGTGAACAAATGTTCATTCGCCTCGGAGTGGTGCTCCGGTGCGCGGATGCCGCCGCCCCATGGCGCGCGGAACACCGCCGGGCAGCTCAGCCGCCCGCGCGTGCGCGTGCGCATGCGCGCGGCGTGGCAGGCGATATGTTCCATCATCGGATAGATGAAGCCTTCGAACTGCGCTTCGGCGACCGGCTTCATGCCTTGCGCGGCGAGGCCGACGGTGAGGCCGGCGATCGTCGTTTCGTCGAGCGGCGTATCGATGACGCGCTCGGCGCCGAATTTCTCCTGCAGGCCGACGGTGGCGCGGAACACGCCGCCGTTGACGCCGACGTCCTCGCCGAGCACGACGACGGACGCATCGCGCTTCATTTCATAGGCCAGCGCCTGAGTGACGCCTTCGATCAAGGTGATTTGCGGCATCGTTCAGTTCCTTCCGTCCATGGCTTGTGCACGCTGTATCGCCAGATCCGCCGGCACTTCGGCGTAGGTGTAATCGAATATCGCTTCGGTCGGTTGCGCCTTGGACTCCAGATACGCGTTGATTTCGACGTCGACGCGCTGGCCGCAATCGGCTTTCCACGCTTCCTCTTGGCTCTCGTCCCAGGCTTTCTGCGCGACGAGATATGCCTTGAGGCGCTTGAGCGGTTCGCGCTGCCACGCGGCTTTGACCTCGTCATCCGCGCGATAGCGGCGTGCATCATCGGCGGTGGTGTGATCGGACAGCCGATATGTGACGGCTTCGATCAGGCTGCCGCCGCCGCCTTCGCGGGCGCGTTTGAGCGCGCGGTCGAGCGCGACGCGCATCGCGATGATATCGTTGCCGTCCACTTGTATACTCGGCAGGCCGGCAGCGATGCCTTTCTGTGCCAGGGTCTGTGCGCTGGTCTGCATGCGCCGTGGCACCGAGATCGCCCACTGGTTGTTGACGATCACGGTCACGAGCGGCAGGTTCATTGCGCCGGCGACGTTGATCGCACCGTAGAAATCGCCTTTGGACGAGCCACCGTCGCCGCAGACCGTGACGGCGACGCGCGGCTCCTTGCGGATCTTGAACGCGAGCGCGGCGCCCGCGGCGTGCAGGCACTGCGTCGCAATCGGCACCGACCAGGCGAAGTCGTGCGGCTGCGCCGAAAACGCGTTGCCGCGTTCGTCGCCGCCCCAGTACATCAATACTTCGCGTGGCAGCACGCCGCGCTGGAACTGCGCACCGTATTCGCGGTACATCGGCGCGAATACGTCTTCTTTGCGCATCGCCGAACCGATCGCCACGTGCGCGGCTTCCATCCCGAGGCACGACGCGTAGGTGCCGAGCTTGCCGGTGCGCTGCAGCGCGATCGACTTGGTGTCGAACACGCGCACGAAACTCATGAGCTTGTACAGCTCGACGAGCTGCTTCACGTCTTTGGCAAATTCGGGCAGATCCTCGCGCACGGGCTTGCCGTCGGCGTCGAGGTATTGCAGGTATTCGATTTCGAAGCGGGCGACGACAGACACGAGAAACTCCTTGTGAGTCTGCTAGTTAACTAGGCTTGCCCGACGATGGCAAGGCGCGATGCAGAAAAGCCGGGATTAGGGATTCGCAAGGGCTTTGCCGCTTCATTGTAACGTGGCGATAAATCCGCGGACGCCTTACCATCCCGAATCTCGAATCCCGAATCCCGGCCTTCTCATGACCGAACCGAATCAGCGCGCGCTCGAGCCCGGCATCGAGCTCGATCTGCGCAACCGCACGACGTACGGCGGCTATCTGCAACTCGATCAACTGCTATCGGCGCAGAAGCCGCTCGGCGATCCGCCGCATCACGATGAGATGCTGTTCATCATTCAGCATCAGGTTTCCGAACTATGGCTCAAACTCATCGTGCACGAGTTGCGCGCGGCAATTGCGTATCTGCGCCGCGACGAAGTCAACGGCTGCCTGAAGGTCCTCGCGCGCGTGAAGCAGATCCAGCGCCAGCTGTTCGAACAATGGGCCGTGCTCGAAACCCTGACACCGAGCGAATACATGGAGTTTCGCCACGTGCTCGGGCCGGCGTCGGGGTTTCAGTCGCTGCAATATCGCCTGGTGGAGTTCCTGCTTGGCAACAAAAACGCCGACATGATCGCCGTATTCGCGCATGCGCCCGCACAACAGCAAGAACTGCGCGCGGCGCTGGAGATGCCTAGCCTGTACGACGAATTCCTCATGTATCTGGCGCGCAAAGGCCATGCGATTCCGCCGGCTTGCCTGCAACGCGACTGGTCGAAACCGCACCAGAGCAACCCGGCATTGATCGAGCCGCTGCGCGACATTTACGAGCAGCCGGAAAAATACTGGGCCGAATATCATCTGAGCGAGCAGCTCGTCGACGTCGAAGAAGGCTTCCAGCTCTGGCGTTTCCGCCACATGAAAACCGTGGAGCGCATCATCGGCTACAAGCGCGGCACCGGCGGCTCGTCGGGCGTGGCGTTCCTCAAAAAAGCGCTGGAGCTGACGTTCTTCCCGGAGTTGCTGGAAGTGCGTACGGTGATTGGGGTGCGCTAGATTTGCCAAGCGCAGTGGCGATTGCCGCATCGCAACACCGAATCCGTTTGACGCCGCGACGTGTAGCCGCTACATCTTGCGCGCCCTGACGCTGGCTGTCCCGGCCGCGTTTAATTCCAGCTGCACAGGGGCAGCTGACCGACCGGAGCAGTTCATGGCGACCAACGACGCCGCGCACGCACTACCCACGTTCCCGCAAACCCTCGGCCATCCGCGGCCGTTGTGGATGCTGTTCATGACCGAGTTCTGGGAACGGTTTTCGTTCTACGGCATGCGCTGGGCGCTGACGCTGTACATGGTCGCGCAGTTCTACGGCGGCTCCGGTGCCGGCGAAGCGCCGGCAAACCGGATTTACGGCGCCTACCTCGCGCTGGTCTACGCTGCCGGCTTTTTCGGAGGCTTCATCGCCGATCGATTGATCGGCCATCAGCGCTCGATCCTGACCGGCGCGATCGTCATGGGCGGCGGCCTGTTCGTCATGATGATTCCGAACCAGGAAATATTCCTGCTCGGCCTTTCGCTCGTGATCATCGGCAACGGCCTGTTCAAGCCGAATATCTCGACAATGGTCGGTGAGCTCTATGCGCAGGGCGATTACCGCCGCGATGCCGGTTTCACGATCTTCTACATGGGCATCAACGCCGGCAGCTTTTTCTCGCCGCTGATTACCGCGTGGCTCGCCAGCGTGTTTACCGACACGCCGCTGCAGCAGAACTACAAAATCGTGTTTGCGAGCGCGGGCGTCGGCATGATGCTGTCCTATATCTGGCTGTGGTTCGGACGTCGGCAGTTGCAAGGCATCGGCGGTCCGCCCCAAGGCGCGGCCAGTTCTCGCAACCTGGGTCTGGTCGCGCTGTATCTCATTGCTGGCGTGCCGGTGACGTACTTTTTGCTGGCCAAACTCGGCGCGAGTGCACTGGTGTGGGTGCTCGGTATACTTTTCCTTGTGCTGGCCGGTTTCCTCGTGGTCGAGGGCGCACGCGAGGGCATGGTGGCACGCGACAAAGTTATCGCGATGCTGATCATCTTCGTGTTCAACAGCCTGTTCTGGATGTTCTTCGAGCAGGCCGGTTCGTCATTCAACTTTCTCGCCGAGAAGATCGTGCATCGCGATTTCGGCTCGTGGGAATTTCCGGTCGGGTGGTTTCAGTCGGTCAATCCTCTGGCGATTATCGCTTTGGCGCCCTTGATTGCTTGGGTATGGGTGGTCATGGGCAGGCGCGGCACCGAGCCGTCGATCCCGCGCAAGTTCGGTCTCGGCTTGATCGGCAACGGCCTCGCCTTCCTGTTGCTGATGTACGCGTTGACCTATCTCGTGGATGGCAAGCAGATGATCCCGTTCTGGACGCTGTTCATGGTGTACGTCATCCAGTCCGTCGGCGAGCTGTGCCTGTCGCCGATCGGCCTGTCGATGGTGACCAAGCTCGCGCCGCCGAAGTATGTCGCCTTCGCGATGGGTGGTTGGTTCCTCTCGATTGCGAACGGCAACAATCTATCCGGCATCTTCGCCAGCGAAGTCAGTGGCGAAACCGGCATGACGACGGCGTCGGCGCTGTCGGGCTACACGTTCGGTTTTTGGTCCCTGGTCGGCGCGGGCGTGTTGCTGTTCCTGGTGGCGCCTTTGATCAACAAGTTGATGCATGGGGTGAAATAGCGTTTTTCCCTTCTCCCGCTGGCGGGAGAAGGTGCCGAAGGCGGATGAAGGTGGTGCAGCAGGAAGCGCCACCCTCACCCGTCGCGCTGCGCGCGCCGGCCTCTCCCGCCAGCGGGAGAGGCGGAAGTTACCGCGCAATCTCCTCCAATTCCGCGCTCCAAAGCTTGTCGAGAATCCGCCCGAGCCACTCGCGTTCCTGCGCATCCAGATGCGCGAGCAGGCGCCGCTCGTGCTCGAGTGCGCGCGGGGCGACGGCGTCGTAGATCGTCCAGCCTTTCGCAGTCAGGCGCAGCACGGACTGGCGCTTGTCGTGCGCGGCCAGCGTGCGGCGCACGCGGCCGGCCTGCATCAGGCTTGCCACGGCGCGGCTGATTGCCACCTTGTCCGTTGCGGTTTTTTCGGCGACTTCGCGCGCCGAAGAGCCGTCATAGCGGCCGAGTACCGCCAGCACGCGCCATTCCGTTACCGACAACTGGAAGCGCTGCGCGTATTCGCGTGCGATCGCCTGGCTGATCGTGTTGGACAGCACCGACAGGCGGTAGGGCAGGAAGTGTTCGAGGTCGAGCGACTTGTGCGGCATTTAGTTTCATTTGAAACCATCCGTGCTAGACTTGCAAGTCGCAGGCATAGCTTTCTGAGGTCAGCCATGAACGCCCAACCGCAGACTCACACGCATTCCCACTCGCATGCCGGCGCCGGCGGGCCAGTCGAGAATCCCATGGGGATTGACGGCTTCGAGTTCGTGGAATTCGCCTCGCCGGAACCGGCCAAGCTGCACGAGTATTTCCGCAAGATGGGTTTCGTGCAGGTTGCGCGCCACAAGACGCGGCCGATCTACAACTATCGCCAGAACGACTGCACATTCCTGATCAACGAGGATCCGGACTCGTTCGCCGCCGACTTCGCCAAGCAACATGGGCCGAGTGCGTGCGGCTTCGCGATCCGCGTCAACAAGCTCGCCGAATGGGTGCGCGTACAGGCGCTGAAGAACGGTGCGAAGTCGATCGAGCACAAGGAGACCAGCAAGGCGGTTGCCGCGCCGGTGATCGAGGGCATCGGCGGTTGCATGCTCTATATCGTCGACCGCTATGACGACAAGGGCACCATCCACGATCCGGACTGGGAATGGCTGCCGGACGCGCCGATGATGCCGAAGGGCTTTGGCCTCACGTTCATCGACCACCTCACGCACAATCTGTACTTTGGCAACATGGCGAAGTGGGCGGACTACTACGAGCGCCTGTTCCAGTTCCGCGAGATCCGCTACTTCGACATCAAGGGCGCAAAGACCGGATTGCTGTCCAAGGCAATGGCCGCGCCGGACGGCATGGTGCGCATTCCGCTCAACGAGTCGGCCGATCCGAAGAGCCAGATCAACGAATACCTCGATCAATACCACGGCGAAGGCATCCAGCACATTGCCTGTTTCACGGATGACATCTACACGACCGTTGAAGCGATGCGCGCGCAGGGCATCGAATTCCTCGACACGCCGAACGCGTATTACGGCGTGATCGATCAGCGCATTCCGAGTCACGGCGAGAACGTGGCGCGCATGCAGGAAAACAAGATCCTGATCGATGCCGATCCGGAAACTCACAAGAAGCTGCTGCTGCAGATCTTCACGAAAAACGCGATTGGTCCGATCTTCTTCGAGATCATCCAGCGCAAGGGCAATACCGGCTTCGGCGAAGGCAATTTCCAGGCGCTGTTCGAGGCGATCGAGCGCGAGCAGATAGAGCGCGGCGTTCTGTGAGCGAACTGCGCTACCAATCCGGCTTCGGCAACGAATTCGCCACCGAAGCCGTCGCCGGCACGTTGCCTGTCGGCCGGAACTCGCCACAGCGTGTGGCGCATGGCTTGTATGCCGAACAATTGTCGGGCACGGCATTCACCGCGCCGCGGCATGTCAACCGGCGCAGCTGGCTGTATCGCATGCGTCCGGCGGCGATGCATGAGCCGTTCGCGGTGCGCCAACGTGGACAGTTCCACAATCGCTTCGACGATGCGCCGGTGTCGCCGAACCAGCTGCGTTGGGACCCGTGGCCGCTGCCGACGGCACCGACGGATTTCATCGACGGGATGATCACGCTCGCCGGCAACGGCGGTGCGGATGTGCAACATGGCATCGGTATCCATGTCTATGCCGCAAACCGCTCTATGCAGGGCCGGTTTTTTTATGACGCCGACGGCGAGTTGTTGATCGTGCCGCAACTCGGGCACCTGAAAATCGCGACCGAACTCGGCGTGCTCGAAGTCGAGCCGCAGGAAATTGCGGTGATTCCGCGTGGCCTGCGTTTCCGCGTCGAGCTGCTCGACCGCGAGGCGCGTGGGTACGTGGCAGAGAATTTCGGGACGATGCTGCGCCTGCCGGAACTCGGGCCGATCGGTTCGAATTCCCTTGCGAACGCGCGCGATTTTTTGACTCCGGTCGCGGCGTATGAAGACGTCGAAGGCGATTTCGAACTGATCGCGAAATTCCAGGGCGAACTGTGGTCGGCGAAGATCGATCATTCGCCGCTCGACGTCGTCGGCTGGCACGGCAACTATGCGCCGTACAAATACGATCTGCGGCGCTTCAACACGATCGGCTCGATCAGCTACGATCATCCCGATCCGTCGATCTTCACGGTGCTCACTTCGGCGAGCGACACCCCGGGTGTGGCGAACATCGATTTTGCGATCTTTCCGCCGCGCTGGCTGGTGGCCGAGAACACGTTCCGCCCGCCGTGGTTCCACCGCAACATCGCCAGCGAGTTCATGGGTCTCGTGCACGGCGCTTACGACGCAAAAGCCGGTGGCTTCGTGCCCGGGGGCGCCAGCCTGCACAACAGCATGAGCGGGCACGGACCCGATGCGGCGAGTTTCGATAAAGCCAGCGGCGCCGACACTACCAAGCCCGATCACATCGTCGACACGATGGCTTTCATGTTCGAGACGCGTGCGGTGATCCGGCCGACCCAACAGGCGCTCGAAGCGCCGCAGCTGCAGCGCGACTATCATCACTGCTGGCAGGGCTTGAAGAAAAACTTCGGCGCGGGAAAAGTAAAAAAATGAAAGTAGCGAGTTTGAAGGAAGGCGGCCGGGACGGCACGCTGGTCGTCGTCAGTCGCGATCTCGCCAAGGCCGTTCGCGCGACCGACACCGCGCGCACGCTGCAAGCCGCGCTCGAGGACTGGAGCAACACGGCGCCGCGCCTGAACCGCGTCTACGAATTGCTCAATGACGCCGCGCAGGCGCAGACGATCAACGGCGAAGAAGTGTTTGCGCTCGATCCGGCGACGCTCGCCGCGCCGCTGCCGCGCGCCTATGAATTCGTCGACGGCAGCGCTTATCTGCCGCATGTCGAACGCGTGCGCCGCGCGCGCGGCGCGGAAGTGCCGGCGAGTTTCTACACCGATCCGCTGATGTACCAGGCGACCAGCTCCGGGTTTCTCGGCCCGCGCGATCCGGTGCTCGTCGTCAGCGAGGACTATGGCATCGATCTGGAAGCCGAGATCGTCGTCATCACCGACGACGTGCCAATGGCGGTGACGCCGGCGCAGGCCGCCGCGCATGTCCAGCTGATCGGCCTCGTCAACGATGTGAGCTTGCGCAATCTGATTCCGAACGAACTGGCGAAAGGTTTCGGTTTTCTCCAGTCCAAACCACGTTCGGCGTTGTCGCCCGTGTTCGTCACGCCCGACGAGTTGGGCGACGCCTGGCGCAACAGCAAGCTGCATCTGGCGCTGCGCACGCAGATCAACGGTGCTTTTTTCGGCGCGCCGGAAGCCGGCGAGGACATGCAGTTCAGTTTCGCCGAACTCGTCGCGCACGCGGCCAAGACCCGGCCGTTGTCGGCCGGCACCATCGTCGGATCTGGCACCATCGCCAATCAGGACGAAAGCCGCGGCGCGTCATGTCTGGCCGAACGGCGCACACTGGAAACGCTCGCCAATGGCAAACCATCGACGCCGTTTCTGAAATTCGGTGACACGGTGCGCATCGAGATGCTCGACAGCGACGGGCGCAGCATCTTCGGCGCCATCGAGCAGTCGATCGACCGGGCCGCGATCCCGGGATGAGGGGCGAATTTTGATTTTTCCCCGTCACTGGGGCTAGTCTGCGCATATCCGAGCAGGCGGGAGGGGCGAGATGTCCGGCGAAGGGGTGAAGCTCTACAGCTATTGGCGCTCCAGCGCTGCATATCGAGTGCGCATCGCGCTGAATCTCAAAGGGCTGGAATACGACATCGTACCGGTGCATCTGGCCGAGAATGGCCAGCACAGCGACGAATTTCGTGCGGTCAATCCACAGCAGCTCGTGCCGGTGCTCGTGGACCGCTCGCGGGTGATCCGCCAATCGATGGCGATCATTGAATATCTCGAAGAAGCCTACGAAGGCGAGCGCAAGCTGCTGCCGGCCACCGCGCGCGAACGCGCCCGTGTGCGCGGCTTGGCGCATATCGTCTCCAGCGACATCCATCCGCTGAACAACCTGCGCGTGATGCAGTACCTGGAGCGCGAATTCAACACGCCGCAAGTCGAGCGCGAACGCTGGACCCAGCACTGGATCCGCGAAGGCTTCGACGCATTCGAGAACCTGCTCGCCGACAATCCGTCTACCGGCGAATTCTGCGAGGGCGACGAGCCGACGATGGCCGACGTCTGCCTCGTGCCGCAGGTCTACAATGCCAAACGCTGGTCGGTGGACATGACGCCGTATCCGCTGATTCAGCGCATCAGCGACAGCTGCATGAAGCTGGAGGAATTCGGGCGCGCGCGGCCGGAGAACCAGCCGGACGCGCCGAAGGCGTAGCGTGAGGCTCTAGAACGTCGCAGTGTCGTACTGGTCGTGCGACTGCGTGTCGTTGCCGCCTTCGGCGAGGCGGATCTTCAGCGCCAGGCCATCGCGTGAGTCGGCCTTGTTCAGTGCTTCCTCGAGTTCGACCTTGCCTTCCTTGTACAGCCGGTACAGGGATTGATCGAACGTCTGCATGCCTTCCTCGAGGCTGCGGTCCATCGCCTCTTTTACTTCGTGCACCTGGCCGCGGCGCAGCAGGTCACGAATGAACGGCGTGTTGATCAGCACTTCCGCGGCGGGCAGGCGGCGACCATCTTTGCCGACCACCAGACGTTGGCTGATGACGGCCTTCAGATTCAGCGCCAGGTTCATCAGGATGTTGCGGTGCGCAGCTTCCGGGAAGAAGTTGAGGATGCGCTCGATCGTCTGGTCGGCATTGTTCGAGTGCAGCGTCGCCAGGCACAGGTGGCCGGTTTCGGAGAACGCGATCGCCGCTTCCATCGTTTCCGAATCGCGGATTTCGCCGATCATGATGACGTCGGGCGCTTCGCGCATCGCGTTCTTGAGCGCTTCGTGGAAGCTATGCGTGTCCAGACCGACTTCACGCTGGTTGACCACGGATTTCTTGTGCCGATGCAGGTATTCGATCGGATCCTCGACGGTGAGGATATGGCCCGACATCGTGCTGTTGCGGAAATCGATCATTGACGCCAGCGTGGTCGATTTGCCCGAGCCCGTGGCGCCGACCACGAGCACGAGCCCGCGCGGCTCCATGATGATGTCACGGAACAGCGTCGGCAGGCGCAACTGCTCGATGGTCGGGATTTCGCTCTTGATCGCGCGGATCACCATGCCGACTTCGCCGCGCTGCTTGAACACGTTGATGCGGAAGCGGCCGGCATCCTTCACGGCGATCGCGAGGTTCAACTCCAGGTCGCGTTCAAACTGCGGCACCTGGCCTTCATCCATCAGCGAATAGGCGATCTTCTTGACCATGCCGCCGGGCAGACCGGTATTGCCGAGCGGGTAGAGTTTGCCTTCGACCTTGATGTTCACTGGGGCGCCGGTCGTCAGGAACATGTCCGACGCGCCTTTTTCGGTCATGAGCTTGAGAAAGTAACCGATATCCATCACGAGCCTCGCACTTCAGGCGTCGCCGTGGCGACGCGTCAAAAATCGGGATCGAGCGCAGGCGTTGCCTTGTGTCATCGCCTTTCCCACAATACACCAACGGTTCGCGTTCCCGCCCCCAGATTCTGCTGTGGATGTTATGACACCAAATCGGCGAAAAATCCATCTTGGCGTAAGCATTTTTTTAGCAGCCCTGGCAGGCTGCGGGCCGACGAAACCACCGAACATCGGGCTGGACGAAGCGGCGCGTTTGCTCGCCGCCGCGCGCGACGCCGGCGCTCCGACCTATGCGCCGATGGAGCTGCGCAATGCCGAGGATCGCCTGAGTCAGGCGCGCGTGCGTTTCGCCAAGCGCGATTACGAGGAAGCCGCGATCCTGGTTCAGGAAGCGCAGGTCGACAGTGAACTCGCCGCGACCCGCGCACGTCTGGGCAAGGCTCGCGAAAAAGTTGACACCCGCAGGCACGAAAACGCCGACCTGCGCCAGCGCTCGGAGGCCGGCGACAATCCGGCCGATGCGCCGGGAGGCGAGCCATGAGACAGCTGCTGTGGTGTGGCGCGCTGTTGATCGGTACCGGGACCGCTGCCTTCGCCGCGAAGCACGATCTGGATTACGAACGCCTGCGCGCCAGCCTGAACACACTCGCTGCCGATCCGGTGCTGGGCGGTCTTGCCCCGGCCGAGCGCGCATTCGCCGAACAGGCCGTGCAGGCGCTGGCGGAAGGCGGTGGTAAATCCGAACATGCACACCGGTTGTACATGGCCGAGCGTCGCGTCGACATCGCTTATGCCGCCGCGCAAGCCACTGACCAGGAACGCAAACTGAGCGAACTCGACCGCGAGCACGACCGCATTCTGCTTGAAGCGAGTCAGCGCGAACTGCAGCGCGTGCGCATGGACGCCGAACGACAGCGCATGGAAAGCGAAATGCGCGCCGAGGAAACCGAGCGCTTGCGCCTGGAAGGCGAGGCGAGCGCACAAGACGCCGAAGCCGCACGCGCGCAGGCGGCGCAAACGCAACGCCTGCTCGACGCGCAAGCGAAGGCGGCGGAGCTCGCGCGCAAGGAAGCACAGCTGGCCGAAGCGACCGCCGGCGATCTGCGCAAGCGCCTGCAGAATCTGCGCGCCACGCGCGGTGCGTTAGGCATGCAGATGACGCTCGACGACATCGCCTTCGCGACGGGTCAGGCCGGGCTGCGGCCAGAAGCGAAAGCCAGCCTCGGCCAGCTTGTCGCATTCGTCAACCGCGATCCGGGCAAGCCGATCCGCATCGAAGGCCATACCGACAGCCGCGGTTCGACCGATGCGAATCGGGCGCTGTCGCAACGCCGTGCTGATGCCGTGCGCAATGCGCTGGTCGCCGCCGGCGTGGCCGCCAATCGGATCACCAGCGTCGGTTCGGGCGAGGACCAGCCGGTCGCCAGCAATGACAGCGATGAAGGCCGGGCGCGCAATCGGCGCGTCGATGTGATCCTCGAAGACCAGCCCGCGCACTAGCCGGTGCCAGGCGGGTGGCAGCGGCCGAATCGCGGTAAATTTTCCCGATCTGACAGGGGTTTGGCGCCGGCCAAAAACCCGGGTTGCGCGCCTTTGGGCAAAGGAGTAGGGTCGAATTGTCGCGGCACCCGTTCGGGTATCCCCGCGGCGCTATGACGAGTCCATGACAACAGCCGTCGCGCAAGATCTCGCCCCCGCCTCACATAGCGTGGCGGCCGGCGTGCAGGCGGCCGCAGCATCCGGACTCGTCAGTTTCCCCCTGAACCACGTGAACGTCTGCGCGAGCCGCGGCTGCGGTTTGGCGTACGCGTTCGCCTTGCACTGAAGAGGAGGTCGGCTGATGTTCGAGAACCAGCAGAAAGACGTCGAAATACTGATCAAGAGCGACGTGGAATTCCGCAGCCTGTATCAGCGCCACAAGGAACTGGACGGAAAAGTCCGCGACGCCGAACTCGGCGTTCTGCCGATGGACGACACCACGTTGCACAACATGAAGAAAGAAAAGTTGTGGGCCAAGGACAAGCTCACCTACATGTGGGAACGCTACCGAACTTCCACCGCTCACTGAAGAATCCCTCCCGCGCCGGCGCGCGATTCCGCGCCGCCGGCGCCCGCAGGCCGCAACCCCGCGCGGCCTTTGATATCATGGGCGACCTCGCGGCGCCCGCGCCGCGTGCAGTCAATTTGATCCTCGGGCCCGGCCCGATGTCGGGGAACCCGCATGGCCATCCAGCAAAGCGTACTCGAACTGATCGGCAACACGCCGATCGTGAAAGCGCAGCGCCTGGATGCCGGCCAATGCGAATTGTTCCTCAAGCTCGAAAACGCCAATCCCGGCGGGTCGATCAAGGACCGCATCGGCCTGTCGATGATCGAGTCGGCCGAGCGCGCCGGCAAGATCAAACCCGGTGACACCCTAGTCGAAGGCACGGCCGGCAATACCGGCATCGGTCTCGCGCTCGTCGCCCAGCAGAAAGGCTACCGGCTGATCCTGGTCGTGCCGGACAAGATGAGCCGCGAGAAGATCTTCAATCTCAAGGCGATGGGCGCGGAAGTCGTGTTGACCCGCTCCGACGTCGCCAAGGGTCATCCGCAGTACTACCAGGACATGGCCGAACGGCTCGCGCGCGAAACGCCGGGCGCGTATTTCATCAATCAGTTCGGCAATCCGGACAATCCGCGCGCGCACGAGGAAGGTACTGGTCCGGAGATTCTGCAGCAGATGGACGGCAAGCTCGATGCAATCGTCTTCGGCTGCGGCTCGTCCGGCACGATGACCGGCCTGTCGCGTCACTTCGCGAAAGCCGCACCGAATGTGGAATTCATTTTGGCCGACCCGGTCGGCTCGATCCTCGCCCAATACATCAACGAAGGCACGCTGTCGACGAAATCGGCGTCGTGGATGGTCGAGGGCATCGGCGAAGATTTCCTGCCGAGCATTTCGGACTTCTCGCGTGTACAGAAGGCTTACGCAATCAGCGACAAGGAAAGCTTCCTCGCCGGACGCGAGCTGCTGGAGAAAGAAGGCATCCTCGGCGGCTCGTCGACCGGCACGCTGCTCGCGGCCGCGCTGAAATACTGCAAGGAGCAAAGCACGCCAAAGCGCGTACTGACGCTGGTGTGCGATACCGGCAACAAGTACCTGTCGAAGATGTACAACGACTACTGGATGCTCGACAACGGCTTTCTCGAGCGCCAGCACTACGGCGACCTGCGCGATCTGATCCTGCGTCCGTACTCGCAACGCGATACGGTAGTCGTCGGCCCGAGCGACGTGCTCACGGTGGCCTACCAGCGCATGAAACTGTACGACGTCTCGCAGCTGCCGGTGATGGACGGCGACCGCATCGTCGGCATCCTCGATGAATCCGACGTGCTGCTGCACGTCTACGGCAACGAAGCGCGATTCCGCGATCCGGTGTCGACCGCGATGGCGAGCAAGCTGCAGCAGCTCGACGTCAAATCCCCGATCGAGGCGTTGTTGCCGGTGTTCGAGATCGGCCACGTCGCGATCGTCATGGATGGCGAAAAATTCCTCGGCCTGATTACGCGTATTGATCTATTGAATTATCTGCGCCGCCGCGTGCAATAAATTTCTATAAAGACCACTATGAAAAAAGAACCTAAAGCTTACGGTCTCGGCACGCGCGCAATTCACGCCGGCCAGAGTCCCGACCCCTCGACCGGCGCAATCATGGTGCCGATCTACGCCACGTCGACGTATGTGCAAAAGAGCCCCGGCGTACACCAGGGCTACGAATACAGTCGCACCCAGAATCCCACGCGCATGGCGTATGAGCGCTGCGTGGCGGAACTCGAAGGCGGCAGTTGCGGCTATGCGTTCGGCTCGGGACTCGGTGCCGCGAGCACCGTGCTCGATCTGCTGGACAGCGGCAGCCACGTCATCGCGATGGATGATCTGTACGGGGGCAGCTACAGGCTGTTCGAGCGCGTGCGCCGGCGCAGTGCGGGGCTGGATTTCACGTTCCTGGATTTGAACGATGCGGCCGCGCTGAAAGCCGCGTTGAAGCCGAACACGCGCATGATCTGGGCGGAAACGCCGACCAACCCGATGCTCAAGCTGGTGGATCTGCGCATGCTCGGCGCGTTCGCGCGCAAGCACGGCCTGATCCTGGTCGTCGACAACACGTTCTGCTCGCCGATCCTGCAACGCCCGCTCGAGCATGGAGCGCATCTGGTGCTGCATTCGGCGACGAAATATCTCAATGGCCATTCCGACATGGTCGGCGGCATCGTCGTCGCCGGCGACGATGCGGAACTCGCCGAGCAGATGGCGTTCCTGCAGAATTCGGTCGGCGCGGTTGCGGGTCCTTTCGACTCATTTCTGGCGATGCGCGGTCTGAAGACCCTGCATCTGCGCATGAAAGCGCACTGCGAAAACGCGAGCGAGCTTGCGGCGTGGCTGGCGAAGCATCCGGCGATCGAAAAAGTGATCTATCCAGGTCTCAAGTCGCATCCGCAATACGCGCTGGCAAAACGCCAGATGGACGGTCCCGGCGGCATCATCACGATCGAAGTCAAAGGTGGGTTACGCAAGGCGCGCAAGGTGCTCGAGCGCTGTCATCTGTTCGCGCTCGCCGAGTCGCTCGGCGGCGTGGAGAGCCTCGTCGATCATCCGGCGATCATGACCCACGCCTCGGTGCCCGCAGCGAATCGCAAGAAGCTCGGCATCAGTGACGGGCTGATTCGCCTGTCGGTGGGCGTGGAAGACGTACGCGATTTGCGTGCTGAGCTGGAGACTGCGCTAGCCTGACGCCGCCGGCTTTTTCGACGCGGGCCTGAACAATTCTCGCCAGGCGCGGCGCAGATAATCGCGTTCGTAGAAATGCGGTTCCACCCAAAGCGCGAACTCACGCGCGGGCACGCGTCGGGTAGCACGAACGAGCTTGCGTTTCTTCAGCATCGCGGGAAGGCCGCGGATCGCATCACGATAGAGCCGCCACAACACGCGCACACGGCCGCGACGCAGATGGCGCAGCACGATTCCGCCATGCAGCAGGATGAACCAAGGCAGCGAGCGCAACAGCCAGCCGATCGGTGCGTCCTTGACCAGCCACCACAGCGAATTGCGAATGCCGTGATAGAGCACGAAATCGTTTTCGGGTCCTCCAGATGATAGCGAGCCCTCGTGTAGCACAATCGCATCGGCCGCATACGCCGGCCGATAGCCGAGCCAACGCGCGCGGATTGCCAGATCGGTGTCTTCCGCATAACAAAAAAAACTTTCGTCGAACCACTCGCCATGGCTCGCGCGCAGATCTTCGAGTAGCCGACGCGTAAACAGCGCACAGCCGCCCGTTGGCCCGAGCAGCACTTCGTCTTCGCGCTTGCGGTTGGAGGCAAGCGTCGATCGGTACAAGCTGATACCGAGACTATCGGTGCTGCCATCAGCGTGTGGCATGCGCGCCGCGATCATTTCGGTGCGTGTCGAGGCGTCGAGCACGTTTTGCATGGCGACGATGAACCCCGGCGTGGGCAAGGTGTCGCTGTTCAGTAGCAGGATTTGATCGACCTGCGGATCCGCAAGGGTCTGTTCGATCAGAAGGTTCATGCCGCCGGCGAAGCCGAGATTGATGTTGCTGGCGACTATGCGGACGTCTCGCCCAGTATCACGGGCGAATGTCAAAAGAGGCTCGACTTCATTCGTGGACGAAGCATTGTCCAGTACCCGGATCGTCGATGAAGCTGGTGCGATGGGCACGACGGCACGCAGGCAATCGAGCGTGTGCGCTACGGTGCAATGATTGATAATCAGAACGGCTAGCACGTTGTGCGTAAGTGTCGAGTGTTGAACTGCGGGATGCAGCCTAAGTGGGCTCTTGGATGGGTCGCATAACCCGCGAACGCGTGTCTATCCGTTTTTTCAGGAATCGGTACAACGTGATATCGATGCGGCCGGCAATGATGCCGACAAGCAGGCCGACACCGATCATTCCTGCGAACACGGCGACGGGTTTTGATAGCATGGAATCCGGAATGTATTGAAGCGCGATCTGGATGCTCAGAGCGTGGGCGAGATACAAACCGTAGGAGTATTCGCCAAGCAAGAACAAGGCGCGCATTCCAAGGCTAGTGCGGGAATCGATGACGGACTGCGTCCTCGCCAGAGCGATGACCGCGCAGGCAATTCCGGGTCCGGCAAGGAAAAGTTTCGCGGCAGGATTAAACAGCTCCCCCAGCAGCACGAGGGCCAATCCGCAAAGGCAAAGCGTTCCGGTATCGACATTGCGGATTCTGCGGTTGAGAGAGCCGGCCAGGCCGCCAGAAATAAAGGCAACGTTCCACGCGCTAAACGGAATCTGCAACAGAGTTGGTTGAAACGTCGTACCGTACTCACCACGTCGGAACACCGCATAGGCAACTACCGCTAGCCAGATCAGAAACGTTGCGGGGTGTGCCCGCGGTCGCAAGCACAGCAGCGCGCAAATTGCATAGAAAAACACTTCGTAAAGTAGAGTCCATTCGACGCCCAGCGGGCGATACATTTCGCCTAGTGGTAATAGGGAGAGGGCACTCCACGGCACGTCCTGCCAAGCGCCGGCGCGAAGGCTCTGCACGAGAAACAGTGCGAGAAACAGCAACCAGTACGTCGGGTACAGCCGCACAAAACGGTGTAACAGGAAAGTACGGGCGTTGTAAGCGCGCATGGCGCCTTCCATCAGAAAACCCGACAGGACAAAGAAAACTAGTACGCCGTACAAACCGAGACGGCCGCTAAAAATTTCCTCGAGCCACGGAGCCTGGGTGCGAGCGGAGGAGAAATGCGCCGCGTGATAGACCATCACCGAACATGCAGCGACTCCGCGCAACGCCTGTAGTGCGACGTTGCGCCCGGCATTGCTGGGCGACGGTTCCATGACGGTAGTCGATATGGGCATGATTGTGTGTGTTTGAACGGGAATCACTCGGCGGCGGCTGGCATTTGGCCGCCGATCTTTCCTGCGCCTATAATCGCGCAGGCAAAGGAGCGGTGCGATGTTGCGTGCGACCTTCCTATGGATCGCTATTGTAATGCTCGGCACGGGTCGCGTACTCGCTGCGCCGCTGCCCGGCTACTTTCTCAGTCTTGCAGTGTACCGTCCAGCGTCAAATCACGTGTACGCTTATGCCGACCTGAGCACGAAGACGTTCGCGCTCAATGGCGCGTTTGGGTCAACCGGATCGGTGCCGGTTGTCGGCGATTTCGACGGCAACGGCGTTCACGATATCGCTGTCTACAAGGCCGGCGTCTGGAGCTTCGATACCAGCCACACCTATACGGTAGCGAGTACGGTCAATTTTGGTGGCGCGGCTGGCGATGTTCCGTTGGCCGGTGATTTCGACGGCGACGGGGTTGCCGATCTCGTGATCTATCATGGCGGCACGTGGTTCATCCGCGGTTCCAAACCGGGCAATACGGTAACTCAGCGCACTTTGGGGGATGCAAACGACAAACCCGTCATCGCGGATTTCGACGGTGATGGCGTGCCCGACATTGCTACTTATCAGGCTGGAACGTGGGTCATCCGCAATTCGCTGGGAAACATAATCGTAATCGACCATTTCGGCGGCCTCGCGGGCGACCAGCCATGTGCTGCGGATTGGGACCACGACGGGCGTGCTGAACTATGCATCTACCGTGATGGGATTTGGTACTTCAAATCCGTCGGCGCGGCCAGCTTGCTCGATAGCTACGCATTCGGCGGCCGCGGCGATATTCCACTGCCTGGCGGAGCGTTCGACTATGCCAGCCCGATCTACGTCAGATCCGGAGCATCCGGGACGCAAAACGGCACTGCGGCTCAGCCGTTTGCAACAATCACGCAGGCGGTCGCGGCCGCGGTGACAGGGTCGGTGATTCGCGTCGCCGCGGGCAGCTACTCCGGAAATCTCCTGTGGCTCGGTCCGCTGCATCCAGGGGGGAAGGACGACATCAAATTGCTCGGTGTCGACCGCCGCGCAGTGGCACTTAATGGCGGCGCGACCACGACGGATGCAGTTACCTTGGTTGGCACGACCGGGAACGTCATCGAAAAGTTCACCATTGGTGCGCCGAGTCGGTTCGGCATTCATATGTATGGTGGTCCTGGCTCATTCTCCGCAAGCGATCCAGGCGCTACCCTAGCACTGGCATTTTCCACGATCACTGATACCACGCTGGATGGTGTTTTTATTTCCGGAACGGGTTCATTTGCAGATATTCGTCACAACTATATAGGCCACAGCCAGACCAGGAGCGGCATTGTCGCCACGGATCTGGCGACGAGCGCTACGCCGGCGGCCACGATCGCTTACAACGAAATCGCATTTAATGGGTACACGCTCGCCTCTGGGGCGGACGGCAACGGCATTCTCGCGGCGGATAGTACCCAGTACACGATTACCGGCAACTACATCCACGACAACAACCGTTTTGGAATCCTCGGAGTGACCAATGCGCAGCTGACTATCACGCGTAACACCATCGTCGCCAACCAGCTCAACGGCATTATCTTGTGCGGTCCTGTCGCAAACGATACGACGACCGCTCAGATTAGTGCAAACCGCATAGCCGACAACGGCGTCAATCTGCAGAATGGCCAGGGCTACAATGGTGTCGAGATATTCCAGACCTGTATTGGAACGCAAGTCGTGAGCGGGAACACGTTCGATTCCAACTCGCTCAATGGCTTGTTCATCGGCGGCGGCGCAATTACCGCTACAAACAATATATTTACTAACAACGCAACTGGTATGGCCTTGTACGTCGACGATAATTCCTCAGCCAACACGAGCGCCAGCATTTTCGGCAACGCATTCACCGGCAATTTGCTGGATGGGGTCTTTGTCGACTTATTTTCGGGCACTTCGAAGTCGATCACAGCTACGATCGGCGGCACAGCCGCGGGACAGGCCAACAGCTTCACCAATCAGAACAGCCAGGCCGGATCCCGCGGAATCGGCTGCAACGCCAGCTCGGTGGCTGTGACCTGTCCCACCGGTGGCAATACATTCTCCGGCAATAGCACGGACATCCAATCCCTTTGTCCCAGCACATGCATCAAATAGCCATGCCTAATTTGACTAGCCGTCGCGTTTTCGCCGCGTTTCTGGCCAATGTTGTGGTGATGTCACCTGCGAGCGCCGTGATACCGGGTTCCGAACGCAACGCGCTAATCAGTCTGTATAACAGCACTAACGGCGATAGCTGGGCCGTGAACGCAAACTGGTGCAACGGCACATGTCCGGCCTCTGGTACGCCAGTGTTCAATGCGGCCGGCTCGGAATGTACCTGGTACGGGATTTCCTGCGACAGCGGGCAGTCGCATGTGACGGCCGTCGGGCTTTCGTCAAACAATTTGACGGGAACTCTGCCCGCCCTGAACGCTTTGTCGAATCTGCGCTATTTCGCCATCGTTTCTAACAATGTCTCGGGTTCAATTCCGGCCTTGTCTGCGCTTGGCCAGCTGCAGACGTTCTACGTGGCTGATAATCAGCTTTCCGGATCGATTCCCAGTCTCTCCGGTTTGGTCAAGCTCGGTGACTTTTCAGTGGCGAATAACCATTTGACTGGAGCGATTCCGGGCTTGGCAGGGCTCGCCGGTTTGTACAGTTTCTCAGCTGCGGCAAATCAACTCAGTGGCACCGTTCCAAGCCTCGCCGGGCTGTCCGCGCTACGCGCATTCAACGTGAGCGGGAACAGTTTTTCAGGAGCGATTCCCACCTTGCCCGGCGGCTTGTTCGATCTCGAGGTCGCGGACAACCAGTTGACCGGCGCATTGCCTGCCGTGTCGGGCGCTGAACTCCATCATGTGGACGTCGGCGGTAATCGACTTTCAGGCGGCGTGCCGACCGCATCGAGCAGCTTGTACACGCCGCTGGCATTTGCACCGTCGATCCTATGTCCGAATGGCCTGTCCACGTCGCCAAGCGCGAATGATGCCGGATGGAATTTGGCTACCGGCTCGGCGCCCTGGTGGGCAACGCCCTATTTAAGCAACCGATGTGACGACATCTTTACTGATCGCTTCGGATCTTAAACAACGGTGCACTGCGGCTCGCCTTGCGCCAAGGCGAGCGCCAAACGATCCTTGCTGACCGCCTTCCACTCGGTCAGCATCACCAGTGCGAACAACAGCCGCTCACGCTGGATATCGCGCGCTACGTCCTGCTCCACAAGTCCGATCACCGTCGACATGTCCATCTCGGGCAACGGCCGCGCGGAAAAATACGCGCGCGCGCCGCCGTGGCTGTCGAACCATTGCTTGAGCCAGCGCCGCATCGGCAGCACGAAACCTTGTTTTGGCCGTTCCAGGATGTCCTGCGGCAGCCAGTGCTGCGCCACGCGTCGCAATGCGCGTTTGCTGTCGGTCAGGCTCATGCGCGATGACGGGCGCGATCCACGCAGTGCGAGCTCGGCCAGCTGCGGTGACAGATACGGCGCGCGCCCTTCCAGGCTGTGCGCCATGCTCATGCGATCGAATTTCACCAGCAGATCGTCGGGGAGCCATGTTCCGAGATCAGCGGCCATCGCTCGCTTGAGCGGATCGCTCGCGGTGTCGAGCCAGGCGATGATGTCATCTTCCCAGGCATCGGCATGACTGCTCGCGCGCCCGGTCAGGCGTTCGCGATCGGCCGGGTCGGTCAACAACGGGAATCCCGATGGCGTTACCGGTGTCGGATTGTGGGTGAACCGGCGCAGGTCCGGGATGAGGGTTGGCTTGCGCCCGCGTGCGCGGTCGCGCAAACGCTGCAGCCAGCCGCCTGCACCGAGGAACTGCCGGTAGTAGCCATAGCCGCCGAACAGCTCATCGGCGCCTTCGCCGGACAAGGCGACGGTAACGTGCTGTCGGGCTTCGCGGCACAGCCAGTGCAGCGGCAACGCCGCTTGGTCGCCGAGCGGCTCGTCAAGCGCCGCCGCAACTTGCGGCAACAAGCTGACGAAACTGTCTGCGTCGAAGCGAAAACGGTGATGGCGCGTGCCGCAATGTTCGGCCACGCGCTGTGCGTGTTCGGCCTCGTCGTGCGCCGCCGAATCGAAGCCCATCGAAAACGTCATGATTCCCGGTTGTGCACGCGCGGCAATCGCAGTGACGATGGAGCTGTCCAGTCCGCCGGAAAGGAATACGCCGACCGGCACATCGGCTACCAGGCGCGAGCGCACGGCGGCTTCGAGCGCGGCGGCCAGTTCCTCGTCGGATGGCGGCACCGAAACATCGAGGCGCGGCTGGTAGTAGCGTTCGATCATCGGCTCCGGATCGGTCACCTTCAGTCGCAGGCGGTGACCCGGCAACAGGCGTTGCACGCCGCGGAAGAACGTGTGCGAGCCGGCGACATAATGCGCGGCGAGATAGTCGTCGAGCGCATCCGGATTGGTAGCAGTGTCGACCCACGGCAATGCGGCGACTGCGAGCAGGTTGGAGCCCCAGGCGAACCGGCCCGACGCGGCGGCGAAGAACAGCGGCTTCTCGCCGAAACGGTCGCGTGCCAGATGCAGTTCATTGCTGCGCTTGTCGAGGATCATCAGCGCAAACATGCCGTCGATGCGCTGCAGCAACCCGTCGATTCCCCAGGCCGCATAACCGTGCGCGAGTACTTCGGTGTCGCTCGCCGTGGCGAACGCAAATCCGCGCTGCTCGAGTTCGCGGCGCAGTTCGCGGTAGTTGTAGATCTCGCCGTTCTGAAACGCCACGATCTGGCGATCGAGCGAATACAGCGGCTGCCAGCCGTGATCCAAATCGATGATCGAAAGGCGCCGCATGCCCATGGCCAGCGCCGGCTCGAAGTAATTGCCGACACCGTCGGGCCCGCGTTTGATCATCCAAGCCAGCATGCGCTCGAGCTGCGCAGACAGCGCGTCACTTTCGTGGTGGTCAATGATTCCTGCGATTCCGCACATCGACAAGGTTCCTTGATCTATTCGCGCTGCAGGATGGCGATGATTTCGCTGCCGCTGGTCTGGAAGTGCTGTATGGCAAACTCGGATCGCAGGTAGGCGCGCGCGGAATCCAGAAAAGCGCGGAACGTTCTCGCATCCCACACATGAAAATGAATGCTGTAGGCATTGCGCAGGTTTTCCTGCGCGTTGCGTTCGGCCGCGGCGGGGTCGGCGATCGCATTTACGTGCGTCGCCCATTCCAGATAATGGCGGCTGCGTGAAGCAGCGCCGCCATCCAGGTCGTCGGCCACCAGGTGTTCAAAATCGGTCAACGGACGCCGCGCATCGAAGCAGCGCCGCTTGTTCGGAATCGCGTAGAACAGCACGCCGCCGCTGCACAAGCGATCCAGGTGCATCCGCAGCGTGCCGAGCGGATTTTCGCAGTGTTCCAGCATGTGATTGGCGATGATGAAGTCCAGCGAACCTGTTGCGAACCTCTGCAGCTTTTCACCATCGTCGAGCACATCGGGCTGCACGAGCTGAGTATTCGCGAGTTCCGGATATTGGCGGCGCAATTCCACAAGATCGAGCCGATCGACGTAGCTCACCAGAACGTCGGGAGGAAGGGGCAGCGGACAATCGAGCGCACCGATCTCGATGCCGCGGCCGGATAGGAATTTGGTTGCCAGCGCAACACGCACCTCGGCCATTGATTTTCGCCATGGCCACGAACGTGTCCGCAGAGCGTCAGCTGGCGAGCGCCGCTTCGCGGAAGATCGAACCGTAGGCATTGACCATTTCATCGAAGGAGTTGAGCGTCGCCAGAACGTATCCGGAATTGGACGAAAAGCGGGTGCGCAAATCAGCGTCGTTGATCAGTTTTGCAACGTGTTGCGCCAGGCGAGCAGTATCTCCCGGATCGTATAGCAGCGCATTCACATTTTCGCCAACCTGCTCGGCAATGCCGAATACGCGCGTGCTGACGATTGGCAGACCGAAAGCCATCGCTTCGAGCACCACGCGCGGGAAACTTTCGATACGCGACGTGCAAACGAAGATGTCGGCGGCCTGGTAATAGCGCGCAATTTCATGTGTCTCCGGTACGATGGTCACGTGCTCGCGCGTGGCCGACGGCAATGCCGCGGCGCGGCGGTGCAACTCGACGCTGTATGCACTCGGGCGATCACCGACGAAGAAGCAGCGTACGCGCTCGACGGCAGACGGCGGCAATGTCGCCAGCGCATCAATCAGGTCATGCTGGCCCTTGCGTTCGCAGACCGTTCCCGGAAGGATGAGCACGATGTCGTCGTCGGCCAGACCGAGTTCGCTTCGTACCGCCGCTCGCGGGTGGCGATCCATTTCCGCGCGCAGGCGATCCAGGTTCAGACCATTGTGGATCACAGTAAAGTTGCTGCGACTGTTCAGCGGTTCAAAAACCCTGCGCGTGGCCTCGGCCACGAAAATAATCCGATACGGATAGGCGAAGCAACGCAGTGCGCGCGCAGCCAGCGCTGGCGGCAGGAAATTGAAATACGTCTGCCACGGCTCGCTCTCGCGCGGATTCCATAGCGTAGGCAGGCCGGCGCGATGCGCGGCATCGATTGCGTAGAACGTCTGCAGGGTATTGCCGTACACGACTTCCACGTCGAGTTCGCGAATAAACGCGGCGAAGCTGTCGAGCGCGCCGTCGTAGGCCGCTTCATCGAATACGCTATCCAGCGGGTGCTTGAACACGTGCACCGGAATCCCGGCTTGTTCGTAAGCTGCCCGCAGCGGGCCGTCCTGCGGCGCGTATACGACCGGCTCGACGACACCCGCGCGCTTCAGGCCGAGCGCCAGTTCGAGCTGGCTGTACGGCGCGCCTTCCCAGTTCAGATTGAATGCGCACATCAGGGCGCGCACGGCCTTGCTGCCGCCGGAGCGGAAACGCCGCGGCTTGATCGCGAAACGTTCGTCGTCCAGCGAAAGATGCGGGCTGTAATAGGGATCGCGCTTGTCGGCGTACTTACGACGAAACGTCGCGACTTCCTGCGGCCGATCGAAAAAGCCGCGCGAATGACCTTCGTGGTGCAGCAGTTCTGCGTCGGCGCAATAGACCGAGCGCAGACCGTGCGCGCCGAGGCGATAGCAATAATCGACGTCGTTGTAGGCGACTTCGAAATGTGTTTCGTCGAAGCCGTCCAGATCCAGGAATGTCTTGCGTGGCGTGAGCATGCAGGCGGCGGTGACCGCCGAATAGTCGCGGGTCACCCGCGCATAGGACAGATAACCGTTGTCCCATGCCGGCGCAAGCTTGAACGCAGGGCCGGCGAGACCACGGTAATAACCGTGCACGATGCCGGCGTGCTGGTTGCGCTTGTCCGGATACAACAGGCGCGCGCCGACCGCGCCGACGCCGGCCATGCCCGCGTAGCCGACCATCTGGCTGAGCCAGCGCGGCTCGATTACTTCGGTGTCGTTGTTGAGGAACAGGAGCAGGTCGCCGTTAGCGCGTTCGGCCGCGCGGTTGTTGATCCAGGCGAAGTTGAAGCGGCCGCGCGGATTGGCAATGCGCTGCACACGGTGCGGAGATTCCCGCAGGTAGGCGAGTGTGGCTGGATCGTCGCTATCGTTGTCGATGATCAGGACTTCGTAATTGCGGTACGTGGTCAGGCGCAGCGAATCGATGCAACGCTTGAGGATGTCCAGACCATTCCGCGTCGGAATGATGATGCTCACGCGCGGGCCGTCGTCAGGGAAGACGATGCCGAAGATGCCGACCGCGGCCTTGCGCGCCCACTCCGGCTGCTGCACTTTGCCGTCGATGCCGCGCCGGTCCAGCGCATCCTGCACGGCGCGTCGTCCGGCTTCGAAGCTCGCCGGCTTCGCGGCACCGGAAGATGCCGTCGAACCCGGCAGCACGCGCCAGTGATACAGCACCTGCGGAATATGCGCGATCTCGCGCGCGAATTCGCTCGCGCGCAGCGCGAAATCGTAGTCCTGCGAGCCCTCGAAACCGACGCGCATGCCGCCCACACGTTCATACAACTCGCGGCGCACGGCGAATACATGGCTGAAATACATGTAGCCGAGCAGCAGTTCCGGCGACCAGTCTGGCTTGAACTGCGGCGCGAAGCGGTGGCCATCCTCACCGATCTTGTCGTCGTCGGAATAGACGATGTCCGCCGACGGCTGGGCGGCGAGCGCCAGCGCGATCTCGCCGAGCGCGTCGGGAGTGAGCAAGTCATCCTGATCCAGCAGCACGAGAAATTCACCGCGCGCGAGTTCAGCGGCGGAATTGGTCGCTAGACTGATGTTGCCATTGCTTTCGCGAAACGTCACGCGCACGCGTGCGTCATCCGCGGCGAGCTTGTGCAGATATTCACTGGTGCCCGGTTGCGTGCTCGCGTCATCGGCGATGCACAGTTCCCAATTCGTGTACACCTGCGTACGCACGCTCTCGACAGCAGCGGCGAAATGCTCCAGTGGCGGGTTGTAGAGCGGCATGACCACCGACAGCAGCGGCGCTTGCTTCAGTACGGCGAGACGGGCGAGGAGGTCATCGCGCGCCGATTCGTTGAAGCGGTTGCAGTCCTGCCAGACGGTGTAACCGTCCTGTGTCTCCGGCACGCGGAATCCCGCGGGCAGTGCCGCGGACAGATCCGTCACCGAGCGTTGCCGATGTAGTTCGCGCGCGAGCCGCAACAGCTGCGGGATCTCCGCTGGCCACGGCAAGCGCCGGTGATCGGCGATCCATTGGCGGCCATGTTTGAAGCCAACACGCAATACGCCAACACCCGCGATGGCCCTGCGCGCGAGTCGCCGATGCAGTGCCAGCGCGCGTGCGCGCAGCGGCCGCGGGAATTCGAACGCCGTTTCGCTGGCGTCCTCGAGCACCGCGGCGAGTTTGACCGGCCACACACCCGGCGGCACGTTCACGTGCGCTTCGAAGCCAGATTGATCCGCGCCAGGAAAGCTGGGGAACGCCTGCGCGACGTCGGCGCGACCGAGACGGTACTGACATGCCGCGCGCGCCGGCCCGACGCTGATGTGCAGATCAATGATGCGCAGCTGCGGATGCACGCACCAACCGGAAAAACGTACGCTACCGGCTTGCGCGGCCAACGGCGACGGCGTGTCCAGGCTGGCGTGAAGTGCAATGTCATGCACGCTCACGGTGCGCGTGTCGACGCCATGCCAATTGCCGTCCGCGGTTGCAATTTCGACGCGGATTGGATGTTCGCCCGCCGGCAATCTTAAGCGCGCCTCGAAGCCGGAATGCGCGGCATTGGCGTGATCCGGAAATGCTGCGGCAACGTCCGCACGTGCGCTGCCGCAACTGGCACCGATCACTTGATCACCGGCACACACACGGAGCACAGGCGGCGCGGCGTCCGCAGCGAAGCACCAGCCGACCACGCGCAGCTCGCCCTGGATGTCTGCACCGGCAGCAGGCGATTCAACGGCGAAGCGCAACCCTTTGGGAACAGCAGGCGGCGCGGCGATCGCTTCCGGCGCCGGTTCGGGTGGTGCCGTCGGGATGACAGGCGCGGGCTGAGGCGCTGGACGCATGATGCCGATCAGGCGGCCGAGCCGGAACCAACGCGAAGCGCGCAAGGCGGCGATCTCCTCGCGCAGGTTGCGTTCGGTGATGTCGCGCGCATCATGAGCATTGCGCGCAACTTCGATCTGACCAGCCAGATCGTCAATACCACGCTTTGCGGCCTCTATCTCGCTTTCTTTTTGCGCAAGCAGATCGGCCGCGTGCTGCAAATCAGCGCGCAGTCGCGCTTCGATTTCGTCGCGTGCCTCATGCGCTGCGCGCGCCTGCGCAATCTGCTCGCCGAGTTCGTCGATGTTGCGGCGGGCAGCGTCGAGTTGCTGTTCCTGCTGCGCGTGGGCTGTCGCCGCGCGCTCGATGTCGGCCACGAGCTGGTCGATCTGTCCGCGCGCGGCTTCGATCTGCGCGTCCTTCTGCGCAAAGCCCTCGCGCGCCTTCTGAATATCGGCGGCGAGCTGCTCGATCTGGCTACGCGCCGCTTCGATCTGTGCGTCCTTCTGCGCGAATCCCTGTCGAGCCTGTTCTATCTCTCGCTGCTTGCCGTCGATGACTGCACGGGCCTGTTCGATATCGCGCTGCTTGCCATCGATGACTTGACGGGCCTGTTCGATATCGCGCTGCTTGCCATCGATGACGTGACGCGCCTGCTCGATCTCGCTGGCGTGGTCCTCGCGTTCCCTGGTGAGCCGCGCCGCTTGCTCCTGTATCAGCGGAGCGGTGATTTCCAGCAGGTCGTCGAATTCGGCATCCAGTGCTAGTAAATTCCGGCTTGCCGATTTTTCGTCGGCGCACGCGGAAGTGAGGGTCGCATAAAACCGCTGCAGCAGGCGCGGCTGGTGCTCGTCGGAACTCGGCCGGCGATGATGGCGCAGCTGGGGTTGCAGAAAATGCTCGATTTCTTGTTTCGTCGTTGCGTCGAGCTGCGGCAAGTCGAGTTCAAGGTGCTGCTCGATACGCGCGAGTTCTCGCGACCAATCTGCGAGCACGCGCTCGTAATGCACGAATACACGCGGCTGAGCACGCGTCGCGCGTTCGGCTTCGTGCATGTGTTGCAACCAAAGCAGATTCGACTTGGCCGCAGAAAAACCGTCGCGCTTGGCCAGTGAGGCGGCGACCTCAGCGGGATCACGGACCATGATTGCAAACATCGGGCGCACGTTCTGTGCACGCAGCACCTCGAGCCACAGTGGAACCAGCAGCGACAAGCGCGGGTCCTTCACGAGCAGGAGCCGTTTGTCGCCGAACTGTTCGCGCAAGATGTTCGCCAAATCTCGTTTAAAATCCTGCGCCGCTGGCGAGTCGAGCCACGCAGCGGGGATGGCGACGTCGTGCCAGGTAACGCCCAGTTGCGTCAGCAGCTTTTCGTGCAGAGCGAGAATGGCGCTGTTTTCCCAGAAGCCGGCCTCGTTGTCGTCCTTCGGCGCGAGCAGATCGCGCCCGAGATCCGCGCCGCGCAAGTTCAGTACGCGCGTGAGCGCAGATGTGCCGCTGCGGTGCATGCCGAGGACGAGGACGGCGGTCACTCGTAAAGGTCGCATAGGGGGTGCCTATTGCGCCTTCGGATCGCGCGCGTTCTGATCGAACCCATTGCCGAGGAGGCGATCATGTCGATCGGAGACGGCCGAAATGTTTGGCACACCACCTTCCTGCATGAACTCCCGGAACACAGTGGCGTGGCGCGAACGGAGCTGCAAAAAGGTTGGGCCTATGTCAAATGTAGTTCCGGTCACGACATGGCATTCGACTGGTCGGCCCGCCTCGATATCGGCGAAGTGGTTTACGACGCAGTGGGCACCGGACTTCACCATGCTCTGGATATAGAGAAAGGTTGGATTGTGGTTAAAGGCGAGCAGAGACTTTGGAGCCAAAAATAGGAATGCCGTGATGGCGCGCAGTGGGCTCGTAGAGAGTCCCGGGCGCTGCACGAGTTCGGCCCAGCCCAGCCATGCATAAGGGAGCATTGCGGCAACCGGCCAGTAATGGAAGCGCGCCTTTCCGAATGTGACGATGTCAGCCGTGCTGGCCGTCGGCGGCACGAAGCCTGCGCGTCCAAACGCGACGATTGCGGCATAGCTCGCGGTGCCGATAGCGGCGTAGATCGCCAGCATTGTCCACATTTCACGGGGTGCGCGGTCGCCCTTTGCAGCGATAAGCTGTTTGATGCCGAAAACGATGCCGGGTAGCAGCACCAAGGCAGCGAGCGAGATATCGACAAGCGCGGATTGGCCCGTATAACCCAGCGCACGGCCATAGAGGGCGAAGAAGAAAAACCAAAAGCGACGGTCGTTGGGATACACCGAAGCGACAGCATGATTGTGCTCGAGCAGTGAGCCCTGTTGATGAGTGACCAGGGTCAATTGCAGTATCAAGGAGGCTGCGCCCAGGACCAGTAACGTCCATCCGGCGCGGGCCAAAGGATCGCTACGCATTGCAAAGAAGCGGTTGCGGTTCATCATGCACGCAATTCCGAGCGAGATCAGCAGCAAACCGCCAGAAATGTAAGAAATGCCCGAGGCCAAGCAACACGCGGCCAGCAGGCAGATTGAAAAGCGCTCGTTGAATCGACCGTCGCGTGCGGTCAGCAGCGTCAGGCAGAGCGTGCCGAACAACGTTGGCAGCGCCTGCTGATAGGCCATTGCGGTGCCGCCCCAGTAGGCGTTGCTCGCCAACGACCACACGCCCAATGCGACGCCGACAGCGGCGACGGCTGGCTGTTCGCCGGCGACGCGATGGATTATGCGGTACTGAGCCCCAAGCTGCAGCATTAGCAGCGCAAGGGCTGTTGCGCGCACCCAGAAAAAATCCACGTTCGACAAGTTTAGAACGACGGAGTCAAGCAACTGGCCGGTGAAGTAGAACGTGTCGTTACTAGCGATGGTCATCCAGTTCCAATTGCCGTAGATGAGGCTAGTAACACCGGGGTACAGGTATCGCCAATCGTCGTAGTACGGCAGTATCGGCCCGACGCGCAGGACATAAATGCAATAGAACAGCGCACACGCGCCTAGAAAAACGCCTGCCACGCGTAATCGGCCGACGTTGCGACGCAAGCCCAGAATGGTCAGAGCCAAACCGAGCAACGGTATGCCGAGCCACGATCCGGCGCTGCGCGCAGTCCAGGCCCACCCGGGCGTCGGAATGATCAATTGCGGATCCGTATCACGGCTCTGAAGGCGCAACTCGCGAGAACCGAGCGTCAATTCGCTCGCTTCACTACGCGGGTTGGTAACGTCAGCGAGCGGGATTTCACGTGTCATGCTTCCGCGTAACCAGGACACGCCAAGAATTCGATAGGTTCCTGCGTTCATTCCCGGATCGAAACGCACCTTCTCGCCAAGCCCGAGGAACGGAACTGTGAAAATAATGCGGTTGTATCCTTGCATCACCGGCATCGTCAGCGACTTCTCCTCGCTCCAATGGCCGTCACCGGAAAAGAACAGCTGAGCCGTGTCCGTAAACTCCGCCGTTACCTCTACCAGCAGATGCATGGGCGCCAGATTGACGCCGAGATAAATGGTGCCAAGCAACCACAGTGCGAGCGCGAAGGTGGCGTCGCGAATCTTGCTGGACGTCAGACGTATCATTAATGAGGGTGCGCTTCGCTGGCGGTTCCGTTGCGGCCATCATCAGGGGTACGGACGACCGGGCCGAGAGTTTACTGTAGACGCGCCGGTGCGCCTAGTTGTGTATTCCGCTACGCCCCTCGATTCGCGCTGCACTTATCCGGTGAGTTCGCCGCGCAGCGCCGCAAACAACTTCAACGCCTGCGGATTCGCCAGCGCATCCGTGTTCTTCACCGGCCGCCCGTGGATTACCTCCCGGACCGCCAGTTCGGTGATCTTGCCGGAAATCGTGCGCGGGATATCGGTTACCTGGAGAATCTTCGCCGGCACGTGGCGCGGTGTGGTGTTGTCGCGGATCTGTTTCTTGATTCTGTCGCGCAGTGAATCGTCTAGCGTTACGCCTTCGCGCAGGCGCACGAACAGGATCACGCGCACGTCGTTATCCCAGTCCTGACCGACGGCGATGGATTCCAGCACTTCCGGCAATTGTTCGACTTGGCGATAGATTTCCGCGGTGCCGATACGCACGCCGCCGGGATTCAGTGTGGCGTCCGAGCGGCCATAGATGATGATGCCGTCGCGCTCGGTGAGCAGGGCGTGATCGCCATGGCACCAGATGTTAGGAAATTTGGAAAAATACGCGTTGTGGTATTTTTCACCCTTCGCATCATTCCAGAAATAGATCGGCATCGACGGAAACGGCGCGGTGCAGGCGAGTTCACCTTTTTCCTCGTGCACTGGTTGGCCGGATTCGTCGAGAATCTCGACTTTCAGGCCGAGGCCGCGGCATTGCAATTCGCCGCGGTACACGGGCAACAGCGGATTGCCGAGCGCAAAGCACGAGATGATATCGGTTCCGCCGGAAATCGACGACAGCATCACGCGTTCTTTCACGTCGCGATAGACGTATTCGAAACTTTCATCGGCGAGCGGCGAGCCGGTGGACAGGATCGTTTTCAGGTTCAGCAGCTTGTGGGTTTCGCGAGGCTTGATCCCGGCTTTTTCCACGGCGGCAATCCATTTCGCGCTGGTGCCGAAAATGCTGATGCCGACCTCATCAGCCAAGTCCCACAGCACATTGCCGTCCGGATGAAACGGCGAGCCGTCGTAGAGCACGACGGTGGCGCCGACGGCGAGGCTCGACACCAGCCAGTTCCACATCATCCAGCCGCAGGTGGTGTAGTAGAAAATCTTGTCCTCGCGCTTGACGTCCGTGTGCAGCACCAGTTCCTTCAGATGCTGGATCAGCGTGCCGCCAGCGCCGTGCACGATACACTTCGGCACGCCGGTCGTGCCCGAGGAATACATCACGTACAGCGGATGATCGAATGCGGTCGGCGTGAATTCAAGCGTGCGTTTTTCGGTGCCGAGGAAGTCTGGCCACGACTCGGCTTTCGCGATGCCGTCGAGTTTGAGTTCACTGCCGCTGTACGGGATGACGACGACTTTTTCGAGGCTAGGAATTTGCGGCAGCACGCCGCGAATCTTTTCCAGGCAGTCAAATTTCTTGCCGCCGTAACCGTAGGTGTCTGCCGTGAACAACACTTTCGGTGCGATCTGGCCGAAGCGGTCGACGACGCCGCTGATGCCGAAATCCGGCGAGCACGAAGACCAAACCGCGCCGAGCGATGTCGTCGCCAGCATCGCGATCACCGCTTCCGGAATATTCGGTAGGAATCCGGCAACGCGATCGCCGGCGGTAACGCCCATGGCGCGTAATGCGTATGCGAGCTTACCGACTTCCTCGTGCAGCTCTGCGTAGGTGAATTCGCGCTGGTGGCCCCATTCGTTGCGCGCGATCAGCGCAACGCGCTCATCCTTGAAGCGCAGCAGGTTCTGGGCGAAGTTGAGCCGCACGTTGGGAAACCATTTCGCGCCGGGCATTTTGTCGCCATCGACGAGCACCTCGTCGAAATCGCCTGTGGCGCGGATGCCACAGAATTCCCACACCAGCTGCCAGAACCGCTGGGGCTGACGGACCGAGAAGTCGTACAGAGGCGCGTAGCTGCGGATGTCGTCATTGCCAGTCTGCTCGCGCACGAAACGCGTGAACCGGTTCATGTTCGCCCGCTCGACGCGTTCCTTGCCGGGTTCCCAAAGCGATGATGCCATGCGGTACTCGCAACTCGTTAAAGCTCGGTTGCGATTATAAGCCAGCGTTCTCGTCAGACGACGATAACCTGTTCGTGGAGCCGGTACCGTGGCGCAATCAGTTGCCGCGCCTCGGCGGCCTCAGTAGAATTCGGGCCGCGCACTAGTTGTCGTCCGGACCGATCCAGTCGCGGGCGTTTCGCACGTCATTCGATCGTAAAAATTCGCGGCCACTGAATCTAGCATTCGGCGCATTGCAGTGGCTCGCGCCTGCCGCGATCGGAGGGATTAGGGACTCGGTTTCGGGGACGTTGTCAGACAATGCATATCTCAGCAGCGACCCAGACCAGAGTCGCAACGATTTCGCCCGAGGTCGTCGCTGCAGAAACAATGGGGCCGATTCGCGAAACCCAGCGGTCCGTCCGCTACCGTCCAGATGTAGATGGTTTGCGCGCCGTGGCGATCCTGTCCGTCATCACGTTTCATGCGTATCCCCGGCTGCTGCCCGGCGGTTTCGTTGGCGTCGATGTATTCTTCGTCATTTCAGGGTATCTGATCTCGCAGATCCTCCTTGGCGAACTGGCACAGGAAAGGTTCAGTTTTGCGCGCTTCTATGCGCGCCGAGCGCGGCGGATATTTCCTTCTCTTTTCGTTGTGCTAGCGGCAGCGGTATCGATTGGCTGGTTCGCACTACCTCCCGAGCTCTATCAGGCGCTCGGCGCACACACGATCGCCGGTTCGGCGTTTTCGGCGAATCTGCTTGATTATCGCGAGTCTGGCTATTTCGATATGGCGGCCGAGAGCAAGCCACTTCTGCATCTTTGGTCGCTCGGCATCGAGGAACAGTTCTACATCTTCTGGCCCCTGTTGCTTTGGGCAGCGTGGAGTTTTTTTTCTAGCCGTCTCGCTGCGTTCTTCGCGCTTGCAGTTTCCTCGTTCTGGCTGAGCGTTCACCTGACTCAGGTCAACCCACAGGCGGCTTTCTATCTGCCGCATGCACGTTTCTGGGAGCTGCTGATCGGCTGCATTCTTGCTTATGCATTCCTGCCGAGGATACCGGGTACGTTTGCCGGGTCTTCGAGTGGGCTGCTCGCGTTCGAGCGCATCCCTGGTGACCCGGAGCGCATGCGAAATTTCGCGTCGATAATCGGTTTCGTGACGATCCTCGGCGCCACGATGTTTATCAATCGGCATCGCGCATTTCCAGGCTGGTGGGCGTTGCTGCCTACCCTCGGTACAGCATTGATGATCGCGGCCGGACCGCAGGCATGGTTGAATCGCAATGTACTCGGCAACCGTTTTGCCGTCTGGATCGGGTTGATCAGTTTTCAACTCTATCTGTGGCACTGGCCGCTGCTCGTATTCCTGCGCGTTATGTCGTCCGACACGCCGACCCTGACTCAGAGAGCGAGCGTAATCGCGGCAAGTTTTATGCTTGCATGGCTAACATGGAAATACATAGACAAGCCGATACGATTCGGGCAGCGACCGCGACTGAAGACCGCGGGTGCTTTTATCGGGCTGATCTTCACCGCGTTGACGGGCATTGCCGTCTTTTCTGCACACGGCGTGCCTTCCCGCTATCCACAGAGCGTGCAACAGCTCGCGGCCTTCAAATATGACTATGCGAAGAACTACCGCCAAGGCACGTGTTTCTTGATGCCCGAGCAGGAAGCGGCCGCATTTGCGACTTGCGCAGAAGGGCCAGTGGGCTCGAACGCAAGAAGAATCCTGCTCTGGGGTGACTCGCATGCCGCGCACCTATATCCAGGTCTCAAATCTGTTCTCGGCGAGACCGTCTCGCTGACGCAGCGCACGACCAGCGGCTGTCCGCCGATCGTCGGGCTCGACATCAGCGACCGCAGGTTTTGTCGCGCTATCAACGACTGGGTGTTCGAGAGCTTGCTCCACGCACCGCCGCGCGAGATTGTGCTAGCGGCTCGCTGGGACTTCTACGACTGGAAACAGTTGACTCGGACAATTCGCCGTCTTAAGGAAGCCGGCGTTGAATCGATCTATGTAATAGGCCCCGTCCCGCGTTGGAACACCAATTTGTCAATCGCGCTTTCCCAATATCTCGCCGCCGCCATCGACAAAGCTTATGTTCCGCAGTGGACGAAGTTCGGGCTGCTATCAGCGCCTCTCCAGCTCGATCACGAGATGATGGAATTCTTCGCTTCGCAGCCCGTCATCTACGTTTCGCCGATCGGTATCCTCTGCAACGACAACGGTTGCCTGACCCGCACCGGCAACGGCCTCGAGTCACTGACGGCGTGGGACGAGACGCATCTCACCAATACCGGATCGCATTATCTGATTTCGCATTCGGCGATTCATTAGCCGCTGACGAAGCCATCACTGATGGAGCACCGTGCCGTTCGCGTACATCATCACATGGTCGCCGCTATGCGCCACCGCGGTGTACGTCGCGTCGGCGAACCGTACGCTGATCGTGTAGGCACCGAAGTAGGGCGTTGCAAACGTCAGGTCGTAGGGGCCGTTCGACATGTAGCCCGAGCCACTGTCGACAACCTGGGTCATGGTAACGGTCGGACGTGCATTCGAGGTGACCCACACGACGCGGCCCTGCTGGTTTTGTTCGCCATGAATGCCGAGTAGCGTCACTGTGACGATGTCGCGGCTGGTGACCTGGTTCATCAGGACGGTCGTGCTGCCAGAAGTGAAGCGGCTCGCCAGGTCCATGGTGCCACTGAGATCGAAATCGGCGAAGGTCTGCAAATCATTGAAGGCGCGCGTTGCTGCCGTAAGGCCGTCATCATAGAAATCGTGCAGCACGAATGCGCCGTCGCGATTGAGTAGCAATTGCGGCAAGGCATTCGGTGTTGCCGAGGTATCCAGTACGTCGTCCAGGTCCAGATCGCCGTGCTCCGCCGCTTCTGCGAGCCGCGCCTTCAGCTCGCGGTAAGCGGGGGCGGTTTCCACGGTCTGGTCGATGCCGCCCGCAACGACCAAGTCGGTGCGGCCATCGCCGTCGACATCAGCGGCCGTGAGGCCCCAGGACTGATTCATGTAGATCGATGGGATGACCGCCTGCTCCACGAACTGGTCCACGCCGTTGAATCTAAGTACACGTACCGTATCCATCGCATTGAGTACGAGCGATAGTTGTCCGGAATTGTCCAAGTCCACGAATTTGGCGCCCTCGTCCATCTGCGCTGGCAGGCCCCATGGCGATTCTGCGGTCTGGCCGTACAGGTTGGCGCTCATGCCGACATTGGTAAAAGTAAGGTCGCCATTATTGATGAACAGCTGCGAGCCTGCGTAGATGTCGATCCTGCCATCCGCGTTGATGTCGAGAGCTTGCGCGCCCTCGGCGCGGAGGAACTGGTTCACGTTTCGTTGCGCCACGCCGGCCGCATCCGCAACATCCGTGAAACTGCCATGGCAGTCGTTGATCATCAGGAAGTTGTGTTCGGTCGGATCATAAAAAGTATACTTCGGCAGGAAGACATCGAGACAGCCGTCGTTGTTGAAATCGGCAATCACGATCGTTTCGCCAAAACCACCGCCCGGAACGCTCATCGCCGCGAACGCAGCGCTTTCCGTGTAACTGCCGTCGGGGTTGCCGAAGAACAGGCGGATTTGCGAATCCCCCGCGGGTTCGCCGCACGCAAAGACATCGCAGCTATATACGTTGGCGATGAAATCGGGGATGCCATCGCCATCGAAATCGGCGAAGCGCATGTCGCGCAAAGTAGGGTCGTTGAACAATGCGGTGAGCCCCAAGGCGCCGATGTTCGCGTAGGTGAAGCCGCCATGACAGTCGCCGATTGCGCGGAAAATGTCCGCGCAGCCGTCGCCGTTGTTATCGGTGATCGACATCGCACCGAAGTACAGCGTTGCTACCTGAGTGAACTCAACGATGTACGCTTCTTTGCTCGGCGGCAATTGCAGCCCGTGATAGCTCGCGCTTGTCGCAAAATAGCGCTTGTCGGCGTAGCCCGCCGCTGTGCGCTCAAAAAATAAGGGCTGGGGCGCGTTCGCTATAGCGGTTCCCGTGCTCGCCGGCGCATTTGTCGCGGAAGCGTAAACCGTATAGCTCGGCCATCCGGGCAGTATGTTCCAGCTCACGGAAACATGGCCGTCCACTTTGGTGACGGCCGGTCGGTCGAGCGGCAGGCGCCAACCGGTCAGTCCCGGCAGCGGCATGTCCGGGATTGGCGCAAAGCGCGCGGTAGCCTGCACGCTGGCCCCGCTCATCAGCCACACTGCGCTATCGCCCGCGCTGGTCGCCAGCAGCAAATCCGCATTGCCGTCGCCGTTGTAATCATCGGCGCTGAGGATGGTCCAGTCTGCGGTCAGCGGCGGCGCCTTGTTGGAAGCAGAGTCGAAGCCATTAGCGAAGATGCCGTCGGCTGGCCCGAACACGTCTGCTGAAGCGGCTGTCACGGTTGCGACGTTGTAGCCACCGCTAATGTTGATCCATAGCGTCAGCGCATTGTCATTCGGATTGCGCCAGAGGATGTCCGCGCGCTGGTCACCGTTGAAATCGGCCACGGCGGCGATGGCCCAGCCAGCTTGCAGTCCCGCTGGAATCGTTCCCTGCGTCACGTCGCCGGCGCTGCCGACCACCCAGACGATGAGGTTGTTCGCGCCGGCGTCCGTCCACATCAAGTCGACCTGGTTCGGTGCGCCGGCACGGCCGCTGCCGGCAAATGTCCAGCCGGAATTGGCCACGCCGCTCAGGTGCACCGTGGTTGGCGCGTTGCAGCCGTCCATCAACGACGCAACCACACTGCCATCATCGAGCCGCCACAACACGTCGTTGCGGCCGTCGCTGTTGACATCTGCGAGGGCAAGAAACTTCCACGCTGGATCGACGCCGCTCGCGGCAATGCAGTTCTGCACGACAATGCCGTTGCCATTGATTTGCCATAGCCGCAGATTGTCCGACGAATCGAGCAAAGCGATGGCTGGCGAGCCGGTGAGGAAGAACCGGCCGCTGCCGATAATGGAGGCATCCGCGCCAGCGGCGAGCGCAACGGTCTGCTGCGCCGCCACGGTCAAGCCGTTCATGTGCCAGATCAGCGGCTTGCCCGACGGCAGCCGCCAGAGTACGTCGTGTTTGCCGTCGCCATTGAAATCGGCGGCGTCGGTCAGCAGCGGCGCACACGCGCCGATCGCCAGCAGGGCATACGCGAGTGCTCGCGCTAGCATCAGTCTGGCTCGGCGTCAGCCGCCGAGCGCCTGTTCCAGTTCAGGAATCAGTTTGAACAGATCCCCGACAAGGCCGAGGTCGGCGATTTCGAAGATCGGCGCTTCGGCATCCTTGTTGATCGCGACAATGGTGCCGGCATCCTTGATCCCGGTCAGATGCTGGATGGCGCCGGAGATGCCGATTGCAACGTATAGCTCCGGCGCGATGATCTTGCCGGTCTGGCCGACTTGCAGATCGCTCGGCACGTAGCCGGCATCCACCGCGGCGCGCGATGCGCCGACGCCGGCGCCAAGCTTGTCGGCAAGCTTGAAGATGATCGCGAAGTTCTCGGCCGAGCCGACCCCGCGGCCGCCGGAAACAACGCGGCGCGCGCTCTGCAGATCGGGGCGATCGCTCTTGGCCTGCGCGAGTCCGACGAAGCGCGTGTGCGTCGGCAGTTCGACGTCGAGGCTCAGTGCTTGAGTTGGCGCGGTGTTCGCGCCGTTTGCCGCGGCGGCATAAGACGCCGTGCGCACGGTGGCAACCAGCACCTGGTCGTTGGGCGCCTGCACGGTGATGATGGCGTTGCCGGCGTAGATCGGCCGTTGGAAGGTGTGCGCGTCGATGACTTTCATGACGTCGGAAACTTGCGCGACGCCGAGCAGCGCAGCGACGCGCGGCGCGACATCCTTGCCGAACGTGGTCGATGGCGCCAATACGTGCGTATAGCCGTTCTTCGCGACGGCAGCGATTTGGGGTGCCAGCGTTGCCGCAAGCGCATCGGCATTCGCCGCGTTCGCAAGCATAACGACTTTCGACACGCCGTCGATCTTTGCCGCTTCCGCGGCGATCGGTTCCGGCGCGTCGGCAAGCACGAGCACGTCGATGGCCTCCGGCTTGAGGTCACGCGCGCAGGTCACGCAGCGCGCGGTCGCGGAATTGAGCTTGCCGCCGAGGTGTTCGGCGACGATCAGGACTTTTGCCATTACAGCAACCCCTTGGTTTTGAGCGTCGCAACGAGTTCGGCCGCGTCTTTCACCATCACGCCCTTGCTGCGCTTGGCGGGCGGTGCATACGTGGTCGTTTTCAGATGATCGCCGGAATCTACACCGAGCGAGGCGAAATCGACCGTCTCGAGCGGTTTGGATTTGGCCTTCATGATGTCCGGCAGCTTGATGAAGCGCGGCTCGTTCAGGCGCAGATCGGTCGTGATCACGGCCGGCAGGTCCACTTCGATCGTCTCCAGACCGGCATCGACTTCGCGCGTCACCTTGGCAATATTGCCAGCGATCTCGACTTTCGAAGCGAATGTGGCTTGTGGCCGATTCCACAGTGCCGCCAGCATCTGCCCGGTCTGATTGCTGTCGTCATCGATGGCCTGCTTGCCGAGGATCACGAGTCCAGGCTGCTCCTTTTCGACGAGCTTGAGCAGCGTACGCGCCGCGGTCAGCGGTTGAATCGCGTTCGTTGTCACCACGTGAATTGCGCGGTTGGCACCCATCGCCAGCCCGTTGCGCAAATGCGACTGCGCATCGGCAGGGCCGATCGTTACCACGACCACTTCCGTAGCGACGCCCTTCTCGCGCAGCCGCAGCGCTTCTTCGAGCGCGATGTCGTCGAACGGATTCGCGGAAAGCTTCACGCCTTCGGTGACGACGCCGGAGCCGTCCGGCTTGACCTGCACGCGCACGTTGAAATCGACGACGCGCTTGTATGCGACCAGCACTTTCATTTTTTTCGCGGTCCCTGTGGCCGGACGCATTGCCGGCACTTGAAAGGACGCGAATTCTACCGCATGGGCGGTGCGGGCGGGCCAGATCCGGAAAATGCTCCGGCGTACCGGCCGTCCATGGCCATCGCCGGAAAATGCTCCTGCATTTCCGGCATACCGGCCGTCCATGGCCAGCGCCGGAAAATGCTCCTGCGTTTCCGGCATACCGGCCGTCCATGGCCATAAAAAAAAGGCCGCTTTTGCAGCGGCCCAAGGGGGAGTCACGGTGTTACGGACGCACGATCACGGCTTACCGTTGCGCGCCCAGTGGCGCTGGCCGATTTCGTCGGCGCTGATGAAGCCGTCGCCGTTGGCGTCCATCTTCGCGAAGCGCTGCCTCGCCGCGGCCAGGAACTCGTCGCGGGAGACCGCGCCGTCGCCGTTCGCGTCCAGGCGCTTGGCTATGCGAGCGGCAACATGCTCTGCGCGTTCGTGCGCCGGCGGCGAGTTCGCGATTTCTTCCGCCGTGACGCGGCCGTGGCCGGCAATATCGAGTTCCTTGAACTTTGCTACGGCTGCGGCGACGTATTCGTTCAAGGTGATGATGCCGTCGTGATTGTTATCGAGCTTGTCGAAGTGACGTTCGACAAGTTGCTCGCGCTTCTGTGCAGGTGCCTTGTTCCGACCCAGCGTACTCAGTTCGTCCGGCGTCAGTTTGCCATCGCCGTTGCGGTCGAGTTTCGCGAAGCGCGTCTTCGCGGCGGCGGCGAATTCGTCCGCTGTGACGAAACCTTTGCCGTCCGTGTCCAGATGCTTTACCAGACCTTCGGCGCGGCGTTCCATGCGCTCGTGCGCGTGCGCCGAATTCGCTATCTGATCGGCCGTTACCGCGCCCTTGTTTTGCGTGTCGGCCTGCTCGAAGCGCGCACCGGCTGCAGCAAGATATTCGTCCAGCGAGATTCTGCCATCGCCGTTTGCGTCCCATTTTTGCAGCAAGCGAGCGGAGACCTTCGATGAGCCGTCGACGGGCTGCGCGATCGCAGCGGCAGTGATGCTGGCCAGGGTGGCGAGCAATACCAGGCGTTTATTGCGAGACATGTTTCCTCCAAGCTTCACGGCGCACGAAGTGGCGCCGGATATTCGCAAATAACGCCGAGACGTGCGGAGCGTTGACCCAATCCGCGTAAATGAAGGTAAAGCGCCATGTCGGTGCGCAAGTACCGTTCCCCGATTCGCGTTGCACTCGCCACCGCGGCGCGGTAGTGTGCGGGCAAACCGAACGATGGCGGCGAGGGGCATGGAAGAGGCGATATCCGCCAGCGACTCAGCGCAGACCACGATGCCACCACCGGCGCCACCGCCGGGGTTTCGTACTCAGGAATATAGTTTCGAATTCAGCGGCGATTCGCGCGAGTACTTCCGCATCTGGATCGTCAACCTCGCCCTGTCGCTGGTGACCCTCGGGGTTTTTTCCGCGTGGGCGAAGGTGCGCACGTGGCGCTACTTCTATGCCAATACGCGACTGGCCGGCGTGCCGTTCGAATATTTGGCACAGCCGCTGCCGATTCTCAAGGGACGCGCGATCGCTTTCGCGCTGTTCGGCAGCTACGCGCTAGCCGGCCAGTTTTCCATCAAGCTGCAACTGGCTTTGCTCGGCGCGATTGCGCTGCTGGCGCCGTGGCTGATCGTTCGCGGCCTGATGTTCCACGCCCGCTATTCGTCATGGCGTGGGCTGACATTCCGCTTTGTCGCCGATTACGGCAAGGCGTATCGCTGGTACTTGCTGGCGTATCTGCTGGTGCCGATCTCGTTCGGTCTGGCTTACCCCTACATCAAATGGCGGCAGAAGAAATTCGTCGTTGAGCAGCACCGCTTTGGCGGCAGCGCGTTCAACTTTCTCGCGGGCTCCGGTGATTTCTATCCGCCATACGTCATCTGCTTCGGCCTGATCATCGTGTGGTGGTTCGTTGTGATCGGCGGTTTTATGAGTCTCATGCCATTTTCCGGCAGGCACAGTACGCCTTCGCTGTGGATGCCCTATGCCATGGTGGGGTTCACTTATCTGGGATACTTCCTTGGCTGGATCTATCTGTCCAGCCGCATCGCGAATCTCACCTACAACCAATCCGAGCTCGACGGCTATCGTTTGCGTTCCACGTTGCGTGCCCGCGACCTCGCGCGTCTGTATTTGCTGAATACGATTGCAATTCTGTGCACGCTGGGCCTGGCGGTGCCCTGGGCCGCCGTTCGTCTGGCGCGCTATCGCGCCGAGCGCTTGGAACTGATTGCGCCGCGCGATCTCGATACCTTTACCGCCGAGCTGCAGCGCCAGGAGAGTGCGCTCGGCGCAGAAATGGACAACTTGTTCGATCTGGACATCGGCTTGTGAGCGCGGTTGAGGCCACCTATTTCGACGGCCGCACGAGCGCTGCGCATGCCGTGCAACTGACCAGTTGTGGTGAGCAACTCACGGTGGCTGGTATCGGCTGGACGCGTTGCGAGGCGCACGGGGGTATACGCGTAACGACGCGGCTCGCCGGCACGCACCGCACTCTGGCGTTGCCGGATGGCGCGCAGCTGCAGGTGCGCGATAACGATGCCGTCGACGGCTGGTTTCCGCGACGCAATCGGCTGGAGGCCCTGGTCGATCGACTCGAACGGCACGCGGCCGCGGTCGCGACGGCATTGCTCGTCACCATACTCAGCGTGACCTGGGGCATATTCTATGGCCTGCCCCTTGCGGCCGAGCATGTGGCTGGTTACATCCCGGATTCCGTGGTTGCCCGCATGGGCGAGGAAACCAGCGAAATGCTGCCACGTTTCGGTTTCGACGATTCGCACCTGACCGCCGGGCGCCAGCAGGAATTACAAGACCTTTTTGCCGGGTTCGCGCAGCGGACGGGCGACCGGAAACATTATCGTTTGCTGTTCTTTCACGCCACAGAAGGCATCGGCGCGAACGCGTTTGCGCTGCCGGGCGGTACGCTCGTCATCACCGACCAGCTCGTCGACCTGTTCAAAAACGACGAGCAGTTTTTAGCCGTGTTGGCGCACGAAATCGGCCACGAGGAGCACCGGCACTTGTTGCGTTCGGTGTTGCAAGGGTCGGGAGTCGCCTTGTTCAGTGCCTTGCTGACGGGTGAAGTCAGTTCAGCCGGCGCCATCGTCGTGGCGATCCCGACGTTTCTGCTGAACAACCACTACTCGCGAGCATTCGAAAGCGAAGCCGACGATTACGCGTTTGCGGCGCTGGCGGCGCAGGGTATTTCGCCGGGCCGGTTCGCCGAGGTCATGCAGCTCTTGCAGAAGAACCGTCTGTTCGATGAACGCGGGGCAGATTACCTGTCGACGCACCCGCCGACGTTCGAGCGCATCCTGCGCGCCGAGCAGGCCGCGGAGGAGTACAAATCCGGGCACTCGCGGTGATCGGATCAGGCCAAGGCGAGCACGCGAACTGGACGGCGAGATCGAACGAGTCGCTTTCAATCCAGAAGTTTTTGCAACGCAGCGGCGAAGCGCTCGGCTGAACCCGCCGAATGAGCAAAGAACAACGACGGTTCCGTTAGCTCCAGCTCGAGCACACGTGGCGCATGCTGCGCATCGTGGATCAGGTCAATACGCGCGTAGGTCAGCGGCTGCGCGAACGGAATCGCCGCCAAAGTCTGCGCGGCCAGGCGCAACTCGTCGGGTTCAGGTGCGCGCGCGGTGATGTGCTCGGCGGCGAACAGCGCGCGCGTTGGGCCCTCATCCGGTTTCAGCAGCGGGCCCTTGCGGATCGCATGGCTGAACTCGCCGCCGAAATAGATCAGCGCGGTCTCGCCGTGCTCGTCGACGCGGTCGAGATACGGCTGCAGCAGCACGCTGCGGCGCTCGCCAAGCAGACGGCGCACGTGCGCGAGCGCGACGTCTCGTTGCTTGCGCGCGTAACGCTGCGCGTCACGTGAGCCGGCGCCGATCGCGGGCTTGACGACGAATTCCGCGCAGGCGTGGCGTCGCAGGAAATCATCGAGCCCGGTTTGCGCATCGTCATCGGGCTCGACGAACACGCTCGGCACAGTGGCAATGCCGGCCCGTTCCAGATCATGCAGATAGTGCTTGTCGGTGTTCCAGCGCACGACGCCGAGCGGATTGATCAGCCGTGTTTGCGCAGCGGCGCGCTGCGCCCAGTCGAGAAATTCATCGACGCGCTCGGTGTAATCCCAGGTGGAACGCAGTAGCGCGAGGTCGAAGCGCGACCAATCTACATTCGCATCGTCCCAATCAACGACAGTGACATCGCTGCCGGTTTTGTGCAATGCATCCTGCAATGGCGGCAGGTCGTCATCCAGACCGCGCGCAGCAAGGGCCGTCACGAGTGCAATTTTTGCCATGGGAAATTTCTACGGTCGGAGAAATTCCAGCATAGCGAAATCGATGCGGGAACGCGCGCTGAACACGGTCGTCAGCATTTTGTACCGATTCACGCAGCGCCTCGTAAGGTCGCAAGAATCACAGGAATGCTGTGCCGGTTTCGTCCGGCCAGTGAGCACAAGGAGTCAGTCATGTCCATGCAAACCATCTTGTTCTCAATTGCGCTAGGGCTTGCGGCCGGTGCCTTGCCGAATGCCGGCAGCGCCGCTTATGTGGAAGTGGACGCCGCGCCGCCGGCGCCACAGCAGGAAGCGGTGCCCGAGCAACGCGCCGGCTACATCTGGGTGCCGGGTTACTGGGGCTGGTCAGGCAGCAAGCACGTTTGGGTCAACGGCCAGTATGTGCCGGAGCGTCTGCATCACCATTGGGTGGCAGCGCGCTGGGAACATCGTGGACCGAAATGGTATTTCGAGGACGGTCGGTGGCAATCCGACGACGAGACGACGCACGAGTAAGCAAACAAATGCATGAGGAGAACGACCATGTCAATCCGCTCCGCTGTACTTTGCATCGCATTAGCGCTCGGCGCGCCGACGTTAAGTTTCGCCGGCGCTTACCTCGAAATTGACGTTGCGCCGCCGGCCCCGCGTGAGGAAGTCATACCGGAAGGCCGGGTGGGCTACGTGTGGGCGCCAGGCTATTGGGAATGGCGCCATCATCAGCACGTCTGGGTGCACGGCCATTACATTCGCGCGCGCCACGGTCATCATTGGGTGAGCGCAACCTGGACGCATGAAGGTGAGCGCCATCGCTTTGTCGCCGGGCACTGGGATCGCGACTGATCCCACAACACGTGAGTCATGAGTTGCACGGGCGGCGCTACCTGCGCCGCCCGTGACTTCACAGGTTCTGATAATTCGGTCCGCTACCGCCTTCCGGCGTCACCCAGTTGATGATGCCGTAGGGGTCCTTGATGTCGCAGGTCTTGCAGTGCACGCAGTTCGCCGCGTTGATCTGCAGGCGCTTGGCCGTGGCGTCCTCGACGATCTCGTACACGGCTGCCGGACAGAAACGCGTGCACGGGTTGTTGTATTCCACGGCGCAGCGGGTGATGCAGATATTGGTGTCGGCCACGTGCAGGTGCACGGGCTGGTCTTCGTCGTGCTGCGTCGAGGCGAAATAGACGGCGGCCAGGCGATCGCGCGGCGGCAGCGTGCGCTCGATGTAATCGCGCTGCGGTGAAGTGTATTCTTCCACTTTTTTCAACGCGGTGTGGTCGGCGTGGTTCTTCAGCGTCCACGGCGAGTGCCCGCCGGTAATGGTTTCCCAGCCGGCATTCGCCAATCCGAACCACAGACCGCGATGGAAACCCGGTCGGATGTTGCGTACTTTCTTCAGTTCCGCGGCGACCGCGGACGCGCGCAACTTGGCATCCCAACCCTCGGCTTTACCGGCCGCAACGATGTGCTCAGCAGCGAGCATGCCGGAGCGGATCGCCTGGTGCGTGCCCTTGATCTTCGGCACGTTGAGCAATCCGGCAGCATCACCGATCAGCAGCGCGCCGGGCATTTCGCAGTTCGGCAGTGATTGCCAGCCGCCTTCGACGATCGCGCGAGCACCGGCGGAGACGATCTGCCCGCCTTCGAGCAGCGGCTTGATGAGCGGATGATTCTTCAGCTGCTGGAACGCCTCGAACGGCGACAGCATTGCGTCCTGGTAATCGAGCCCGACGACAAAACCGATCGCGAGGCGGTCCTTGTCCAGGTGATAGATGAAACTGCCGCCGTACGTCGCGTTGTCGAGCGGCCAGCCGAGCGTGTGCACAACCTTGCCCGGTTCGACGCGTCCGGGCGGCAGTTGCCACAACTCCTTGATGCCGATACCGTACGTTTGCGGATCGCTGTTCGCGTCAAGCCGGTATTTCGCGATCAGCTGCTTGGTCAGGTGCCCGCGACAGCCTTCGGCGAGCACCGTGATCGGCGCCTTGATGTCGATGCCTTGTGTGTAGCCGGACTTGTGCGAGCCGTCCTTCGCCACGCCCATGTCGCCAATGCGCACGCCACCGACCGAACCTTCCGCGTTGAAAAACGGTTCGGCCGCGGCGAAACCCGGATAGATCTCTACACCAAGCGCTTCGGCTTGCGGCGCCAGCCACGCGCACAGCGCGCCGAGCGAGACGATGTAGTTGCCGTGGTTGTGCATCTGCGGCGGCGTGAGCGGCGATTTCGTCGCATGCGCGCGATCGCGCAGGAACCAGAATTCATCCTTCGTCACCGGCACGCAGAGTGGCGGCGGATTCGCGCCCCATTCCGGCAGCAGTTCGTTCAGCGGCTGCGGTTCGATCACGGCGCCGGAAAGAATATGCGCGCCGATCGTCGAGGCTTTTTCGATCACGCAGACGCGCATGTCTGGTTTGAGCTGCTTGAGCCGGATCGCGAACGCGAGTCCGGCCGGACCGGCGCCGACGGTGACGACGTCGTATTCCATGGATTCGCGTTCAGTCATTGCGTCGCCCTGCTGATTGGAAGCGGAATTGTCCGCGTTCCGAGACGCGGCGATCAAGTTCGGGCGATCAGGCTCGAATGCTGGGGTCCAGACGCTCGTAGCGGCTGAAGTAGCTGAACATGTGACCGGGATGCAATGTCACGGCGACCACCATCAGGCGGCCATTGCGGTCGAAATAGCGGCGCACGCTGCGAAAGCCCGGCGTATCGGGACGCACCTTGAGCTCACGCGCCTGTTCTTCGGTCATGGCCACGGCGCTAAGCGACTGTTCCACCTTGCCGATGCGCTCTAGTTGTTCCGGATCCATCATGTGGCGCAGCGCTTCTTCCATCGTCGCGTACCCGGGCGGCAAGCCCTGCCAGCTCACGCGCCGGTAGACTTCGCCGAGGCAGAATGGCTGCTGCGTGCGGCGGTGGTAACGGATGCCGTGCAGGTGCAGGCATTGTGTGCCGGTCGCCACGTTGAGCCAGCCGGCGAGCATCGAGTCGGCGTGGATGCGGTCGGTAAACAGGAACTGGAAGTTGGTCGCGTTGGTGAACTGCAGCAGGTCTTCAATCGAGCGCACGTGCTGCTCGAAATTCAGGCGCATCTCGGCGCTGCGCACCAGTGTGCCCGAGCCGCGCCGGCGCAGGATCAGGCCCTGTTCGGTCAGCAGGTGCAGCGCCGCGCGCGCAGTGAAGCGGCTGATGCTGAAACGCTTGCACAACACCGCCTCGGTCGGGAACGCTTTGCCGACCGGATGCTTGCCGCTACGGATTTCCTCGCGCAGCTGATCGGCGACTTCGATGTAACGCGCAGTTCGCGACGAACGCAGCCCGCGCATTGGTGCGTGCTCTTCGCTGGTCGCTTTTTGCCCCTGCGTCATAATGTGAAAACGGAAAATGCGATGTCGACCACGATAGCAGAACACAGCACGTCCGGCGCGGTGGAGAACCCGCACTGGCGCCGGTTTGGGCTGCCCGGCGCCGATCTGCGCCTACTGCAGTTCTGTGCTGAAACGACGGCGCAAAACTGGTTCGCCCGTTTGCGCGCGGAAGTTCCATGGGAGCAACACCGGTTGCGGATTTTCGGCCGCAGCGTGGATTCACCGCGGCTGTCATGCTGGATTGGCGATGCGGACGCCGTCTACACGTATTCGCGCGCTCGCTTCGAGCCGCGGCCGTGGACGCCCGCGCTGCGCGAACTGCGCGAAGCGGTGAACTGTATTTGTGGAGAAGTATACAACAGCGTACTGTGCAATCTGTACCGTGACGGCCATGACGCCATGGGTTGGCACAGCGACAGCGAGCCGGAACTAGGCTCTGAGCCGGTGATTGCGTCGCTGAGTTTTGGTGCGACGCGGCGTTTTCGTTTGCGTCACAAGCGTGATCCGGTGTTGCGTGCCGAAATCGCGCTCGAATCCGGAAGTCTGTTGCTGATGGCCGGCTCGACGCAGCGCAACTATCGCCACGACCTGCCGCGCACGGCCCGCGCAATCGCACCGCGCATCAACCTGACGTTCCGGTGCATCGTTGCGGCACGAGACGCGTAGTCTTTCGCGTCTCGGCCGATAGTCAGGCTATTCGATCGGACAGGATGGCGGCACGATCTCGATGCCGTTGCGGAAAATCGCATCCGCCGCGCTCAACACCATGACGGACAGGAGCGGCGACAGGCTCAAGGCGTCATTGCTGTCGCCGCCGTAGGCCGCGCTCAAGTCGTAAGGCTCTGTCGCACCCAGCGCGACAAGACTCGTGGTCGTGCAGCTTGCGCTGCCGCCAACGACGGGGACATCGGCGCACAGCACGGTGCCGCCGCCGCTGAAGAACGTCACGTTGCCGGTCGGGGTGAAAAACGCGCTGACGGTGGCCGTCATCGTGAACTCCTGGCCGCTGACGAACGTCCGCATGCACGCACTGTCAATTTGCGTCGTGCTCGGCGCTTTTGCGACATCTTGTGCGAGCTCGGTCGATGCCGAAAGAGCATTATTGGTGTCGCCGGAATAGGCGGCGTGGATGCTGTGCGCCCCGGGCGTGAGCGACACCGTGGTGCAGGTTGCGACGAGTTCGTTGCCGACGACATTGAGCGGTGCCGGATTCGGGCAATCCTGCAGCAAAGTGGTGCCGTCCGTGTCGTAAAAGCTGACGGTGCCGGTCGGGTTGAACAAGCCGTTCACCGTCGCCGTGAACGTGACCGGCGTGGCGAAGCTGGTTTTCGGATTGTCGGTCATCAAGTCGGTCGTGGTCGCCCCTGGGCCGATCACGGCGCTCGGTTCCGGCGACACGTGCTGGCGCGTGGCGAATTCGAAATCGGAATAGCCGTAATGCATGCCGCCCAGGAAATTCGTCGGAAACGTATTCTGCGTGCAGCCGTTGCAGTAACGCATGTCGTAATAGGTCAGCAACGGGTTCATCTGCGGCGCGGCGCCGAAATAATAGCCGTCGCTGGCACCCTGATACATTTCCAACAAATATTGGTTGCCCGGCGTGAGCCAGATCGGCTGCGGCAGATCGGCATATTCGTACTGGCCAGCAAGTCCGGAGACCTGAATCTGCGTAAGGATCGCCTGCGTGTTGAAGTCGAATAGGGTTATGTAGCGCGTGCTGCCCGTGGGCTCGTTCTTGCCGAACTGAAATACGAGGATGTCCTGACTCGTACTGAAGCGGAAGCCGCGCTGGGAAGTGGTGACTCCCCCGGTGCTGGCGCCGCTTACCTGAAGCGTGGCGGAGTTGTCGTATTGGCTGGTGTAGTCAAACGTGCCCAGCAGCGAGCTCTCGCTCGCCGCGACTGGGTTTCCGGTGAACATCCAGATCCCGATCGAGCTGGATGCCGGCAGCGTGCCTAGCTTGACCCATACGACCGTTGCGGGCGTATTGATGCCGCTTTCGATCCAGTAATTGAACAACGTGGTGCCCTGCTCGTCGGCACCGAAGCGCAGGTCGCTGCCGTCGGCATTCATGAGCCCGGCGCCAATCAGACCCTGCGTGTCTATGGCCAGCTTCAATTGATAGCCGTTGAGCGTTGCGCCGCTGTTTTCGGTGACGCTGACCGGCAGCGCGGTGCTCCAACCGACCGGTTGCGACCAAGCCAGCTGCGTCAGTATCAACAGCAACAACAAGCCGCCGCATGTTCGATGCGCGATGTGGCGTACGCGATCAACAGGGGTGCCAAAAACCGAGTCGAGACGAAGAGCGGACATACCGTTTCCCCTTGAAACAAAGCGGCCAAAAGTGCGATCGAGCATAGATTCGAGGAGCACCGCGCGCAACCGCAGTAATCTGAACGCCGCTGCCAAGGCGCATTATGCTTAGGTGGCTTTCCACCACAGCGAAGACCCGAAACACATGACCGACAACGCCGCCGCCGCCCGCATGCAATTCGTCGTCGAGATCGCGCGCCGGCTGCACCAATACGGCACGAGTGCGCCGCGCCTGGAGGACGCGATCGACGCGGTCAGCGCGCGCTTGGGCTTGAGCTGCCATTCGCTGTCGACGCCGACCTCGATCCTGTTCTCGTTCACTGAGCGCGGCGGCGCGGCGAACGCGCTCGCGGAAGTCACACAAGTGATCCGCGTCGCACCCGGCGCGGATGACTTGCGCAATCTCGCCGTCGTCAACGACATCGCCGATCGCGTGACCGATGGCAGCATCGGCATCGACGAAGGCTTCCAACGCCTTGCCGCCATCCGCGACCGGCCGAGCCGGCTACGACGGGTGCTGGAGACACTCAGTTTCGGCATCGCCGCGAGCGCGGTGGCGGCTGTGCTCGAAACGTCCGCCGCTGACCTCGTCGCTGCAGGTCTGATTGGCACGCTGGTCGGCGTCATCGCCGTGATGGGCGGATCGCGCGCACGCCTGAAACCCGCGGTCGAAGCGATCTGCGCGCTGATCGCCACCTTCCTCGCCACGCTGGCGAGTGTGCAAATCACGCCGTTGCATCTGAATTCGGTCGTCCTAGCCAGCCTGATCGTGTTGTTTCCGGGACTCACGCTGACGACCGCGGTGCGCGAACTGTCCACACAGCACCTGGTCTCGGGCATGGCGCGTTTCGCTGGCGCGATAACCACGCTGGTCAAGCTCGCATTCGGCACCGTGGTGGCCAACCAGATCGGCGCGATGCTGCAGTTGGTGCCGCCGCCGGCGTCGGCGCCGCCAGTTGCCGCATGGGCGCAGTGGCTGGCGCTGATCTGCGGCTGCTTCTCGTTCGCCGTGCTGTTTCGCGCTGCGCGCCGCGACGTGCTGCTGGTCGCGGCGGCGGCCATGCTGGGCTATCTGATCACGTTCTACACCGGCCGTGCCTCCACGCCGCAGTTCGGCGTGTTTCTCGCCGGCTTGTGCATGGCTGCTCTCGGCAATGTCTATGCGCGATACATCGGCCGGCCCGGTTCGCTCGTGCGTGTGCCGGGCATCATCATGCTCGTGCCCGGCAGCGTCGGCTTCAAGACCCTGTCGCTGCTCGCCCAGCGCGAAATGTTTCCGGGTATCGACATGGCAGTATCGCTCGTGGCGATTCTTGCCTGCCTCGTCGCCGGGCTGCTGTTCGGCGACTTGCTGGCGCCGTCGCGGCGGATTTTGTGAAGGTGTTCCGGTTCCACAGGCCTGAGCAGTAGCGCAACTACTTGCGCGTGGCGCAGACTGCGACTAACTTTAGCTGCGCAAAGACGCGGCCAGCGCGCCTTGCACAGGGGTTGTCACCGTGGGATTGCTCGACGAACTCGAACAACAGGCGCAACAGCGCAAGGCGAATGCCGACGACGTCGGCAAGCGCAAGGCCGAGCGCGAAGAAATCTTTCGCACCCAGCTCGACCCGGGCATGACGGCGCTGCACGATTTCCTCGGCAAACTGATCGCGAACCTCAAGGTGCTGCAGTCCAAGCGCCAGCTACGCTACAACCTGGCCGGGTACGGCGATATCGTCGGCTACATCGAGCACGACTACGATCTCAAGGTCAATCCGCAGCCGACCTCGAAGGAGATAACGCTGGCGTTTCCGTGCGTGATTGCGAGCGAGGAATGTCCAACCGTCGAGGTGCTCGGCGGGCCCAAAGTGCGCACGGTCGCCGCCGCATTTCAGCGCCATCACCTCGGCGGCATGCAGGATCCGAAGAAGGACGCGAACGGCGAAATCGTCTCGGCGCGTTTCAATGCGCGCGGCAAGATCATTCTCCAGGCGGCGTTTCTCGCCGACGCCGAGAGCGCGACGATCAAGACTACGTTCGTCAATTTCGATGCGCTCGGCACGGCGACGAAGGCGTTCCAGCCGACCCAGCTGAAAACCGAATTCTTCGACGAGATCGGCCGCTACATCATGCGCGAGCCGAGCAGCCTGTTCCAGGAAGATCTTCCGGACTCGTATCGCGTACACCTGCGCTCGAAGATCCAACAGGACGAAATCAAGCGCAAGTGGGAAACCAAGATCAACGAAGTGCAGCAGCAGGAGCTGGAGAAACTCAAGCGCGAACAGAGCCTGGCCGGCAAGTTCAGCAAGCTGATCGGCGAGAACACCGGCAACGGCTCGCTGTTCGGGAAGCTCAAGGGCTTGGTGAAGAAGGACAAGTAAAGCCTCTCCCGCTGGCGGGAGAGGCCGGCGTGCGCAGCGCGCCGGGTGAGGGTGGCGCCGCGGAAGATATTTCGCCTTCGGCTGTACCACCCTCATCCGCCTTCGGCACCTTCTCCCGCCAGCGGGAGAAGGGAAAGCGGATCAGCCCGCCAACAGCTTGAGCATTTCCTCGCGGCTGAAGTTCTTGCTTTCCGCATCGCGCCGTCCACGGTACTCGAACGTGCCGGCGGCCACTCCGCGCTCGGACACGACTACGCGATGCGGGATGCCGATCAGCTCGATGTCGGCGAACATCGCTCCCGGCCGCAAGCCGCGATCATCCAGGCACACCTCGATACCGCGCTGCTGCAATTCCGCATACAGCGCGTCGGCGACGGTGTTCACGCTCGCGTCGTTCTTCGGATTGATCATGCAGATCGCCACGCGCCATGGCGCCATCGGTGCCGGCCAGATGATGCCAGCGGCGTCGTTGTTCTGCTCGATCGCCGCGGCGACGATGCGCGATACGCCGATGCCGTAGCAGCCCATCTGCATCAGCCGGTTCTTGCCCTCGGTGTCGAGCACGGTCGCGCCCATCGCTTCGGAATAGCGCGTGCCGAGCGCAAAGACGTGGCCGACTTCGATGCCGCGCGCGATCTGCAGCGTACCTTGGCCGTCCGGCGAGGCGTCGCCGGCGACGACTTTGCGGATGTCGGCGACGACGTCGGGCTCGGCCAGATCGCGGCCCCAGTTGACGTCGGCGATATGGAAATCGAGCTTGTTCGCGCCGACGACGAAATCGGCCATGGCCGCGACGGTGCGATCGGCGATGACGGCGATTTTCGCGCGATCCGCGCCAACCGGCCCGATGTAGCCTGGCTTGCAGCCGAGCGCATCGACGATTTCCTGTTCGGTGGCCAGACGGTATTCGGCAAGCCCGGCGAGCTTGCGCAGCTTGACCTCGTTGACTTCGTGATCGCCACGCACGAGCGCCATGACGAACCCGTTAGCGCCGACGACGCACACCGACTTCACCGTGTGCTCGATGCCGATGCCGAGCAGCGTAGCGACGTCGGCGCAGGTGGTCTTGTTCGGCGTCGCGACTTCGCGCATCGCTGCGCCCGCCTGCGCGCGCCCCAGCGGCGCGCGTGCTTCGGCCAGTTCCACGTTGGCCGCGTAATCGGATTGATCGGAAAACGCGATTGCATCCTCACCGGAATCAGCGAGCACCTGGAATTCGTGGCTGGCGCTGCCGCCGATGGCGCCGGTATCGGCTTTCACAGCACGGAACGCCAATCCCAAACGCGTGAAGATGCGCGCGTACGTCGCGTACATGTTTTCGTATTCGCGACCGAGGCTTTCCTCGTCGACGTGGAACGAATACGCGTCCTTCATCAGGAATTCGCGCGCGCGCATCACGCCGAAGCGCGGGCGGATCTCGTCGCGGAACTTGGTCTGGATCTGGTAGAAATTCACCGGCAGCTGCTTGTAGCTCTTCAGCTCGCCGCGTGCGAAGTCGGTGACGACTTCCTCGGCGGTCGGGCCGTAACAGTATTCGGCCTCCTTGCGATCCTTGATCTTGAGCAGCTGGCCGCCGAATTTCTGCCAGCGCTGCGTTTCGTCCCACAGCTCGCGCGGCTGAATCGTCGGCATCGTCATTTCCAGCGCACCGGCGCGATCCATTTCCTCGCGCACGATGTTCTCGACCTTCTTGAGCACGCGCAGGCCGAGCGGCGTCCATGTATAGATGCCGGCGGCGTGCTTGCGCAGCATACCCGCGCGCAACATCAACCTGTGGCTGGCGATCTCCGCGTCGGCGGGCACTTCCTTGACGGTGGCGAGGTGGAATCGGGACAGGCGCATGCGGGAGCGTTCTTGTTTTGTGGAAACCAGCGATTGTAGCAGCGACGGGACATCGGTCTGGAGGCGGAGTCCGGCTGCGCCTGTGGTCGGTTACGCGTGTGTGGGCGACCTTCTACAGTGCGCGCCTGTCAAATTTCCGTAAAGGTCAATGCCATGCTGCGTCCACTTCCGCTTGCTCTTGCTCTCGCCGTTGCGCTGCATGCCGCCAACAGCAGCGCGGCCGAAGTATTGCCGACGGTCGAGGTGACGACGTCCAAGCTCGCTGAGCCGGTCGAGCAGACGCCGGCAATGATCAGCGTGATCAGCGGTGAAGATTTGCGCGCGCGCGGTGTCGTCGACCTGCGTACGGCACTGAGCCTGGTCGCTGGCGTCGATATCGCACCGGGTGGCGACACTGGTCCGGCCGGTTCGGTACCCGGCATGTGGGGTCTGCGCGAATTCGACGCGTTCCTGCTCGTCGTCGACGGCGTGCCGTCCGGCGGCGCCTTCAACCCGGCGCTGACCACGCTCGACCTGAATGACGTCGAGCGCATCGAAGTGCTGCGCGGCGCCGCGCCGGTCATGTACGGCGCGACCAGCTTCGTCGGCGTAATCCAGGTCATTCATTACGCCGCCGGCGCGACGCCTTCGCGCGCGAGCGTCGGCGTGGGCACACGCAGCACCGGCATGGCATCGGTCAGCATGAACCTCGGCGATTTCGGTGCGTTCAAGCAGTCGCTCAGTGCGAATGCCTCGACGCAGGAATTCAGCCAGGACCGCTCCGGCGTCGACCGCGGTCATGTGCTCTACCGCAGCGCCGGTGACACCGACTGGGGCAAACTGCACTTCGATATCGACGGCACCGTGTTGCGTCAGGACCCGTACAGCCCACATCCGCGCGAAGGCAGCTCGCTGACGTCGCGGTTTCCGCTCGACGCCAACGTCAACCCGACCGATGCGCGTCAGGATCAGAACCGCCTGCAGTTCAACGCCGGGCTCGAGCACAACATTGGCATCGGCGACTGGATCACGACGTTCTCGATCGATCATTCCGATGGCCACAACACGCGCGGATTCCTGCGCCCGGATTTCGCCGAGGATGGCGTCGAGCACAATGCTGACGGTTTCCGCCAGACGGTCAAGCTGACGGATGCCTACTTCGACACGTTCATCGCGACCCATCCGAGCGAAGAACTGAGCTGGACGTTCGGTTTCGACTGGCTGTACGGTAACGGCAAGCAGGATAGCGACAATTTCGAATACGCCGTATTGCCGAATGGCTTCAACGCGCCGGATTCGCACGGCATCGAGATCGACGAGTCGACGCAGGTCAAGGACAAACGCAATTTCGCCGGCCTGTATACGCAAATCGACTGGAAACCCAGCGACCGCCTCGACATCGTGGCCGGCCTGCGACTGAATCACACCGATGAAGACCGCACCGCGCAGGTAATCGACCGCCATGCCGAGCCTGGCGAAGGCGTCGAAGCCGAATCGGATTCGCTTGGCAAGACACGTCTCGGCGGCGTGGTTGGCGTGAACTACGCGCTATGGCGGGAAGGCAAGGATCGCCTGAGCGCATTCGCTGATTACCGCAACACATACAAACCGGCGGCGATCGATTTCGGTCCGGAAGCCGAAGGCGGCATCCTGAAACCGGAAACCGCGCACAGCTGGGAAGCCGGTTTCAAGGGCGCGCTCGCCGACGGCCGCCTCGACTGGGAGTTTTCGTATTTCGACATGGACTTCGCCAATCTCGTCATTGCCGAGAACATCGAGGGCCTGCCTGGGCTCGCGAACGCCGGTTCCGAGCGCTTCAAGGGTGCGGAGATCGAAGGCGACTGGCATGTGGCCGATGACTTGCGCCTGCGCGCGACCTACGCCTACCACAACGCGCGCTTCGCCGACTACGCGCGTCTGCGCGACGACGGCTCGATCCAGCAGCTCGGGGGCAAGCGTCTGGAACTGTCGCCGCAGAATCTCGCCGCACTCGGCTTGATCTATTCGCCCGCGCAAGGTTTCCGCGCTTCGGCCGTGGTCAACCACGTCGGCAGCCGTTTCTTGAACAAAGGCAACACTGCCGTTGCCGGCGCGTATAGCACGGTGGATGCCGGGATCGGCTACGCATGGCAGAACTGGGAACTGCGTCTGGACGGCTATAACCTGTCCGACCGCCGCGATCCGGTCGCCGAAAGCGAACTCGGCGACGCGCAGTTCTACCGGCTGTCCGGACGCAGCGCGCTGCTCTCTGCGAATTTCTCATTCTGACGAGTAACCGCGCCGAGCATCATTTGCTCGGCGCCACACCTTTCGGCAGCACGTTCGCGTCCGGGTCGTAGCGGACGGTCTGGTACGGACGATCCGAAGGCGGCGTGTCGGTGACATGCAGGCCACCTTTCGCGTCGCGCCATTTGTACAGCACGGGATTGGATTGCGGTGACGGCGGCAGTTGCCTCTTGACGAATGCCGGCAGCGTATCCGGCGCGAGGTACCACCACGCGCCTGCGGCGGCGAGTAGCAGCAAGAGCAGGAAAACGACCAGCGCGCGGCCGCCCATGTAATGCGTGTGCATTCAGAACTCTATTTGCAATAGCGCGATATCGCCAGTTTCGCGGTTGCGATTTGGCCCTCGCGGGCCGTGTCATCGAGCGCTTGCGGTTTGCCGTCGGCGCCGGCAATGCCGACCGGCGTCTTGCCCTGCAGCAGCTCCAGATTGGCGCGCGATTGCTTGCACAGTGCGGCGTCGTCGGTGGCATTGGCGGGCACAACGCCAGGCGCGGCAGCCGCGGGAGTGGCCGTGGCGGCTTCTTTCGAGTTGTCCGCCGCCGCCCCGGGTGCTCCGGCAGTCGTCGTCCCGCCGGCCAGATGCAGCGATTGCACGTTTTTCGTGTCCGTCGGCGGCGGCGAATCGGAAAAATGCACTACGCCGTTCGCGTCGATCCACTTGTATACCTGCTGTTTGTCCGCCGCGCAGACGCTCGCAGCTGCGCAGGTCAGGGCGAACAAGATCACTAAGCGAATCATCGGGACTACTCCTGGCGCCGCGGCGCGTTGCTAAATGCAATCCCCTGTTGCGGCAGAATGGATAGCACTTGTCATCGTTGGATACAAGTCTGCCGCGGAAATCCCCCATGAAAAACCGCGGCTTGGGTTACACTGGCCGCATGGATACCGACCCTTCCGCTCCCGCGCGTCCACGCCCGCGCCGCGTCGTCTATCTGTTGCCGAACCTGTTGACGACCGGCGCGATGTTCGCCGGCTTCTACGCCATCGTCGCGGCGATCAACGGCGGCTACACGAATGCCGTCATCGCGATTTTCGTCGCCGGGCTGCTGGACGGGCTCGACGGCCGCGTCGCGCGCATGACCAACACGCAGAGCGAATTCGGTGTGCAGTACGATTCACTGTCCGACCTGGTCAGCTTCGGCGTGGCGCCCGCGCTCGTGCTGTTCGTGTGGTCGCTGAAGTCGCTCAGCGATTATGGCCCGGCGTGGGCCAAGTTCGGCTGGGCGGCCGCGTTCATTTTCGCAGTCAGTGGCGCGCTGCGCCTGGCGCGATTCAATACCCAAGTCGGCAGCGCCGACAAGCGCTGGTTCGTGGGCCTGGCGATTCCCGCCGGCGCCGCTGTGGCGATGTCGTTCGTGTGGATGGTGATCGATTCGGGCCGCAGCGGCCGCGACGTGCAGTTCATCACGCCGGTGATCGCGATCGTCACCGGGTTGCTGATGATCAGCCGCTTCCGCTATTTCAGCTTCAAGGCCTGGCCGCGCGGCGACAAGGTGCCGTTCTTCGCGATCCCGATCATTCTGCTGATCCTGATCGCGTTGCTCGTCAATCCGCCGGTCGTGCTGTGCGCGGTAGCGTTCACGTACGCGCTGTCCGGACCGGCGCTCACGTTGTGGACGCGTCTGCGTGGCCGTCGCGAAGCCGTGCCGGAGACTCACGTCCCGTGAATGCTTCGCCGCTGGCCCTGGCCGGCGCCGAGGAACGGCGGGCGCTCGGCTTTCTCGCCGACCTGAGCGAATCGCTGGCGGTGTCGCTGGATTTGCGCGAAACGCTGGACATGGCGGTGACGCGCATCGCTGCGTTCATGCATGCCGAAGCCGCGTCGCTGTTCCTGCTCGATGCCGCGAGCGGCGTGCTCGAATGCCGCATCTGCGTGGGCCCGGTCGACATCAACGGCCTGAAGATAGCAATCGGGCAGGGCGTGGTCGGCCGTTGCGTGGCCGAGAACGCCACGCAGATCGTGCGCGAGGCGCGTAGCGATCCGCGCGTCAACGCCAACGTCGATGCCGAAACCGGTTTTGCCACGCGCTCGATCCTGTGCGCTCCGCTCGCGACCGCGCGCGGTGTGATCGGCGCGCTGGAAGTGATCAATCGTCGCGACGGCGGACTGTTCGACGAGGACGACGCGGAAATCCTGCGTCTGGTTGCCGCACCGGCCGCGCTCGCGATCAGCAATGCGCAGCTCGCCTACGGACTCGTCGAACAGCAGCGCATCAAGCGCGAAATGGAACTCGCGCGCAAGATCCAGAAATCAATGCTGCCCAAGCGCCGGCGCGGCGCGTTTCCGCTGCTCGGCGTGAATCTGCCGGCGCACGAAATATCCGGCGACTTCTACGATTTCTTCGATCTGCCGGACGGCAGTCTCGGTTTCGTCATCGGCGATATTTCCGGCAAGGGCCTCGATGCCGCGTTCCTGATGGTGCGCGTGGCGGGGCTGTTGCGCTGGGTCGGCAAGCGCGCGCCGGCGCCGGCGGCGTGGCTTGCCGAAGTCAATGCGGAGCTGTGCAAGACGTTGACCGAGGGCCGCTTCGTCTGCGCCGCGGTTGGCATCTACGACCGCGTGACGCGCGTGGTGACCTTTGCGAGCGCGGGATTTCCACCGGCGCTGCTGTTCGGCGCAGGCAGCTTCGAGGAACTGCTCGCCGACGGCCCTCCGCTTGGCATCCTCGCCGAGGCCAGTTACGGCGAGCGCCGCATCGCACTCGGCGACCGCGCGTTGTATCTGTTTTCCGATGGTGCCACGGATGTGCGTGACGCGCAGCGCAAGACGCTCGGCAGCGATGGCCTGCGCCAGATCATTCTGCGCCACGCCACACTCGCGCCTGAGCCGCGCCTGCGCGCGTTACTCGGCGACCTGAAGCGCTTGCACGTTGTCGACGACACCACGCTGTTGCTGCTGCAGGAACCGGGCGGCAAATCTGCGCAGCCGCTGTTGGACCTGCACTTCCCGGCGCGCGCCGGCGAGATGCGCGCGGTGCGCGCGGCTTTGCGCACCGCGCTCGACGCGCAGGAACTCGGCCCGGAACTGCGCGACCGGCTCGTGCTGGCGGTGGACGAGGCCTGCACCAACATCATCCGTCATGCATATTGCGGCGAGTGCGACCAGCGCATTTCTCTGCAACTGGTGCGCGAGCACGATATGCTCACGTTCGAATTGCGCGACAGCGCGCCACGCGTGGACCCGGCGCGGCTGATCGCCCGCGACCTGGGTGAATGCAAGCCGGGGGGCTTGGGCATTCCGTTCATCAATGCGTTGATGGATGAATGGAAGCTCGAACCGGCGGCGGACGGCCGCGGCAATGTGTTGCGCATGCGCAAACGGATCGGCACGGGAGGGCATGAATGAACGACGTTGCAAACGAATGCATCAGCGAGAAACTCGACGACTACACGCTGGTGCGCGTGCGCGGCGAAGTCGACCTGTCGTGGTCGCAGCAGGTGCGCCGCGCGATCCTCGACGCCCTCGGCGCGACCGGCAAGGTCGGCGTCGAGCTATCACAAGTCAGCTACATCGACTCGTCCGGCATCGCTGCGCTCGTGGAAGGCTTCCAGAACGCGCGCGGCAAAGGCCAGCAGTTCGGCCTGATCGGCGCGAGCAAACCGGTGATGGCGGTGCTGCAGCTGGCGCGGCTGGACAAGGTGTTCCCGCTGTTTCCTGACCTGGACGCCGCGAGGGCGGGGTGATGCCAATGCCGACGCCTGCGCTTTTGCCCCCTCTCCCGCTGGCGGGAGAGGGCTGGGGTGAGGGTGGCGCTGCAGCATCAGCGCGACGCCGCAGCGCCACCCTCACCCGGCACGCTGCGCGCGCCGGCCTCTCCCGCCAGCGGGAGAGGCGAGTCTTGTGAACGCCGTTAGCCGCCCGCTCGCCAATCTCGGCCGTCTCACGGCGGAAGCGGTAGCCGGCATCGGTTACGCCGGCATGCTGCTCGTCGAAAGCCTGTATTTCGCTGCCGTGGGCTGGCGCGTCGGTCAGCCGCTGCGCCTGCGCGCGGTGTTCGAGCAGATGCGCCAGATCGGCGTCGATGCGCTCGCGATCGTCACGCTGCTGGCGCTGACGATCGG